>Ga0315899_10005765_pt1 | contig 13366 bp, 5 predicted proteins | sample LakEriMetagenome_2_FD_203518 | JGI IMG/M metagenome (GOLD analysis project Ga0315899, IMG submission 203518) | Freshwater fungal communities from buoy surface, Lake Erie, Ohio, United States - Buoy 4 MA112 | ecosystem: Environmental > Aquatic > Freshwater > Lake | place: USA: Lake Erie, Ohio...
CACGGACGGACGGCTGCACCGCCGCGTAGATGCAGACGTGGCCGGCGTCTCGACCGCGGGCTGGCCTGCGGGGATGTACGTGGTCGTGGATCCGGGCTCGGGGCGAGCGGCGCGGGCCGTGGTGCTCGACTGAAGCAGCCGGCAGGCGCACACAGACGTGTTGAAAACTTTCCGGGTCGCCCTATCTTTTGGGCCCGAAAACTTGCCTGCATGAGACCTATACTGCTGTTTTTGTGCGCGTTGATGTGTTCTTTGGCGGCGTGGAGCCAGCCGACGACGTTTACGTTTACGGGCCAAATTCAGACCTACACCGTTCCTTCCTGCGTTACTCAACTGCAGTACACCATCAAAGGTGCGCGTGGGGGCGGCGCTACAGGTGGGAACGGATCCACCGTGAGCGGTACCATGACGGTCACCCCCGGCCAGGTCATCCAAGTGCGTGTCGGCGGCCAAGGCCAATGCCCCGCCTCGGGCTACAACGGCGGCGGTGCTGGCGGACCGTCCACCATCCCCGCGAACACGGGGTGCGGCGGTGGCGGTTCATCGGACATCCGTACTGCGCCCTTCCTGAACGGCAACCGGGTCGCTGTGGCTTCTGGTGGTGGCGGGATGGGTGGAGGAACCACCGATGCGCTGGGCGGTGCCGGTGGGTGTGCGAATGGCACGGCAGGCCAAAGTCCCTTCGGACAAGGGGGCGGTGGCGCGACAGCGTTCGGAGGCGGCGCGGGTGGACCGGGTTGGAACGCATCGTCTCTGGCGGGATCTCCCGGAATCGTGGGCATCGGCGGGGCTGGTGCAGCCGACCCTTGCTTCAGTGTGGGCCCTGGTGGAGGCGGCGGAGGCGGCCTCTACGGCGGTGGAGGCGGCGGCAGTGACTGTTTCCAGAGTGGCTCCCTCGGAGGCGGCGGAGGCGGCGGAGGCTCGAGCAAAACGCCCACCGGCGCCACCTGCACGGCTGGCAATGTCGCCGGCAACGGCTCGGTGGTGTTGACGCCGGTCGGCGGAGGCATGCCCCTCGCAGTGACGCCCGCAACCATCTCCGCCTGTGTCGGCGCCACCTTGAATCTCAATGCCTCCGGCGCTACGACCTACCAATGGCTGCCCGGCAACGGACTGACCTTCAACGACGGCAGCGCCTCGGCCCAACTCATCGTCGCAGGCCCAGGCCAGTACGAAGTCATCGGCACCACGGCCACCTGCACCGACACCATCGCAGTGAACGTCACAGCCATTCCGATTCCGGTGGTGAACATCAGCCCTGCGGTAGCTTCGAGCTGCAACGCGGAACCCGTCACGCTCACGGCTTCCGGTGCCACGACCTACACGTGGTCGCCCCCGACTGGGTTGAGCGGCATCATCGGCGCCTCGGTGACGGCCACGCCCAACGTCCCCATCACCTACGTTGTCACCGGCACCACACAAGGCTGCTCCAGCACCGACTCGATCACCATTGCCTTGGAAATCGAAGTCGAAGAAAGTGCCACCATCTGTGACGGTGATAGCTACGTGTTGCCCGATGGCACTCCGACCGGAATTCCGGGTGTGTACACTTCCGCTTTTACAACGGCCTTCGGTTGTGACAGCACCATCACCACGACGCTGGCAACGGTGCCCATTTACAGCCTGAGCGCGGCGGCGGCCATTTGCGAAGGTGAGTCGTTCCTTCTGCCGAACGGAGCTGAAGTGACCGATTCGGGGACGTACCCGGTGACCCTGCCGACGACGTTTGGCTGCGACAGCACCATCACCACCGTGGTGGATGTGCATCCGCTCCTCGCGTCGGCCGCGACCTTCAACATCTGCGACGGGGAATCGGTGGTCCTCCCGGACGGATCGAACGTGAGCGCCACCGGCGTATACCCGGTGGTACTGAGTTCTACGGTGACCGGTTGTGACAGCACCGTCACGACGGTGGTGAATGTGGCACCGGTGTTTGAGGTGGATGTGGTGGATGCCACGTGCAGCAACGTGCCGTATCTGCTTCCGGACGGAAGCACGACGACGGTGGGTGGCGTCCTGGCGTTTGGTTTGGCCACGGCCGCCGGATGCGACAGCACGGTGGTCGTGGACCTGACCGTCCACCCGGCCTACAACTTGAATGCCTCCGTGGGCGTTTGCCAAGGGACCATTGTCACGCTTCCGAACGGCACAACGACCACAAATTCAGGCACCTACATCTCTGAACTCATCACTTCGATGGGGTGTGACAGCACGATCACTACGCAGGTCACGGTGCATCCCTTGCCTGTCATCGACCTCGGCCTGGCCGCGTCGTACTGCCCACAACCTGCAACTGTTCCGCTCTTCCCCTCCCCTCCCGGCGGGACGTTGACGGGCGATCATGTGAACGGACTCAACCTCGCGCACTCCGGAGTGGCCCCGGGCACCTACGATGTGGTCTACACCTTTACGGACGGCTTCGGTTGTACCTCCTCAGCGAGCGGCTCGTACATCCTGCCGCCGGTCATCGACCCGACCTTCGCGACGGATACGTATTGCAGCCGCTTACTGCTGGAGTCCGCTGTGTCCGATCCCGACAGCACCCATACGTACCGCTGGTTCCTCGACAACGAGGTGGTCGGCGTCGAACCATCCAGTGTGCACACGTACTACGAATCAGGCACGTACATGCTCGAATTCGAGGTCACAGACATGTATGGATGCGTCTACTCGACCTTCTCACCGGTGGTACTCGTGGACATGCTGGACCTCACGGGCTTCTTCCTGCCGAACATCATCACACCGAACGGAGACGACTTCAACGATGTCTTCGAAGTGCCTGGAACCGTGGGAGAATGCCTCGATTACTCCATCCAGTTTTTCAACCGATGGGGGGACCAAATCTATTCCATGACCCCCACCTCGGAGGCCTTCTCCGGTAAGAATTCCGGCGGCCCGGAGCTCCCAGACGGGGTCTACTACTACCTCTTCACGGTGGAACGCTTTGAATGCAGCACCACGCCTGAGCTCAAATCGTACTGCAGCGGGACGGTGCAGGTGAAGCGGGAGTGAGGGGGCGACGCTGCGCGTCGCAGATTGAGGTTGAGGTTGAGGACGAGCGCGGCTGCGCCGCGCGGGACGAGCGCGGCTGCGCCGCGCGGGACGAGCGCGGCTGCGCCGCGCGGGACGAGGGCGACGCTGCGCGTCGCGGGACGAGCGCGGCTGCGCCGCGCGGGACGAGGGCGACGCTGCGCGTCGCGGGAACAGGTTGGGGACGAGGGCGACGCTGCGCGTCTCGGGAACAGGTTGAGGTTGAGGACGAGCGCGGCTGCGCCGCGCGGACGTAGGTGTCATTGTGGGCAGGCCAGCACCTCAATGGAAAGCACAGGAAGAAAACAAAGACACCGGGTACACCGGTAAAGCAACCGCCGCGCCGCCTTACCTCAAACCTCGTTCCTGATCTCTCGCGGCGCAGCCGCGACCTGATTCCTCGCGGCGCAGCCGCGACCTGATTCCTCGCGGCGAAGCCGCGTCCTCTCGCCGCGCAGCGGCGTTCCCTCGCGGCGAAGCCGCGAACTCATCCCTCAAAACAAAGTGGAGCCGGCGGGGGTCGAACCCGCGTCCAAACAAGGTCGAACCGAGCTTTCTACATGCTTATCCGGTGATTGATTGTCGGCGGGTGGCTGACCATCGGCAGCCCACCATCCCGCTTAGTCCGTGAAGTTTCGCTTCAGGCGCCGGACGCACCTGTTGCTAGATCCATTTGTCCGATACCCCATGGTTTCCGCGGAAGGATCCGTACGTGAAAACCGGGGCAGCCCGTTCCGTCACCTGGTGGCGGAATGAGGCCTATCGACTGAGTCGATTAGGCCGCGAGCGCGTAGGAGTTGTTGTCATTTCTGACTGGAAAGTTCAAGATTCACGAGCTGGGCTTCCAAGTGCTCGGCATGCTTACGCGATTAGACATCTTGCTGTCAAATCCAAAATCGGCCCCATAAAAAAAGAACGTCCGTTCCCCTACCCCAGCCAACCATTTCGGCTGACACAGGGTCAAATGTAGTGCCAGAAACTACGAACGACCGAACTTGCGCCTGCCTGTCATGAAACGAAAGTCCAACCGCAGTTCGTCTGTGATACGCACAATCCGCGTAGTGGGACTGTGGATGCTGGCGGCTGCAGGGGCGAGCGGGGGGGTGTGGGGACAGGTGGAGGACGATTTTGAAGTGCGGTTCGGGACGCAGCAAAAGGGGGGCGTGCTGTTTTTGGCCAATGCCAGTTTGTCATGCGGCAGTTCGAACGGATGCGCAGCAGCACAGGCCTCTATGCCCATCACCGGGACCGCGCAGGAGAACAACAACGCCTTCGACATGGCGTACATCGACGTGGACGGCGTGGCCGGGACGTGGAGTTCGAGCTCCGATAGCTTGTCGCTGGGGACGTGTGCGGAAGTGGTTTGGGCGGGGCTGTACTGGGCCGGGCGGCTGGAGTCCTCCACGCCGAACTACCTGCTGCGGGACGAGGTCAAGGTGGGCGTCAACGGCGGGGCGTATGTCCAAGTGGTCGCCGATGAGGTGTTCGACTACGACGCCGGGTTCTTCGATGCCTACTTCTGCTTTGCGGACGTGACGGACCTGGTGGCCGGCGGACCGCTGCAGGCGCGGTATGCCGTGGCGAATGTGGTGGCGCAGCAGGAAAGCGAATGCTGGGCGGGCTGGACGTTGGTGGTGGTCTACGCCGATGCTTTGGCCCCGATGCGCAACATCAATGTCTTCGATGGATTCGCATTCATCACGAATTCAAACCCTTACGACGAGGTGGATGTGCCGATCGCCGGGTTCGTCACCCCGCCCGTCGGCCCGGTTGACTTTCAACTCGGCATCATCGCCTACGACGGCGACCGCGGATCGACCGGCGACCAAATGGGGTTCAACGGCGGCAACGGCTTCACCTACATCGCCGACGCCACCCACCCCGTCGACAACGCCTTCAACTCCACCCACGCCACGGCGGGCGTCCTCAATCCGTGGCGCATCCCGGCGTACGCGAACACCCTCGGCCACGACGCAAACCTCTACATCCCAGACAACAGCGGTTTCGATTTCCTCGGCAACAACGCCACTTCGGCCGTCATCCGGGCCTCCACCGGCGGCGAGTCCATCATGGTCCAAACCCTCACCTCGGTCATCGACGTCTACGAACCGGACCTGCGCGCCACCGTCTTCATCGAAGACCTCAACGGCGGCCTCGCCGAGCCCGGCGACCTGCTGGAATACACGGTGGTGGGAAAAAATGTGGGCTCCGATTTCTCCGTCGGCACCTTCATCACCGACACCCTGGACCTGCGCACCAGCTACGTGCCCGGGTCGCTGATGATGCTCGCCGGCACCGGGGTGGGCCCGATGACCGATGCACCGGGCGACGACCGCGGCGAGTACGTGGCAGCGGCGCAGGCCGTGCGCGTGCGGGTGGGCGCGGGGTCGGGGGCGGTGGCCGGCGGGAGTTTGGCCGCGGACCCGATGGGGCTGGACAGCGTGGCCTTCCGCTTCCGCGTGCAGCTGACGGACGATTGCCTGGTGTTGCAATGCGACGGCACCCTGACCGGCGTAGCACACATCTTCGGGGAAGGGGACATTTCGGGCAATGCCCAAACCAACGGCGGCGCCAGCGCCATCACCGATGCGAACGGTTGCCCCGTCGCGGCCGTCACCTCCGTCTCCGTGGCCACGGGCAACTGCGCCCCCGTCGAAGTCACCCCCCTCGGGACCGTATGCCTCGGCGACGACGTGGATCTCTTCGTCCCCGCCTTCGACGGCAACCCGCTCGCGGCCTCGCTGGCAAACTACAGCTGGTCCGGCCCCGGCGGCTTCACCTCCACCGACGCCACGGCCGAAGTCCTCGACATGGCCCCTGCCGACGAAGGCGTCTATGCCCTCGAAATCACCTTCGACGGCCTCGATTGCCTGCTCGCCACCGCGGCCTACACCCTCGCAATCCACACCCCCGACCCGGCGATGTCCCTCCCGCCCGACGCCTGTTTTGACGGGCACAGCTGCGACTTTACGGCCTCGGGCGCGCTCTACCCCGGGTCGGCGTACCAGTGGGTGTTCGAAGGGGGCGGCACGGCGACCGGCGCAGGGGTGGCCGGCGTGACCTTCGATCAGCCCGGCTATGCCACGGTGACGCTGACCTTGACCGAGCTGGGGTGCACTGCGTCCGTGGTCGATTCCGTGTTCCTTGAGGCCACACCCGTCTTGGGGGAATTCCCCGTGAGCGGCGTGCCAGCAGCCGGATGCGTACCGGTGCTCGTGTCGCTATCCGACGCCGGCAGCGGGGCGGCGCTCAGCTACCTGTGGAGCTTCGGCGACGGCACGTCGAGCATCGCCCCCTCCCCCATCCATGTCTACGAAACGCCGGGCACCTACGACCTGACGGTTTCTGCCGCTTCCGTGGGCATCTGCGTCGCCACCGTGCAGTTCGTAATTGAGGACGCCGTGGTGGTGCGGGCGGATCCGGTCGCGGGATTCGAGGTGGACCCGAACGTGGTGGACGTCCTCGACGGCGAGGTGACGCTCACGTCATCGGCGAATCCGGCGACGACCTGCACGTACTGGATGTCGGACGGAGGAAGCCTGCTGGGCCACAACGGAGTCTACACGTTCCTCGAAGGAGGCACATACGAAATCGTCCAAACCATCGTCGACGACCTCGGTTGCACCGCCACCGCCCGCGCGGAAGTCGCCGTGAACGGAACCATCTTCTTCGCCCCCACCGCCTTCACCCCCGACGGCAACGGGCTCAACGACGTGTGGTTGCCGGTGGCAACCGGTACGACCTCTTACGAGCTGCTGGTGTTCAACCGGTGGGGCGAGGTGGTTTGGTCCACCACAGACCCGAAGGAACCCTGGCTCGGTTCCGTGCGCGAAGGCACGCATTACGCGCCCGACGGCATGTACCTGTGGAGCGTGCTGCTCTCCGACCAACTCGGCTACCCGCGCACCTACTCCGGCACGGTGTTCATGGAGCGCTGACCGACCTTAGGCCTGCGCCACGTAGCTCGCGAGGTAGCGGTACGGCGCATTCAGCTCGCCGCTGAGGGTCGTTTCCGTTGCAGCAAACAGCACCTCGTCGCTGTCCCCCTCCACGAGCAAAGGCAGGACGTGGTCGAGCAGTTCCCGGCCGAACCCTTCAGATGCATCGCGCGGCAACTCACACGGCAGGTTGTCCACGGCCATCACCGCGATGGAACCGGGCGATCCGAGCGGAACTTCTCGCTCGGTCCGCGGGTCGTAGCCGTACAGCGGATCGGCAATCGTCGAGGCGCGCAGGGTGCACGCCACTGGACCATCGACATCGCAGCTGATGTCCGCCACCACTTGGATGCGCCAATCCGGCCGTCGCATGTCTTCCCGCGTGAAAAGGAAGGGCGAGCCCTCGCTCCAAAAATGCCCTGCGATGTACAAATCGGCATGGGCTCCGTACTCCATGAAGGTGCTGCGGAATGCCGCCGGGTCGGCGACAAATTCCGTGAACGAAAACCCGCCGTGGACGCGGTGGGCATTGTAATCGTCCACGTTCAAATGGGCGTACACAGGTTCCGAGAAGCCATCCCGCACGAAATCGTCCTTGTGCACCTCGCGGATGCGCAGGGCATCGAGGATTTCTTTCGCGCCGTTGCCCACCCGACCGAAGCCGGTCAGCAAGATGGAAAAGTCACTCGGCAACTGTACGTTGCGTCGGCATACCTCGAGCATCTCTGCAAGTCCAGACGTGTCGATGGCACGCGGCAAGGAATACCGGCCGGATGTCAGGCCGTACGCGCGCAGGCCGTTGTAGGCGCCGACGAGGCCGGCCCAACGTCCGAAGCCGATGATGCGTTTGCCGCTCGGCCTCCGCAGCAACTCGTAATCGATGAGCCGGATGCGGTTGCGCAAGATGGCCGCCAGAAGGGGCGCGTTGTAAGGTTGGAACTTGTAGGTGTGGCTGAAGAAGAGGTAGGTCTTGTCCGGAATGAGGTCCGCGATGGGTACCTCCTTGACTCCGAGCAAGATGTCGCGGTCACTCAGGTCCTCCTGCAACGGGATGCCGGCCGCGGCGTATTCGGCATCGGCGATGCGGCGCACCGGGCTGGGCTGCACGACGACGTCCACCTGGGGGTAGCGGCGGCGCAGTTCTTGGATTTGGGCCGGGATGAGGGGCACGCGCTCGTCCGGCGGCACCTTGCCTTCGCGCAAAATTCCGAGCCGTAGGGGATGTTCAGGAGTGTAGGCCAAAGCAGGTCAGAATGTACCCGAAAGATAGGGCTCACTGCCGCTGGAACACGTACGTGATGCGCCCGATGGCTTCCTTCGGCGCTTGCGCATCGGCATTGAAACGGCTCCGGCGCGCACTCCGCAGCGCCTCTTCTGCGAAACACGGGTCCGCCGGCGCCCGCACCACCTTCGCCGAGACCACCTCCCCGGATCGCCGCACCACGACCTCCACCACGACCTCGCCCCCGCCCCGACATCGGTACCCCGGCACGTCGAGGTCCACCGCCTGCCGCCCCGCCAAATCAAATCCCACGGTCACCGGCCCGCTGTACCGCTTGTCCCACCCCTCGAACGTCGGCAGCAGGCGCGGTTCCGGCCCCTTCCCCCGCGTGCGCATCGCCTCCCCCTCCTCCGGCTCTTCCTCGTCGGCCTCTGCCCCGCCCCGCCCCTCGCCCCGCAGCCCCGCCGCATAGGACCGCACGCTGCGCTCGATTTCTGCTTCTTCCGCCCTGCTCAGCTTTGCGTCCGCCGCGGAAGACCGCCGCTCGTCCGACGCCTCGGCCCGCTGGTCCGCCACCAAATTCGCCAGCCGCGCCTCCATCCGTGCACGGGCCGACTCCTCCGGCGACTGCTCCTCCGGCAGCTCAATCTCCTCCATCTCCTCCTCTGTCGCCACGGACACCTCCACGTAGGTTACCGCCGGAGCTCCCGGTCCGACCGGGGTCACCCGCAATGCGAGCAAGACCAGGAAATGCACCAGTACCGTCCACGTAGCCGCCTTGAGCGAACGGCTCGCCCCGGCATTTACGGATCGATCAGTTCTGTTTCCCGCTGCCACGTTTCCTGGGTAATGCTCCGCTCTCCTTCGAAATAATACACGCCGCTCTTGGTGACGACCTTTCGGAACTTTCTGATTTTGTTCCCCTTACGAACCGTGCGCTCGATGACAAGGCCGTTTTGGATGTCGTACGATTGCTCGCTCACACCCTCCGGCGTGCCGAAAAGCGTCGGGTCCAAAATTTCAACCGGCTCGTGCATCTCGACCACTGCGAGCTCCCCCAAGCGCATCCGCTCCTCGTACGCCGCGCGCTCTGCCGCCGCTGCCCTCGAAGCGAGCCACTCCGCGTGTTCTTGCTTGAGGCGTTCGGCCTCCGCGTAGCGCTCCGCGATGGCTTCGCTGTGTCCTTTCCCAAACTCCAAATACCGGCGCACCCCGCGCGTGCGGTCTTCAAAAACAGCCGTTGACCGCCGGGCTTGGTCGGCTGCCGCGCGCTCCTCTTGCGAAGCAAACAACAACCGCATCCGATCCAGGGCGGTGTAATTCGTGCGGTACTGATCTGCCAGGTCCGCCCCGACTTCGTTCGACGCAGTACGCACCGCCTCTACCCGCCGCTCACCTCGGCGCACCGAAGCTTCGCCGACTGCAGCTGCCCCCTCCGAGCCACGTGCATACACCTCGCGCTGTGCGGCGAGTTCCGCATCCTTGCCCGCCTGAACGCCACTTCCTTCGTTCGCCAGGGCCGCCATGTCGGCCTTGAGCGCGGCTCCTCCCTCGATTGCCTTTTCGCGACGCGAATCCGACGACGCCCCCCAACCAGATTCTTGGGTCAGCGCCTCCTGCTTCCTCTTCAGCACTTCTTCGTCCCGTGCACGCTCCGCCGAAGTCCGTGCGTCTGCATAGTACTGCTCTGCCTCGTCTTGCGTCGTCGCGACGGAGCGACCGGCGAGCAATTCAGCACGCTTGCGCGCTTCCTCCTCCCGCAACCGCCGAGCCTCCGCGCGTTCCGCAGCCCGCGCTGCTTCTTCTTCCTTCAATCGAGCGAGGGCTTCTTCCTCTTCAATCTTCTTCGCTGCCAACTCCGCTGCGCGCTCCTCTGCGAGGCGAGCCCGCTCTGCTTCAAGCCGCTTGCGCTCCGCCTCTGCGTCTGCACGGCGCTGTTCTGCGAGCCGCGCCTCTTCTTCTGCTGCAGCCTTGCGCGCCGCTGCCGTGGCTTCCTTTTCCGCTGCGAGGCGTGCGCGTTCTTCTTCCAAACGCAGCCGCTCAGCTTCTTTCGCGGCCGCATCGGCAGCTTTCCGCTCCGCAGCGAGGCGGGCAGCTTCTTCGTCGGCCTGTTTCCGCGCAGCGGCTGCTGCGATCTCATCGGCCTCCCGTTGTGCTGCGAGGCGGGCGCGCTCCTCCTCCGCACGCAGCCGGTCCTGCTCGATGCGCTGACGCTCGGCCTCCTTTGCCGCAGCGTCAGATGCTTTGCGTTCCGCAGCGAGGCGAGCTGCTTCTTCGTCGGCAGCTTGCTTCGCGGAGGCGGCAGCCGCTGCCGCGGCAACTGCATCCGCTTCACGTTGTGCCGCGAGCCGGGCGCGCTCTTCCTCAGCCCGAATCCGGTCCTGCTCGGCACGCTCCTTTTCCGCCGCTTTTGCCGCGGCATCGGCTGCTTTGCGCTCCGCCGCCAGGCGCGCCGCTTCTTCGTCGGCGGCCTTTTTCGCAGCAGCGGCTGCCGCAGCGTCCGCCGCTTTTGCAGCGGCGTCGGCGGCTTTGCGCTCGGCAGCTAGGCGGGCAGCTTCTTCGTCGGCGGCCTTTTTCGCAGCAGCGGCTGCCGCAGCGTCCGCCGCTTTTGCCGCGGCATCAGCGGCTTTCCGCTCCGCCGCGAGGCGCGCCGCTTCATCTTCCGCCGCTTTCTTCGCCGCCGCTTCAGCTGCTTTGCGCTCCGCCGCGAGGCGCGCCGCCTCTTCTTCAGCCGCCTTGCGCGCAGCGGCGTCCGTGGCTTCTGCAGCCGCTTTCCGCGCGCGCTCTTCTTCGAGGCGCATGCGCTCTGCCTCCTTTGCAGCCGCATCGGCGGCTTTGCGTTCAGCGGCGAGGCGGGCCGCTTCCTCGTCGGCGGCCTTCTTTGCCGCTGCGGCAGAGGCAGCATCTGCAGCGGAGGCCGCGGCCTTTTCCTCCTTCGAAATGCGGTCGAGGCGGGACGTGGGGTGGGGTTCCGCGGGCTTCAGCTCCAAGGCTTTGCGGTACGCAGCCTTTGCAGCAGCCCAGTCGGATTTCGCGAAGGCAGCGTCGCCTGCTGAGATTTGGGCCGTGTACTTCGCATCGAGTTCTGCGGCGGCAGCTGCGGCGGCGGCAGCAGAGGCAGAGGCAGAAGCGGCGGCGGCGGCGGCAGCGGCCTCCTTTTCTAGCTCTGCTTGGCAGGCCGCAATCCGCTCTGGCGGATACTTCTCCGCCGGCAGGACGCGCGCGGCTTCCTCGTACGAGGCCTTGGCTTCTTTGAATGACTTCGCCTTGAATGCCTTGTCCGCAGCGGCCACGAGCGTTTCGTAGCGAGCGGTTTTCTCGGCCAAAGCCGCGGCCTGGGTCGCCGCATCTGCAAGGAGCCGATCGGCATCCGCTTTGCGCGTCTTCGGGTAGACTTCCCCGGGCTTCATGGTCGAAGCGGCTGCATAGCCCTTCGAGGCATCTGCATACCGGCCCGCCGTGAAGTGCGCATCCGCGTCGGCAATGGCTTTGCGGTAGTTCTCATCGGCTGCAAGGGCGGTCCGCCGGGCTTCGACGCGCTTGAGTCCGTCAGCAGGTTCCGGTGCTGCGGGCTTCAGGGCTTGGGCACCGCGGAACCGTTCGGCGGCGGAATCGAGCTTGTCGGCTTTCAAGTCGGCCTCAGCGGCTTTCAGCGCGTCCTGGAACTTCTTCTCTGCCTGTGCCGCAGATTGCTGTTCATCGACTTTTGCCTGGGCTTGGGCTTGAAGTTGTAGGGCTTCTTTGTCGTCCGGGAAGATGGCGAGGGCGGCGGTGAAGTCGGTCAGGGCCTGGTCCCATTTGGAGGCCGTCATGGCCGACTTTCCCTTCGCCAGCAAGGCGGCGAAGTCTTCGCGCATTTTTGCCAAATCTCCCGCCATCCGCGCCACCCGATCGAATTCCGCTTTCACCTTGTTGCGCATCCGCTCGGTGTGAGAGAAGTCAAACGCAATGGTGTTTTTCACCGGATCGAACGACGCCTTGCCATAGTAGTCCTCGAGGATGGCCGGGTTGAACCCGTCCACGAGTTTGAACAAGGACATGGGCATGTCGAGCCGGAAGCCGCCTTTCAAGTCCTCCGGAGGCACCTTGCTCCCGTCGACCCGGATGCGCTTGACCCCATAACCCGGGTAAGTGAAGGAGAACACGTAGTCGTGGCGAAGCGGCAATTGAAAATCGTACGCTCCCTTTGCATCGGTTGTCAGTGCGTCAAACGGTGCCCCATCGCGGGTAACTGACACCTCGACACCCGCGAGTTTCTTGCGGTCCGCCTCGTCCGTTACCAGGCCTGCGACGTTCAAAATGTCGTCCTGACCCACCGCGGTGAATGCGCAAACTGCTGCCACAAGGAGTGCAGCAAATCGGCGGAGTGCGGGTGCGGGGAAATGGGCGCGCATGGTCGAATTTCGTCTTCAAACGTACGTCAACGTAAAAGTATGGCATTTAGTTATTGGGAAGCACGGACTTGGCTCGAAGACCTCGACGTCCTGGTCGTCGGAGCAGGCATCGTGGGCATGTCCGCGGCGCTCCATGCCCGCATCTTGCACCCGACCGCGCGCATCGCCGTGGTGGACCGCAGTCCGTTTACCGACGGCGGCTCGACGCGCAATGCGGGCTTTGCGTGCTTCGGCTCGCCGGAGGAACTGGCGCAGGATCGGGAGGTGCTGGGGGATGCGGCGGCGGCGGATTTGGTGCGCACGCGGCTCGAGGGACTCGGGCTGCTGCGCAACCTCCTCGGCGATCAGCACATCGGCTTCGAGCAAACGGGGAGCCACGCGCTCCTGCGGCCGGGGCGTCCGGTCCCGGATTTGGCAAGTCTCAACGCCTGGCTGGCGCCTGTGACCGGCTTGGACGCCACCTTCGTCGCGCCCGCACATCCACCGCGCGGCATCGCCCCCGAACTCGCCGCCCACGCCACCTTCAGTCCCCTCGAGGGGCTCATCGACACCGGTCGGATGGTCGCGCGCTTCCGCTCGCTGCTGGCCGCCGCGGACATTCCGGTCCTGCACGGCCTTTCCGCCTCGGACCTCGGCTGCACCCCGGGCCCGTCTCCCCGCCCCCGCATCGTCCTCCACCGCTCCCCCCCACCCCATCTCCAACCCGACTCCCTCCCCCTCTCCCCTGCATCGGTTGTCATTGCCACCAACGCTTTTGCAAGCCAAATCATCCCCGGACTGGA
>Ga0315899_10005766_pt1 | contig 13365 bp, 5 predicted proteins | sample LakEriMetagenome_2_FD_203518 | JGI IMG/M metagenome (GOLD analysis project Ga0315899, IMG submission 203518) | Freshwater fungal communities from buoy surface, Lake Erie, Ohio, United States - Buoy 4 MA112 | ecosystem: Environmental > Aquatic > Freshwater > Lake | place: USA: Lake Erie, Ohio...
ATTTCGGCGATGAAGGCACAACGGTTGGACAGAGGTAGATCCAGCAGCGAGGATACCAGGGCAGCGCAGACTGCAAAGTCCAGCGCCGGGTCGGAGGTTTCGAGACCACCGGCCAAGTTCAAAAATATATCGTGTTGGGACAAGGGCAGCCGGCATCGTTTTTGGAGGACGGCGATCAGCATTTGGAGGCGCTTGTGTTCAAAGCCCGTGCTGTTGCGTTGGGATTGGCCAAAATTGGACGGTGAAACGAGGGCCTGAACTTCGACCATGAGGGAGCGGTTGCCTTCGCGGGTATTGCCAATCGCTATTCCCGAACGGTTTTGCCAATGCCGGCTCATCAGAAGATCGGAAGGATTCAGCACCTCTTTCAAACCATCGCTATCCATCTGATAAATGCCTAATTCGTGGGTGGCGCCAAATCGATTTTTGAGGCTGCGCAAGAGGCGATAGGATTGATGACGATCGCCTTCAAATTGTAACACCGTGTCTACCAGGTGTTCCAAGACTTTGGGTCCCGCAAGGTTGCCGTCCTTGGTAACATGCCCTACCAGGATGACAGGTACCTGATTTTGTTTGGCGTATTGCATGAATTCTCCTGCCACATGCCGAATTTGGGCCACGGTTCCCGGAGCCGAGTCCAATTCTTGTTGAAAGAGCGTTTGGACCGAATCCACCAAAATCAATTGGGGCTTGGTTTCTTCAATGGCACGAAAAATAGCGGTTGTTTCGGTTTCGCATAACAACAAACAGCGGGAGTGGAGGGATCCCAGTCTTTCGGCCCTAAGGCGAATTTGTTGCCGGCTTTCTTCGCCGGAGACATAGAGGGTGGTCAGATCGGTGAGCCTTAGGGCCAATTGGAGCAGCAAGGTGGATTTGCCGATACCGGGTTCGCCGCCCAGTAAACAGAGGCCCCCGGGGACCAAGCCACCGCCCAGCACCCGGTGCAATTCCCCGTCAGGCACCGGAATGCGCCATTGTTCTTCCAAAACGATTTGATCGATGGCCTGAACCTCCCCTTGCCCGTGGATTAAATCCCCGGAAGCTTTGCGTCGGTCCGCTTTGGGTTGGGCCTGGCTGGACTCCAAACTTTCAACCAAGGTGTTCCAAGCCTGGCAGGAGGGGCATTGCCCGGACCATTGGGGGGTGTGGACTCCACAATCCCGGCAACGAAAACTGCGTTTGATTTTGGCCATGAAGACACGAAATTACACCATCCCGCATGCGTCCCCTTGTTTTATCATTGCATGGATGAAATTCGTTTTGATTTGTGCCCTGATGTTGCTGGTGGGGATAGCTCAGCCCCTGCGGGCCCAAAGCCTTCAGCCCGCCGAAATTCAAATCGGGGTCCAGCATTTTCAAAAACAAGAATGGGAGTCCTGCCTTCGGGTATTGGAGCCTTTTTTGACCCATCCCGAATGGTATTCCACGGCCTACGCCTACAGCTATGCCTCTTTGTTGCAGACCAAGGCTTGGGAGGAGGCCGAGAAATTGGCCTACAAGACGGGGCGCCGCTGGAAGGGATCGGTGCATTACGATGTGGATCGGGGCCATGCGATGCGATTGCGGGGCCGTACCGAGGAGGCGGTTCGGCTTTTTGAGGGTCTGATCAACCAATGCAGCGGGGAACCCAACCAGATTATGATTTTGGCCGGGGCCTTTCGGGTGCGCTCCGAAAACGAATGGGCCGAAAAAACCTACCAACGCGGCCGTGTTATGGCGGGCAACCCCGCGGCTTTTGCCATGGAATTGGCCGAATTGGCCTATGGTTCAGGCCAAAAGGCCGCCATGATCGAGCATTACCTGGATTATTTGCAGGCCCAACCCGAAGCCCTTGAGACGGTGCAATACAGCCTCCAACAAAAACTAGAGGCCGACGAAATGGATGGACTGCGGACCGCCCTGATCCGGCGTTTACGCCAGGTCCCCGATGAGTGGATTTGGGGAGAATTGTTGGTTTGGTACTTGGTCCAACAAAAGGATTTTGCCGAGGCCTTCCCCCATGCCCGCGCTTTGGATCTGCGGCTTCGCGAAAAGGGACGCCGGGTTCTGAACCTGGCCAGGGTGGCCATCGAAAACGAAGACTGGAAGGCCTGCCTACCGATGTTGGATTATGTAGGGGAGCAAGCAGCGGGGACCCTCATGGGCCTGGAGGCCCAAACCGAGAAACTTCGGGTCTGCGCCCATCTCCTCCGGGCGGAACCCCGCAGCCAACGCGATTCCATGACAGTATTGGCCCAGGCCTATCAGGCGCTATTGGGACAGCCCCAACCCTCTGCGAATCGCTTGCGCCTTGCGTCGGGCTATGCCGAGTTGCTGGCCTTTGATTTGGGGAGGAACGAAGAAGCCATGGATTTGTTGGAACAAATCATACAACAAGGGGGAGAATCGCAGGCTTTGGGGGAGCTAAAGCTGTTGTTGGGAGATCTTTATTTGTTGGACGAAATTTATTGGGAAGCGGCGTTGGTTTACGGCCAGGTTGAGCGTGATTTTCCCAACCAGCCATTGGGTCATCAGGCCAAATTCCGCAACGCCAGGTTATCGTTTTTTGAACAAGAATTTGCTTGGTCGCTGGCCCAGTTTGATGTGCTCAAGGGGAGCACGACAACGCGGATGGCCAACGACGCCATGGCTTGGTCAATCAATATTCATGACCATTATGATTTGGATACCAGCACTTTGCCATTGCAGGGTTTGGCGCTCCTCGATCGTCTGGTGTTTCGCCGCGAATACGAGCGTGCTTTGGCCATCTCTGATAGTTTGTTAGACACGCTGAGGGGCCATGCCTTGGGCGACGATTTGTACATGCGCAGAGCCAGCTTGCTGGAGCGCTTGGGCCGCTATGCCGAAGCCGATACGGCCTATGGTTCTGTTTTGGCGAATTTTGGGGACGAAGTCTGGGCGGACGATGCCTGCCTTCGGCGAGGTGGCTTGTGGGAAACCCGTTTGGGAGATCCCCAAAGAGCCCGTGATTTATACGAAAAACTAATGTTAAAATATCCAGACTCGGCCTTTGTCCCAGAAGCCAGAAAGCGGATACGCAAAATTAGGGGAGACCGAAGCCCCGAAGGTTCCTGATGATTATGTACAATGTTACTGTTATGGTCGAAGAAAGCCTGTCCAATGATTGGTTGGACTGGATGAATCAGACCCATATTCCCGATGTGATGGCCACGGGTTTTTTTGTTTCGCATCGGATCTGTCGACTCATGGAACCGACACCGGAACCGGGCACGGTGACCTACGCTGTTCAATATTTTTGTACGGATCGAAACCAATTACAGACCTACCTCGAGGACCACGCGCCCGCCCTGCGTCAGGAACATCATCATCGATTCGGGGACCGGGCCCAGGCCTTTCGGACGGTGTTGGAAATCTTAGGGCCAGCACCCCCTTCGATGGCTTAAGCCGGGTTCCGGCGCAGGACTTGGAGTTGGGACAGGGTCTCCAATCGCTGCAGGGCGTCCTCCCAAAGCTGGTTCGTCAGGGCCCCGGCTGGTATTAGTTCGTCCAAATGGGCCGAAACCTGGCCAATTTCCAATTCGCCTTCTTCAAGGTCCCCCTCAAACATGCCCTTTTTGGCCCGACCGCGCCCGAGCAGTTCTCGGAGGCCTTCGAGGCTATCGCCACGGGTTTCGGCGGCTTTTACATGGCGTGCAAAGGAATTATCCAACAGCCTTACGGGGGTCAAACCCTTGAGCGCCAAATGCGTATCCCCTTCACGGGCACTTAGAACCTTGGCTTTGAACGAGGGATGGGCCGAAGATTCCGGGGTTGCCACGTAGCGAGATCCGATTTGGACTCCATCGGCTCCCAGCATCAGGGCGGCTGCAATGGCCTCGCCGCTGCCGATTCCACCGGCCGCCACCAACGGAACGTCGATGGCATTGCGCACGGTTGGTACCAGGCAGAGGGTGGTGGTTTCTTCGCGGCCGTTGTGACCCCCCGCCTCAAAGCCTTCGGCAATGACGGCGTCCACCCCTGCCTCTTGGGCTTTGACGGCAAAGCGGGTGCTGGACACGACATGAAGGACTTTGCAGCCCTTATCGTGGAGGTAGGAGGTCCATTTGGAGGGGCTACCGGCCGAAGTAATCACCACCGGAACCTGGAATTCGGCCAAAAGGCCCAGGTGATCTTCAATTTGAGGGTACAAAAGGGGCAAATTCACGGCAAAAGGCCGATCGCAAACCTCCCGCATGCGTTCCAGTTGCCTCCTAAGCTCTTCGGGGCGCATGGATCCGGCCCCAAGGGTGCCCAGACCACCGGCCATGCTGACCGCGGAGGCCAATTCCCAGCCACTGCACCAGATCATTCCGGCTTGGATGAGGGGTAAACGGGTGCCCAGGATTTGCAGGAGGGATGGGGTTTGGTTGGGGGGCATCATCAGAGATAAAGGGGTCTTTGGGGCAAAGTGGTGAAAGGGCTTGGCGGGGGGATGTGGTCCTTCAAAAGTTAAATTTAGATGACCAAATGGGCCTAAAATCCATGATTTGTGCCTAAGTTCGTGTTTTAATCCTTTTTTGGGTAGGCTAAACCTTGGCCGTCCCGAACCTAACATTGAACTATAGCCTTCAAAATAAAGCATATGCAGTTGAAAAGGTACCTCGCGCTCTTGTTGTTTGGTTTGTATTCCGCCTCCGCTTGGGGGCAGGCTGGGACCGGTTCGGTTCAGGGGAAAGTAGTCGATGCCCTCAAGCCCAAGGAAGGCATTCCCTTTGCCAACGTTATTATCGAAAAGGATGGCGTCCAGAAGGGCGGAACAACCACTGATATTGACGGAAAGTACAAATTTGGCGCCCTTACACCGGGCAAATACGATATCAAGGTCAGTTACGTAGGTTACAATTCCGAGGTTGTTCGGGGCTTGGTGATCACAGCGGATCGTAGCCAGTTTTTGGACATTAAGATGTCATCCGGTGTGAATCTGGGCGAAATCAACGTCGTTGATTACGAGGTTCCCTTGATTTCCAAGGACGAAACCTCAACGGGGGGTACCGTAACCCGCGAAGAAATTGCGGCCCTGCCAACCCGGGATGTGAACTCGATTGCGGCCACCACCGCCGGTGTATTCCAGGCGGACGAAGGAGGGGCCTTGAACATCCGCGGTTCCAGGTCTTCTAGTACCGAGTACTTTATTGACGGTATCCGTGTTCGGGGTTCAACCAACCTGCCCAACGCGGCCATTGAACAGACCACCGTTATCACCGGCGGTATCCCTGCCCAATACGGGGACGCCACCGGCGGTATCATTAACATCACAACCCGCGGTCCATCCAGCACCTATTTTGGAGGAGCTGAAGTTTTGAGTTCGGCCAAAATCCTGGAACCTTACGGTTACAATCTCTTTGCCCTCAATTTTTCAGGCCCATTGATCACCAAGCAGGTGGATGCTAAAACCAAGAAGTCCATCTTGGGCTTCTTCCTTTCCGGCGAAGCCGAAACCCAGGTGGATGCCTCGCCTTCGGCCATTGGACTGTACACGATGAGACCGGATAAATTGTCCGCTCTGCAGGCCGATCCTTACCGTCCCTCCATCTTTGGAACCGGGATTCAACGGAATTCTGAGTTCGTAACAGAAGACCAATACGAGTTGATCCGTGTCCGTCCCAATGCTAACCGCAACCGTGTTTCCGTGGCGGGTAAAGTGGACTTTCAACCCAACACCAGTATTTCCATGACGGTGGGCGGAAACTACGACCGCACCTGGGGCAAGGCCTATACTCGCGCTTATTCGATGATGAACCCCGACAACATGGGGAACAACGAGAATCAGACCATCCGCGGTTACGCGCGTTTTCGCCAGAATTTTGCGTCAGCCGACCAAAAGCAGGACGGACTCATTCGCAATGCTTATTACCAAGTTCAGTTCGATTATACCAAGGCAACGGGTTCTACCAACGGTGGAGAAGCCTTGGGCCGAAACCCTTTTAATTACGGGTATGTTGGACGTTTTCGTTACGATTTGACCCCCCAATTTGGGACTGAATCCGTTCCATTTCTTATTGCAGGTGATACCGTCGAATTTGAATTGACTTCTTTGCAGGGTTACCGGGAAACCAACTTGGTTTACGACAAAACATGGGCTTTGGGAATTGATCCCCTGTTGGCCAATTGGGGCATTGATTTCTTTAATACCATTGGTGGTAGCACCAACGCAGATGGCTTCCTAACGGCCACCAATGTGGGCATCAACGGACTTTCGGATGTTCGCCTCAACGGTGGTCTGACCAACGGCCTACGTCCAGGGACTGCGTACGGTATTTGGAACGAGTCGGGTCGCCAAATTGGAGGTTATTCGTTCAACGACAACGATGCCTACCGGATGACGCTCTTTTCGTCTGCGGATATTGGAGGCCATTCACTCAAGTTTGGTTTTGAATACGATCAGCGAATCGATCGCTCTTACAGCATGAATCCATTTGCAAGCACGATTGGTTTGTGGGGTCAAGCGCGTGCTCTTACCAACCAGCACATTTTGGATTTTGACAAGCCATGGAACCCGATTGTCGATGTGGACTCCTTTGGATTCCCTCTCAGCGACACGGTGTTATGGAACCGTTTGATTGCGTCCAATCAATCCATGTTCGACAAAAACCTCCGGGCCTCTTTGGGCCGCGGAGCCAGTGATTTCATCCAAATTGATGATTTGAATCCGGACCAGCTCAAGTTGAGTTATTTCTCTGCGGATGAATTGTTGAATTCGGGTAATTCTTTCGTGAGCTATTTTGGTTACGATTACCTCGGTAACAAATTGTCCAATCAGCCTGGCCGCTTGGACTTTTTCACCGATTCTTTGAACCGCCCGATCGCAGCCTTTGCGCCGGTTTATGCAGCAGGTTATATCGAGGACAAGTTTGACTTTGATGACTTGGTGTTCCGTGTTGGATTGAGGGTGGACCGTTTTGATGCCAACCAGCCTGTTCTTCAGGATCCCTTTTTGCTTTACACGGCCAAAACCATCAACGATCTCGAAGCGGATCCTAATACCGCTGGCCTAAGTCATCCATCCGTTGTTCCTGGTTCGGCTGTTGTTTACATCAACGATAACAATGCCTCCAACAAAGCGATCCTGGGTTACCGGGATGGCAATCGTTGGTACAATGCGCAGGGTGCTGAAATTCGGAATGCTTCGGGTATTGCTGCAGCCTCTGCAACGGGTACGGTCATTCCTTGGCTCAAGGATCCGAACCAGATAGCTGTACGGGCCGATGCCTTCACGGACTATACGCCCCAGGTGAATTGGATGCCACGTGTTGCCTTCTCTTTCCCGATTTCGGATGAGGCCCAATTCTTTGCCCACTACGATGTACTAACACAGCGCCCGAGTGCTTTCAGCCGCTTTGACCCCCGTCAATATTATTTCTTGAGGCAGGTTGGTGGTACCATTAACAACCCCAACCTACAACCAGAGCGCACCATTGATTACCAGTTGGGTTTCAAACAACGCCTCAACAAGACCTCGGCGTTGACCATTGCGGCTTTCTATCGTGAGCTTCGGAACATGATTCAAATCATTAACGTGCCTTTTGCCTTCCCGGCGGATTACCAAACCTACGGGAACATTGACTTTGGTACGGTGAAAGGCTTGACGTTGACCTACGATTTGCGTCGTACCGGCAATGTTCGCCTCAACGCCAGCTATACCCTGCAGTTTGCCGATGGTACTGGTTCGGCTCCAGACCAGGCCGCCAACATCATCCAGGCCGGTATCGACAATTTGCGTACCCCCATTCCATTGAGTTTCGATGCTCGTCATCGCTTGGTGGCCAATTTGGACTTCCGCTTTGGAACAGGTAAAACCTACGACGGACCCCGAATTGGGGGCTTCGGCTTGCTGGAAGGGGTTGGTTTCAACTTTGTAGCCAATGCGATTTCCGGTACACCGTATTCGCGTCAGACCATTGTAACTCCTGATGGAGATGCTGCTGGCGGTCTAACAGGCCGTACGACCCTCAAGGGTGGAATTAACGGTTCACGTTTGCCTTGGCAGTTCCGTATGAATTTCCGGGTGGACAAAGATTTCAATTTTGTGATGGGTCGCAAGGCCGATGGCAAACCCCGCGAAGCTTCGGTCAACGTCTATCTGCAGATTATCAACCTCTTTGATAACCGCAACATCACCGGTGTTTACCAATTCACCGGGGACCCCTCCGACGATGGTTATTTGACCAGCAACTTGGGCGCTCAGCAATTGGCTTCCGTGATTGATCGTCAAGCATTCTACGATTTGTACCGCGCATCCATGGCCGATCCTGGGAACTTCTCTTTACCCCGTCGTACACGTTTGGGCGTTCGTCTTAATTTCTAATTCCCCAATCGCCTCCTTTTTTAGAACCATCCTCTTATAGAAATCAAGCAGCTATGAAGCGAATTCTTTTAGTCACCTGTCTAATGTCCTGCCTATGGGGTGCCGAGGCCCGGGAAGCTCTCAATGTCCCCACAAGGGCGGAGGGAGACGCACGCAAGTTTATTGCGCGGGTTGCAGCCACTTGCAATCCTCCGGCTTCCAGGGTCAACTTGGACATCAACAATGTTCGGGCCATGATTCTGCGTGGGAATGACTACTGGTGGGATCAGGGAGGAAGCGGCAATGCCCGTTACGAAATTCCCAAGTTGGATGATCCAACAGCTCCCAAAAAGCATTCGCTCTTTGCGGGTTCGGTTTGGGTAGGGGGGATTGATGCCAACGGTCTGCTCAAAATTGCCGCCCAGACCTATCGTCAGGCGACGGTTTTGGGTGCTGGCTGGTGGGCGGGTCCTTTGTCTTTGGTGGATGCGACCATTACCAACGACCAGTGCAAGATCTGGGACAAACATTGGAAGCTGAATCGTCGTCAAGTCCAAGACCATATCAACGCGATTTCGACGGCCGACCCCAATTATGTGATTCCCCAAGTTATTCGGGAATGGCCTGTCAGCGGTGATTTAACTGCCGGACAGGATCCGAACATGGCCCCCTACGTGGATGCCGACGGTAATGGCTCCTACTCCCCCGATGGAGGAGACTATCCTTTTATTTACGGGGATCAGAGTATTTGGTTTGTGACCAACGATAAGGGGAATACCCCTGGTTCGGGTTCTACGCCGATTGGCATGGAAATCCAAACCCAGGCTTTTGGTTACCAGTCCAACGATGAGTTGAACAACATGACCTTTTATTACAACAAGATCATTAACCGCTCCACCATTCGATTGGATTCTTGTTTTATGGCTCAGTGGGCGGATCCGGATTTGGGTAACTACACCGATGACTTTGTAGGTTGCGATGTGCCTCGCGGTTTGGGTATTTGTTACAACGGTGACGACGACGACGAGGGTATCCAAGGTTACGGCATCAATCCTCCGTCCGTAGGTATTGACTTTTTTGAAGGTCCCTTTGCCGATCCCAATGACGGCATTGACAACGACCGGGATTGCACGGTGGATGAATTTGTAGCTGGAGGATGCGACCCAGAGCCACGAACCGAGCGGATCATCATGGCCAAGTTCTTGTATTTCAACAACGATGGTCAGCCCAACGGAAACCCAACAACAGCCGAGAATGCCTACAATTACATGGTAGGCCGTTGGAGGGACAATACCCGCATGGTATATGGGGGTAATGGGTACCCTGGATCCGGGGGTTCACAACCCACCATCAACAGTGGTCTTATGTTCCCCGGTGGATCCGATCGTCAATACGGTTGGGGTGTCGGTGGATCGTGCCAGAACCCCATCTCGACACCGTTTGATTGGAGCGAAAATGCACCTGGACCCGGCGCGAATCCCAACGTACCTGCCGACCGTCGTTTTGTACAGTCGGCTGGTCCTTTCACACTGCAACCGGGTGCCGTCAATTATGTTACCATCGGCGTTGTTTGGGCGAGGGCTTCCTCAGGAGGTGCCAGAGGATCGTTCAATTTGCTTTTGAAGGCCGACTCCAAGTCTCAGGCGTTGTTTGATAACTGTTTCAAAACCATCGATGGCCCCGACGCCCCGGATGTAGATATCACCGAGCTGGACCAGGAGCTCATCCTGACGTTCTCTTACAAGCCTACCAGCAATAATTATCGCCTGGGTTATCGGGAATTGGATCCCATCATCAAGGCCTTGAATGATAACCGGCCGGTCGGTCAACCAGCTTATGATTCGGTTTATAAGTTTGAAGGTTTCAAGGTCTATCAATTATCGGCTTCCAATGTATCGACCGGTGAGTTGGATGATCAGTCCAAGGCCCGTATGGTTTACCAAGGCGATATCCAAAACTCCGTGGATCGGATTATCAACTGGGAGTTTGATACCGATTTGGAGCAGTCGGTCCCCTTCCTGGCCGTCAATGGCGCCAACAAAGGGGTCAACATGACCCTCAAAATCAATAGAGATGCTTTCGCCGAAGGCTCCGACCAGTTGGTCAACTTCAAAAAGTATTACTACACGGTCATTGCCTACGGCTACAATAATTATGCTCGCTACGATATCGTTACGGATACCGGTCAGCAGAAGCCTTATTTGCCAGGCCGTAACAATGTCAAAACCTACACAGGTATTCCGCACAAGTCAGAGCCCACCTTTGATGGTTTGGTCCTCAACAGTGTTTACGGAGATCAACCCGAGGTTCGTCGCATCGAAGGTGTTGGCAACGGAGGCAATATCATCGAGATTGATAGCCTGGACGTGTTGACCATTCTGGAAAACGGATTTATGCCCACCCCGCTTTACAAGAAAAATGCCGCGCCAATCAACCTCAAGGTCATTGATCCAACCGCCGTACCGGAGGCTGATATGCGTTTGTTCATGTACAAGGGAACGCCGGGTTCGGTTACGACCGTGGACGATCAAGGTCGTTGGTATGTGGTCTTGGGGGATACCGGTTCAGCTTCTTTGGATACTATTTACTCCGATACTGTTTTGGTAGCGGGTAATGAACAAATTTTGGGTTACTACGAAACCACCGCTGTTTTCAAGCGTATTGGATTGAGCGCAACGATTCGTAATTCCAAGAATCCGGGTGATGATCCAGCCGGCGGAAACGGTGTCTTGTTCTCAACCTTCAGCTACCAAAATCCTCAAAATTCTTGGCTTTCCTTCTTGCCGGATGATGAGCGTCTCGAAATTTTTGACTGGATTCGGAGCGGTACACCGCGCTCGGATTCGACCCCACAGAATCCTGCAGGTTTGATTCCTCCGGGGGATCCACAACGGTTCTTTGAGAATATTGCCGAAGATGAGTGGACCGGCCAAGGCGCCAATCCTCAGGTACGTGGTGGGACTTGGGCCCCCATGCTCTATGCAGCGCCAGCTGCTTGGTGGCCAGGCCTTTGGAATTTCTTGCCCGGTGTCACCGGTGTCGGTGCCCTCAATCCCGAGGTTCGTTATTCCTATTTCAAAATTGACAAATTGGCTTCGGTGGATGTTGTAATCACCAAAGACAAATCCAAATGGACCAGGGCCTGTGTTATTGAGACCTGCGAAGATTCACTCCTGGCCCAAAACCGTCAAGTGCGTAACCGCATTCGTGTGGCACCTTCGGTTGACAAGGATGGCAATCCCGATGGGGATCCGCGCAATGGTTTGTCCTGGTTCCCAGGATACGCCATCAACTTGGAAACCGGCGAGCGCTTGAATATTTCTTTTGGCGAGGATAGCCGTTATTCATCCATTGCCGGTCACCCGCATGGTGATATGAAATGGAACCCAACGGACTCATTCTTCTCGGTGAGTGGTCAGAACTTCCGGGTGCCTATGGGCGGTAGGCACTTCATTTACGTGATGAATTCCCGCTACGATCAGGCGGATGTCACCTGGCGTCAGTTGAACAAGCAAGTTGGTGTCGCTTCGCCGGTGAACAACCCCAAGGCCATGACACTGCCTGATTTTCGTTTGTTCTACAACGGCGTTCTGTACACCTCGGTGCCCCTGCTCCGTCCAGGCAAGGCCTTCTTGGACAACGATTACACAGCCAAAATCCGGATATCACGCAGGTATTCCAAATTTGTGACGGATACGGCCGGTATCAACAAGGGGAACCCTCATTACTTGGTGAATCTGCGCAGCATTGCTCCCCGTAAGAAGGTTCTAGATGTGGCCAAGTCGGCCCTCGATTTGATTCGAGTGGTTCCCAATCCATACTACGGTGCCTCCAATTACGAGGTGAGCCAGATTGATAACCGAGTCAAAATCACCAACTTGCCAACCAAGTGTACGGTCCGTATTTATACTCTCAACGGAAACCTCATCCGGACATTGCGCAAAGACGACCCGACCGCTACCTACCTTGATTGGGATCTGTTGAACCAAAACAAAGTACCAATTGCCAGTGGTTCCTACCTGATTCACGTGGATGCTCCCGGTATCGGCGAGAAAACCGTGAAGTGGTTTGGCGTACTTCGTCCGGTGGATCTGGATACTTTCTAAACGACATTAACCGAAACCCAAATTAAGACGTGGTGATGACTATGAAATTCCGTATCGCATGCTTAGGAACCCTGATGCTGGTTTCGGCTGCAAGTTTTGATGCCTTGGCCGGTAATCCGGATCGTCGAGGACAGGCCGGTGCAACCGAGTTGCAAATCATGCCATGGGCCCGTCAGGCCGGTTGGTACGGTGTCAATTCGGCCAATGTGAAGGGTCTCGAAGCCGAGCGCCTCAACGTGGCTGGTTTGGCCTTGGGTGGCAAAACCGAATTGTATTTCTCTAGGACCAATTGGTTGAGTGGTTCAGAAATCTACATGAATGCCTTTGGTTTGGCTCAGCGCTTGGATGAATCCAGTGTTTTGGCTGTATCGGTGATGAGCGTTGACATGGGTGCCATTGATATTACCACGGTCAACAACCCCGACGGTGGCCTCGGTACCTTCAAGCCTACAATCGCAAATCTAGGTGTATCGTACGCCCGCTCTTTTTCGAATCGTATTCACGGTGGCGCTTCTTTGCGCGTTGTTACAGAAGGAACTTCCGATGTGAATGCGTCGGGTGTTGCGTTTGACGCGGGTATTCAGTATATCACGGGTCCCGATGACCGTATCAAGTTCGGTATTGCGTTGCGCAATGTTGGCACGCCTATTTCCTTTACGGGGGATGGACTTGCTGCACGAGGTGTCATGCAGGGTAGCACGGTTCCGTTGACCTTGTCCCAGCGTTCACAGACCTTGGAACTCCCATCCTTGATGAACATTGGCGGATCTTACGACTTTTATTTTGATGCCGAGAAGGTGAATCGCTTAACGGTCGCTGCCAACTTTACCTCCAACTCCTTTACCAACGACCAATACGGGGTGGGTGCGGAGTATGCGTTCGGAAAAATTGCTGCGATCCGTGCGGGTTACCAATACGAGGATGCGGGTTCCGATCCTGAATTTACCCAAAATGTGCACACTGGTTTGAGTTTTG
>Ga0315899_10005767_pt1 | contig 13365 bp, 12 predicted proteins | sample LakEriMetagenome_2_FD_203518 | JGI IMG/M metagenome (GOLD analysis project Ga0315899, IMG submission 203518) | Freshwater fungal communities from buoy surface, Lake Erie, Ohio, United States - Buoy 4 MA112 | ecosystem: Environmental > Aquatic > Freshwater > Lake | place: USA: Lake Erie, Ohio...
AGCCGTGCCGCCCCACAAGCCCCACCGCGGGAAGTGCAGCATCGTGCCGCCAGCGACGATGTCAATCGAGCGGACATATGCGGGATTGCCGACGTGGTTCGCGTCCATTTCCGCGAGCATGGGCCCCAGCCACATGTACAGAATGATGGAGCCAAGCAGCATCGACAGGCTGACACGCAGGCCCACGATCATGCCAGCCGCGATGAGCAGCACGCTGGTGTCAACGCCGTAACCCACCACTTCCTTGCCCTGCACCTTGTGGAAGCCGCCGTGGGGCAGCATCTCCGGAATGGGCGCGCCGCTGAGCTGCGTGCCCTTGCTTGGGTCGTTGGGATCAACTGGCGACATCATCCAAGGCAGCACATTGCCCAGGGCGTTCCACACTTTGTCGAGGAAAGTGAACGTACCCGCGCCGGTGCGGAGCAAGGCAATGACCGCGCCGATGCCCAGACCAATGACCAGCACCCACGCCTTGCGAGCAGCTTCTTGGCTCTCGCTGTACAAGCTCCGCAACGTCTCCGCTGCCGCGATGCCGCTCGGGAACGCAAGCTGCTCGTGATTGATCATCTGCTGCTTCATGGGAATCGCGAGGAAGACGCCCATGAGACCTGTGAGCAGCGTGAACGACACGACCAACCACGCAGGGTGTATATGCCACGTGTAGAACTGTGGCTTGAGTCCCACTCCGGTTTGGTCGTCCGCCACGCGGACAGTGTCGACGTTGGTCTTGGACTTCGCGAACTCCACGATCCACCCGCCGCCCTGCTCACTGTGCCGACGCACGACGATGTCGCCCGGGTCGATGTCGCCCAACCCTTCCATCGCTGCGGTTACCTGCTTGGGCTCGGCGTCAAAACGTATCGGGTCCGTTGTGGTCGGCTCCGTTGCTCCGTAGACGAGCCGGAACGACCCCGCGGTCGGCGCCTTGTCGAACGAAAGCGTCTGGTTGTACGGGGACGGGTGCGTCAGTTGCAGGAGCACGAGCGCGCCGAACATCGTCGCGATCGTCGAGCCGGTGCTGTAGCCCGCGCTGCTGGCGGTGCTCGCCATGCAGTTGGTTTCGAGAATCGTCATCTTCCGCAGCCCAAGCAGGGGCGTGACGATCGACCAGAAGACATAGCTGATCACGCTCGCCGTGATAGCCACGCCGAATGCCCAGCCGATGTTGAGTGTCGTGTACAGGTTGCTCGCTGCCAGCAGCATGCCCAGGATGCCGCCTGTCAGCACCGCACGCAGTGTGAGCTGTGGCATCTTGTCGCCCTGGTACACGTGCTTATACCAGTGCTCGTCTTTCTGCTCCGGCGTCGCGTTCTCCGGCAGCGGGGGCACGCCCGGCCCAAACGGGCTTGTGGTTTGAGCGGCGGTTTCCGACGTCGGTCCAGGGCCAGCCATGCACGTGCTCCACATTCGCCGACCAAACATCTCCCTGCCGGCGACCTCACCGGGTGGTGAGAAGTCGCACAAGATACTCGGTATATCGGGAATATGCAAGTCTGTTGGTGGGCCGTGCGGGAACAAGCGGGAGGATGCCAGCACGCGCCGAAGTCTCCAATGAGAAACACGCGGCACATATGTGCCGCGTGTTGAACTGATTGCCGGTTCGCTCGTGTTTTGGATCACGACCGCCCGTTCGCGGGCGGCCCAATGACAAATCAGCGAGCCCAGGCGTTGCTCATGCCCGCCACGAGCTTGCCGGTGGCTTCGGCGGTCAGGTCGTCGAGCGCCTGGTCGAGCGTTGCGCCCGCCGCCGTCACGGTCTTCTGGCTGCTGGCCGCAGCAAGGATGGCGTTGTCGCTGGTGCGCACCGCGCGAACTGTGACCTCAATGGTGAGAGGCAGGCCGCCACCGCGCGTGCGGACGACGCGAGCCACACCCGAGACGACGATGTCGGCCTTGGCCTCGTTCGCCAGCGTCGCCGCGAACTCGCGGTCGGTCCATTGCTTGCCATCGAGTGCGCCTGTGCCGCGCATCGCGGCTTGGGCTGCGGCTGCATCCTTGAGATTGAAGCCAAGGCTGCTGAGGCGCTCGATCATGCGGTTCTCGATCTGCCGCAGATCAACTTCGCCTTGCTCCAGGCGCTCAGCACGACGATCCGTGAGTTCATCGCGGATGATGTCGCCCACGATCGGATCGATGCGATTGGCGCCCAGGCCGACGCGATCACCGATGATGATGTTAGTGCCGTCGCCTGATTGCACGGGGTTGGTGGTCGCATCACTGCCAGTACTGACGCGCGTGTCGGGCAGGTCCACCGTGGCACGGTTGATGAGCACCGCGATGCTGGGTTTGCCGGCCTTCGCGTAGTTGTCGGCCAGTGTGGCGCGTTCGCTGCTGTTGCGCGAAGTGGTGGGGCCGCCCGCCAACGCTCGCTGGCGCGTATCAAGCGCGAGCGGCGCAAGACGCACCGTCACGCTCATGTCGCGAGCATCGAGCACATCCGCGGTCATCGCGAGTTGATCACGCACCGCAGATCGCAGCGCACTGCGCACCGACAGCATGTCGCCTGTCGCAAACAGATCCAGCGTCGTCAATTGATCGGCGCTGCTCTGCTCCTGGCTGCGCACGCGCACACTGCCCTGCCGCACGCCTGCGCTGTTGTTCAGCGCATCTCGCAACGCGCTCAGATCATCGTCTTCGTACTCGCCCACCACACGCACGCTGTAGCGGCTCAGCGTCCCGCTGCAGCCTTCGGGGAACGCTTCACCGAACTGTTTGGCGATGCGGCGGCCGATTGCCCGCGCGTATTCACTGACGCGGTAGTTGTCGAACTGGCCTGTCTGCGGGTCGGGCGTCATATCCCAACTGAAGCGGCCCAGCGTTGTGCCTTGGCGCAGGTCGGTCAGCGTGTACGACGCGCGGAAGCCGTCGCCTGCACGCTCTCCCACGCGCACCAGCAGCACCATGTCGGCGTTGGTGTCTGCGCCGAGCATGCGAGCCGCCGCGAACTCGTCATTGCGTGCAAGCGCTTCGCGCTGGCGATTCTCACGCAACTGCGCCGCTGCGGGGCTGATGATCGTCACTTCCGGATCGCCAAACAAGTCTTCAAGCCGGAAGCCCAGACGCTCGGCAACATCACGCGAACCACTCGCGCCGCGGCCGCTGGCATCGCTATCGACCGTGATGAGCAGTCGAGGCGAGCCCGCACGTGCGTACGCATCGCGGAAGCCATCGATGTTGGCCAGTCGCTCCGTCGCCGAATCGCTGTCTCGCACCGGCTCGGGAGGCAACGGCTTGCGATCCTGTGCCATCGCCTGCCCTGCGCACACCACCAGTGACATCGCAAACGTGCGAGCAACCAATCCACGACCAGACAGAAACACCGAAAACATGACTATCTCCAGACTGCGGCAGTTCGCCGCATGTATCCCGTCAGTGAGACGCCCAAGACCCCACGCAGTTCACGCTATCTCTTCTTTGCGCTTTTCGCGTCTTTGCGGTGAGCGTCTCACCGCGCAAGACGAATCTCGCAGCGCCAATCCGTCGCGTCGCTGTCCATGCTGTTGCCAGCCAGGAACCGCTGATCACGCGGCGGCAGATTCATGAAGCGCCAGCTCATGTCGCCACCGCGAGCGGGTGCACCGTTGGCGTTGAGGAACAGAAAGCGATACTGAATGTTGCTGCTGTAGCCCGGATCGCTGCGCAAGCGAACAGGAACGGTCACCTTCAGCACGTCGCTCTTCTCCACGACGGGCGCTGCGGTCTCAATGAACCCAGCCAGTTCGCCCGACACCGTGATCTGCGGGTAGTTGCCACCCAATTGATCAGGAACGGGGCGGTACGGAGCCTTCACCGTGTCGCATCCGCTCATCGCGAGTGCGCCGCCGACAACCATCATCACACCGACCAACAAACGCGTCTTCATACAAACTCCTTGTGAATGCTCTTCACTTTGTGCCGTCGTTCCCGCGAGCCTTCGAGCCTTCCCGTTCCATCGCCGCCTTGAGCTCTTCACTTCGCGGCGTGTACCGCCCGCGACGCTGCGTGAACAGCCGCTGATAGCCGCTGCTACCCGGCTTGGGCGCCACCATCGACGTGCCGCCTTCCAGCACGTGCGTGACAAAGCGACCTTGTTGTTCTTCGACCGTGAAGGTGATGCCTTCGGCGCGGTACAGGTTCATCAGATCAACGGGTGTCATGCCGACAAGATTGCCCGCGGCGTGATACTGATCGAGCACAGCAGATGTGGGCGTGCGAACGCATGCACCGCCAAAGATGTACGGCAGGTTGTCGCCTTCGACGCGTTCCTTCCACGTGTCGTTCGCGACGGCAACGCTGGTCGCGGCTTCCCACGACCCAACAGCTTCGCTGGGTGCCAGCTTCGCGTACAGCAGGCGCACCCGCTGGCCCCCTTCGCTCAACGGCTTGGGCCCCGGCACGTTCACAAGCATCAACCCGGCTCGCGATGAGCTCTCAATCCCAATGCGCAGCGTGTGCGAACCTTCCGCAAGCAGCAGCGGTACGACGAAGACACGCTGCGGCAGCAGTTCCGCATGCCGCGTATCAGCCGCGCTGCCGGCCTTCATCAGTGCGCCGAGTGCAAGCAGACCCGCACCAACCCACATGGCATCGGAGTTCTTCCGATCGCTGCTCAGCAGCACCGCTCCGCCGCCGATCATGAGCCCATCGCCGATCGCACTCTTGATCGTGCGGACATCTTCAAGGTTGCGCCAGCGATGGCTTCGCGCCATCGCATTGATGTCCTGTGCGAACGGGAACGCTCCGACGCTCTCGCCATTCACGCTGACGAGCACCTTGCGGTCATCGCTGGGCGTGCGAGCTTTCCATTCAGCAATCGCTCCGTCATTGCCTGTGGCGACTTTCGCGGGTCCGCGTCCCGCGTCCACGATGAGCAACGTGTTGAACGCGCCGCTGCGCATCGTTTCAGCGATGTCCTTCACCGCTTCGTTCGCACGCACCGCCGCAGTCAGGTTGTCGCTGGCTTCTTCAGGGCGCGAGACAGCGATGTTCGCCGCGGCGTTCATCAGATAGCCCAGCGCGAAGTCACTCTGCGACGTGACGTACCCATTGTCGATAAGCGCGTCGCCCTGGCCCGGCTTCTTCGCGTCAGCTTTCGCGGCGGCCTCCGCCACTTCGAGCGTTGTGGGCTCAGGCTTGCCGACCGCTTGCGCGAAGTCTCTCAGCAGGAACAGGCTGCTGCTGCTCGCAGCGCGGGCATTGTCCCACTCGCCACGCAGCGCCTTCTGCATCGCAACGTAGTGAAAGCCCAGCGCCTGCTCAAAGGGCTCACCTTTCCAGATCCGCACGCCTTCATAGAGCACAACACTCGCAACGGTGCGATCTTCGTTGATGCCTTGCGTGCGCAGCAGCGAGAAGAGCTGATTGGCTGTCTCTTCCGCCGCGTCCGGCTGGCCGTCCGCCAGTGCCATGAGCAGCAGTCGCATCCGCGTAAGCAGATAGTCCTTGTTGCTCATGTCGTCGGTCACGTCTTGCTGCAGCAGTCCTGCGGCGCGACCATACTCGCCTCGATCCGCCATGATCGCGACATCGCGTCGCAGCGCGGTCGATTGGCAAGCGGCCATCGGCAGTCCGCAGACGCTCGCCAGTAGCAGGATGGACGCATGCTTGTGCATGATGCTCAGCCAGATCTTCAGTCACCAGATCTTCAGTCAAAGGTCAGACCGAACGCCTGGCGCTTCACTTCAAACGTGTCGAGCCACTTGAGCTCACCTGTCGCGAGTGATGTGATACGGAACTCGCACAGGTACACATCCGTCCGCGCGTCCTTCACGCTGCGCGTCGCGTTGCGCATGGTCGCGCTCATTTCGTGAGTCGGGTTCAGTCGATTGGCCTCCGCGCCTTCCATCGTGCCACGTTCTGCCGCACCCAGCACGGCATCTTTACTCATGACGAACGTGATGGCTTTCTCGCGTCCCACGCGCACCATGTCGGCATTGCCACGCACCTTGGTCATGATGGCCCATTGCTCGCCACGTGGAATGATGTCGTCGGTCAGGTTCTCGACCTTCTCCATCGCGATGATGACAGGCTCGCTCTGCTCGTTGCGTGTGGTCATCCACTCGCTGTTGCGAAGGTTGAGCGCGACGATCGTCGCCATCTCATTCAGGTCACGCGTCGTGAGCCGCGTGGTGCGTGGGCCCGCACTTGCGCAGCCCATGAGCCACGTCGCCATCATTAGACCTGCCAGTATGAAGATCACTGCGCGCATGGACACCCTCCGCGAACAAGCCGGCCGACATCACAGCGCTCAGCGAACTTGCTTGACCTCGTAGGGTTGGTTTTCCCAGATGATCTCACCCGTCTCCATGCTGACGAGGTTGTACCCCATCATGTAGAGGTTGGTCGCGCCGTTACCTCGTTCCACGCGATACATCTCACCATTGAGAAAGTACGTGTACGCGGGGTTCAGGTCCTTGCGCTCGGGGCGATTGCCTTCCTGCAGCAGATCGCTGTTCTTGCTGGTTTCGCGCTGGATCAGCGGATCGATGCGCTGCTTCATTTCAACAAAGCGCACATTCCGCAGCACATTCTGGCTCTGCATCAGACGCTGGCGAATCCGCGTGCGGAAGGCCTCGAAGTCGGTCGTTGAGACGATGCCCGTGTTGTTCTTGATATCGCCGAACACGATCGTCGCGCGATAGTCGCCGTTCAGCGCGGGCACGTTCTTCAGGTCATCTGCCAGTTGCTGCGCGACTGCATCGCTGTGTTCAAACAGGCTGGCCGGGGTCACGCGGGCGTCGAACCGCTCGGCCCGGGTCGTTCCGGACGGATCAGCCCGTCCGCCGCCATCGCCGCGAGGCGGCTGGCATCCCGTCAGCGCGACCAAGCCCACGAGCGAGCAGCCAACCAAAGCGAGAGAACGAGCGTGCATGACCATCTCCATTTTGGGTCGCTCAGTATGGGCGACCGTGTGTGCGTCAGTGACGTTTGCCGCGTGTTTTCGCAGTCAAACGGTCAGTGTCTGTATGTTAGACTTGACTAACCTACGTTGGTTCCCACCCCTTGTTACGTGACCGAACTTGTTTGTCTGTTCGGGTTTTAACCTTTCAAAAACCGATTGAAATATGAACGCCGGCCTCTGCTTTTCGGCGTACCACGCGTGAGCTGTCGGGCACGCACATGCAACAGACGGTTTGCGTCTTCGGGCGGACGTGGTCGGCGAGCGTTTGCGCGGATTTCGCTTACTTCCCCGCTCGCCGCGCTCGCTCGCCCGAAACGAGGTCGCACGCTCGCTTGATGGCGGCTTCCAGATTGTCATTCACGATGAACACGTTGTACACGCCGCTGGCCTTGGCGCTTTCGATCTCAGCCTTGGCCGCGTCGAAACGCCGCTTGATCTGTTCGTCGCTTTCGCGTTTGCGGTCGCGCAGTCGGCGGTGCAGTTCTTCCTCCGTGGGCGGCAGGATGAAAAGCGCGAACGCATCGGGCACCTGCTGCTTGATCTGCATCGCGCCTTGGACATCAATTTCCAGAATAACCAGGCGTCCGCGGCGCAGGTGTTCGAGCACGGGCGCTTTGGGCGTGCCGTACTTCTTGCCGTACACGCCCGCGGTTTCAAAGAACTCGCCGCGCGTCTTCATCGCTTCGAACGTCGCATCATCGATGAAGTGGTAATCAACGCCGTCGGTGTCGGCGGGCGTCTTGGCTCGCGTCGTGCAGCTCACGCTGAAAACGCTGTCAGCAATCGACCGCTCCACGCCGCGTGTGATCGTGGTCTTGCCGGCGCCGCTGGGGCCGCTGATGATGAGCAAAAGCCCGTTGTCGGTATCTGTCGGCAGGCGGTGGGGGGTCTGAGCCATGGGCCTTTTGTAGGCGGCCTGTCGCCGCTGGTCGTTCAGACTTCAATCAGAGACTTCAGCGCCGCCATGCGCACCAGCACGCCGTTGCTGACTTGCTTGAGAATGACGCTTTGGGGGCCATCCGCCACCTCCGCGTCAAGCTCAATGCCACGGTTGATGGGGCCCGGGTGCATCACAATCGCATCGTGTTTCAGACGTTCCGCCCGCGCGGCCGTCAGGGCATACTGCGCGCGGTACTCGCGCACGCTCGCGATGACGTTGGGCTTGGCCGCTTCCTTCGCGCCTTCCTTGGCCTCGTAGCGTTCAAACTGAATGCGCAGCATCATGATCGCATCAAGCTGAGGCAGCACCGCGTCCAGATCGTGCGTCACGCTGCAGCCCAGGCTCTCGAGCCCGCGCGGCGCGAGCTGCGGGCTGCCCACGCATACCACTCGCGCGCCCAGCGTGGTCAGGCATGCGATGTTGCTGCGAGCGACGCGCGACGCGTTGACATCACCCACGATCGCGACGGTGAGCCCGGACAGATCAAACTCCTCGCGCCCATGGCTCTGCGCAATCGTGTAGGCATCCAGCAGCGCCTGCGTGGGGTGCTCATGCCGACCATCGCCCGCGTTCAGCACGGGAATGCGCACGCGCGACGCGATGAGCGCCGCCGCCCCGCTCTGGCGCGCCCGCACCACCAGGGCGCTCACGCCCATCGCCTCGATGTTCGTGGCGGTGTCAATGAGCGTCTCGCCCTTGCTCACGCTGCTGGTCTGGCCTTGCAGGTCGATGACTTCCGCGCCCAGCCGCTTCGCCGCCACGCTGAAGCTCAGCCGCGTGCGCGTGCTGTCCTCAAAGAACAGATTCGCGACGACCTTGCCCATCAGCGCGGTCGCGTGCGCACTCGCGATCGTGCCGCGGCTCGCGCCCATCGCGCGTTGCATCTGTCGTGTCGCACGCAGCATCGACACGATCTGTTCACGCGGCGTGTTCTGAAGTCCCAGCAGGTGACGGGGCGAAGCGAGCGTTGCCATGCGACAGGATAGCAAAACCAACGCCGCTCACGCCGTCGGTTGCCAGCCCCACTCCACATACTCCCAGCCGATGGAGCCGTCGCTGTACACATCCAGCAACCCATACCCCGGCATCGCGCGGTCGGGGCGTTCCAGCATCGTCTGGTCGTTGCGACGGCTGGCGAAAAACTCTCGGCTTTGCTGCTGGCTTTGCCACCAGCTGCCGCACACCGCGCCGCTGTTGATCCAGCTTGTGCCGGCGTAATCAATGCGTTCCACCATGTGAATGTGCCCGCTCAGCACTGCTGCGATGTTGCGGTGGCGCGAGATCAGGTTGACGACCTTCGTCCGGTCCATCAGCAGCGATCCGCCGCCCGTGACCCAGTTGTTGTCAGCGTTCGTGCGTGCGTCCACCAGCAAGGTGCTGGCATGAATTGTCGGAATGTGCGTGAGAACCACCACGGGCAGCTTGGAGCCTGCAAGTTCACCTTGCAGCCACTCAAACTGAGCGTCACCCAGGCCGCCTTCATAGCCGGTTTCGCCGCGCGGCTGCACCGTGTCAAGCACGATGAACTTCACACCCCGCGCCTCGAACGCGTAGTACGGCGCGGGCATGCCCAGCAGATCGATCGCCCATGCCTTGCCCCAGCCTTCTTCGTTGCCAGTCGTCTGACTTTCCTTCTTGTTCCAGCCCCAGATGTCGTGGTTGCCCAGGCAGTGGTGTACGGGCAGCTTGTTGTGCTCACGCATGCTCCGCAGATACAAGTCCCACTGCTCCTGAGAGCGCTGGCGGGTCTTCTCAAAGCTTGAAAAGATGATGTCGCCGCCATGCAGCACCAGATCAGGCTTGTCGCTGAGTGTGTTCAGATGCTCCCACATCGCGCAGGTGCCCTCAAAGGCACCACGTTCGGGCTGCGTGTGGCTATCGGTGATGTGGGCAACACGCGCGAGCCGCCGCTTTCCCTGATTGTTCGTGGCTGCGTGCCCGCCCGCTGTCGAGCATCCCGACATACCGGCTGGCAGCATCGTCGCGAGCGCACCCAGCACACCCACACCCAGCACCTCACGCCGCGAAGATCCGTTCATGTTCAATCTCCTGATCCAACAAGCCAAGTCCGCCGTCGGCACGTCGCGATGCCCGAGCCGTCGGGCCACGCAGCGTACCGCGATCGGACCGGCCCGGCCCGGGCGGATAACTGTTTCCATCTGAGCGATGGCCGTCACGCTTGGTCGCTGTTGCAGTACCATTCTTCATGCAACGTCAACACCTCGCCGCGATCCTCGGCCTCGCATTTGCCAGTGTCTCCCCCAACGTGTTCGCTCAAACGTCAACGGCGCCCGCTCAGCCGGCTGCCCAGCCCGAGATGCAGATGGTTGAAGAGCGACCCGCAACCGTACTGCTCCTGCGTCGTGAAGCTGGCCTGCTGCGCTCCACGCTCAAGACGCCCGACGCGCACCGCTTTGTCATTCAGACCAACTACCTGCCGGTGATCGATGAAGTGACGGTGTATGTCCGCAACGAACCCCGCAGCTACCTCACACCCGCGCAGTACGAAGCGCTGCCTGAAGATCAGCGTGCTGACTACGTCGAAACCAAGTACGACGACTACTTCTTCTACTACACGCGCTACGGCTCACCCCTCGCGTACGTCCGCGCAATCGATCTCATCGCTCAGCAGTGGGGCAGCTCGCAAGGCGGCCCAGAGACCTTCCGCGACAAGAAGATCGTCGACTTCGGCTTTGGCGGCCTGGGCCAGCTCCGCATGATGGGCAACATGGGTGCTCACGTCACAGGCATCGAAGTCGATCCGCTGCTGCAGGCTCTCTACGCCGACCCCGCCCTGCAAGGTGAAGTCACACGTCCCAGCATCATGGACGATGTGCCGCCCGTCGGCTCACTTAAGCTCGTCTTCGGCCAGTGGCCCGCCGACGACGCAACCAAGCAAGCCGTCGCGGAGCGCGGCAAGTTCGATCTGTTCATCAGCAAGAACACGCTCAAGCGCGGCTACATCACGCCAGAAAAGGAAGTCGACCCGCGCATGCTCGTGCAACTCGGCGTGAGCAACGACCAGTTCGTCAAAGAACTCGCCGACGCCATGAACCCGGGCGGTCTTGTGATGATCTACAACATCTGTCCCAAGCAAGCTCCCGAAGGCGAGCCCTACAAGCCCTGGGCCGACGGCCGCTGCCCCTTCACCCGCGAACAACTCGAAGCCGCGGGCTTCGAAGTCATCAAGTTCGACGAAGACGATACCCCCGCCGCCCGCGAAATGGGCCGCAAACTCGAGTGGGACAACGGCGCAAGCGCGATGGATTTGGAGAGTGATTTGGTGGTGTCGTATACGTTGTTGAGGAAGAAGAGTGGGGAAGTGACGCAGTGACGAAGTGAAAGGCCAAAGGCAAGATACCCATTGGGTAAGTGTGGGAGTGGGTACCTTGGGGAAGTCACGAAGTGAAGAAAACGACAAAGGCCAAAGTCACCGTGGTGGCTTTGGCCTTTTTACTTCGTCACTCCGTCACTTCTTCCTCACGCCGCTCCGCGTGTGCCGGTCAGGCGTGACCACAGCGAAGGGCGGCGGAGCATGAGACGCTTTTGCCATTCTGCACTAAGTTCGAGCTCGTAGACGCGAAGGGCAGCGCCGGGCTTGGAGACTTCGCGCTTGCTGACAATCATCTTTGAGCGTGTGGGAGATTTGCTGGCTTCAGGAGGCATAAGAGGTTCTCCGCTCAATGACCATTTGAATCGCTTCGATCATGGGCGCGACGAGTAATTGTACGGGCCCATCAGCATCTTCGGAAAAGCAATTGCGCAGTTCCGAATCAATAAACAAAATCGCGTCCACACGCTGCTCATAACTTATCGGAAAAGCCAGGAAACTCCAGCGAGTTTCGTTGAGCGATTTAGCATCCTCGGGGTCAAAGCTCCATTCTTCGATCATCTGTTGCCGAAATCCCTCGATGGACTCGGCATCGCGGTAAGCCATCTGCGGCTTGGCTGTCCGGTAAGCTCGGCCCACCACGCCGCACGCGGTGGAGATGCGTTTGCCGGGTTCGCCCGTGTCGCCGCCTTCGCCCACGCAGTAACGCGTTACGCGTTCGAGTTCAGGCGAACGCGCCTTGCCCTGGCTCGGCACCACGCGGTAGACGCACACGCGTATGGCTGAGGGTCTGCGTTCCTCGGGCAGTTGCTCGATATCCGCCAGGTACCACGATGCGATTTGCTCACGCAGCACCTGGCACGCGGCCCGCACTTCGTGCTCTTCGTCAAGTCGCCTTTGGCGTTTGGTTTCCTCAAACCCGCGAACCACCAGCAACGCTTCCTTCGCGAGAATCAGCAGCAGCACAATTCCCACCAGCGCGGTGATGAGGAAGGCTTCGCCAACTTGAGCATCAATCCATGCCTTGCGAAAGGCCAGTACGCCGCCGGCGATGGCAACCACCGCAGACAGCACCGCAATCGAAATCGGCAGTGTGCGCTTCCAGAAAGCCCGCTTTGGATCTGACCATCGCGACATTGCTTACCCCCGATTCCCCGACTTGTCGCCTTACCCCAGCTTCATCGCCTTCATCAGCGCACTACCCATGTCCGCCGGGCTCAGCGCCACGCTCACGCCCGCCGCCTGCAACGCCGCGATCTTCGCGTCCGCCGTGTCGTCCGCCCCGCCGATGATGGCACCCGCGTGACCCATGCGGCGGCCCGGAGGAGCCGTGCGACCCGCGATGAACGCCGCGACCGGCTTCTTCACGTTCGCCTTGATGTACTCCGCAGCCTTGATTTCGTCGGTACCGCCGATTTCGCCGATCATCATGATCGCCGCGGTCTCGGGGTCTTCTTCAAACAGCTTGATGACGTCGATGTGATTGACGCCGCGAACCGGGTCGCCGCCGATGCCCACGCAGGTGCTCTGCGCAAAGCCCAGGTTGCTGGTCTGCCACACCGCTTCGTACGTCAGCGTGCCGCTGCGCGACACAATGCCGATGGCCTTGCCACGCGTGCACTTCTTCTCGCTGATGTGCGTGTGAATGTAACCGGGCATGATGCCGATCTTGCAGCCCGCGTTGGTATACGGATCGCTCGCACCGGTGCCGGCGCCAGTCTTGGGGCCCGGCGTGATCACGCCCGGACAGTTGGGGCCAACCAGCGTGATGCGCTGGTGGCGCAGCGGCTTGTTGCCACCCGTGCCCTTGCCGCTCGCGTTCATCTCATCAATGACCGCACGCACCCTGATCATGTCCTGCACCGGCACGCCTTCCGTGATCGCGCAGATCACGGGAATGTTCGCATACGCCGCTTCCAGAATCGCGTCGCCCGCAAACGGCGGCGGCACGAAGATCATCGTGGCGGTCGCGCCCGTCTTGCGAACTGCTTCTTCCACCGTGTCGAAGATCGGCAGACCGTTCTCGTCTTTGGTACCGCCCTTGCCCGGCGTCACGCCGCCCACCATCTTGGTGCCGTAGTTGTTGCACCCCTTGGTGTGCACCGCGCCGAAGGCGCCCGTGATGCCCTGACAGATGACCCGCGTGTCTTTGTCGATGAGAATGGCCATAGGTCAGCCAGCGTAGGTCGCACTTTGACGCTCGGGAACCGCCGC
>Ga0315899_10005769_pt1 | contig 13364 bp, 9 predicted proteins | sample LakEriMetagenome_2_FD_203518 | JGI IMG/M metagenome (GOLD analysis project Ga0315899, IMG submission 203518) | Freshwater fungal communities from buoy surface, Lake Erie, Ohio, United States - Buoy 4 MA112 | ecosystem: Environmental > Aquatic > Freshwater > Lake | place: USA: Lake Erie, Ohio...
CCCCGGGTGATCACGTGGTGTTCGGCTTCATTCCCTCCTGCGGACGCTGTGTCAGTTGCAGCACGGGTCACTCGAACCTGTGTGACCTCGGTGCCTACCTTGGAACGGGCAAGCAGATCGCCGACCAAACCTCGCGTCACCACACCAAGGGCCAGGATCTCGGCACCATGTGTCTGCTCGGTACGTTCGCGCATCACACGGTGGTCAACGAAGCCTCGTGCATCAAGATCGAAAAAGACGTTCCGCTCGACAAGGCTTGCCTGCTCGGTTGCGGTGTCGTCACCGGCTGGGGAAGCAGCGTCTACGCGGCCGAAGTCGAACCCGGCGACACCGTTGTGGTTGTCGGTATCGGCGGCATCGGCGCCAACGCGGTTCAAGGTGCCAAGTTGGCCGGCGCCAAGCGAGTCGTCGCAATTGATCCCATCGAGTTCAAGCGTGAAAAGGCAATGCAGTTCGGTGCAACCCACACGGCTGCGTCAATGGCCGAAGCTCTGCCCATGTTGCAAGAGCTCACGTGGGGTACCATGGCCAACAAGGTCATCATGACCATGGGCGTGGGCAGTGGTGCGGTCATCGGCGAGGCACTGGCGCTCACTGCCAAGCGCGGTCGCGTGGTTGTGACCAACATCCACCCCGCTATGGAGTACAGCGCCAGCATGAGCTTGCTCGACCTCACCTTGATGGAGAAGCAGGTTGTCGGTTCGCTGTTCGGCTCGGGCAACCCGCGCGCCGACATCCCCAAGTTGTTGGGCCTGTACCGCGAGGGTCAGTTGGATCTCGACGGTCTTGTCACCAAGACATACACGCTCGACGGTGTGAACGACGGATACGACGACATGCGCAGCGGAAAGAACATCCGCGGCGTCATGGTGTACAGCTGAGTCGGTTGTGACAACAGCGGGGAGACCCGACGCCACGTCGGCTTCGCTGTCGGTGAACACGTCAGATGTGGTGGGTCGCCACCGCGAACTCGAACTCACGCTCGCTGCGCTTGCGGCTGATCGTCACGTGGTGCTCGAGGGCCCGCCCGGCACAGGAAAATCCACTCTGCTGCGCGCCATTGCGGGCGCACTCGGAGTGGGCTTCGAGTTCGTCGAAGGCAACGCCGAACTCACGCCCGCACGCCTCATCGGGTCGTTCGACCCGGCACGGGTGTTGAACGAGGGCTATGCGGCCGATGCATTTCTCGATGGTCCGCTGATCACGGCCATGCGCAATGGCTCGCTCCTGTACGTGGAGGAAATCAACCGCATTCCCGAGGAAACGTTGAATGTGTTGATCACCGTGATGAGCGAAGGTGATCTCCACGTGCCGCGGCTGGGTCGCATCGCCGCCGAGCCGGGATTTCGCCTCGTCGCAGCAATGAACCCTTTCGATGCTGTGGGAACTGCGCGGATTTCGAGTGCCGTTTACGACCGCGTGTGTCGGGTGGCAGTGGGTTACCAAGACCACAACGATGAAGTCGCCATTGTGCTCCGCCGTGCACCCGCAGCAGATGCGCCATGGGTCGACAAGGTGGTGGAAGTGGTGCGTCGCACGCGCCAGCATGCTGACCTGCGCAACGGATCTTCCGTGCGCGGCGCCATCGACATCGCCTTGGTTGCCGCACAACTCGGATCTCTGCGGTCGCTGCCGTCCACCAACGCACAGGTGGGTCTCGACGCGGCTCTCACCGCGCTCAGTGGGCGTGTTCGTGTGCGCGAAGGTGTGTCACGCAGTGCAGAAGACATCGTCACCGAGATATGGACCGATGTGTTTCGCGTTGTCGCTGATTCCGGTGATGCGGGAAAAGCCACAGCCCCGAGCGGGGCAACGACAACCCGTTAGTCAAAGAAGGTGCCGCCGCCGAAGCGGCAGAAGCCGAGGCATCGAAACGCACGAAGTCGCGCAGCGAGCTCCAACGCAACGAAAGATTCGAAGAGATCTCGCCCGAAGTGGGTGAACTCGATGAAGCAGCGGTGGAAGAAGCAATGGCCGACGACGCCGACGAAACACTTGCTCTGGTGGCAGATCTCACTGCCGCCACAGACCCGAAACTCCGTGCGCTAGCCAAACAGCTTGCAGGAAGGCTGATGCTCGACGTTGCCGCGCGGGCAACCCGTAAGACACCGGGCATTGGGCGTCTTGTCACGGACAAGTATCGGGATTCCGGCGACATCGACATCGAAGCGAGCATTGAAGCATTCGAAGGAACGGGCCGACTGCGGCGCGTGAAGCCGGAGGAGTTGCGTGTTCGCACGTGGGCCAAGCGCGACACGGCGTTGTGTCTGCTGGTGGATCGCAGTGGATCGATGGGTGGCAAGCCGCTGGCCACCTCTGCGCTCGCGGCTGCCGCAGTGGCATCGCGCGAACCGAACGACTACAGCGTGCTCGCGTTCGGGCGCGATGTGGTGGTGGCCAAGTCGCAGGATGCTCCACGAGCCAGTGGCGATGTGGTCAATGCGGTCCTCACACTGCGCGGTTTCGGAACCACGAACGTTGCCGCCGCTCTGCAGACCGCACAGGACCAGTTGCATCGATCGCGAGCCTCGCGCAAGGTGACGGTGTTGTTGTCGGATTGCCGTGCAAACGAACCCGGAGACGTGGAAGCAATGGCGCTGGGTCTCGACGAGTTGTGCATCATTGCACCGGCGGGCGACGACGAAGAAGCACGGGCATTCGCTGATCGGGTGGGTGCACGTCTTGCAGTTGTCAACGAACCCACCGAGATCCCGGCGCTATTGGCGCAGTTGCTGGAGACGACCTAGCGGCAAGCGGGGTCGTCTGGAGGCACGACGCTGAAGCGCTGCTGGGCGACTTCTTGATCGATGGTGCCATCGCTCGACACGGTGGTGCTGGTGATGTCGGAAGAGCGCACCACGTGCCTGCTCGATCCCACCGCTGCATCCACCACGGGTGTCTGGTCGGCAGCGTCGGTGATCGACGCTTTGCTCAACTGGTCGGCAGCGTCGGTGATCGACGCTTTGCTCAACTGGTCGGCAGCGTCGGTGATCGACGCTTTGCCTTGAAAAATCGCGAGGATTTGTTGCATGGAGTCGGATTTGAGGACGGGTTCAATGACGGATTGCCCGCCCACCACTTTGCCGTATCCCTCGACTGTGTAGGTCTCCACGTTTTCTTCTTGCACGTTGCGCATGGCGCGAGCAAGTTGCAGCAAGCTGAGAGGTGACAGGTTGTCGTCGGTGATCACGTTCTTCAGTGCGGCGCCCAGCAGCTGATTGGCCACGGCAGGATTCGAAGCGCCCTTTTCCAGGGCGGCCCGCAGGACACGCCGAATGAAGTCTTGCTGCCGGGCGATACGACCCCAGTCGCTGGATGGGTCTTGCACCCACTTGTTGCTCTTCGGATCGCGGTAGTAGTACTTGCGCGAACGCACGTAGGCGAGCGCTTTGTCGCCATTCAGCTTCACGCATCCGGGTTTGGGAACGCTGAAGTTGGTGTTGCGATCGCGGGCCGCAAATTCGAAGGGAACCTTGACGCCGCCCACCGCGTTGACGATGCTCTTGAACGCACAAAAGTCGACGCTGACGTAGTGGTCCACCCCGATACCGAAGTTGGACATGATGGTGTCAACGAGGCGTTGCGGTTCGTTCGGTCGGTACGCCGTGTTGATGCGGTTGCGGGCATCGGATTTGGCGATCTTCACGTAGAGATCCCGAGGGAACGACAGTACTGCGGCCGCGTTGTCCTTGGGGTTGATGCGAATCATCATGATGCTGTCGGTGAGGCCGGCGTAACCGCTGCGTCCCTCGTAGGTTTTCGCGTAGGGAGAGTCGGGATCGATGCAACTGTTGTTGTCGCGGCCGGTGATGAGAAAGTTCTTCGCCGACAGATCGCCTTCGGGCAGGTCTTCGAGGTCCACACCGTCGACTGCTGCGTCGCCCGTTGGCGGAGCCTGTGATGACAGGGTCACAACCTTGCGATCATCGAGGCGCTGGTTGGCGTACACCAAGGCGCCACCACCGATGAGACAGCCAACGGCGATGAAGATGTTGAACCCGAAAATCAGCCGCTGCGGCCAGGAGTGGCGGTATCTCTTGTCGCGGCTCATTGTCGTGAAACGCTACTCGTTTGGTGCTGCGAAGTGTCGGCGAACGACCCCCGCACCGAGTTTCAGGCTTCGATCGGAGCGAGCGTGACGGTGATGTCCAGCACTTCACCGGAAACCGACAACGTTTCGGACTTCAACGATCCGGCACTGCGCAGATCGGTGAGTGTGTTCTGTACCGCGGCGATGTCGTCAGCGGATCCGGACACCACCAGGCTCTCCACTTCGGCACGCTGCGACACCTTGGCCTCGGTCTTCGCGCGTCGTACCGCACCGAGAACGGTGCCGACTGCCTCGAGTTTGGCGTCGTGGTTGTCGAGAGTGGCGCAACCCTGCACGCAATCGTTGCGAGTGGGCCACGAAGCGGCATGAACCGACGTGTCGTTCCACCAGCGCCACACTTCCTCGCTCACGAAGGGAATGAGCGGGGCGAACAAGCGTTGCATCACCGACAGGGCTCGCTGCAACGACACACGTGCAGAGGCGGCATCGGCCGCATCGACACCTTCACCTTGGTAGGCGCGTTGCTTGACCAGTTCCACGTAGTCGTCGCAGAACCACCAGAAAAAGGCCTCGGTGCGCTCGAGCGAGCGTGCGTAGTCGAAACCGGTGAAGGCCTGCGTGCACTCGTCGACCACGTCGGCAAGTTTTTGCAACATGGCGATGTCGATCATGGCGGCGGGAACCGCATCGGCTGCAACGTCGCCGAAGCCGAGCACGAACTTGGTGACGTTCAACAACTTGGTGCCCAGCTTGCGGCCGACCTTCATCTGGTCTTCGCTGAAGGCGGTGTCGACACCGGGGCGCGCACTTGCCGCCCAGTAGCGCACCGCATCGCTGCCGTATTTGTCGAACAGGTCGATGGGCGTTACCACGTTGCCTTTCGACTTCGACATCTTCTTGCGGTCCGGATCGAGAATCCATCCCGACAACGCAGCGTGTCGCCATGGGGCGACGTTGTGTTCGAAGTGCGAGCGCACCATGGTGGAGAACAGCCATGTACGAATGATCTCGTGGGCTTGCGGACGCACGTCCATGGGGAACATGCGGGCGAACAGATCGGGATCATCGAGCCAGCGGCCGGCAATCTGCGGCGACAACGAACTGGTGGCCCAGGTGTCCATGACATCGGGGTCACCCACGAATCCGCCGGGTTGGCCGCGCTGGGCCTCGGTGAATCCGGCGGGCACATCGGTGCTGGGGTCGACGGGAAGTTGAGCGGCGGTGGGGACCAACGGTGTGTCGTAGTTGATCTCGCCATCGGCGCCGAGCGCGTACCACAGCGGAATCGGAACACCGAAGTACCGCTGACGACTGATCAACCAGTCGCCGTTCAGGCCTTCGACCCAGTTTTCGTAGCGATGGCGCATGTGATCGGGATGCCAGGTGAGTTCGTGTCCGCGTTGGACGAATCGCGCACGGAGATCTGCCTCGCGTCCGCCGTTGCGGATGTACCACTGGCGGCTGGTGACGATTTCGAGCGGTCGCTCACCCTTTTCGAAGAACTTGACGGGGTGGGTGATGGGGCGTGGCTCGCCGAGCATCTCGCCACTCGCCCGCAACATCTCGACAACCGCGGTCTGCGCCTGCTTCACCGACTTGCCGGCGAGTTGCGCATAGTTGGCGGTGCCGGCGGCCGACACGATGGCCTCGGGCGCTTCGGAGAGAATGCGTCCGTTGCGTCCGATGATGGCGCGCGTGGGCAACTGCAGTTCGCGCCACCAAATGACGTCGGTGACGTCGCCGAAGGTGCAGATCATGGCGATGCCGGTTCCCTTGTCGGGCTGCGCCAGAGGGTGGGCGAGAATCGGAACTTCCACCTCGAACAAAGGCGTGCGAACGGTGGAACCGAAGAGCGGTTGGTAGCGCTCGTCGTCGGGGTGGGCTACCAACGCAACGCAGGCCGGAAGAAGTTCGGGGCGCGTGGTGTCGATGAGAATGTCGCCGCTGCCGTCTGTCTTGTGGAAGGCGATCTGGTGGTACGCACCGGGGCGTTCGCGGTCTTCGAGTTCGGCCTGGGCCACTGCGGTGTCGAAGTCGACGTCCCACAGCGTTGGTGCTTCTTGTGAGTAGGCCTCGCCCCGCGTGAGGTTGTTGAGGAATGCCTGCTGGCTCACCTTGCGGCTGGACGATTCGATGGTGGTGTAGAGCAACGACCAGTCGACCGAGAGTCCGAGACGGCGGAACAGTTCCTCGAACACCTTTTCGTCTTCGTGGGTGAGAACGTTGCACAACTCGATGAAGTTGGGACGCGAAATGGCAACGGCCTTGTGGTCTTTCGGCGGATCGCCATTGAAAGGCGGTGTGAAGTTGGGGTCGTAGGGAACCGACGAGTCGCAGGTGACGCCGTAGTAGTTCTGCACGCGGCGCTCGGTGGGCAGACCATTGTCGTCCCAGCCCATGGGGTAGAACACGGCCTTGCCGTTCATCCGCCAGAAGCGGGCCAGAGTGTCGGTGTGGGTGTAGGAAAACACGTGTCCCATGTGGAGCGAACCGCTCACGGTGGGAGGTGGCGTGTCGATGGCGAACACGTCGTCGCGCGAGCGTGCGCGGTCGAACCGGTAGACCGCCTCGGTCTCCCATGCCTGTGACCAGCGGTCCTCGATTCCGTCGAGGGTGGGCTTCTCAGGGGGTGTTGGCATAGGTACGTACCCTAGAGTCAGAACGTGCTTTCCCTCTATGACACGGCCACACAAGAGGTCCGGCCCCTTGCCATGCGCCGCCCTGGGCACCTGTCGATCTATCTCTGCGGACCCACCGTTTACGGCCCGCCGCACCTCGGCCACGGACGGGCCACTTTGGTCTACGACATCCTGCGCCGTTACCTCACCTGGTCGGGGATCCAGGTGCGTCTCGTCTCCAACATCACCGACATCGACGACAAGATCATCGACCGCGCCAACCGCGAGAATCGGCCCTGGGAAGAAATCACGCACAAGTGCGAGGACATCTGGTTCCGAGCCATGGCGGCGCTGAACGTCGAGCGCCCCACCGACATTCCCCACGCCACCGAATACGTGGATCAGATGGTGGGGATGATCGGCGAGCTGGTCTCGCTGGGTCGCGCCTATGCCACCTCCGACGGCGTCTACCTGTCGGTGACATCGGTCGACGACTACGGCCTTCTCGCGCACCAGAAACTGGAAGACATGCTGGCCGGCGGGGGAGACCGCGAGGTGCTGGGTGCCAGTGAGAAGAAGCATCCCGCCGACTTCGCGTTGTGGAAGTTCACCAAGCCCGGTGAACCCGCCTGGCCGTCGCCGTGGGGCGAAGGTCGTCCTGGCTGGCACAGCGAGTGCGTGGTGATGAGCCTGCAGTTGTTGGGTGAAGGATTCGACCTGCACTGCGGCGGAGCCGACCTGCGTTTTCCCCACCACGAAAACGAGCGCGCCCAGGCCGTGGCCTTGGGCAAGCAGTTCGCCAACCACTGGATGCACAACGGCTTCGTTGTCGATGCCGAAGGCGAGAAGATGTCGAAGAGCCTGGGCAACGTGGCCAACCTCCTCGATCTGGTCGAGAAGTACGACCCGCGCGCCTATCGCATGTTGTTGTTGCAAACCCACTATCGCTCGCCGGTGCGCGTGGGCCAGGACAACATCGATGCCTCGGTCAAGGCTGTCACCGGGATCGATGCGTTCTTCGCCCGTGTTGCAACCACGGGTGCGGATGCCGACACAACGGTGATCGAAGCGTTCCGCGCTTCGATGAACAACGACCTCGACACACCCGGAGCCACTGCGCTGATGTTCGACACCATTCGCAGGGCCAATGCCGCGGTCGATGCCGGTGATCTGGTCACGGCGTCGCACCTGGCGGCGGCTGTGCGCGAAATGTGCGCGGCTTTCGGGCTCACCATCAACGATGTTGCCGAGGTCGGCGACGACATCACCGAAAAAGCCAAGCAGATCGATGCCGCACGCGCCGCCAAGGATTTCGCCACAGCCGATGCGCTGCGCAACGAACTCCAAGCTGCTGGCTACGTGGTGGAAACAACGAAAGACGGAACCCGGGTGAGGCAGTCCTGATGGATGAGTGCCGAGTTGATGAATGACGTGAAGAAGTCCAAATACCCCAAGGGTTTTTGGACGATCTGGAGCACGGTCGCACTCGACATGGTGGGCTTCGGCATGGTGGTGCCGATTCTCGGCCGCTATGCAGATCGGTTCGGAGCCAGTGGCTTCGAGGTCGGCTTGTTGTTCTCCGCTTTTTCCATTGCGCAGTTCTTCTTCGCTCCGGCGATGGGTCGGCTCTCCGATCGCATCGGACGAAAGCCCGTCATCATCATCTCGTTGCTCGGCACCGCTGTGGGAAGTTTCATCACCGGAGCAGCGGGTGCGTTGTGGCTCCTGTTCCTCGGTCGTTTTCTCGACGGTGCATCGGGTGCCAGCGTGTCGGTGGCGCAGAGTGCGATCACCGACATTGCGTCACCCGAAGATCGACCGCGCCTGCTCGGCATGCTTGGCGCCGCATTCGGTGTGGGTTTCGTCTTCGGACCGGCCATCGGTGGCCTCGCCGCACTCGGCGGGCCTCACGTTCCGTTCTACCTGGCGTCTGCGTTTGCGCTGTGCAATGCCGTTGCTGCGTACGTGCGTCTGCCCGAAACTCACACCAACCGCGTTCCACGTACCGGCGACAAGGTGCCGTTCTTCTCGCGCAAGTTCTCGTGGAACCGCCTCACCGTCACGGCGTTGTTGAGCGGCACGGCCTTCGCGGGCTTCGAGGCAACCTTTGCACTGTTCGGTGAGCGTCGTTTCGATCTCACCGAAGGTTCGGCTGCAGCAGTGTTCCTGGTGGTGGGCGTGATGCTGGTGATCGTGCAGGGTGGTCTGATCGGTCCACTCACCAAGAGATTCGGTTCCGAACAACTTCTCCGAAGCGGGTTCGTCCTCTTGATCGGCGGCTTTCTGGTGCTTGCCGCCGCCGAGGTGTGGGTGGTTCTGTTCGTCGCACTGGCGTTGTTGTCGCTGGGCCAGGGAGTTGTATCGCCGTCTCTCACCAGCGTGGTTGCTGATTCGGTGACTCCCGACAAGCGGGGAGAAGCGCTTGGCGTGCAGCAATCGGCCGGTGCTCTGTCGCGGATCATCGGCCCGGCAATCGCCGGGCTCGTGTTCGACCAAGCCGGAGTGGGTTGGCCCTATGTCGTAGCCGCCGTGCTCACCGTTTGTGCAGTAATTCTCGTAACTTCTCACGGAGAATCATGAAAGAGCACTTCAGCCGCAACGATGCGACACCGCTGTCGCAGCCCGGGGTCGCCAGTGGTGGCGACACCATGGGCTACGTGCCGGCGCTCGATGGCTTGCGCGCTCTCGCTGTGATCGCGGTGATTCTCTACCACGCCGACCTGGGTTGGCTGCCCGGTGGTTTCATCGGCGTCGAGGTCTTCTTTGTCATCAGTGGATTCCTCATCACGTCGCTCCTCATTGAAGAAGCCGAACGCGACGGCAGCATCGCATTGCGGCAGTTCTGGCTGCGGCGCACGCGGCGTCTCTTGCCCGCAGTCTTCGCAATGCTCGTGGGTGTTTCCGTTTGGGCACTGCTCTTCTCCGATCTCATGGTCGGACAACTTCGCCACGATTTCCTTCCCGCCATCGTCTACGTGTCCAACTGGTGGCAGATCTTCTTCACCGACGTTCCGTACTTCGCACCAACAGATCCGTCGTTGCTGCGACATCTCTGGTCGCTGGCTGTCGAAGAACAGTGGTATCTGATCTGGCCGTTTGCCTTCGTTGCATTGATGCGCTGGAAGCGCAATCGGGCGCAAGCTGCACAAACTCTGTTGATCATTGCCCTCGTGATCATGGTGCTCACGGCCGTGCTCTACAGCGGCAACGAAGATCGCACCAACTTCCTCTACCTCTCCACCCTCACGCGTTCCACGGGACTTCTGTTGGGTGCAACCGGTGCAATGTTGTGGAGGCCATGGCTCGCATCTGTGAAGGCGCGCCGCAATGCACCATCGGTTGCCGACATGCCCGAGAAGGTGTTGTCCCTCGCCGCTGTGGGCAGCGGTGTGTTGCTGTTGTTGCTGGCGCTGGTGCTGAAGGTCGATGGTCCATTCCTGTACCGCGGTGGGCTGGCTGTCGTCTCGATTGCGTCTCTGGTGCTCGTGGCCGCGGTGGTGCATCCGAATGCGGAGTCGTTGCATCGGGTGTTCGGTGCTCGGCCCTTGGTCGAAATCGGCAAACGGTCGTACGGCCTGTATCTCTGGCATTGGCCGATCTTCCTGTTCGCCGGCGCACGCGAATCAGCCGGCAAGTTCGTGGTTGCCTGCATCATCACAACAGTCGTCACCGAAGCCAGTTATCGGTTCATCGAAATGCCGGTACGACACGGTCTCATCGGTCGCTGGGCCGCCGGTCTGCGTGACCGCAACAATCGTGATCTGCGCATCACCGTCACCGGTTACGGCACTGCGGCCATTGTGTTGATTGCATCGGTAGGAATCGCGCTCGCGGCAACCAAGCCCATCGACATCTCCATGGATCAGGGTGACGATGTCGAGTTTGGTGGCACCACCGTTCCGCTGGCCGACCCCTCGCAAAGCACAGTGCCGGGCGTGGTGTCGCCCAGCACCACATTGCCGGTTCTGGCCAATCCGGTGAGCCTGGTGATCGTGGGCGACTCGCAAGCCAAGTCACTGGCCATCAACCAGCCTGCGGGCATCGAGAAGACATTCGATGTGTCCGATGGTGCTGTGTCGGGATGCGGTGTGTACGACTCGGGTACGGCCATCAGTCCGGGTATCGAGTTCCGTCAGAACCTCGAGTTCTGCAAGGGGTGGGAACAGAAGTGGACCAAGGCCGTGGAGAAGGCCGACGGCGAGATTGCATTGGTGGTGCTTGGCGCCTGGGAGGTTCTCGACGTCCTGAATGCCGGCGTCAACTACTCCTTCTTTTCCCCACAGGCTGATCAACTCTTCAAGACGCAGGTAAAAAAGGGAATCGACGCCTTGGTGGCGGGCGGCGCCAAAGTGGGTTTGCTCGAAGTGCCGTGCATGCGTCCCAAGGATGTCGAGGGTGCGGGTATCCCGCCGCTCCCCGAGCGCGGCGACGACAATCGCACCCGTCATCTCAACGAGTTGTTGCAACAGGTGGCGGCCGAGAACTCCGCAACCACCACGTTCATCAAGGGTCCGCGAGAGTGGTGCACCAGTGAGATCATCGCCAACGATCTCGGTTACCGATGGGACGGGGTACATGTGTACAAGCCCGGTGCCAAGCTGATCATGGACACCATCGCCGGTTCGCTTCTCGCCCTGTAACTGCGAGACTGGCCCGATGGCTGCAATCGACGTCATCAATCCTGCTTTCGGCACTCTCGTCGGGCAAGTCCACAACGCGACAATCGACGACTGCCTCGAGGCGGTGAATGCGGCGCACGATGCCTTCCCCTCGTGGCGCGCCACAGCACCACGACAGCGCGGCGAAATCCTGCGCAAGGCGTTCGAGTTGATGATGTCCGAGCACGAACATTTGGCCCGCCTCATCGTGCAAGAGAACGGCAAGGTATTGGCCGATGCCCGGGCCGAAGTTGCCTATGCCGCCGAGTTCTTCCGCTGGTTCAGCGAAGAAGCGGTGCGAATCGACGGCGATTACCGCCGTGCTCCCGGTGGAGCCAACTGGTTGTTGGTCATGCGCCAGCCCGTGGGTGTGGCACTTCTTGCCACCCCATGGAACTTCCCGGCAGCAATGGCCACCCGCAAGATCGGCCCGGCGCTTGCTGCCGGATGCACAGTGGTGTTGAAGCCGGCACACGACACGCCTCTCACTGCGGTTGCCATCGGCGAGATTCTCCGCACCGCGGGAGTGCCCGAAGGCGTTGTGAACATCGTGGTGCCCGATCCGCCGGGCCCCGCAGTGGAGGCCATGCTGAACAGCGGCAAGGTGCGCAAACTCTCGTTCACCGGTTCCACCAGTGTGGGGGCGATGTTGCTGCAACAAGCTGCGCCACGAGTCATCAACTGTTCAATGGAACTGGGTGGCAATGCTCCGCTCGTGGTGTTCGACGATGCAGACCTGGACGTGGCCATCGAGGGAACCATGCTGGCCAAAATGCGCAATGGTGGTGCCGCTTGCACTGCGGCCAATCGTCTCTTCGTGCACGATCATGTCTACGACGAGTTTGCTGATCGTCTCACGCAGCGGATGTCGCTGCTTCGTCTCGGCGACGGGCTCGACGACTCCACCACTGTCGGCCCGCTCGTGTCGCTGGCCCAGCAACAACGGGTGGCCGCTCTCGTCACCAAGGCCAAGAGCGAGGGTGCTCGTGTTCTGTGCGGTGGAAAAATCGCCGGCGATGCGTCGTTTGGCTACCACCCAACCGTTCTGGCCGATGTGCAGTTCGATGCAAGCATTCTGAACGAAGAAGTCTTCGGGCCTGTTGCACCGCTGGTGCGTTTCACCGACGCAGACGACATCGTTCATCACTCCAACAACGTCGATCATGGGCTTGTTTCCTATGTCTTCACGCGGGACATCGGCAAGGGCATGCGCATGGCTGAGGCTCTGGAGACAGGCATGGTGGGCCTCAATCGCGGTCTTGTGTCGGATCCGGCGGCGCCTTTCGGCGGCGTCAAGGAATCCGGACTCGGTCGCGAGGGCGGCCACGACGGCCTACTGGCTTTTCTCGAAACCAAGTACGTGGCAGGGAACTGGTAGATCTAGCGCAGTTGACTTGCGGCAACAATCAAGCCGACAAACACAGCATTGGCGGCAAACACCAGCCGAAACAATGACTTGGTCTGCTCGTGCAGGGCTTTCTCGAAGCGAGTCGACATGTCGGCCATGTTCACGTGAATCTTGTCGAGTTCCGTGGCCAACTCATTTCGTACTTTTCCGAACTCTGTGGCCATTTCGGTGCGTACTTTTCCGAACTCGGTGGCCATTTCGGTGCGCACTTTTCCGAACTCTGTGGCCATTTCGGTGCGGACCTTTCCGAACTCAGTGACCATTTCGGTTCTGAGATCTCCAAGATGCTCTTGGAACTCGATGCGGAGAATCTGGGTGTGAGTGGTGACGTCATGCTTCAACTCGGTTCGCAGTTTTCTGACGGCATGATCTAGGTCCGCCTTCGTGGCTACCTCACCCCATCCGGTCGGGGGAAGTTGACGCATCAAGATGTCGGCAGTGTCCTCGCTCATGAGTTGACCAACCTCCCGTCGCAACTGGATTCGTTCATTCTCGGTGACGCTCAAAATACTCCTTGTCGCTGGTTCGGGCGAGCGGTTGCTCGGCCCCTCTGTGTGTGCCGAGCTCGGAAATCTCTGCCGTGGAAGTCCGTCACTTTTGGACACAGGTCGCTACTCATGGGTAACTTG
>Ga0315899_10005770_pt1 | contig 13359 bp, 9 predicted proteins | sample LakEriMetagenome_2_FD_203518 | JGI IMG/M metagenome (GOLD analysis project Ga0315899, IMG submission 203518) | Freshwater fungal communities from buoy surface, Lake Erie, Ohio, United States - Buoy 4 MA112 | ecosystem: Environmental > Aquatic > Freshwater > Lake | place: USA: Lake Erie, Ohio...
TTGATTTTTCATGCCAACGTGGATTTGGTGCTAAGGTATATGGCCTAGGCCAAACGTCAGACAAAATGGGGGCATAAAGGGTTGCTTGAGGTGCGTGCCTTCCTTTTTGCGTATTACCTTCGCGCCGCTATGCAGAATTCAGACGACAAACTCAAGAAAATTATTTCGCACTGTAAGGAATACGGATACGTTTTTCCATCGAGCGAAATCTATGACGGCCTCAGCGCCACCTACGACTACGGTCAGTACGGTTCGGAACTGAAAAACAACATCAAGGAATATTGGTGGAAGGCCATGACCCGTCTGCACGAGAACATCGTGGGCATCGATGCGGCCATCTTCATGCACCCAACTACCTGGAAGGCCAGCGGACACGTGGATGCATTCAACGACCCGCTCATCGATAACAAGGATTCGAAGAAGCGCTACCGCGCAGATGTGCTCCTGGAAGACTACATCAAGAAGCTTGAAGCCAAGAACGACAAGGAAGTCGAGAAGGCGAAGAACAAGTTTGGCGATGCGTTCAACGAAGAACAATTCCGCGCAACCAACCCCAATGTGTTGCGCAATCAAGAGAAAATAAACAACGTAGAGAGCCGCATGAAGGCTGCTCTCGAGGCTTCGGATTTGGTGGGCTTGAAGCAGCTCATCGAAGACCTTGAAATTGCGGATCCCGAAACGGGTTCTCGCAACTGGACCGAAGTCCGTCAGTTCAACCTGATGTTCTCGACCGAACTCGGCTCTGTAGCCGGAGATGCGGCCACCATCTATTTGCGCCCCGAAACAGCGCAAGGTATTTTCGTGAACTTCCTCAACGTGCAGAAGAGCGGACGCATGAAAATTCCGTTTGGTATCGCACAAATCGGAAAAGCGTTCCGCAATGAGATTATCGCTCGTCAGTTCATTTTCCGCATGCGTGAATTTGAGCAAATGGAGATGCAGTTCTTCATCAAGCCCGGCACCGACGGCGAGTGGTACAACTACTGGAAAGATGCGCGCATCAATTGGCACAAGGCCTTGGGCATGGGAAGTGAGAACTACAAATTTCACGACCACTTGAAGTTGGCTCACTATGCCAATGCGGCTTGCGATATCGAGTTCAACTTCCCGATGGGCTTCAAGGAGCTCGAGGGTATTCACTCACGCACCGATTTCGACTTGGGCAACCATGAGAAATTCTCGGGTAAAAAACTGCGCTACCACGAAACCGAAAGCGGCGAGAGCTATGTGCCGTATGTCATCGAAACTTCGATTGGTCTCGATCGCATGTTCCTCGCAACGCTTACCTACGCCTACACCGAAGAGACACTGGAGGACGGATCCGAGCGTGTGGTGTTGCGTATTCCGCCGGCATTGGCACCCGTGAAAGTAGCAGTGTTGCCGTTGCTCAACAAAGACGGGTTGCCCGAGAAGGCCCGCGAAATTGTAGATCAACTGAAGCTCTATTTCAACCTCCAATACGACGCGAAGGACGCTATTGGTCGTCGTTATCGCCGCCAAGACGCCATCGGCACACCCTATTGCATCACCATCGACCACGATACGCTGAACGACAACTGCGTTACCATCCGCGAGCGCGATAGCATGCAGCAAGAGCGCGTAAGCATCGACCGTGTAAGGGAGATAGTGGAAGCGAAGGTGAGTATGAATACACTGCTGGCTAAGTTGGCTTAAGATACAAGGTTTCGATTACGGATTACGAATGACGGATTACGCGCAAGGGAGCGCTTGTCGTTGCGTTTCGGTGTTCGCTGTTAATCCTAGGCGTGCAGATTATCAATGCTGCAGCGTGCCTTATACATAATGTGTCGTCGCAGCTCACCCCACCCCAAATTTCCCTATATTTTTTTCGGTTCGAACCGAAAAAAACATATATATTTTTCGGTTTCGAAAAGTTGTTTTCTATCTTTGTTGTATGATTAACAGGGATTTAACCCAAATCGTAGCGGAATTGCGAAAGAAAGGTAAGGCCATCGTTATTACCGGCCCACGACAAGTAGGAAAAACCACCTTGTTGAAGTCCCTTTTCGGCAGTACAAAAAACGTGTTATGGCTCGACGGCGATGACGCTACTATTCGAGAGCGATTGAAAAATGCCGGTACCGCTTTTTTAAAAACACTGGTTGGCGACAACACAATTGTGGTCATCGATGAGGCGCAGCGCATTCATGAAGTGGGTCTGGTAGGAAAGCAATTGGTAGATCAAATGCCCGATGTTGAATTATTCATCACGGGTTCTTCTGCACTCGAGTTGTCGGGCATGACCAACGAACCCATGACAGGTCGCAAATGGTCGTTGCAACTCTATCCGTTGAGCTTTCGCGAAATGGTGCGACATCAAGGATTGATAGATGAATTGTCGCATCTCAAGCAGCGATTAATCTATGGTTACTATCCGGAAATCGTTGTGCAGAGCGGCCGAGAGGAGCGCCGACTGAAAGAGTTGAGCGAAAGCTATTTGTATAAGGACATTTATGCTATTGAGAAAATTCAGAAACCTGAAAAGTTTGAGCGCTTGCTGAAACTGCTCGCATTTCAAATCGGGCAGCAAGTATCGAATCATGAATTGGCTATCAATACAGGCCTAGACGTGTCAACGGTTGAGCGATACGTTGATTTATTAGAGAAGGCCTTCGTTGTTTTTCGAGTGCCAAGCTTCCAACGGAACAAGCGCAATGAGTTGAAGAAGTCGCGCAAGATTTATTTTGTAGACAACGGTATGCGCAATGCCATCATTGAGCAGTGGAGTTCTGTGGATATGCGCGCGGATGCAGGCATGCTCTGGGAGAACTGGGTGATGAGTGAACGGCGCAAACTCATCAATAACGAGCAAGCGAGTGTGAGTGCTTACTTCTGGCGAACCACCGCCCAACAAGAAGTTGATTTGATTGAAGAGTCGGCGGCAGGGCTAAAAGCTTTCGAGTTTAAATGGAACGAAAAGGCTAGAGGAGCTGTCAGCACTGCGTTTACAAGCGCATATCCTGAAGCAACAACGAACTTGATTACACCGAAAAACTTCGAAACGTTTTTGATGGAAATCTAATCGTTATTTGTCCCACGATTAAAATCGTGGGCTAATCAACGCACGTCTTCACCTCACGAAAAGCCCGCCTTTCCGCGTAATCCGTCATTCGTAATCCGTCATTCGTAATCCGTAATCGTGAACGAGCAACGCGCAGCTGCGCGTCGCTACACAGATTTTCGTGAACAGCAGAGTTTAATTGCCGACTTCCGACATGAATTTAATCCGCATCAAACGCAGCGGTTCCTCTTCATAGTCGCCATCGAAATACTCTTCTGCGGCGCGGATTTCATCGGTTTCCGATTGCATGAAATACTCCATGATTTCATCTTGCTGGTCGTCGTCGAGCTCTTCGTCAATGAAGTATTGAATGTTGAGCTTGGTGCCCGATGACACGATGGTTTCCAATTCGTGAATGAGGTCGCCCATGCTTTTGCCAAGACCTTTTGCGATATCAGGAAGTGGTATGCGCTTATCAATATTCTGAATGATCTGTACTTTTTGCAGACTCTTCGTTCCGGTTGACTTTACAACGAAGTCGATTGGGCGCTCAATGTCGTTTTCCTCAACATAGTTCTTGATGAGATCGATGAAGGGTTGTCCAAACTTCTGGGCTTTGCCTTTTCCAACTCCACCTATCTGTGCTATCTCGTCGAGCGTGATGGGGTACTGCGTGCACATCTCTTCCATGGCGGGGTCTTGCACCACCACGTAAGGAGGAATGCCTTTTTCTTTGGCCATGCGCTGACGCAAATCCTTCAACATCTTGAACAGCGTCTCGTCTACTGCGCCTCCGCCTTGCTTTGGGATGATCAAATCTTCATCATCGGTTTCGCCGATCTCCACTTCTTTCACCACCATAAACGGTTGTGGCTTCTTCATGAAGTCCTTGCCCTCGGCAGTTATCTTGAGTGTGCCGTAGGTTTCTACTTCCTTCGCAACCAATCCGCGCACATACATCTGGCGCACAATGGCATTCCAGAATTTCTCGTCGTGCTCTTTTCCTTCGCCGAAGTATTTGCTCTGATTGCCTTTGTAGGTGGTCACCTCAGAGTTCTTAATGCCGGCGATAACCTTACAGATGAATGCTGCCTTGTGCAATTCTTTGAATTCGGCGATGCATTCCAAAATCATTTTCACTTCTTCGCTTCCGTCGAATTGTTCTTTCGGACTGCGTGAGTTGTCGTCCATGCCTGCTCCTTCGCCATTCACGGGATCCCACTCTTCACCGAAGTAGTGAAGCAGGTATTGGCGACGGCTCATGGAGGTTTCTGCGTAGGCAATTACTTCTTGCAACAACAGCATTCCTACCTCTTGTTCTGCTACAGGTTTGCCTTGCAGGAACTTCTCGAGCTTCTCAATGTCTTTCGGTGAGTAGAAAGCGACACACACCCCTTCACCACCATCGCGACCAGCACGTCCGGTTTCTTGGTAGTAGCTCTCCAAACTCTTCGGAATGTCGTGGTGTATCACAAAGCGCACATCGGGCTTGTCGATACCCATACCGAATGCAATCGTGGCGCATATCACATCCACATCTTGCATCAAAAACTTATCCTGCACCTTACTGCGCTGCCCACCGTCCATACCTGCGTGGTAAGGCAATGCTTTGATGCCATTGACCTGCAGTAACTCTGCAATTTCTTCGGTCTTTTTGCGGCTCAGGCAGTAGATGATACCGCTCTTGCCGCTATTGGCTTTGATGTATTGAATAATCTGTTTGCCTACGTTATTCTTTGGGCGAATCTCGTAGTACAAGTTGGCACGGTTGAAAGAAGCCTTGAACAGCTTCGCATTCAACATGCCGAGGTTTTTCTGAATGTCTTGCTGAACCTTGGGCGTTGCAGTTGCAGTAAGCGCCATGATAGGGCAGTCTGCAATCTGTTCAATGATGGGGCGAAGGCGACGATACTCCGGACGGAAGTCGTGACCCCATTCCGAAATACAGTGTGCTTCATCGATCGCTACAAAGGAAATTTTTACTCCGCGAAAGAATTCCACGTTTTCGTCCTTATTCAACGACTCGGGAGCAACGTAGAGCAGTTTGCATTTGCCTTCGAGGATGTCGCTCTTCACTTGGTTGATTTCAGTCTTGTTGAGCGATGAGTTGATGAAGTGGGCTACACCATCGGAGTCAGAAAATCCGCGGATGGCATCCACCTGGTTTTTCATGAGTGCAATGAGCGGAGAAACAACAATGGCTGTTCCCTCAAGCATGATAGCCGGTAATTGGTAGCAAAGCGATTTTCCTCCACCGGTAGGCATGATCACAAAGGTGTCGTTGCCTTCAAGCACAGAATTGATCACTCCTTCTTGGAGCCCTTTGAAATTATTGAATCCGAAAAATTGCTTCAGCGCATCTTTCGGAGATAAGTCAGTAAGTGTTTGCATACTCAATTAGGTTACACGCGTCTCAACTATCTTTCTGGTAGCACAACCGGTAAGATTAACCATGTGCTAACACCCTTTTAAAAAAAGGAAAGCGAATGTAGCGTTGAAATCGCGAACAAAAAAATTCTTTTTTGCAATGGAAGGAATGGTCTGTAACGCCTGATTTTACAAGGTTTTTGTCGATGATTCAGGCACGTTGAGAACAAGTTAAAGGGTAATTTGTTTGGACGCGTTTCCCGTCTTGTGCAGACGTTAGAACACTGATTTGTTTCGTGGGAACCTATTGTTGTGTGCATCTTTGCCGATTCATAATCATGGCCAAAAAACAACAATCTATTCTGGACTCGGCGAAGCGAACGCTGGAGTTGGAGGGAACAGCCCTGTTGCAGCAAGCGAAGCTGGTGGATGAGCGATTCGAAAAGGTCGTTCAATTACTAATTCGTAGCAAAGGACGCCTCATTGTTACAGGGATTGGTAAGAGCGGAAACATCGCTCAGAAAATAGTGGCAACAATGGTTAGTACAGGTCAGCCGGCTGTGTTCATGCACGCCGCCGATGCCATTCACGGTGATTTGGGAACCATTCAAAAGAATGATGTAGTTCTCTGTATTTCGAAGAGCGGCGACTCACCGGAGATTAAAGTGCTTGCGCCTTTGGTGAAGAGCATGGGTCATACCCTCATCGGCATGGTGAGCAATGAGAAGAGTTTTTTGGGAAAGCAGTCAGATATTGTGTTGCACACTCCGGTGCAGCAAGAGGCTTGTCCAAACAACCTTGCACCAACCGTTAGCACGACCTTGCAGTTGGCCCTTGGCGATGCGCTTGCAGTGGCCCTGATGGAGCAACGCGGCTTTTCTTCCGGCGACTTTGCACGCGTGCATCCGGGTGGTGCGCTCGGCAAGAAATTGTACACCCGCGTATCCGACTTATTGGGTAACGACGCCGCACCGCAAGTTGCACCATCGAGTCTTGTAAAGCAAGTAATCGTAGAAATCAGCTCGAAGCGCCTGGGAGCTACAGCGGTAATAGAGAAGGGAAAGCTCGTGGGAGTAATAACAGACGGTGATATTCGTCGCATGCTTGGCAGCAAAATGGATGTCGCGAAGACAAAGGCCTCAGACATCATGGGTCGTTCACCGAAGACAATAGAAAGCACGGCGCTTGCTGTGGAAGCCTTTCAAGTGATGGAGAAACACAACATCACGACACTGGTGGTTTTGGGCGACAATAAATACAAGGGTATCATTCATTTGCACGACATATTGAAGGAGGGAATTTTCTAGCCGTGGCCGAACAGCAAAAAGATATGTCGTTTTTGGAGCACCTCGAGGAGTTGCGTCGAAGGCTGTGGTGGTCGGTCGTTGGCGTGGTCATAGGCGTCATAATCGTTGTCATCTTTCACGATATTGTAGTCAACGATATCATCATGGGGCCTCGCAAGGCCGATTTCGTAACCTATCGTGCTTTTTGCGATTGGTCGCACACAATAGGACTCGGTGATCAATTGTGTCTCGATCCTCCCAAGCTTGTTTTGCAAAGCACCACCATGAGCGGTAACATGAACGCTGATATCTTGGTATGCGTGGTCGGCGGGCTCATCTTGGCGTTTCCTTTTATAGTTTGGCAGTTGTGGGGTTTTATTCAGCCGGGCCTCAAGCAGAAGGAATCATCGGCAGTGAAGGGAGTTGTGTTTTATGTGTCGCTATTGTTTTTTGCCGGCGTGTTATTCGGTTATTACCTGTTGGCACCTTTGAGTATTCAGTTCCTTGGCAACTACACGTTTGCAGACGTTCAAAACAGCCCAACGCTACTCTCATATTTGAAGCTTACTACATCTCTTGTATTCGGCACCGGGTTGGTGTTCCAGCTGCCGGTGGTGGTCTATTTCCTCAGCCGTATTGGACTTGTGACTGCGGAGTTCTTGCGCAAGTACCGTAAGCACGCATTTGTAGTGAACCTCATTGTTGCCGCTATTATCACACCTCCTGATGTAACCAGCCAGCTATTGGTTTCATTGCCCATACTGCTCTTGTATGAGATTAGTATTCGCGTTGCTGCAAGGGCGGAAAAGCGCACAGCATAACCTAACCATCCTCACTCCTCAGGTAGGGTAGGAGCATTCTATTTTGTAAAATCGTTGTATCTCCGTCAAATCTTTATATTTGGCGACCAATTAATTGACCTTTTAAATCATAATTCAATGAAGAAAATTTACTCATTTGCTCTTGTTATGTTGAGCTGTGTGGTAGCTCAGGCGCAAAGCAACATCGCACCTGCTGCTCGCAAAGTGCAGTATCAAGAGTTTCAGAACCGCAACAACGGTGCTGCTTCTGCAGACCGTGATATCATCTGGCAAGATGATTTTTCAAACGCATCGAACTGGATCATCGCTCACGATGGTACTTTCAATTCAGATTTCGAAATCGGTACAGGCTTGGAAAGCACAGGCCAGTATGGTACTCCTGCTATTGTGAGCACTACTGCCGACAATGGTTACGCGATGTATAACTCAGATGGTTTTAACAACTCTGCAGGTGTTGCATACGAGCAGCCGCACATCACTACAGCTACACCAATCGACCTTTCAGCTTATCCAAACGTAATTCTTGAGTTCGAAACTCAATACCGTCGTTTTACCGATGAGCAAACTTGGTTGGTGATTAGCACCGATGGAACCTTCCCAACGCTTGACGACCCTACAATGGACATCAGTGGCATGCCGGGTGTATACCGTGTATGGGAAGATGGTGAGTTGACTCAGAGCGTTTCTCCGGGCAACCCAACCGTTCGTAGCTTCAACATTTCTGAAATCGCAGGTAGCGCTTCTCAGGTATGGGTGCGCTTTATGTTCACCGGTATTTGGGGCTATGCTTGGTATATCGACGACGTTCAGATTTACGAGCAATACCAGCACGATGCGAAGTTGTTCAACGCGTATGTTTCTTCAACCGGAACAGGCGAAGAATATGCACGCATTCCTGAAAACCAGGTGCCTGCTGATATGAATATCGGATGTTTCGTTAAGAACCTCGGTTACGAGGCTATGACGAACGTTACTGTGAACATCGATATGGATGGCGCGGTTAGCACTTACACACAGGCTGAACTTCTTCCGGGTGACACTATGTTGGTAGACGATTATGTTGCTTCTGCTGCTGCTTTGGGCTTGCACAACGTAACGTACACTGTTACTAGCGACCAGTCAGCAACCGATGGCGATGCTTCAAACGATGGCGCTCTTCGTTATTACGAAGTAACCCCTGCAACTGGTATCTACTCAATGGATGGTTTGGGTGTTCACCCTGCAGGTACTGAAGTACTCAGCTCATTGGGTACAAACAGCTTCACAGACAACGCAGATGAAATCATGCTTATGACCTACTACCAATTGGCAGAGGCTGCTGATTTGATCAGTGTTCGTATTGAGCTTACCAGCACGACTGTTGCAGGTGGTGATATCCTTGTTCAGGTTCACGATACCCTCGACATCTTCAGCGATGTTGTAGATAACCCACTCGGCTACAGCGACCAGTACACAGTTACTGAGGCTGATGTTGCGAATGGCTTTGTAAGCATTCCTTTGACTGATCCACTTTCATTGGATGCAAACGGTTACTACGTGAGCGCTGCTCTTTTCAGCAATGGTAACACCAGCGATATCCGTATCCTCGATGACCTTACAGTGCCACAGCCAGGCGGTGCTAGCTTGATTTACTTACCTTCTGACGGCGTGGTTTACTCAAACGGAAATGCATTCGCAATTCAAATGAACTTCGACCCAACATCTTCTGTTGAGGAGTCTACAGCAGCGAAATTGGAAGGTGTAAACATCTACCCAAATCCTGTTGCAAACGGCATCATCACCATTGCTACCAATCAGCGTGAAAACTTCTCTGTAGAAGTATTTGACAGCGTGGGTGCTTTGGTTGAATCAAAGCGTTTCAACATGAACACAACCGTTGATGTTTCTGCTTTGGCTAAAGGTGTTTACACTGTACGTGTGAATTCTGCCAACGCTTCAACAACTCAGTTGGTGACTGTACAATAATCTTGGTTTAAACCACACGAAAGCCGCTCCGCAAGGGGCGGCTTTTTTTGTTGCCCGCACTGGAGGGAACTTCTGCCATTGATTGTATGTAGATGTATAGAATGTCTTAATTTCACCGCTGTAAAATCCAATAATTGCATGAAACAAATTTTTACTTTGTCGATGATGCTGTTGGCCTCAACCGTAGGCTACTCTCAGCAGAAGAATATTAGCGCGGCTCAACCCCGCCCCGCGGAGAAGCCTCGCATGGCCACTCAGCAGGAGATTGAGCGCTCACGGTTCGAGGGTTCGCTTTCACTCTCCGGAATACAAGTAAGCGCAGATCGTGATGTGTACAACGAAGACTTTAGCAATGGTTTCGCAGGACAGGGTGCTAACGGCGCTTGGACCTTTGAAGATACCGGCGGTAATTCCATTTGGATGATGGCGGACGCCAACAGCCCTGCGGGTGCTTATTCTGATCCAGGTCAGGCACTCACCTCGGCTACTGCCGATAATGGTTGGGTAATTTTCGATGCAGACTTTTTTCAAGGTGGCGAAATCACCGCTACAAACCCTGCCGAAGATGTGAGTGGATACCTCATCTCTTCACCAATTGATTTCAGCGCATGTCCAAGTGTTATTCTCGAGTTCCAGCAAGCATTCCGCTACTGCTGTGCCGATGAAAAGCCATTCGTGCTTGAAGTAAGTAACGATGGTGGCGCTACGTGGATTGTATACGATGCAGCTCCTGAATTTACAGGTGGCGCTAACGACGCTTCAGCAAACCCATTGGTATCTACTGTAGATATTTCCGCTGCAGCTGCAGGTCAGGGTTCTGTTATCATCCGCTTCGGATGGCAACCCGATGGAAACTCTTCGCATTCTCACTATTTCTGGGGAATCGATGATATCCGTGCCTATGAGAATCCGGTTCAAAACGACTTGCGCGTATTGCAAGTAACGAATGGCGATATTTTCGCCGACTACGAGTATCGTTGCTTGGCCCTCGAGCAAGCGATTGACCCATCGATGGGAGGTTTGCAGATTGGCACCATGTTCGAAAACTTGGGTACAATCACACAAACAGCTACCGTTACAGCTGAAGTGTTGGACGCTACTCAAACTACCGTATTGGCTTCGGTTACAGAATCTGTAACTGTATACTCAAACGCAGAAAGCCCCACACCGGGCGATCCAATCGACACCTTATTCCTTGCTACCAACTGGGCTCCTTCGGCTGCTGGTGAATATTATGTGCGTACCTCTGTGACCTATATCGGAACAGACGAATCACCGGAAAACAATAGCCTTTCCAAGAAGTTCCTTGTTGTGGAAGGAGAGTACGGCCACGATGAGCCGGCGTTGATTAACACGGAGATGACGCCTTACTTAGGCACAGGAACGGCGGCAGATCCATACAACCCAACCGGTTACGGAAGCTACCTGACATGCTTTAATCCGGGCTCTACCGCCTACGGATTGAGTATTCGATTTGACAATTCGACCGACGACTATTGTCCATTCAATGTCTTGCTTCTTGCTCGTAACACAGATTACAACTTGAGCGACGCCGAGTATGTTGCCTACGGTGAGTATGAGGTAGAGCCATTCTATGTGCCAACCGGTGCGTCACAGCAATACCCAATCTATTTGACGTTCGATGATCCTGTAGAACTCACTGAAGGAATCAGCTATTTCGCAGGTATTCAAACAGAATTTGCAACAGAACAAGAGCTTGCTGTAAAGGCAATCGATGAAATCGACTCTGACTTCAGCACCGGTTATTGGGCCGAAACAACTACAGAGGGTGAGTTCTTGTGGTTCTTCGGTGTAGGCTTCCTTACGGATGCATCGCCTGCAATCCGCTTGGTGATGAACGAGTTTGTGAGTGTAGAGGAAGAGACACAGTACCTCACAGATTTCGGAATTAACCCAAACCCGGCTTCTACCCTTGCACAGGTTCAGTTCAACCTAAAGGCTGCTTCATACATTGCCTATGACGTGCGCGACATTCAAGGAAAATTGATGGAGACCGACAATATTGGATTGTACAATCAGGGTTCAAACACCTTTGGTCTGAACGTAAGTGAATACCCTGCGGGTAACTACATCTTCAACATGGTTGTAGATGGCGAGAAAATGTTTAGCCGTCAATTCAGTGTAACGCACTAATTGCATCTAAAAAAATCAAAAGGCCCTCACATGAGGGCCTTTTTGCTTTTATAGCTCATTGCATCTACTACTTTTGTGCTAGTCAATTCAATCGTGCAGGTACACTACGACTTTTCAGCGCTGCCTACTTTCCGAAATGCCGTTGTCACCATCGGCACATTCGATGGTGTCCATTTGGGTCACCGGTCCTTGTTGAATCGTATTACCGAGATCGCAAAGGCAATCGATGGTGAGTCTGTGCTGCTTACTTTTTATCCTCATCCGCGCATGGTGCTCTATCCCGACGATCATAGGGTGTCACTTTTGTCGAGTCCGGAAGAAAAAGTGGAGGAACTGAGCAAAGCGGGGTTGGATCACTTGGTTGTGTATCCTTTTACGACTGCTCTTTCGAGGCTTTCGGCATTCGAATATGTGCGTGATATTTTGGTGAAGGGCATCAACTCGCATACAGTGGTTGTAGGTCATGATCATCGGTTTGGACGAAACAGAGAGGGTGATTTTAACACCCTGTTGGAGTTGGCAGATGTCTTCAGCTTTCAGGTTGAGGAAGTGTCGGCGCTCGAGGTGGATGCCATTGAAATTAGCTCAACGAAAATTCGTGCGGCACTCGAGCGCGGCGATGCGGATGAGGCTGCGGTTTTTCTGGGTCGACCATACAGCATCACGGGCAAGGTCGTAAGAAGCAAGCAGTTGGGTAGAACCATCGGTTTTCCAACGGCCAATTTGGAGGTTCTTTTTGAACACAAACTCATACCCTCCACAGGTGTCTATGTATCTTCCGTACACACTCCCTATGGAATTTTTAAGGGGGTTACAAATATTGGTGTGCGACCCACCGTTGACAAGAGCGATAGGGTCCATATTGAAACGCATATCTTCGACTTTGATAAAGATTTATACGACGCAATGATTCAACTGGAACTACTTCATTTTTTAAGAAGCGAACAACGGTTTGAGTCGGTTGAAGCACTGAAAAGTGCTATTGCGTCCGATTGTCAGGCAGCTTTGCAATGGTTAGGAAAATAACATATGCATGGATTCTTTGCATGGTTGCTGTTGCGACAGGGGCAGTGCATGCGCAGATTCTACCATTGAAGGAGCTCGATACAACACATGTGTTTACCAACATCCATGAAGCGATGCAGAATCCGGCGGAAGTAATTCGCCTGGACCTTTCCAAGCAAAAACTGATTGATTTCCCGGTTGCGGTATTTGAATTTCCGAACCTCCAGGAGTTGAGACTCAACAAATGCCGTTTGCAAGAACTACCTGATCGTTTCAATGAGATTCCATTGTTGCAACGTTTGGCTTGCGATCACAACGACATCGACAGCATACCTTCGAGCCTGTTGCGCTTGCAACAGTTGAATTCGCTGAGCCTAGCCGACAATTTGATTGAAATAATTCCCGACGACATAGATCGGCTGAATCAACTGGAAACACTCGCCCTTTGGGACAATCCCATTACGTACTATCCGGAGCGACTCACGGAAATGCAGAACCTCAAGGTGATGGATGTGCTGAATAATGCCATGAGCAGCGAAACCCAAGAGCGTTTGAAAATAGGTTTGCCGAAGTGTAAAATCATCATGTCACCGCCATGTGCCTGCATGGATGGTGATGAGTAAGGTCCACTGTTTGATCTGACCAAGACTTCTAATCTCTATTGGGACGCCATGCAGCGTATACGCCCTCTTTCCCCTGCCTGTATCTCAAGAATACGCATTACCTTAGCCCTATGAAA
>Ga0315899_10005772_pt1 | contig 13358 bp, 7 predicted proteins | sample LakEriMetagenome_2_FD_203518 | JGI IMG/M metagenome (GOLD analysis project Ga0315899, IMG submission 203518) | Freshwater fungal communities from buoy surface, Lake Erie, Ohio, United States - Buoy 4 MA112 | ecosystem: Environmental > Aquatic > Freshwater > Lake | place: USA: Lake Erie, Ohio...
CCCCCCTTCTATCCCCATCTCCAACCTCACAGCAACGGCTTTCACTCCCGCCCCTGCTCCTTCCCCATCCTTCCCCACCCTCCTACTAGTGTAGTCCGTCTTACAGATGGTGTCTTCTGGACAAGGGATTTTTTCCGAGTCCTAGGCGCGAGGAGGGCGCGAATCAGGATTCGCAACCGACGAGCAACACAGGAATCGGGAAAAAGACCCGTCCCTCCCTCCGCAGAGTGGCTGCATCCTCCTTCCCCCCCGCAAAATCAGAAGATACCACCTGTAAGACGGGCTGCACTAGTCTCCCAATCCTAGGTCTCCCCTTCAGGCTTTTACCTATTCCAATCCTCGGTTTCGCAGGTTGCCACCCTTCCCACCCCCATGCTACGGAACATCTGCTCGACCACCGAACACTCATGCTCTCACGCATCAATGAAATCCCGCTCTGGGGCATCGCCCTCGCCTACGCGGCTGCCCTCATCGCCATCACCTGGCTCGGTATCGTCTTCCTCAGCCCTCTCGTCAGAAATGTCTTCAAACCGGAAACCCGCACCAACGAACTCCTCAGCTACTGCCTCCTCGCTTTCGGCGTCTTCTTCGCCCTCCTCCTCTGCCTCCTCGCCGTCGCCTCCTACCAGAACCACGACGCCGTCAAATCCCTCATCGGCCGCGACGCATCCTCCCTCGGCGCCCTCTACCGAACCGTCTCCGGCTACCCGGAACCTCAACGCGCCAAACTCCAGTCCATCCTCCAGGAATACGTCAATTTCACCATCGACGAATCCATGCCCGCTCTCGCCCGCGGCGAACGCCCCATGCGCGGCATCACCATCATGACCAAATTCCAGACGGCTCTCATGAGCTTCGAGCCGACTTCCAAAGGTCAGGAACTCCTCCACGCCGAAGCCCTCCACCTCTTCTCCGAAAACACCGTCCTCCGCCGCGAACGCGCCCGCACCATCTCCTCAGGCGTCCCCGAAACCATGTGGGGAATCGCAGCCTTCGGCATCGCCGTCATCGTCATCATGCTCATCGGCCTCGACATCCGCCGCAGCCTCCACTTCACCATCAGCGGCGCCGTCGGCCTCTTCTTCGGCATGATGATCGCTGTCATCTCCGCCATGGACCAACCCTACCGCGGCGCCGTCAGAGTCGACGCAGAACCCTTCCTCCTCCTCAAACGCCAACTCATGTCGCCCCTGCCAGACGGCTCATCCTGACTCGATTTCCTCCTTGCCTCCTCGCCATCCTCAGCCCCATATTACCGCACGCCGCAATTCCGGCAAAAACAACAACCCCAACCCCCACTCCCCATGATCCGCCATCTCCTCGCAGCAGCGACCCTCGCCACCCTCGCCGCCCTCTCCTCCTCCGCCTCCGCTCAGGAAAAATCCACCAAACCAGCCGCCAAACCAGCCGCAGCCCCCACCCCGGAAAAAATCGCCGACTCCACCAAAAAAGCCGCCGACTCCATCAAGAAATCCGCAGAGTCCGCAACCAAAGCCACCAAGGAAGCCACCAAGGAAGCCACCAAGGACACCTCAGCCAAAAAGCCAGCTCCCAAGCCAGCAGCTGAAGAACTCTCCGCCTCAGACAAGGCCCTCCTCGCTCACGGCGAAAAAGAAGCCGCCAAACTCTCCCCGGCTCAACAGTCCAAACTCCTCGCACTCGTCAACTCCGGCGAACAAAAAGACCTCATCACCATCCCAGGCATCGGCGAATCCAAATCCGCCAACATCATCGCCAAACGCCCCGTCGCCAAAGTCGCCGACCTCATCATGATCGACGGCATCGGCGAGTCCACCTTCGACGGCATCGTCAAATGGGTCGACGCAGGCATGAAAACCCCGGAACCCTCCGCCAAACCAGACACTTCCAAACCGGAACCCGCCAAAGCTGAACCCGCACCAGCCAAGGACAAAGCTCCCGCCACCAAACCTGCCAAGCCAGCCAAACCAGCCGCTACAGCAGAAGAAAAATCAGCCGCAGCAGCCCCGGAATCCACCAAACCAGCCAAAAAGAAATCCTGACTCCGCACAAAGTCAGCCTCTCAAACCTTCACGGGACGCGGCCCTCGCCGCGTCCCTTTTTCATGCCCGCAACCCCGCCACTCAGCCCGGCACCACCATTCCCTTGTGCCCCAACTGCTTCACTGTGCTGTTCAGCTGCGAAAAATCGATCGGCTTCTGAATCATCATCACCGCCCCGTTCCGCAGAATCCTGCTCATCATCTCACTGTCAGGATACCCCGTAATGATCACCACCGGCAGGTCAGGCTGCATCTCCTTGATCCTCCGGTACACCTCATCCCCCGATATGTCAGGCAACTGCAGATCCAGAAACACCAGATCAAACCGCTGCCGCTCCACACAGCTGATCGCCTCCGCCCCTGTCCCCACCACAATCCTCCCAAACCCAGCCTTCTTCAGGAACTGCTTGAACACTGTCTGCAATTGCGCGTCATCATCGACCACCAGCACCGTCGGCTGCCCCGCACCCTCGCTCTTCAATACATCCCGGTCCAGCAGGCTCCGCTTGATCCGCCACCGACCCCCAATCTGCACCGCCGGCAATTGCCCGCGCTGCACCAGATAATACACCGTCGGCAACGGTATCCTCAAATACTGCGAGGTCTCCTTCACCGTCATCAACTCCGGAAGTTCCGCCGATACCGTAGGCTCTGGAATGTCGTCGTCAGCCATCATGCTCTGCTCTAATTTGAAGGAAATTTAAAAAACCGCTCACTCCCACCTCGGGAACGAATTATGGAAATCACGATTAACCATCAGCTTTCCAATTAACTCTAGAACGCCACAGGGTGTCCGCAAGCAAATTGTCATAATTGACTCCAATTTCTCCAACACCAAACACCCTTGAGAATCCGCCGCCGCCTCACCGCCGCCGCGCCAGCATCAGACACGACTCGCCCTGCTGGTGCTTGTACCCAATCCCGAAATCAATATCCCGTGCCCCCCCACTCCCGAAAATCTCCGTCAACTCCGGCTGGTAATACTCCGAAAATATCTCCAGCACCCCAGTGTACCGCCCGAAATACCGCATCTCCCACGGCCCCCCGGCAAACGCCCTCAGCGGAATCCCGCTGTCATCCTGCAGTATCACCCGGCTCTGCCCAAGGATCGCCTCCCGCACCATCGTGAACTCATCCGTGTGCATCAGATACGACGCACTCTTCAGATAGGTCGACACCGGCCCGAACCGCCCCACAAACGCAAGAAACCGCCCATCCCCCCTCAGCACCTCGTCCGCCAGATTCGCCCGGAAATAATAGATCGTCACCTCCCGCCCTCCCGTCCGCGCCCGGATCGCATACCCAGGACAACTCCCCTCCGCTCTCCCAACCTCCAGATTGCCCGCCCCATCAATCGACACCGGCTCCACACTCTCCAGTCTCCCTCCCATCCGCGCCAGAAACACCAGCACCACCGGCAGCGTCCCCCTGAATCGGGTCTTCTGCAGATCCACCCTCATGTCCTTCGTAATGAAAAAGGAACAACTCAACGCCGTCGTCATCGACGCCTCAATCCCGTCCAATCCCGCCGCCATCTCCTCCGGCGTCAGCACCCCCGGGTCCGGCAGCAGATCGCATCCCTCCAGCCCCGACAGCACAAAACTCCCCGCTCCAGGAAAAAATGAATCCGCAAACAAGATGTCAGGCCCGCTGAAAGGATACCACACCGTCCCACTCTCCCGCCCACGCCCCAGCTCACTCGCACAAAACTGCGCAATCCTCGGCTGACGGTACGCCGAAAAATACCGCCACAACTCCTCCATCCGCCGCCGGTGACTCACCCAGTGCGTCGTCTGCCGACCCATCGCATACGGCGACGCCCCAGGCCCAGGCAAGCCCGCCAGATACCGCGCCGTGTCATCCAGACTGCCCGCACTCACCGTCTCATCCACCACCCCGACCACCGCCTCCTCTACCTCCACCCGCGGAACACTCGCCGTCCGGCACCCGCTCACCACCCACGCCGCCGCCAGCACACCCAGCAGCACCGGAAGTCTTCGGAAATTCATCGCTCTCATCACGTCAGCATCAGCTTCAGATTTCACAATACCTCCCACCCGCCAGTTCCTCCTCACTTCCCTCCAACCACCGTCGCCTCAAACACCTTCAGCGCCTCCCGGATCAGCGGGTCATCCATGAACTCAGCCATCACCGCCTCCGGCGTCGCCACCGCCGCCGCCTCAACCTTCACCTCCGCCACCGCCACAGGCACCTCCACCCTCGACTGCCCCGCCGTCGACTCCGGCAACGGCACCGGCACCAGATCCGCTCTCACCTCCGCCCGGAACACCAGATCCTGCCCGGATACCTCCGCCGCCACCCGCTCCAGACTCGCCTTCGCCGCAGGCCTCATCAGACTCTGACTCGCCGTCGCCTGCGACTCCGGAAACCCGATCACCACCGTCCGACCCTCCGCCCGCAGAAACGCCTCCGCCGCAAACGCCCCCTGCATCGGCATCCGCCGCGAAAACTCACCCCGGATTTCCTCCCACAACGCCGCGTCAGGCACCCTCACCGACACCTCAGGCCTAACAACCTCTGTCACCGGTTCCACCACCGGCTCCTTCTTCTCAACCACCGCCGCCACCGGAACACTCGCAGGCACCACCGGCACCACCGGAACACCACGCCCAGCCCCAACCGCCGCACGCACCGCATCCGCCATCGAACCCATCTTCACCGGCGCCTCCGCCGCAGTCTCCACCTTCCTCACCGGAACCTCCACCGGCCCTCGCGCCGCCACCACCGCTCCACCTCCACCGCCGCTCAATCCCGCAGTCGGCAACCCCTCCAACGATCCCCGCAACGCCAGAATCACATCGCTCAGCGTCGACTCCCCTAGCAACTGCGTCGCACGGATGATCCCCACCTCAAGATACAGCCGCTTGTTCAGCGCCCACTTCATCGTGCTCTCCACCTCAGCAAACTGATCAATCAGCAGCAGCAGCTTCTCCCGGCTGATCTGCGCAGCCTGCTCCGACAACATCGCCGCCGTCTCCGGCGGCATGTCCCTCATCGCAATCTCAGGATCCACCTGGTGCACCATCAGATTCCTCAGATGAAAAATCAGATCCGTCAGCAATCGCGTCAGATCACGCCCCTGCTCCGCCTCGTGACAAACCCGGTCCAGCGCCTCCGCACTCCGCCCGCTCAGAATCGCCCCGCACAACCCGCCAATGCTCTGATGACTCGTAAACCCGAACACATCCAGCACATCCTGCTCCGCAATCCGGCTCCCGCAGAACGCCACCAGCTGGTCCAGCATCGACTGCGCATCCCGCATCCCCCCGTCCGCCCCAGCCGCAATCGCATGCGCCGCCAACGGCTCCAACTCCACCCGCTCAAGGTCCGCAATATGCAGCAGATGCTTCGCAATCATCGGCGCAGGGATCTTCCGCAGATCAAACCGCTGACACCGGCTCAGAATCGTCGGCAGGATCTTGTGCGCCTCGGTCGTCGCAAAGATGAACTTCACATGCGCCGGCGGCTCCTCCAGCGTCTTCAGCAACGCGTTGAAGGCATTCGTCGTCAGCATGTGCACCTCGTCAATGTAGTAGATCCGGAACTGCCCACGCGCCGGAGCATAGTTCACCCCCTCCCGCAACGCCCGGATGTCATCCACACTGTTGTTCGACGCCCCGTCAATCTCCGTCACATCAAGGCTCCGTCCTTCCGCAATCTCCACACACACATCCTCGTCCGGATCAAAATCCACACGCGGCCCGCCAGTGCAGTTCAACGCCTTCGCAAAAATCCGGCTCGTGCTCGTCTTCCCCGTCCCACGCGGCCCGACAAACAGATACGCATGCGCCAATCGGTTCTGCGTGATCGCATTCCTCAACGTCCGAACCACATGATCCTGCCCGAGAACGTCCTCAAACGTCTTCGGTCGGTACTTTCGCGCGAAAACCTGGTATGACACCAGTTCAGGGAACCCGGATTAAGACCGCAATCAATCACGAATTGCCTCCACCGACAACTCGCCGTCTCCATCCACGCCAACCCATCACGGCAAATACGCCACCACCCGGTAATACCGCCGCATCTGCCCAGGATCAGGCGTGTAACTCCACGTCCCCACCCCAGTCACCGTCTGCAACGCCACCCACGACGCCAGATTGTCGCTGTTCTCCACCCGATACGCCACCCCAGCCACACTCGGCCACGCCAAGGTCACCGCCCCAGTCACACCATTCACCGACACCGTCACCGCCGGCAACGATCCCCCACTCGCAGGATTCGTCCCGAACAACGCCTCCAGACTGTCCGGCGTCCCGTCACCATCCGTGTCCGGCCCCGCCCCAAGCCGCCCTGGACTCCCACCAAACTCACCACTCGCCCGCCAGTTCGTCCCATCATTGTAGTCACCCGACGTGCTGATCACCTCAATCGACGGCCCAGTCCCGTCCGCAGCCAATGGCCACGGCAGAGCATCATCATAACTGAAATCATGAATCACATTCCCTGCCCCATCCATCAGCACCACCCGCTCACCACCATTCGATAGCCCCCCGCTTGTCCACGCCGGAGCCAGCCGGATCCCCGGCCCGTACAGCGCCTGAAACTGCGCCGCATTCTCCGGAATCACAATGAACTCGCCCGGCGCCAGACTCTCCGCCCCGAACGTGTACGGCGTCACCGGCGTGCCAGCCATCGCAAACGGCGCCCCCGCATCAAACGTCACCCCGCTCAGACTCACCGACTGATTCCCAGTATTCCGCAACTCGATGAACTCCACTCCCCCCGGCACAGGATTGTAGTGCACCTCCGTCACCCGCAACCCAGCCAGCACTGGATTCGCCGCCGCCGTATCCGACACCAGCAGATAGTTGAACCCAGTCCGCGAATTCGTCGCCACCGACGTCGACGTGAAAATCCCCCCGCGCAGCGCCACCGATCCCGCCGGCAGCGCCTGCGTGTTCACCGTCGTCCACACCAATCCGTTCTTCCGCTGAAACACCAGCGTCCCACCGGACCGCGACACCCGCAGCGATGCCCCGCTCCCCGCATACCCGCTCACCGTCCCAATGAACGAAAACGGATTCGGCGCCACCCCGCGCCTCACATTCAACGCCGTGCCGCCATCCAGACTGAACACATACGTCACCGGCTGCCCTCCCTCCTGCACCTGCATCCACAACCCAGCCTGCCAGTTCCCAAACTCCCGCGTCATCGGCTCAAACTCCGTCTGCAGCACAAAATCCGTCGCCCCAGGCAACGCCCGCGTCACCATCGGAAACGCCGGACTCACCGTCGTCAGCGGCAACGCCACCGTGTCCCTCACATCAATCACCAGCCGCCCGCTGAAATCCTCCAGCGAATAATACGCCCCCGGCGAAAAGTTATCCCGATACTCCACATTCGCCACCAGATACCCCGCCGCCGCCGGATCCCCGCCCGCAAACGACACATAATCATTCGCGTTGTACACCGTCACATCCCGCGTCTGCACCCCCACCGCTCCCAGAACGTCCGTCACCGTCATCGTCACCGCATACACCCCAGGCACAAAAAACCGGTACTCCCGACGCCCAGCCACCGTCCCCGACGCACTGAACCCAGTCCCAGGCGCAACACTCCACGCATACGTCAACACCCCGCCCTCAGGATCAAAACTCCCCGTCCCGTCAAACACCACAGGCTCGTTCGCCGCCACCTTGAATGTCCCCGGATTCCCCGCCAGCACCGCCACCGGCGGCGCATTCACACTCAGCGACACATTGATCGCCGCAGTCCCAATCACCACCCCCTCGCTGTCGAGCGCATTCACCGCCAGCACATTCGCCCCGTTGTTGAGCGCCACCCCCGTCACCGTCCACAACCCGAGATTCGACGTCGTCGGCACCCACGCAAACACCGCCTCCGGATGCCCCACCACCACCACCCGCTGGGTCTTGCTCGATGCATTCCCATTCAACGTGAACAGCGGATTCGTCACCGTCTGGTTGTTCGCCGTCGTCACCGCAAACACCCGCGTGTAATTCGTCCCGCCCATCGAATTGATGCTCCCTATCGCCGCCGTCTGCCGCCCCGAAAACCACCCAGGATAACTGAACGTATTCGGCCCAGTCGTCTTGAACGGTGCCAGCGGATTCGTGTTCGCCGACTGATAGTTCAACGCAGTCAGATACGCCGTCATCCGCGCCGACCCATTCGTATACCGCCCCACCAACTCCGACAGATAATACGAATACCTCTGCCGGAACCACGGCCGGTTCGACAGGTTAGACCACCCGATCCCACCCGCCGTCCCAATGAAACCCTCAGTAGCGTTCTGGAACGCCAGATCACTGTCCCAGTGATGAAACTCAAACCGACCATCCGTCGGCCGCCGGTAAAAATACCCGTTCTTCCCACGATTCAGCGTGAAATTATCCCAATCCCCCACATACCCGCGCACCGCAGTGTAAAGCGCCGCCCGGTCCGTATCCATCATCCGCTCAAACTGCTCCCGGAACACCGCATCGTTCGCAATCGCCCCGCTGTTGTTGTTATACACCAGCTTCATGAACGACGCCAGCCCGGCATACGCCGTCCCGTCATACTCACCCTCAGGAAACCGCAACGGCCAGTTCCCATGGAAGAAAATCGGGCTCTCCTCCCCGGGATTCGCTCCCGCCGCAGTGTTCGTCCAGTCCGTCAGTGACCACCGCCCAGTCACACTCCCCGCATCCAATCGGTCATCATGCAGATTCGTGTCATACATGAACCACGAATCATCAATCTCAAACAACTCCCCACCGTCCCCATACGCCCGATCAAAAAAGTCGCTGTCCGTCATCTCCATCGCCTCACGGAACGACGGCGCATCCTCGTTCACCACCCACTGCACAAACTCCGAATACGGCACCGGATATCCCATCAGATACATCATGTACCGCGTCATCCGATTGTGAAACCTCGCCGTCGGATTCGTCGTCGTCCCGTCACTGTCAATCCCCCACTTCGACTGGCTCCGGTACTGGTTGTCCGCCGGCGAACGCCAGCGCGCCCGCTCAAGGGTGTTGTTCCCCATTCGTGTCCACGGACTCCCGCCACGCCGGATCTCCCCATTATACCTCACATCCCGCTCGTTGATGATCACCGTGCAGTTCCACCCGAAATTCGACATCCGCTGGTGGTCCCAGTCCCACGTCGTGCTGAACCCAGTCCCCGGATTCAATGCCCCCCGGTGATACCGAGACAGCACAAACCGCTGCATGTTCAATCCAGGCGCAGCCACCGGCGGCGAATTGTCCACAATATACATCGCCGGCCGCTGCGGCACCGCCAGCACAGACCCGTTCACCCCAGTCACCCCCCGCGGATCACGCGGACTGTCATTCGTCTGCGCCGCCGTCGACGCCCTCACATGAAACTGCACAATCGTCCCGTCCGCCCGCGCCGGAATCGTCCCCGTCCACAATCCATCCCCAGCCTTCGCGTCCCCACCCGTCCCCGCATCATTCATCGCCAACCCGTTCCACGTCGCATTCCCAGTCGTCGTATCCAACCGCTCCCACAGCGTCACCGTCACCAGCGGATCCACCGAACTCACCCTCGCCGTCACCGTCACCGGCTGCGTCGACGTCGGCACCGCAGGAACGTGCATCAGTTCATCAACCGTCGGCACCGGCGCAGCTGCCACCCGCGAATTCGCCACACCCGGCGTCCCCAGATTGTTCGGCACCGGAAAACGAAACACCCGCCCGAAACTCCGGTCCCACGTCTGCGCCACCAGCAACGGCATCCCGGAAACCCACCGGCCCTCAAACGATAGCGTATACGTCCCCGGAGCCGCCACACTCCCGGCGATCCCAGTCACATCAACCTCCGCCTTGTTCGCCTTCGTGTCCCCTGACCCATAACTGATCAGATGCAGCCCGTCAGATAGCGTGTCGCTCAGACAATGCGTCCCCGTGCACAGAAACCCGTTCACTCCCGTCCCCGTCCCGTGCGACGTCACATCCCCATTCGGGATAAGATTCACCGCCGGATTCGCCGCCGCCGTCAGCCTCACATTCCGCAGCACAAGGTGCCCGTCACTCACCAGATTCAGCAGCAATTCCTTGTAAGCCGTCACCGGCGTCGGCGCGCCGCCCCTCAGTTCCTTGTACGTCCCCGTGTGCGTGAATGTCTGAAACACCGACTTGCCACTCTCATCACTCGCACGCCACGCCGACGCCTGACTGTTGTCCATCGCCGGATGCATCAGCTCAAGGCTGTTCCCCATCCCGTCCGGCCCAGTCGGCCACTGCCCGCCAGAATTGTAAATCACCGTGTCAGCCAGATTCTGATTCGCATCCTCCAGCCGGATCCGCTCTCCACCATTCCTCAACGTGCCACTCACCGGCCCCAACACCCGCACACCGCCCCCGTACGTCGCCGTCATCCACGCCGGATCGTTCGCCACCACCAGAAATGCCCCCGGAGCCAGCGTCACGCCCGCAGGAAAATCAAAATCAATCCCTTTGCTGAACCGCCACCCTGACAAATCCACCGTCGCCCCACCCTTGTTCGTCAGCTCCACATACTCCCCCTTCACATGCCCGGACGGCGGATCAAACATGATCTCGTTGATCACAATGTCCGTGTTCCGCACAGGATTGTTCGCCGCATTCCTCGTCCCCACCGCCGCGGCATACCACTCCTCACTCCCCGCTGGCCACGACCCCATCGACGACAAACCCGGCCGACGCTCAATCGCCGCCGCGGAAATCACATTGTTCCCCCCGTCCGCCACATAAAGCGTCACATCCCCATTCGCATCCGTCGGAAAATTCACGTTCACACTCGCATAACCGCCCGCCGCAATCGTCCCGCTCAACCCCACCTTGCCTCCAAGATCACTCCGCCCCGCCACCGACAATCCAGTCAGGTCAATCACCCCACTCCCCGCATTGTACAATTCCACCCACTCCACCCCGCCAGCCGCTCCAAACCCAGCCTCGCTCAACCGCAACGGCGACCGCCCTCCAGCCAGCAGTGACTCATTCGACGCCCCAGGCGTCGGCTGCGTGAACAGAAACCAGTTCCCACTCCCACTCGGCTTGCGCCCCACCGACCTCCCATCCACACCCATCCCGCTGCTGATCATGCTCTGCCGCGTGATCCCATCCGGCTGCGTCAGAATCACCACAATCGGAGACGTCAATGCCAACCCGCTCTCCGCATACCCAATCGTCACCAACCCGGACGGCGGCACCACCATCGACGCGCCAATCCGGAACTTCGTCAGGTTCGCCGCACTGTCACTCAAATACCACCCATTCAAATCCACCGGCACCGTCCCCGGATTGAAAAACTCCACAAACCCACCACCCGCCACCCCAGGCTTCACCTCATTGATCATCACCCCTCCCGGCGGCTGCGACAATATCTTGAACCGCGCCCCGAAAATCATGTCACTGCTCCCGATCCCGCTCTGGTGCACCTCCGCACACAACACGTTCGTCCCAGCCACCAGCTGCCCGTCCAGCGTTCCCGTCAGAATCCCAAGCTCCTCAAACGCATCCCCTCCCGTCGGCAACGCATTCGCCGCACTCTCATGCGTCACCTCACCCGCATTCATCCGCACCCGCCCGCCGTTCGGCCCCCGCAGCTCCCGCCCGTTCAGGTAATAAACCACACCGTCGTCCACATACTGGTCGAGCACAAAGCTGTTCCCCGTCAGCGCCCCATTCCACGTGAACGTCCTCCGGAAATAATACGTCAGCAGATTCGGATCATAATTCGTCGCAAAATTCGTCTGAATCAGCGGCGTCAGCGACGCATTCGTCTCGGCCCCCAGCAACCCGCCGCCAGTCAGCCACGCCCCATCCGCAAAATCCGGAGCCATCCACGTCCCCTCAGGATTCACCCCGTCCGGATCCGCAGCCTCCCGCCAGAACTTCCAGGCATCCGTGTAATTCACCGGCGTCCCCGCAATCCGCAGGTCCACCTCCGGATTCGCCACCGGTTCCTCCGCCCGCGCCGGTTCCACATACCCAGGCGTCCCCAAGGCCGCCGTACTCGCACGCCAGTTCCTCCAGTCATCCCCCTCCCGATCAGGATCCACGATCTGCAGCGAATGCCCCGCCCCGTCAGCCGACAGCGGCCACTCATCCGAATCGCCGAACGTCAGCCCGCAATGCTTCGCCCGCGCCGCATCCCGCAACTCAATGCTGTCCCCGTTGTTCCCCAGTGATCCCGTCCACGGCCCAAACACCCGCACCGATGCCGGTATCCCCGGATACGCCGCACGCGTCGTCGCCTCATCCGCACTGCTCACCACAATCCGCTCATACTCATTGATGAAATGCGCCGCCGTCCGCGCCGCATCAAACCCGGGAAAGTTGTACGCAATCCCTCCCCCAAGCACCCACTTCGCCATGTCATGCCGGTTGCTCGTCAGATTCTGAATCTCCACAAACTCCGGCCTCCCTCCCGGCGGATTGTACATCACCTCCGTAAAAACCACCTGTCCGGCTCGCACTCCAGCGGCAGTCCCACACAGGACAACAAGCGGCACGAGACTCTTCAAAAGGGATCGTTTCATGAGAAATTCCAGAGGTTCAAAGACGGGTGAATGCAAAATCGCCCGCCTGCTCCACAAATAAGCAGGCAGCGAAAAAAGGGGGTGTCGCAAAACTACCGGATCCGGCCAATCCACGGCAATCATCAATTTGCAGAAACTCCGCGACTGCGGACGATTTCCATCGCGGCAACCAGGCTGATTTCTGGAGCGCTTCCCTCCCCAACACGTTCAGCGTCCAACCACTCCCAGCGCCTCCGCACGCTCCAGATCCCCCGGATGCTTCGACCGCCACGCCGCACGCTCCGGCACCGGCCGCGCCGCCGCATACGCCCGCCAGAACCTCTCACCGCAATCCCCCCGATACCCCGCCGCCACACACCACCCCTGCGCCCTCGCATCCGCCCGCAGCTCCCGACCCCGCTGCCGCACCCGCCACACCGCCAGATCCCCTCCCACCACCGCCACCACCCCAGCCCCCAACCCCAGCCACCCATCCCCACTCACACCCCCAACCGCCACCGCTCCCACCGCCCCCACCACCAATCGCAGCACGTCCTCCCCACGCTGCCCCCGCACGTCCCCTCCCACCACATGCGCCATCTCGTGCGCCAGCGCAAACGCCAGCAGGTCATCCTCCCCCGCAAACGCCAGCAACCCAGTCGTCAACGTCACCACCCCTCTCCCATCCGCATGCGCATTCGGCACCCATCCCCTCATCACCCGGAATTCCCACCCCGCCACTCCACCCGGCCTCGGAACCACCCCAGCCAACCGCCCACCCACCCGCTCCAATCGCACCTTCCCCTCCTCCCGCACCTCCCGCCCACGACCTTCCCCCACCGG
>Ga0315899_10005775_pt1 | contig 13353 bp, 9 predicted proteins | sample LakEriMetagenome_2_FD_203518 | JGI IMG/M metagenome (GOLD analysis project Ga0315899, IMG submission 203518) | Freshwater fungal communities from buoy surface, Lake Erie, Ohio, United States - Buoy 4 MA112 | ecosystem: Environmental > Aquatic > Freshwater > Lake | place: USA: Lake Erie, Ohio...
TGTGCCAACAGTATTGCTTGCGCGGGTGGATGCGGAGAAGTCTATTACGACGAATCGATCAACGACCCGCGTCGCTGCGATCCTTGTGATCAGGCTGGTAATTGGACTGGTGAGAGCGGGTACTGCGGACCTTGGTATACCAAACTCGGCCATCTTTGGGGAATTCCTTATAAGGGAGCCCAAGGCTGCTCAAGCGGTAGTTGCTTGACTGGCGGATGTGGTAAATCCCTTTGCGGAAAGAGTCTTTGCGGCAAATCCGGATGCACTGGCGGGTGCGACGCTTCCTCGCACACGGCAGGAACCGTACACGGCGGACACTCGCATGGCGGAGGAAGCCACTGTGCTTCGTGCCAACATGCAGCTGAAGGTGGCTACTCGGTGAACGAAGTTTACGGTGGTGAGATGCTTGGGGACGAATCGGGTGTGATCTATGGCGACGCAAGCCAAGGAAACTCATCTCCATCGATGAGTCACCCTTCGCCGACCCCAGCAACTCCGCGCATCGATGCATCGCCAAGTTTGCAACAACCCTCACTCGAACAACCAGCTTTACCCAATAGCGTACCGGCAGCCGGTTCGAGTGCTCAACAACGAATGAAACTTCATCAGCGTTCGGATCGCTCCGACCCGAATGGAAAGCTTTCCGTGCAGATGGTCAACGGACAGCGGCGGCTAGTCGTCCAACCGCAGTAGTCTAGTCGACCTACTCCGCAACAACCTCAATCGATTGCCGACGAAGTCCTTCACAGGTCGCTTTGTTGGCATTCGTCGTTTCATGAAAGCTATTTCATAACGAAGAATCATCGACGGAAGGTTGGGAACAATCGACCACTAGAATTTTGCCGTCTCCCATTCGGCCGGTGCGACAAGTCTTTTCGATGCTCAAGAGAACTTCTTCAAAACGAGCGTTCTGAACCCAGATGCTCAACTCGACCTTTGGCAAAAAAGCTTGGGAGAATTCCCCGCCAGAGTAACTTGCTAGTTCATTCTTCTGCCTCCCGAATCCTTTGACTTCTTGGACTTGAAGCGCCTCGACAGGCGCGAACTTCAGCGCCTCTAGCAATTCTTCGACCAGGTAGGGACGTATGACGGCAGTGATTAGTTTCATGTCCCTAGCCTAATTGAGAGTCCATCAAAGCCCAAACGATGCAGGAGTGGCGAAATAGGGGGAATGGGCTATCTGCTCCATTTTTGACCGCTCTCGGCGAGAAACCACCGAGCGGATTCCTACCTTTCGCGATCCAAGGGCAATCGTTAAGATTCTATACGGGGGAACTCCGTTCGTCACACGCTTTTTTCCTTGGTCGCTTTTCGGTCGATTACACAACGTGCCACACGCTCAAATAGGTCCAATTGCGGTTTACTTTCCACCGCACATCGAAACCAGTGAAGAACTGATGGCGGCCCATCCAGAGTGGCACATCCCGGAACTCGTTGAAAAAACCGGGATCGACATTCGCTACTTGGCAGCCCCTGAACAAACAGCATCGGACCTCGCAGCAAAGGCTTGCGAATCCCTTTTTCAGCAAAACGGGATCGATCCGAAGTCGATCGACTTTTTGTTGCTCTGCACTCAAACCCCCGACTATCCCCTCCCCACGACTGCATGCCTTTTGCAAGATCGTATCGGAATGCGAGTCAACAGCGGAGCGATGGATTTCAATCTTGGTTGCTCTGGCTTTGTTTACGGGCTCGGAATCGCCGAGGGTCTGATCGCCAGCGGTCAGTGCAAACGCATCCTACTCGTGACCGCTGAGACCTACAGCAAATACATCGATCCGGACGATCGGTCGGTGCGGCCAATTTTTAGCGATGCGGCCGCTGCAACACTAATTGAAGCGGTAGACTCTGCGAAACTCTTCGGTTTTGAATTCGGAACCGACGGAAAAGGTGCGGATACACTGATCGTCAATCAAGGCGGGGCACGCTGCGAATCGGAAGCGATTCAGCCTCGCAAGCGAAAACGCTGGAATAGTCGACTCTACATGGATGGCCAGAGCTTGATGGATTTTACCGTCGTCGCCATCCCGGAATTGATCCAGAGGATCTTGGCAAAACACGCGTTAAGCTCGAAAGATATCGAGACGTTTTTGATGCATCAAGCCACCCGCAAAATGCTTGAACTTCTCCAACAAGCCCTCAACGTCGAGGACCAAAGACTCCCTATTCGGCTGATAAACCGTGGAAACACTGTATCTTCCACCCTTCCGATCCTCATCGATGACCTTCGGAAAGATGGCCGATTGCTACCCGGTGAAAACCACGTCCTAGTCGGTTTCGGGGTCGGATGGTCTTGGGCCGGTTGCATCTGGAAATCATAAGCCAAACCGATCAGAATGGGAGTACGGGAGTTAATCATCCCCCCGGCCCTACGGTTGCAAAAGTAAATGACCAGTGCAATTCCCTCTCAATCCAGTTCTTGTGCGACTATGACCGGTGCTCCCACAGCCGCCGGACCTGTAGCTCGTACTCGCATCGGCGCGGTAGCGTACCTGAATACCAAGCCGCTGATATACGATTTGTCAGAGCGGCTCGAAGAAACCTGCAGCCTGGAACTTGAACTACCCAGCCGCCTAGCTGACCGCATGCATCGAGGCCAACTCGACATTGCTTTGCTCCCCATCGTGGAGTATTTGAGGCATCGAGATAGCTACCGCCGGATCAGCAACGTTGGAATCGCTTGCCGAGGCCCAGTTTGGTCGGTTCGAATTCTCTTTCGCGTGCCGCCCGAGAAAGCTCGTACGCTCGGGACCGACGAAGGCTCCAGAACAAGCGTTGCGTTGTCACAAGTTCTCCTTGCAAGTCGCTATGGAAATCTGCTCGACGAAATTCCGTTTCCTTTAGGAACCGAACCAACGGATTGCCCCGCCGATGCGGTGCTGATCATTGGGGATCGCGCGATGAACCCAGAACGCTTCGCAAACAATTTCATCTGCGATTGGGACTTAGGACTCGAATGGTTCCGCGAAACGGGATTGCCGTTCATTTTCGCGATGTGGATTTCGAGAAACGAATCGTTTGGTTCTCAAGAGACGATCGATGCTCTTGAATCGAGCAGGGATCAAGGCCTACTGCATGTCGAACAACTCGTTGAACGTCACAGCGCTCAATACGGACTTAGCCCAGAGGCATGCCGAGAGTACTTGACCCACTATTTGCGTTTTCAAGTTGGGGAAGCAGAACTCGCAGGACTTGAGGAATTCGCCAGTCGATGCGAAAAACTAGGTCTAGTCCCCCGACACACCCACCCTACCAAGGTTGATAAAGAATGATCACTCGTTCGAAGTCCGATGTTTCTGCCATTCTCGAACGATGCGTAAGTGGTCAACGTCTGACCTGCGAAGACGCCTTAACGTTGCTCGAAAGCTCCGAATTATCTGCCATCGGCAAAGCTGCACACGAAGTCTCACTTCGGATGCATCCGGAGCCATTCCGGACCTACAACATCGATCGCAACATCAACTACACCAACATTTGCACCGCTGTTTGCGATTTCTGTGCGTTCTACCGTACACCGAAAAGCGAGGAAGGCTATGTGCTCGAACGGAGCGTTTTGCTTGAGAAAATTCGCGAAACGGTCGAACTCGGCGGAAACCAAATCTTGTTGCAAGGTGGGTTGCACCCAAACTTCAAACTGGAATGGTACGAAGAGATGTTGCAAGACATCAAAAAGCACTTTCCAGAAATCAACATCCATGGGTTTAGCCCACCGGAACTCCACCACTTCACCAAAGTAAACAAACTCTCAATTGAAACCGTCTTGGAGCGACTGAAAGCGGCGGGGCTAGGTAGCATCCCCGGGGGCGGGGCGGAAATTCTCGTAGATCGTGTTCGCGGCGCGATCACACGAGGGAAAGTGATGACCGACGATTGGCTAAACGTCATGCGTGTTTGGCATCGTATGGGAGGAAACAGCTCAGCGACGATGATGTTCGGTCATGCCGAAACGCTCGCAGAAAGGGTCGAACATCTCGACCGGCTCCGTGCTCTCCAAGACGAAACCCATGGCTTTACCGCTTTCATTTGCTGGACATTCCAACCGGATAACACGCAGATGAGTCACATTCCGCCAGCTGGATCGTTCGAGTATCTCAAAACACAAGCTGTCGCACGATTGTTTCTCGACAACATTCCCAACATCCAAAGCAGTTGGGTCACGCAAGGTCTGAAGATCGGCCAACTTGCATTGCTCTTCGGCGCAAATGACATGGGATCGCTGATGCTCGAAGAAAATGTTGTTGCCGAAGCCGGAACAGTACACTTCCTCACATTAGATCAAATCCGCGATGCCATCAGCGAACTTGGGTTCACCCCGAGACAACGGACCGTTTTCTACCAACTAGTCGATCCAGAACTCGAACGCAAAGCAATCGAAGCGAACCGCAAACAGCCAAGCGTTTCGAACGTGAAAGTCCACGAAATCGCCGTGCCTTAAACGCAATACTTGTTCCCAAAAGCCGCTTGTGCCCAAAAGCCGCACAGTCACAGGACTAACTCAAACACAAGAGCCTCACACTCCTTCGTTTTTCTCTCTGTGCATCTCTGTGAGCTCTGTGTTTAACCCCCCAAGTCGTCTCGTTGAATCGATACCGAAACGACTAACCTTCCCCAATGTTCGAATTTGCCCCACTGCTCGGATTGGGAAGCGGATTTCGGGCGAAAATCCACTCTTCAATCGGCTTGCCTTGCACGAGCTGCTCTTCGACAAACCGATCGATTCTCTCCTCGGTCATCCCTGAGTACCAGTAACCCTCTGGGTACACAACAAGGATCGGTCCACCTTTGCACACCCTCAAACATTGGACTTTGGTTCGATAGCAAGCTGCCGGGCCGGAGGAAAGAGACAAGTTCCGCTCTTTGAGCAGATCCTTTAGTTTCTTCCAAGCGGCTCCGCCGGCTTGATCCGAGCAGCACGAAGGTCCGATGCACAGAAACACATGGCGAACAAACTGGCCGATTTTCAGCGACACGGCGATCGACTCAAGCGAATTATCCATAAAGTCTTCCTAATCCTAATTTTGTTCTCTGCTCTACGGTTCTCAAACCTCAAACGTGGTTAGCCCCTAAAAAGTGGCCCGCTTAGAGAATTCAAATCGTCCAAACCCAACGGAAAAAAGACGGCCTAATTGTCGGGAGGGTGACGGCAAGCTACACTAGGGCACGTATTTGTTAGCAGGATCTCCGTGGCACGAAATCCTCCCTGCGTACCGGTTTGATTTTAGGGTCAATCGACGCGACGCTCCAGCCGAACTTCCCCGCCCCCCAACTTCCTTCATCCCAAGCAATCCCGTGTCCGACGAAACAGCAATTCTTAAAGTTGGCGACAAATCCCTTTCGATGCCCGTGATTGTTGGGACCGAAAACGATCGGGCGATCGATATTTCGAAACTGCTTAAGGAAACAGGGCACATCACGATCGATGAGGGATACGCCAATACCGGGGCGACCACCAGCGCGATCACTTACCTCGACGGAGATCGAGGTGTATTGCGATACCGAGGTTACCCAATCGAACAACTCGCCGAAAAATGCGACTTCCTCGAAACAAGCTACCTCTTGATCTACGGGGAACTTCCAACACCCGCACAACTCGATCACTTCAAGTCCGCGATCTCCCATCACACGATGCTTCATGAAGACATGAAGTCCTTCTACAATGGGTTCCCTCGCGACGCACACCCAATGGCGATCCTCTCGAGCGTCGTCAGCGCGTTGTCAACGTTCTACCAAGACTCCTTGGATCCTCACGATCCAAAGCAAGTAGAGATCTCGATCTATCGGCTGATCGCCAAGCTGCCGACGATCGCGGCTTACAGCTACAAGAAAGCTTTCGGCCAACCTTTCATCTATCCAGACAACTCGCAAAACTACTGCGAGAACTTCTTGCATATGATGTTCTCTGTACCAAGCGAGAAGTACAAGCCAGATCCCGATTTCGTGAAGGCCTTGAACCTCCTTTTGATCGTTCACGCAGATCACGAGCAAAACTGTAGCACTTCGACAGTGCGATTGGTCGGCTCATCCGACGCGAATCTCTTCGCAAGCATCTCCGCAGGCATCTGCGCGCTGTGGGGCCCATTGCACGGCGGTGCAAACGAAGCCTGCGTCAACATGCTCAAGCAAATCGCAGACGATGGCGGAAACGTCAAGAAGTACGTCGACCTGGCTAAAGACAAATCGAGCAACTTCCGCTTGATGGGATTCGGTCACCGGGTCTACAAGAACTATGACCCAAGAGCCACGATCATCAAACAAGCCTGCGATGTTCTCCTCAAGAAACTCAACCTCAAAGATCCATTGTTCGACGTCGCACAAGAACTCGAAGCAGTCGCTTTGAAAGACCCATATTTCGTCGAGCGAAAACTTTATCCGAACGTCGATTTCTATTCAGGGGTGATCTATCGCGCAATGGGAATTCCCGTTCAGATGTTCACTGTGCTCTTCGCTATGGGACGCCTACCAGGCTGGATCGCACACTGGTGTGAAATGCAACGCAACCCAAATACGCGTATCGGACGACCTCGCCAAGTCTACACCGGTCCTCTGACACGAGAAGTTCGCAAGTAACGAACTACGAACTTTTCAATCATGCGAAACTTCTCCTTGCTCATCGAGCGTCTCGACGAGACGACCAAGAGCCAGGAGAAGACAAACGCACTTGTCGAGTATTTCAAAGATGCTCCAAGTGGAGATGCGGCTTACGCGGTCTACTTCTTGGTTGGGAAAAAACTTCAACCAAGTCTACCTTCACGAGTCCTGCGGCGCGCCGCAGCGCAAAGCGCGAACATCCCTGATTGGCTCTTCGAAGAAACCTATCAATGGGTCGGTGATCTAGCCGAAACGGCCGCAACCGTTGCTCAAGGGCAAGCTACTGCCGATGAGATGAGCCTCTCTCAATGGATTGACCTTCGGCTCAATCCGATACTTCGCTATCCCGATTCGGAACAAATCGAGGCTTTGGTCGAACTCTGGAAGCTATGCGGCCCATTCGATCGCTTCGTGATCAACAAACTTCTCACAGGCAATCTTCGAGTTGGCGTCAGCGCTAAATTGGTAACCAAAGCTCTGGCACAATGGCTTGCGATTCCCGCCGAACAGATGCAACATCGAATGATGGGGAATTGGCTACCGACCGAAAAGTGGTTTGAACAGCTCATCGATTCTGAGAACCAATCGGATCGATCAAGTATCCCTTACCCGTTCTGCTTAGCCCACTCCTTGCCGCAACCCTATGAATCTCTCGGGCCTTCGGATCAATTCGTTGCTGAATGGAAGTGGGACGGAATCCGCGCTCAAATCCTACGTCGAAACAACCAGACGTTCATCTGGTCACGCGGTGAAGAACTCCTCTCCGGTCGCTTTCCGGAAATCGAAACCGCTTCGGCGCACCTACCGAACGGAACCGTCCTCGATGGTGAAATCCTCGCTTGGAAAGACCAACGGCCATTGCCTTTCGCTCTGCTGCAGCGACGCATTCAACGGAAGAAACCTAATGCTGCAATCCTCAATGAAATTCCGTTGGCCTTCCTTTGCTTCGACCTTCTAGAAGTCAACGGACAAGACATCAGGAAACTCCCCTATGCTCAGAGACTGGAGCGATTAAACGAACTATCCCTAGCTCCGCCACTTCAGCAAGTTCGCACCGAGCGGTTTACACACTGGGACGATATTGCTCGTATGCGAGATGGCGCTCGCGAACGTGGTGCAGAAGGTATTATGCTCAAAAATGTTACCGGACATTACGAAGCAGGACGAGTTACTGGGACTTGGTGGAAGTGGAAACTCGATCCCTATAGCGTCGATGCCGTGCTGGTTTATGCGCAACGCGGCCACGGTCGTCGCGCAGGACTCTTCTCTGATTACACCTTTGCACTTTGGGATCAAGATCGCTTAGTACCATTCGCCAAAGCTTACTCAGGACTTTCAAATGCTGAGCTTCAAATGGTAGATCGCTTCATCCGCGAAAACACCTTGAAGAAATTCGGCCCAGTCTCGGAGGTTCGCCCAGAACTCGTCATGGAAATCGCCTTTGAAAACATTCAGCAATCAACGCGACACAAAAGCGGGCTTGCGGTCCGTTTTCCACGCATCCTACGAATTCGGACCGACAAGGCTGCTCGCGATGCCGACAACCTCAATACGCTAAAGGCAAGATTCGTTACGGACACACAAACCGAGTTACCGTAACTTAGTCACAAAGCTTTACGAACATCGCGAGCCACTAATCGAATAACAACAGCTTCGATCGGCCGGAACCTTCCCTCGCGGTACCGGCTTGTCCCTTCCTTGCTTTGATACGAAGGTAAGGCGGGATGAACTGGCTGCGGTGCCCCATACTACCAGGTGCCCCATCGCGACTCGCATGATCGGGTTCTGAAAAAGCTTCGATCACCATCCCCGCGCGACAGATACCTCCGATCAAATGATCTAGGGAATGGGCGAATTCAACGGTATTGGGCTCCCGCAGCAAACTTGGAGAATCGATCGGTGCCGGCGAAGCACGACCGCCGATGGGTTGCTCGAATACATATCTGCCATGGATCAGCCCCAAGGACGATTGCACATTCGCAGGTTGCTTATGCTGCGAAACATACAGTCCACCAGGCCGTAACACCCTGGCAACTTCCTGAAATACCCGCTCGACGTTCGATACGTAACAAGTACTAACAGGATGCGCGACCAAATCAAATTCTGAATCGTCGAACATGGTCAAATTCACCATCGTCCCTTGGATCGTGCGGTAGTGAATCCCCAAGGAATGGCAAACCCTTCGATCAAGTTCAAGCATCGCGGGGCTGATATCAAAAACCGTCACGTCAGCCCCAGCAGCTGCATACAACGGGCCTTGTCTTCCTCCCCCAGCCGCCAAACACAACACCTTCCACCCACGAATATTGCCCCCCAGCCATCCCTTTGCATCCAATGTCTGCAAGGGTGCCTGCAACTCTTCTGGAGATACCGGCTGCGTGAGAAAATGCTCCTGCTGAACCATCCGGTCGTAAGCTCTTCGATTCTTAACCTCAATCGGATCGGTCTCCATGAACTATTCTCCTAGCCTACCAACGCTCTCGCACGCAGCCGCCCAACCTTCCATCCGCTATCTCAGAAATCGTACCTGTATTCCCCCAAAGTGGAAACCGACTCAGCCAGCGACGCTATGACTCATCACTGTTTCTTGGAACAGCCCCCAATTCTTGTCTAGTAATCGTTGCAATCCTACTGAATTAGGTGAAAATAGAAGAGGTTCGTATTCCCTTTGCCGATCCTCCATTCGTACAACAGTTTTCCTAAACCTTCTGGTCATCGCTTCAACGCGGTCGACCAATAGGAAAGCCAGAAAAAGCTAATAGGAAAGCTTGTACGGACCAAGATTGGTCCCACCCCAACAGTTCACCGATTCCCGTGTCGGCAACTTCCCCCACCTCGGATTGCTACATATGACTCCTGCAGTTACCAAGCTGTTCGGTTTTTCGTTCTTTTGGATTCTTTGTTGCACCATTTCGACCACCTCGGCATTTGAACCACAGCCTCGAGCAGGCATGGTGCAATACAACCGAGATATTCGACCAATCCTCAACGACAATTGCTTCGCTTGCCACGGCCAAGATGGCAACAAACGCGCCGCAGACTTAAGACTCGACATTCGAGAAAACGCACTAGAGAAAAGTGCAGTCGTCCCTGGCAAGCCCGACGAGAGTACGATGCTCTTGCGCATCCTCAGCACGGACGAATATGAGGTGATGCCTCCACCGAGTTCTCACAAGACACTCACCCAGGAGCAACGAGAACTCATTCGAATGTGGATTGCAGAAGGAGCCGAATACCAAGGCCATTGGGCTTTCATCGCTCCTACAAAGCCCGAGTTGCCACAAGTTCGAAATAGCGGTTGGGTCCGTAACCCTATCGATCGATTTGTACTCGCGGAACTCGAACAGCGAGGAGTAGAGCCCACCCCCGAAGCCGACCTCCGAACACTCGTGCGACGCGTCTGCTTGGACCTCACCGGCCTTCCTCCAACACCCGAAGAAATTGAACGCGTGTTGATGGATCCATCCACGGATCGCTACGAGAACTACGTCGAAGAACTCCTGTCGCGTCAAGAATGGGGTGAGCACCGAGGTCGCTATTGGCTCGACTACTCACGCTATGCTGACACCCACGGTATCCACTTCGACAACTTTCGCGAAATGTGGTCCTACCGCGAATGGGTTATCAAGGCCTTCAACCGCAATATGCCTTTCGACCAGTTCACCATCGAGCAACTCGCAGGTGACCTTCTTCCAAACGCCACACTCGATCAACGGGTCGCTAGCGGATTCAACCGATGCAATATCACCACCAGCGAAGGTGGAGCTATCGACGAAGAATATCGAGTCCTATACACACGCGACCGAGTCGAGACCACCGGCCTGGTTTGGCTGGGGCTAACCACCGGCTGTGCGGTCTGCCACGATCACAAATTTGATCCGATTTCGCAACGCGAATTTTATCAAATGGCAGCTTTCTTTAACAACACTACCCAAAATGCAATGGATGGAAACGCCAAGGACACCCCGCCTATCGTTCCTGTTCCACTCGAAGAAGATCGCGAACGATTCAATGCTCTCGACGGTTTGATCGCTCAAGCAAAACAAAGTGTCGATCAACGCCGCCAAGAAGCTCGAGGAACTTTCGATGCTTTCCTCGCCGATCCAAAAGAGAAAGAAAGTATCCTTCAATCCACATTGCCAGCAGCAGACTCGCTGAATTTTCATCTACCTCTGCTCGGTGCTGATCCGCGCGGAATCGACGCAATCACCTCAGGACAATCGCAACGAATCGAACTCGCCTCCGATGCAGCCTATGCACCCGGTCAACTAAGCGAGAACGCTTGGCAAGTCAAATCAGATCTATTCCCGACGTTCGAAGCCGCCGATCGCGAACGCGATCAACCCTTCACAATCTCCCTGTGGGTCAAACCCGCTGCGGACAACCAAGGAGGTAGTCTGCTTGCTCGCATGGATGAAGGAGCAGACTTCCGAGGCTGGGACGTCTGGCTCGAAAATGGAAACATCGGTACGCATATCATCCACAAATGGCCAGAGAATGCCATCAAGGTCGTTTCCAACCAACGCTTGCCAGCAAACCGCTGGAACCACGTAGTGATATCCTACGATGGATCTTCAAAGGCCGAAGGAGTAAGCATCGTTATCGACGGCAAAGAAGCTCCCAAGAATATCTCTAGCAACGCTCTTTCTCAAACCATTCGCACCAACGTCCCACTGCGTCTCGGTCGACGACATAACTCAGCACCAACCACGGATGCAAAAATCCAAGACATCCGTCTCTATTCCAAAGTTCTCTCTCAGGAAGAAAGAACAGTGATTTACGAAACGCCTCGACGCGTGTTCCTGGTTTCAAAGCCTCAACGATCCAACGAGGAAAACGAAGAACTCTTCACTTGGTTCCTCGCTGCTAAAGATCCTTCCTACGGCAGCTTAGCTCAAGCACACCAGAGCCTTGTCGATGAGAAAGGAAACATTCTCAAGCGAGGCACCATCGCCCACATCATGAACGAAAAGAATGAGCCCGCTAAAGCATTCGTGCTGATGCGAGGTGACTACGACAAACGAGCTGACGAAGTTTCTCCCGGAACACCAGCGGTCCTGCATGCGTGGCGCGAAGAATTACCAAAGAACCGCTTGGGCTTTGCCCAATGGCTCCTCGATGAGAAGAACCCTATGACATCCAGGGTAACCGTCAACCGCTTCTGGCAAGAAGTGTTCGGTAATGGAATCGTCCCATCCGCCGGGGATTTTGGTGTCACCGGACAACTGCCAACTCACCCAGAATTGCTTGACTACCTTGCAATCTCCTTCCGCGAAGACAGCTGGAACATCAAGAACTTTTTCCGATTGATCGTAACAAGCTCTACCTATCGCCAATCCGCAAGCGCGTCGAATGAAAAGCAGTCGATCGACCCGATGAACAAATTGCTCGCCCGTGGACCACGATTCCGAATGGACGCGGAAATGATTCGTGACACCGCCCTTGCTACTAGCGGCCTGCTCGTGAGGAAAATCGGCGGCCCAAGCGTTCGTCCCTACCAACCACCCGGAGTTTGGGAAGCTGTGGCGATGCCTGGAAGCAACACTCGCGATTACGTAGCCGATCAAGGTGAAGGCTTGTATCGACGAAGTCTCTACACATTCCTCAAACGCTCTGCTCCACCTCCAAATATGGAAGTCTTCAACGCAACCGCGCGTGAAGTCTGTACCATCAAACGAGAACGCACCAATACACCCTTACAAGCCCTTGTTACTCTCAACGACGTACAGTTCGTCGAAGCCGCAAGAATCCTAGCGCAGAAAACAATCGAAGCGTACCCCGATGCGAACGAAACGGTCGCAAGGTTACAGTTCATCGCGAACAAATTAGTAGGCAGACCCCTCCGTGGTGAAGAACTTGGCGTGGTTCAATCAACCTTCAACGACTTGCTAACCTACTACCGAGGCGATGCTGACGCTACAGCACAACTCTTGGCGGTCGGGGCAACTCGATCTCCCGATTCTCTTCCAACTGCTGATCTAGCGGCTTGGACAATGACTGTTAACCTCCTGATGAATCTCGACGAGGCGATCACCAAATGAACGATTCGAATGGTTTGAACTCCTTGCGCGGTCCCGGTGTACATCCCCTATTCGCGGAATATGTACAAAGCGAAACGCGTCGACAATTCTTCCGTCGTGGAGGAAATGTGCTCGGCGCGGCAGCACTCGCGACGCTTGGTTTGCAATCAGGAAACAACGCAAACGTCTTCGCCGGCGAAAACACACCTCCTCAATCCGGCGGATTAGGGACACTGCCCCATTTTGCCCCCAAAGCCAAACGCGTGATCTATCTGCACATGGTTGGTGGCCCCTCGCAGATGGACTTGTTCGACTATAAACCGCAAATGAACGATTGGTACGACAAAGATCTACCTGAATCGATCCGAAACGGCCAACGCTTGACCACCATGACCAGCGGACAGTCCCGCTTCCCAATCGCTCCATCGAAATACAAGTTCGCGCAACACGGTCAGTCGGGGATGTGGATCACAGAACTCCTCCCTGAAACTGCTAAAGTTGCCGACGATCTATGCTTCGTCCGTTCGATGAACACCGAAGCGATCAATCACGAACCGGCGATTACCTACATGCAGACAGGGAATATGGTCACCGGACGCCCCTGCATCGGTGCTTGGCTTTCTTACGGCCTAGGGTCGATGAACAACAACCTTCCTACATTCGTTGTTCTCGTTGCCCAACCGACGAACACGGAACAAATCCAAGCGATCTCGGCTCGACTATGGTCATCGGGTTGCTTGCCAGG
>Ga0315899_10005776_pt1 | contig 13352 bp, 6 predicted proteins | sample LakEriMetagenome_2_FD_203518 | JGI IMG/M metagenome (GOLD analysis project Ga0315899, IMG submission 203518) | Freshwater fungal communities from buoy surface, Lake Erie, Ohio, United States - Buoy 4 MA112 | ecosystem: Environmental > Aquatic > Freshwater > Lake | place: USA: Lake Erie, Ohio...
ATGCGGAACCTGGGTAATTCAATGCAATTGTAGCCGAATTATAGATTGTGGAACTTTGGGAATGAATGGAATTGCATTGGTAAAACGGGTTGTAGGTGCAAAGATTCAAAACAATATTTGATACGCCATCCCAATAGAACGGAGTCGTAAAATGATGGGTGTTCCAACCTGTCTGTGGTTGAAAAGTGCTATCAGTTAGTACACTCGTAAATGGTGCGCTAGCAAAACGATTTTTCTCACTGCAAAAAACAATTATAAATTCATTTGGTTGAATAATTTGATGGGGAAAATACCATTCGCCAGGTGTTGAATTATCACTTAAACTATAATTGAATAAATCAATCGGGGATGAACCTGCATTAAAAATTTCTATCCAGTCTTCATAGTCTCCTTCCTCGTCCAAAAGAGTAAGGTAATTTTTATTACTCCCTTCGTTGATAATTATTTGACCGAAACAAAGATTATAACCAAGTATAAAGATTATGATTAGGCGTAATTTAAATCTGAACATTTGAAATTATTCTAATACAATTTTAAACATTTCATCCGAAAAATCCCTAAATCCGAAAAAATAAAAACCTTTTGTTACCAGGAGAAGTTCAGACCAATTCGATATTTTCTCCGCTCTCCCACTTCACACTCGCTCTAAAGAAAAGCGCAAATACAAGTGTGAGAATGAGAGTGAGAGTGAGAGTGAGGGAAAAAAGAAAAAGCGCTAATCTTTACAGACTGCGCTTTTCTTTTTAGTAGCGGGGACAGGACTCGAACCTGTGACCTTCGGGTTATGAGCCCGACGAGCTCCCAACTGCTCCACCCCGCAATGTATCTTCATTGCTCTATTTCAATTTTTACTCGGGTTATTCGCCCGATGAGCTTCTCCGCCGCGGCGGACTCCACCCCGCAATGTATCTTCATTGCTCTATTTCAATTTTTATTCGGGTTATTCGCCCGACGAGCTTCTCCGCCGCGGCGGACTCCACACCGCAATGTATCTTCATTGCTCTATTTCAATTTTACTCAATTCGTTAATCGAGGACTACAAAGGTAATCGATTTTTCCTTATCTACCAAATCAATCGAGTAAAAGCTGCTGCTTTCGGTTGATAGCGCCGTGTTTTTCTATTATGCACTTTATTCCAATGGCATGTGAATTCAGGTTAATCCCTTCCATACCTGCCCTGGTTCGATCGAACAAATAGTTTATTGAGAAAATGTCCTTCACACGAAAACCAAGCCCAACCTGCACGCTATTTAAATTTTGGGTTCCTGTCCAAAGTTGCACACGATAGGCATAATTCATCCGCAGGGCTAATTCATAATTAAATGGTGAAAAACGAACTGGGGTAATTTTAACCGAAGGCAACAAAAACCAATCTTGATTCAACACCACCAAATGCCGGTAATACACTCCCCACTCGGTTCTTAGTTTGGCATTCGTGCCAATCTCCTTCCATTTCGCTGGTCCAAGATCGTTGGCATAAATTCCGGAAAGCGAATTTTTAGTGCGATAACTCATCCCTACTTTGTACGTCGGATAATTATAGGTTGAAAAGCGACTCACTACCACATCTTGCTGGTTCGTAGAAACATAGGTTGGGTCATACCCTACCTGCATAAACCCACCCCCCAAGCCCAAACTTAATCGGTTTTCTCTATTCGTTTTAATATTAACTGCGCCTTCTATGGTAGCCGTTGAAAACGTAAAGGCTCCGTTGCGCTCTACCAAGATATTTGCGCCCGCACCAAACATTGCGCCATCACTTTTGCGGTCGTTAAATGGAAAAGAAAGGGTCGCATTTATTGTTTTTGGTGCTCCATCAAAACCAACCCATTGCTGCTTAATTCCCATCGCGCCTTCTACATATTCACTTAACCCATGATGCGATGGATTAATACTCGCCCAATTCATTCCATACCATACCCGATTTGGTGCCTGTTGTCCCCAAGCGTATACCAAGACTGATATGAATCCAACTAGCAATTGAAACCTCATCGGATAATACTTATTGTACCTTTCTTCAGGGTTCCATTTCCTAAATCCAAGAGATAATAATATACGCCATCCGGCAACACATTCCCATTTCTCATGCCTGACCAAGAATTAACCGTATTGTATGCCGAAGATTCATATAGAATATCCCCGAACCGATTCATAATGATCATTCGGTTTAACGGATAATTCTCGATTCCAGGAATAATCCAGGTATCATTCGTCCCATCATTATTCGGGGAAAACGTATTAGGAATCTTAAACACATTCGTTAAATATACCGTTACGTAATCGAACACCTCGCATCCCGCATAAAATCCTTGAACCATATAGGTTGTGGTTGCACTTGGGGATGTTTGAATCGTAAATAAATTTGGGTAATTCACAAAATAAGAAGGCGACCAAAGCACAGAATCAACCGATCCCGTAGCTTGTAACGTAACCACCGTTCCTGAATCAACATACTGATCAGGACCTGCATCGATGATTGGACTAATTACCGTAAGCGAAGTTTGAGCCGTATCGTAACTAACAACCCCATTAAAGGTACAGCTGCAAATCACAAGGAGTTGATTCGATGGGTTCGTTGGAATCAAAGAGTATGTTCCAGAACCATTACTTAGTATCGAATCCCCATTCACATACCAGGTATACATGGCCGTTCCTTGACACAAGGTACTCGCACTCAATTGTATCCCCTCGCCAACGCATATGGTGTCATTTGGGGGAAATATCAAAAACTGAGCACAACCCCATGCGCTGTTGATCACCATTAACAAAACAATAACAAGACGCGACACAATACGATTTTACTATTAAAATTAATGGTTTTCAGTAGCTTATTACAATGCCATTGCCCAAACCACGTGCAAACTACCGATTTTTTTACGAATTTTGGCATACTTATCGAAGGGATTCGAAGAAATTAAAAAGCCACGTCATGCAAAAATTTACCTTAACCTCCATTTTTTTACTCGTATTAACCTTGAGCCATTGGGGTCAACGCTTGGATTATGACCATTCTTCTAAATGGTTTTTCGGCATCAATGCTGGAGCAACTTGGAGTTGCACAGATGTTGAGAACGAAACCAACGGCGGATGGGGATTAACCTTAGGGAAATCATTCAATTATAAAACTGGAAGACGTGTAAGTTTTGATTTACGCGGGCGGTATTTACATGGGAATTGGTACGGACAAGATTACGATACGAGCAATCTAAACGCATACATCGGTGGTCCGCTAAGCGCTTACAAGGATTCATTTAACATGACGGCCCATAACTTCTATAACGACCAACATCGCTTGGCGTTTGAATTAGTATTGCATGCCAATCGCTTTGCAGAACGCACCAATTGGGACCCCTACATATTCGGAGGCATTGGGGTTACATGGCGACAAACATGGGGAAATTTAAGCTACAACGACAGCAGTTTATACGACTACCCCGACATGGTTGCCGGTGGAAACATTGCCAGCGCAATTACAACAAACATGGATAATTCCTACGAAACCCGCTTGGATCAACTAAGCGGTTTTAAGTGGAATGCGAAATGGATGCCGAGTTTGGGTATCGGATTAGGATACATTATCGGACCGCGCTTTTCCATCGGTATAGAGCATAAAACTACCTTCACCGGAATGGATGATTGGGACGGTGTGGTTTCAAGCAACAGAATTAAAAACGATTGGTATCATTATACCTCTGGGTACATGCAATTCCGCTTTAAAACTCGAGAGAAAGAACCAAAACCTGATGAGCAAGTAAATACCGTAAATAACATTAATAATTTCACAACAAATTGCATTGCCCCGACCCTATCCATTCGAGACAAACAATTCACAAGCACCTTGAGCACGGCGAGCTTTACCCTTGGTACCACGCAAATCGGGCAGTCGAATCAATTAACGGTAAAAGATCAACAAGGCAATTTGGTGCCCTTTACGTTTAATTCCACAACACGAGAGCTCACCGTAAGCGCCGCCTTAAAACCTGGAGTAAATACCTTTACGGTATACGCACAAAACGAATGCGGATCAGCTACTGAGACCATTCAAATTACATATAATGATTGTCAATTCCCTCAGATTACATTAACCAGCCCAATTAAGGATTCCAGTATTACCGTTCTAACCAATACGATCAATGTAGGCGCATTGATTCAACACACTACGCTGAATAACATCTCCTTTTTTATTAATGGGATAAAATCCCAGGCATTTGCCTTCAATGCAGCGAACCATGCATTTCAAGCTACTGTGGCATTAACACCAGGTAAAAATTTGATTAAGGTAGAAGCATCCAATCCATGTGGATCAAGCTATGCCGTAACGGAAGTGATTTACAATAACTGTATTACTCCACAACTGCAATTAATTAATCCAACCAGCAGTGGCATTACGGTTAGTACTGCGGCACAAAAAATTCAAATTAAAACCATCGGTTTCAATGCGAAAACAGAATTTAGTGTACTCCTTAACGGACAAGCAACCAATACCTTCACGTGGGTTAACAACGTCATTGAAATCCCTGTAACCCTAAAACCAGGCAACAACACCATCACGATTAACGGAACAAATCCATGTGGTTCAGAATCCGTAGTGATTGCGATGAATTATCAAGAATGTCAGGCGCCCGTACTTACCTTACAAACTCCTAACACGGCGAATGTAATTGTAACAAAAGCTGCTTATACATTGAAGGTAAAAACACAACATCAAACGGCGATCAACCTGATGGTAAACAACAGCATTGTTACGAATTACACCCTCAATGCAGCCTCAGGAATCTTAGAATATTCGTTCACCTTGAATCCAGGATTAAACATTGTAAGCATCACCAGCTCGAATGGCTGTGGGGTTGATATTGAATCCCTCAACATTACATATCAAGCCTGCAATGCGCCAAGCGTATCTATTTCTTCAACGGGTGGTACAACAACAAATCAAGGTTTTTTATTTTCGGCGAATACAGCAAACATTGCCAACTCTCAAGAAATTAAAGTAACTCAAAACGGAACCGCAATTCCATTCACCTTTATCAACGGAAGTATTCAAGCCATTGCCACCTTGGCTGCAGGTCCGAACGTATTCAATGTAACCGTACTCAACGGATGCGGCACACAAACACAAACACAAAATGTAGTATTTAATAATTGCGTAAGCCCGGCGATTTCTTTGGTTCAACCTACAGCTAGTGGAATCACCGTAAACGAAGCCGCTTATCAAGTTCAATGTGCACTTTCGGGAGTTAATAACGCCTCAGAAATCACCTTCAAAGTAAATGGAATGGCTAAACCGTTTCAATTTATTAATAACATGTTAACGGCTTCACTGACCTTAAATCTAGGAATTAACACGATCAGTGTTTCGGTTAAAAATGCATGTGGGAATGACAGTGAGTCGTTCAATATCACGTACAAGCAATGTTTAGCTCCATCGATCGTACTAACGAATCCGATCCAAACTACACTAACTACCACCCAAAATGCAGTGAACGTCTTGTTTACAGCAATTAATTGTTCGAACGCCTCACAAATAGTCATTACAAAAAATGGCAGTGTGATTCCGTTCACCTTCCTTAATGGAGTCGGGTCCTTAACTGCTTCATTGACCCCCGGGTTGAATACCTATACCCTAACAGCAACGAACGATTGCGGGAAAGACATTGCCAATGTGAATATTACCTACGACAATTGTATTGCCCCAGTAATTAGCATCTCAAATCCAATCCCTTCAAATACTTCCACTCAAAGTTTAGTGGTAAGTGCAGTAATACAGCATGTTACCAATACGAATCAAATTGCCTTATTACTCAACGGTGTTGGAGTTCCTTTCACCTTCAATAATGGGCAATTGAACGCCAATTTAACGCTAGTTGCGGGAACGAATTCCGTTTCCCTTGCCGTTTCAAACAGCTGTGGATCAGATGTTAAAACGAAAATCATTGAATTTACCCCATGTAAATCACCAACTATTTCAATAACACAACCCGGAACTTCAGGATTAACCGTTAGTTCGGCGGGGTTCACGCTGCTTGCACAAATCAACAATGTAGATCAGGCAAACCAAGTGAGTATGACCTTGAATGGGACGGCTTTCACGAACTTCCAATTTGCCAATGGATTATTAACTGCGCCTGTTACCCTTTCGAATGGGGTTAATACCTTGAATTTATTTGTAAGTAATGGCTGCGGCGTAGATCAGGCATCCACTACCATCCAACTGAGCACCTGTAATTCACCGGTGGTGAGCCTTTCTAACCTGAGTGGTCAAACCGTTTCAACTGCTACATATGCCTTAAACGCCACGGTACAAGAAATTACTAATCCACAAGGCCTTACCTTAACCCTTAACGGACAAGTTACGCCATTTAACCTATTGAATGGTTCAGTAAATTCAACATTTACCTTGCAACCTGGCGTTAACAACATCATGCTCTCAGGAACCAACGGGTGTGGAACAGATACTAAATCCATGCAAGTCACCTACGTGCCTTGTACTGCTCCTACCCTTACCCTTCAGGGAACGAATACAACTGTTACCAATGCTGCATATGTATTCAATGCGACGGTAAATGGGGTGAATGCCCAACAACTTACCTTAACACTTAATGGTAATCCGGTACAGAATGTTTCTTTAAATGGGAATACCCTTACCGCATCCCTTACCTTACAAGCGGGTGCAAACAGCATGGTATTGTTCGCACAAAATACGTGTGGATCAGACCGCAAAGAATTGACTGTGATCTATCAGAATTGTACGGCTCCAACGGTAGGTATATCTCAATTAAATGATACGGTAGCGCAAGGAATTTATGCCTTCGTAGCCAACCTTGCAAACATGCCGAACAGTCAAGGAATTACCCTATCGCTTAACGGACAGAACATTCCAAACTTCAATTATTCCAATGGCGTGTTAACCGCAAGTTTGAATTTAGCAAATGAAGGCAACACCATTACATTAAATGCGATCAACGCCTGCGGCAACGCCTCTCAAAATGCCTCTGTGTACTACAATCATTGTCAAGCACCGAACATCATCGTAACTTCCGCGCTTCAGGCGAGTGATGGCAGTTACCAATATGTGGCCACCTTGGAACATGTTTATGATATCGAAGGGGTATATTTTACCTACAATGGGCAAAATGTACCATTTACATTTGAAAACGGAGTTATTACAGCGAATGTTACCTTAAACCCCGGCTCAAATACCTTCTTCATTACCGCTGGAAACAACTGTGGTACAGATACGGAAACCAGTACAGTTACCTTTGCGAATTGTACACTTCCTGAAATCACCATTAATGGAAGCATTGCCAACGGCGGAAGTTCAACCGCAAGCTCAGTTATGATTAACGCATCAGTGAATGGCTATGATGGAAGTACAAGCGTTCAAGTAACCAAGAATGGTAACGTAGTTAATGGCCTTTCATGGGCAACCGGGTCAATTAGTCAAAACGTCAATTTATCTGACGGAATAAATACGATTACAATAACTGCTACAAACGCATGCGGGACGGATACTGAAACATATACAGTAACCAAATGTAAAGCACCAACAATTAGTTTAGTAAGTCCTGCCTCAAACGTGACCAATGTTTCCCTCGCGGCGTATGTATTAACTTTCAATATACAAAATGTAAGTAATGCAAATGAACTAAGTTTGACACAAAATGGAAGCACTTTAACGGGAATTTCATTAGGGGGCAGTATCGCTACCCTTCCGGTGATGCTTCAAGCGGGGGCGAATAATTTCAATCTTTCGGTAACCACAGCATGCGGGTCTACTCAAACTTCCTTTACCATTAACTACACGGCCAACGTTGCTCCTCCAACTAATAATACGAATGACAACAACGGCGGTGTTGAAAAACCAACGAATAGTCCACAAAACAACCAACCGAAGCCTGTTAACACTCCGAACAAAGGAGGTGGCGGTACGGCACCAAACAATACTCCTGCAACAAACAATACCCCAACGCCAGCGAAAGAGGTAAAACCTGCAGTAACGCCTGCGCCAGCACCCAACAATACCCCAACTCCAACGAAAGAGGTAAAACCTGCGGTAAGCCCTACGCCAGCACCGAGCAATACGCCTGCGAAGGAAGTGAAACCTGCAACAAACACGAATCCTACACCAGCAAAAGAGACCAAACCAGTTGAAGGTGGCGGTACTGAAAAATTACCGGTTCAAACCAAACCCGCAAAAGGCGGAGGGAAATAAGCCCTCTTTTTATCAAAAGGGTTTTTAATAGTGCGCAGTATTTTGTAAATTCGCACCTTAAAATTTATTTAAATGGCAATTATTACGAAGTTAAGAGATAAGTATTCTTGGTTATTAATCACCATCGTTGGATTAGCATTGGTAATCTTCATTCTTCAATCCTTATTTGATTTCATGAATTCAGGTCGCGGTGCGGAAGGGGATTATGGAATCGGATTAGTTGATGGAGAAAAGGTAAACATCGACATCTACAACAAACTAAGCGAGCGTGTACAATCGCAAGACCGTGCGCAAAAGCAACAAGAACAAAAAGAATTTACCGACGAAGACATGGAGGCAGCGAATGATAAAGCCTTCAATTTCATGGTAGATTCAACCTTAACTAAAGTAGAATATGATGCCTTAGGAATCGATGTGAGTGAGCGTGAATTCAACGCATATTTAATGGCTACCGAGGGTTTTGGAGTACTTCAAGACTTGAACCAATTCTTCGTTGATAAAGCTACGGGAGCAATCTCCGAGCAATCCATGAAAACAGGTCGCGTTGAATTACAAAAAACTTTAACCAAATTAAAAACGGCTAAAAAACCAGAAGAAAAGGCACAGTGGGAAGGGACTAAAAAATACTTCATGGACCGAAGAAAAAACGAAAAGTATTTCTCGTTGATTAGCCAAGGGGTATATGTAACGAAAGTAGAAGCTCGCGAAGAGTACCTTGCAAAAAAGGAAACAAAATCAATCTCTTTTGTAGCTCGTCCTTACTCTGAAATTAATGACGCTGAAATCAAAATAAGTGACTCCGAGTTGGAAGCATACTATGAAGAACACAAAGGCGAAAAAAAATACTGGAATCGCTCAAACAATAGAGAAGTTCGTGTATTTGATGTGTCCATTAAACCGTCAAAAGCAGATACGCTAGCGTTCAATAAAACCATTGCTAAACTACGAATGGATTTCATGACCTCTAAAAATGATTCTGTTTTGGTCATGAATGAAAGTGAAATGCGCGCTTATCTTCCAGGAGCAAGGGGAATTGCTGTTCCTGAAGGACATCCGAAAGCAAATCAATACATGACTTACCCAATGGATTATGATACGATCATTAAACTTACACCTATCGGTCAATTGGTTGGTCCATACCGTGTAGGTGAAAACTTCCATTTATCCAAATTAATGGGCTATTCGCCAGCGAAAATCAAAGCTCGTCACATTCTGATTTCTACCAATGGGTCAAAAGATGCCAAGGTTATCGCAAAGAAGAAACAAACAGCGGACAGTATTCTTAAAGTAATCAACAAAATGAATTTTGCTGAATTGGTACAAAAGCACAGTGAAGACCCAGGATCTAAAGAAAAAGGTGGAGAGTATGCTGACTTTTTAGAAGGCGATATGGTTAAAGAATTTGGAGCCTATTGTGCTAATGCACCTATTGGTAAAATAGGGGTAGTAAAAACTGATTTTGGATTCCACATCATTGAAGTATTGGAACGAGACACTAAAAAATTCCCTATCTTAACTACGGTAGTTAAATCGTTCAAAGCGTCTGAACTTACTATAGGAAATATGGAAGCAGAAGCCAACCGTTTGTTGTATAAATTAGATCAAAAATTAGCTAAACTTGATGATTTATCCAAAAAGATTGCTGCATTTGACACCCTTGCTTCACAAAATAAATATTTTGTTCGTCCAATCGCATTGGAAGATAACAATCCGCGCGTATATGGCTTGGTTACAACGAATGCCATGGATCGAATCTTAGAATTAGCATACAATGCAGATGCTGCAGCTGGGGATTTATTAGCCGCTCCAATCCGAGATAAAGACAAGTATATCATTGCCATGTTGGGAAGTATTCGGGAAAAAGGTGAGCCTACCTTAGCAGATGCAAGAGATCGAATGAAGAAAGATTTAATCGAGGAAAAGAAGGCGAAACGCTTAATGAATCAAATGGCTAAAACGAAAAACCTTAAAACGCTTGCGAAAAAAGGAAATACTGTAGTTGAAGAAGCCATAATAACGTTTAGCACTCCTTCCCTAGGAAATACAGGTTATGAACCAGAAATCGTTGGTGCCTTGTTCTCTGGATATGTTAAAAACGGTCAAACTACCATTCCTTTAAAAGGTAAGGCTGGAGTTTATGTAATCAAAGTAAACAGTACAAAGAAAGCACCTGCGAACGCTACCTACAAAGAAGAAAAAGACCAATTAACATCCATGTTGAAAGGGAACATTCAAGGCATGCTCATGGGTGCGCTTCGTAAGTCTGCTGACGTAGTAGATAACCGTAAGCTATTCCCAAGAATTCGTTCTTAGTAACGAATAAACCCAAGGAATGGAATCACAAACGATCCAATAGTTGGGTCGGGTTTGTAATAATCTGTGGATAGAATTTGAGCCCCTGATTCACGTGCTTTATCTAAGCGGGTATAGTCATTGTTTCTTGCTTCTATAGTTCCAGCATCTGTACGCGTACGTATGATGTGTGTTGAACGCTGCTGTCGTATGAGCATTTCATTCGCAAAGGGGTCATCACACAACAAGAAGATGCAATTCGGATTTTCAGAACTACCGTATTTGAATGCCCCGCCGTGATCTGGATAATTTGATGCCCCACTCCCCTGGATAATCACGAAAATCCGACCCCGTACTTCGCCTAAAGTTGGCCACCCTTGATGTAGAATCCGGTCTTGTAAGGTCAACTCATGATTTAAAAATTCAGCAGTGCTGTACATCGTTTTCAGTGTAGCTTGAAATACACTATCCATTTGATTCAACGCGGTACGATCAAACGGTATGGCTTTTTTAAACCCAAAGAGCCTTAAAATTCCGGCCTCATCACCAAGCGCACTTCCTTTTAATTCAATATTCACAAAAATCGGTGCGTGCGTAGGATTTGACACACTCCATGCATTTAATTCTTCTAGGGCGTCAGCTAAGCTTAGATAATTCGTTTGGTAATCAATGTCTGGAATATGGATTATTTTAAATCCAGGTTCTTTAAGCGCCTTATACTTTTCTTCTCTGATGCGTTGTTTTGGGATGAAAAAGTTCAAGCGATGTTTGAAATATCGACCACCCCTTGGATCATTATATACATCAAGCTCTAAGCCTCGAATGTGATAGGTAGAAAGCTGCTCAGGTATTGAAGGGTGAGAATAGGCTAACTGAAAGGGTTGGTTTTCTTCGCCGAGCACGGATTTGAATCGATTGATAAACTTCATCGTCCGAGCCGTAGGCTGAATTTTATAGCTGTTATGCGATGCTAGCACCCGAATTTCATTCATCGGCAGCGAATCAGGGAACTCTTGTGCAGTTGCCGCAGAAAAGACAAAAGAGCCGAGTATCGTAAAGGACTTAAAAATACAAGCGGCCATTGATCCACTCCCCATCGAGTAGGGCTTTGTTTTTTTCATAAAATGCGATTGCAGGCGTATTCCATTCCAATACTTGCCAATCCATGCGTCGAACCCCTTCACGTTTCGCAATTTCAACCACGGTATTAAATAAGGCCTGACCTATGCCATGGTTTCGGTGCGATTCTTTCACATAGATATCCTCCAGATATAAGGTTCGACCTTTCCACGTGGAATAACCAAAGAAATACAGGGCAAACCCTACAATTTCACCTTCTAATTCTGAAACTTGAGCAAAACAGCGCTTATGGACGAATAAATCCGCCTCTAACGAACTCATTGTATTGATGACAGCATCAGGTTCTCGTTCATACACCGCTAATTCTACAATTAACCCGTGTATGGCAGCGACATCAGATAAAACAGCCGGACGAGTTTTCATTATTGAACGCCCGCTAGGTTAAACCGTAGTTTTATACCCGTACTCATATTACCGGTAGGATAGCTCGTAGCTACTTTTGGCGTATTTAAATTTTGATCATAATAATAGGAAACCGTTAAGTTCTGAGATAAATTATAATCGATATTCAGTTTTAAAGAAATCACCTTTTGACCTGCCGTCGCTTGATTGGTATTTTCAACTACTTTACGAATCAGGGTTGAGTTATCACGGTAAGAGAAATTGAGTCCCGCATTTAAATCATTGGCAGGGATGCGATCCATTAATTTCACTTTCGCGATTTTTGTTTGCATACCCACCACAATCTCATCTGATTTAACCTCAGTTACTTGGTTATTATTAAGTGACAAGGTAGCTAAGCGATCCTTCTTGTATTCAAATTTCGTGGTTAAGGATTGTCCGAAAATCGTCCAGGTAGCATCAAGTCCAATTAAGGGAGAGAACTGTTCACTTACTGTGATATTCTGCACCTGTAAGCTGGAAATGAAGTTGTTATTTAAATCTAAGGCCGTTGGATTTCCGTTGGCATCGGTGGTTGCGCCCATGTTGGATTGCATACCGTTTACCGAAACGGTAGAGTTATACGCATGACGAATCACAAATGATTTCACATACTTCTTCATAAATTCAAACTTAGATAAGCCATTATACGTTAAACTCCAATTCGGTAGTGGCATATTACGCACTGGGTTAATGTTCTTATCATTTACCTCTTTATTGCCATACGCTGTTAGGAATGCCCCGATTACCACCTCTTGTTGGTTCCCTGAGTACCCATCAAAATATCCGGAAGGCAATAAGGAAGAATTCGGATTATCCGCCCCAATTAATTGAGAAACCGTTTGACGATTCGCTAACAACTGATTAAATACTTCCGAAGAACGGTCTTTGTTGTCTCGAACAAACGCTGTACCCCAAGTGATCGTTGAATAGGTCAAGGTCGCTGATTGGAAGCGACTTTGTCCTTCGAATTGCTGATTGGTTTCATTCCACCTAAAGAATTCACCGCTGTTCAATCCATAGTTTCGATTTAATTTCATTTCAATGCTAAGGTCTTTTATAGGCTCAAGGGTTGCACGCAAATTCAATTTGGTAGAATGCGTGGTAGCAAATTGTTTGTTTAAGCTCTCATTTTGAACCAACCATCCATTATTTGCAGACAATTCGGCAATATTATATCCATTCTCACGCCCCCAAATGTCATAACCTTGCTTACCGAAAGCAAAGGAACTCATTCCGAGGTTATTGCTGTTCATTCCAAGAATTCTTGATTCTTGATTTGACCCAGGCAACATGGTTCCATCATCGATGGTATAGGTACCAGAAA
>Ga0315899_10005777_pt1 | contig 13351 bp, 11 predicted proteins | sample LakEriMetagenome_2_FD_203518 | JGI IMG/M metagenome (GOLD analysis project Ga0315899, IMG submission 203518) | Freshwater fungal communities from buoy surface, Lake Erie, Ohio, United States - Buoy 4 MA112 | ecosystem: Environmental > Aquatic > Freshwater > Lake | place: USA: Lake Erie, Ohio...
GATCTGCAAGGGCTGCGGAGTGATCCGCTCGTGATCCAGGACGCCGATGATGCTGACGACCCGCAAGCGTTCGATGAGGATGTGGTCCGTCGTTCGTCCCGTCACGATCGCTCACGGTACCGTTGAGCCATGGCCAACAGCACCGTTCGTTCCACGTTCGATCCTGCTCGCGTGGTGACCAGCCTGCGCGAACTCGCCGCCCGCACCGGTGGACCCGAGGGTTCACGACGCTTGTGCTGGACACCCGAGTGGTTGGAGGCACGGGCGTTGTTGCGCGAGAGTCTGGCCACCTTGCCCGTCGAGGTGGACGAGGACGAGGCGGGCAACCTGTGGGCCTATCTGCGCGGCGAGCGACCCGACACGCTGGTGGTGGGAAGTCATCTCGACAGCGTTCCCAAGGGCGGCTGGCTCGACGGTGCCCTCGGCGTCATGGCCGGACTCGAATTGTTGCGCTCGTTGGCCGCCGAAGGAACGCCCCCCGTGACGGTCGCCCTCGTGGATTGGGCCGACGAGGAGGGAGCGCGCTTCAGTCGCTCGTTGTTCGGATCGGCCGCCGTGATGGGAACGCTCGACGTCGAGATCCTGCGCGGGCTCTCCGACAAGGAGGGCAACAAGTTGGTCGACATCCTTCCCCAGCACGGCGTCGACATCGACCGCCTCGACGGGGCGCGCACGCGACTGCACGACGTCAAGGCCTACGTGGAGGTCCACATCGAACAAGGACCGGTTCTCGAGTCCATGGGCAAGGGAATCTGCACGGTCACCGGGACCAAGGGCATCGAACGCGAGCGTCTGATCTTCCGCGGACAGGCGGCACACGCCGGAACCATGCCCATGCCCATGCGCCGCGACAGTTTCCGCGCCGCGTCACGGTTCGCACTGGCCGTCGCCGAGATCGGCGATCGTCACGACGGGGTCACCACCGTTGGTGCGGTCGCCTGCAAGCCCGGGGTGGTCACCGCGGTCGCCGGCGAGACCACCATCACCCTCGACATGCGCCACATCGACGCCGGTGAATTGGCCACCATGTTGGCCGAGAGCCGCGCGGCCGCCGAGGCCGCCGCCGAAGCCGAAGGTTGCACCGTGGAATGGGAGCACATCTTCCGCATCGCGCCGATGCCGTTCCACCCCGAGCTGCTCGACGCGGCGCGCGCCAGCGTGCGCGAGGTCGAGGGTCACGACATCGAACTGCCGAGCGGCGCCTTGCACGACGCCAGCGAAATGGCGCGCAGCGTGCCGACCGTCATGATCTTCTCGTCGTCCACGAACGGATTGAGCCACACCAAGGAAGAGGACACCCCGGTCGATCACCTGAACATGTCGGCCGACGCCTTCGACCGCACGTGCCGTCGGGCGATGGACGCGATGGTGGCGGGGCGGCTCTAGCCGCGCTTCGACTGCAGCAAAGCGGTGACGGCCTTGCCGTCGGCCTTGCCCTTGCTGGCCTTCATGATCGCACCCACGAGTGCGCCCATGGCCTTCTCCTCGCCGGCGCAGTACTTCGCCCACGCGTCCGGCTGAGCCGCGATGGCCTCGTCGACGATCGCCTCCAGTGCGGACGTGTCCATGGCCTCGAACCCGTTGGCCTTGGCGATCGCCTCGGCGTCACCTCCACCGTTGGCCACCAGTTCGGCCAGCACGGTCTTGGCCTGCGTCGAGGTCAACTTGCCGCCGGTCTCCATGACGATCATGCGGGCGAGATCGGATGCCGGCACGCTCGGTGACGCACCCTGTTCGGCGTAGGCCTCCTTGACGTGAACCAGAGCACGAGTGGCGTCGGCGCCGGCCTCGGCGACGGCCAACACGTAGTCGTCCTGGCCGCGCTCGACCACCACCATCACGGCCTCGGCGTCGGCCGCCGCGCCGGTGGCCTGCGACAAACGCATACGCCGCTCGCGCGGAAGCATGGGAAGCGCCGCACGCACGGCCTCGATCCACGACGCCTCGGGATCCAACGGCACGAGATCCGGCTCGAGGAAGTACCGGTAGTCGTCGGCGTCCTCCTTGGTGCGCAACGTGTGCGTGCGACCGTCGGTCTCGTCCCAGTGACGGGTCTCCTGACGGATGGACTCTCCGGCCTCGATGAGGGCGATCTGACGACGGGCCTCGTACTCGATGGCTCGTCCGAGCGAACGCACGGAGTTGACGTTCTTGATCTCGCAACGCGTTCCGAGGGGCGCGCCGGGCTTGCGCACGCTGACGTTGGCGTCGCAACGCATGGAGCCCTCCTCCATCTTGGCGTCGCTCGCACCGACCGCCACCAGGATCTGGCGCAACTCGGTGACGTACTGCTTGGCCTCGTCGGGCGTGGCGATGTCGGGACGACCGACGATCTCGACCAACGGAACCCCGGCGCGGTTGAAGTCGATCAACGAGTAGTCGCTGCCGTGGATGCGTCCTCCGGTGCCACCGATGTGGGTGCTCTTGCCGGTGTCCTCTTCCAAGTGGGCGCGTTCGACACCGATCCGCTTGCCACCGGGGAGCTCGAGCCAGCCGTCGATGTTGATGGGTTGGTCGTACTGGGAAATCTGGTACGCCTTGGGCATGTCGGGATAGAAGTAGTTCTTGCGGTGGAACGTGCTCGGCTGCACCGTGCAGTTCAGGGCCAGGCCGATGCGCATGGCGAGTTCCACGGCGTGACGATTCAGCACCGGCAACGCACCGGGCAGACCGAGGGTCACCGGATCGATGTGCGTGTTCGGCTCGTCGCCGAATCGATTGGCGCTGGCCGAGAACAACTTGGTCGCGGTCGCCAGCTCCACGTGCACTTCGAGTCCGCACACCAATTCGTAGCCGTCGATCAGATACGAACCGTCGTTGGGTGCGACCACGATCTCGGCGGGGCTCATGACCGTCCTCCCGTTTCCTTCATATGTCGTTCCAGAGAAGCCGCCACCTTGAACATCGGCTGTTCACCCAACGTGGAGGCCATCACCTGCACACCGATGGGAAGGCCGTCGCGCGATTCACCGAAGGGAACGCTCATGGCCGGATGTCCGGCCAGGTTCGTGGGAATCGTGTACACGTCGCACAGGTACATGGACAGTGGATCATCGGCCTTCTCGCCCACCTTGAAGGCCGGGATCGGCGAGGTGGGCGTGAGCAACACGTCGGCCGCGGCGTACGCGCGCGCGAAGTCGTCGCTGATGAGACGTCGCACCTTCAGGGCCTTGCCGTAGTAGGCGTCGTAGTAACCGGCCGACAACGCGTAGGTGCCCAACATGATCCGACGCTTCACCTCGTCGCCGAAACCGGCGGCCCGGGTGGCCATGTACATGGTGTTGGTGTCCACCGCGTCCACCCGACGTCCGTAACGAACACCGTCGTAACGCGCCAGATTGCTGCTGGCCTCGGCCGGAGCGATGAGGTAGTACGCCGTGAGTCCGTACTTCAGCGACGGCAGTTGCACGTCGACGATGGTGGCGCCAGCGGTCCGCAGAGCGTCGAACGCGGCTTCCAAACGCTCCAACACGTCGGGATCGGCACCCTCGGGCATGTCGGTGATGCGACCGATGCGCATGCCCTCCACGCCGTGTTCCAACACCGACAGCAGATCGAGCGGACCCTGCGGAATGGACGTGGAGTCCATCGGATCGTGCCCCGAAATGGACTCCAGGATCAGCGCCGAATCGCGAACGTCGGCCGAGAACGGTCCGATCTGATCGAGACTGCTCGCGAAGGCGACCAGTCCGTAACGGCTCACCGTTCCGTAGGTGGGCTTCACTCCCACCACACCACACAACGCGGCGGGTTGACGGATGGAGCCACCCGTGTCGCTGCCCAGGCTCACCGGGGCGAACGCGGCGGCCACGGCCGCCGCGCTTCCACCACTGGATCCGCCGGCCACGCGTGAGGTGTCGCGCGGGTTCAACGTGACGCCGAACGCCGAGTTCTCGGTGCTCGAACCCATCGCGAACTCGTCGAGGTTTGTCTTGCCCACCGATACGGCGCCCAGTTCGGCGAGTCGCGACACCACCGTGGCGTCGTACGGCGGCTTCCAGCCCTCGAGGATGCGCGACGAACACGTGGTGGGCACGCCACGGGTGCACATGTTGTCCTTCAGCGCGATCGGCACACCGGCCAACAATCCGGGGTCGCGACCCGCGGCCACCATGTCGTCGACACGTCGGGCCGACTCGCGCGCCGCATCGGCGGTGACGAGATTGAACGCGTGAATCTCGGACTCGCGTTCGGTGATGCGGGCCAGATGCGCCTCGAGCACGTCGAGGGCCTTCACGGAACCGGCGCGCACGGCGGCGGCGATCTCGAAGGCGGTGGTGGGTGTGGCCGACATCATCAACCGTCCAGTCCGATGATCGGCGGCACGCGGAATCGACCGTCCTCGGCCACGGGCGCGTTGGCGAGCACCTCGTCCCGATCGAGGCTGGGCCGCACCACGTCCTCGCGGAACACGTTGCGCAACGGATAGGGCTGCGTCATCGGCTCCACGTCACTCAGGTCGAGGGCGTCGATGTCGGCGAAATGCTCCAGCATTCCGGCCAACTGCACGGTCATGCGGGCGATCTCGTCGTCACCGACGTCGAGTCGGGCCAGTCGGGCCACCTTGGCCACGGCCGCGGCGGAGATTCGTTCGGAGGAGGGGTCGGACACGAGTCCCAATGCTACGAGCCGGACAGGTGGACGAGCACCGCCGATTCGGGCCACATGACGGGCGGCACCAGACCGACATCGCGCAGAAACGCTCCCGAAAAGCGTTGCGCTCGGCCCGCCAGCGAGTCGGTCAACCACGCCGGCTGGTCCACCGCCGTCCCGGGGACGGGAACCGCCGCGCGCGTGAGCGGAACCATGTGCACCGTGTATCCGCGTCGAGGATCGAGACCCGCGATGCGCCAGGGTGGTGGCACCGGAGCCTGCGCCGTCGTCAACTGCACGTACGCGACGAGGGCCTCGCTCGCGTCGGGAGCGATCACTCCGTGGGACAGCGCGACACCCTCGGTCAGATCGAAGGTCTCGAAACGCGCGGTGTCGCCGGAATGGATGAGCGATCGGAAACGCTTGTGCACCGCGACGACGTGGGCGAGATCGGCCAGCTCGTCATCGCTCATAGCGGTGACGTCGGCCTCGATTCCCATGTGACCGAACATCGCCGTGACCCCACGGAAGGCCATCGACAAGCGCCGGCCGGTGGTGTGCGAACGGGTCGGACCGACGTGCGAACCCATCACCTCGGCCGGAACGATCATCGACGCGCCCCGCTGGATGAGTTGGCGTTCGAGGGCGTCGTTGGAATCGCTCGTCCACACGCGCTCCGTGCGTCGCAGGATCTCGTGATCGATGCGACCGCCACCGGAAGCACACGATTCGAACTCGACCGCCGGATGTCGACGTCGTAACTCGTCCAACATCGCGTACAAGGCCCTCGTCTGGGAATGCGTGGACGCCGTGCCGTCCACGCCACTGGCTTGGACGTGCCAGCGGTTCATGTCCCACTTCACGTACGAGATGTCGTGCTCGCTCAACAGTGCGTCGAGCGCCGCCGACACGTGATCGAACGCCGCCGGGTTCGTGAGGTCCACCACGAGCTGACGGCGACCCATCACCGGCTCGTAGCCGTCGGTCGTGGCGGCCCATTCGGGATGCTCACGAAGAAGGTCGCTGTCGGGATTGGCCATCTCGGGCTCCACCCAGATCCCGAACTCCATTCCGAGGCCACGAACGTGTGCGATCAGTGGCGAGAGACCGTCGGGGTACACGTCGGACGAGACCGTCCAGTCCCCCAGTCCCGTGCGGTCGTTCCGGCGACCACCGAACCACCCGTCGTCGAGCACGAATCGCTCGACTCCCACCGAGGCCGCCACGTCGGCGAGCGTTCGCAGGCGTGTCTCGTCGTGCGCAAAGTACACGGCCTCCCAGGTGTTCAGATGAACGGGTCGGACGCGCCGGGCATTGGCCGGAAGTCGTCGACGTGCCTCGCGATGGAACGACCGCGACGCACCGTTCAATCCGGAACCCGAATACACGCCGATCACGTCGACCGTCGACAACGTCTCCCCGGCATAGACGCACATCTCGCCGGGATGGAACAACTCGCCGGACTGCACGTACCGACGACCGTCGGGCATCAGCTCGGCGAACATCGAGTGATTCCCACTCCATGCGGCGTGGACGCCCCACGCCTCGCCACACCATTCCCCGGTGGTGGACTCCATGGCGAACAAGTAGGGCGGGTGTTCGTGCGACGTCCGCCCGATCCGGTTCTCACTGGTCCACGCGCCATGAGGCCAACGGAATCGTTGCAGTTGCAACTCTCGTGTCCATCGACCCGCGAACACGGCGAGGTCGGTCGCCTGCCGCGCGATGGGCAGGGTCACGGTGAACGCGTTCAACATGACCGGTGCGTCCGAGTGGTTGCCGAAGTCCGCCGACGCGGTGAGAACACCATCGTCGGACAGATGCAGACGGGTGGTGATGCCGGATTCGGACACGTCATCGATGGCCCGACTCACGAGCGTCACGCCCCCCTCGGCCCGAGTCACCTCGTGTCCGGCGGCGCGAAAACGCGGTGACCAATGGCGCCCACCACGACGATGCACCTGCAGGCCCGGTCGACCGGGGAATCCGTCGCCGTGCATCGGCACCATCGAGATCGGGGGCACCACATCCATCGTTCCGTACGTTCGGATACCGCCCTGCCACTCCGTGGGAACATCGTCCAGCGGTGCACCCCAATGCAGAATCACGGGAACGCCGCCGGAAACGTCGACCACCACGCTCGTGACGTCGGCGCGCAGGTGTTCGATCGACGGGTGCACGACCTCAACCTAACGGGCGACAAGAATGACGCCGTGCCCGAGCGTCAGCCCCGAATCGACCCGGTTCTCGGGACCACCGTTCACGTCGTCGGCGGTCGACAGGCCCGTCCCAATCTGCCCGACAACCGATCCACGTCGCAGTGCCCGTTCTGCGTGGGCGGCTTGGAGGCTCCCGAGCCCTACGACACGCGTTGGTTCGTCAATCGCTGGCCGGCCATGGACGGCGATCGTTGCGAGGTGATCCTGTACTCCCCCGATCATGACGCCAGCTTCGCGTCGCTCGGTGTCGACGGAATCGCGCGGGTCATCGACCTGTGGGCCGAACGAACCGAGGCTCTGGGCGCTCGACCCGACGTGGACTTCGTGCTGGTCTTCGAGAATCGTGGTGCCAGCATCGGCGCCACCATCTCGCATCCCCACGGTCAGATCTACGCGTACGACCATGTCCCCGGTCGCAGTGGCCGCTTGCTCGGCGAGAACGGGTGGACACCCACCGCCGACGATCGACTCGCGTTCGCGGGCAACGACACCATGGTCGCCGCCGTCCCGCACGCACCCGTGTACCCCGTCGCGGTCACCATCGCACCCCGAGAGAGGGTGGGGCGACTGGCCGAGCTCGATTCGCGCGGGCGCCGCGACCTGGCCGACATGCTGGCCGACGTGCTCACGCGACTGGACCGTCTCCACGACGCGGCCATTCCCTACATGCTGTGGGTGAACCAGCGACCTTTCGCCTCCGGATTCGACGACGCGTGGCTGCACATCGAGATCGTCTCGCCGTGGCGAGCGGCGAACCTTCCTCGCTACATCGCGGCCGCCGAGGTGGGCGCCGGCGAATACTTCAACCCGGTCGTCCCCGAGGAGCTGGCCGCGAAACTGAACAGCCTCGGCGATTAGCCCGAATACGGTGCGAACACCGGCGGTCGCTTGTCGAGGAAGGACTGCACGCCCTCCTGGAAGTCGGCCTGCTTCACCGACTCGTTCATGAGATGGATCGCGTCGGTGGTGGACGCATCGGCGTCGCGCAACCAGTCGCCGTACACCTGACGCTTCATCGTGGCCCAACTGGCCGGGCAACAGTTCACGGCCATGTCGTCGGCGTAGGCCATCACCTTGTCCATCAATTCCTCGGCCGGATGAACGGCGTTGACCAGACCCATGCGTTCGGCTTCGTCGGCGGTGATGACGCGACCGGACAACAGCAGATCGAGGGCTCGCGCCGAACCGATGAGGCGCGGGAGCGCCCACGACGATCCGTACTCGGCGATGAGACCACGACGGCTGAACGAGGTGGTCAGCTTGATGCCGCTGGCCGCGAAGCGCAGATCGCAGAACACCGCCAGCACGAATCCCACGCCCGCGGCGGCCCCGTTCATGGCGGCGATGACGGGCTTGGGATACGACAACAGATCACTGAAGCGCCCCGCACCGGTGGCCGGTCCGGCACCGCCGGCGGGATTGGCGCGAATCTGATTCAACGCGTCCATGTCGGCACCGGGACAAAAGCCCTTGCCGGCACCGGTGATCACGACGACGCGCACGTCGGGGTTCTCTCGGAACTCGGCCAAACGCTCGAAGAAGCGCTTCGACATCGCCGCGCTCCACGCGTTCATGCGATCCGGGTTGTTCAGTGTGATGACCCCGACACCGTTCTCGGTGACCGACGCCAGGACCAGATCAGGGTTGTTCGACATTCTCCCGACGGTACCCGAGCCGGGTGCGACGGGCATCAATGAGCAACCACGCCACACCTCCCACCACCAGCACGATGGCCATCCATTGGTTGAGGCGCAAACCCGCCCCTTCCTTGCTCGGATCGATGCGCAAGCCCTCGACCCAGAAACGACCGACCCCGTATCCGATGACGTAGAGCGCCAGCAATCGAACCGGACGGCTGTTCATCATCCGACGTCCGATGACGATGAGCGCGAACATCAACGCCAGGTTCCACAACGACTCGTACAGGAACGTCGGGTGGTACAAGGTGCCCGGTTCGTCGCCGAGAGCGGCCACCTTCTCGGCGTCCACCTCGAGACCCCACGGCAGCGTGGTCGGACGTCCGAAGAGTTCCTGATTCCACCAGTTGCCCCAACGTCCCACGGCTTGGGCCAACGGGAGCGCCGGGGCCACCGCCCACAGCGCGGATCCCACCGGCATCCCTTGCCGCTTGATCGCCCACGCTCCCACGACGATTCCCAACAACATCCCGCCCGGGATGCCGAGGCCGCCTTTCCAGATCTGCACGATCGCGACCGGGTCGTCGGAGAACCGATCCCACTCGGTGGCCACGTGATACAGCCGTGCTCCGATCACACCCGCCGGCACCGCCCAGACGGCCACGGCGTTGGCCTCCTCGGACCCACCCACTCCGATGACGGCCAGGCGTTTGCCCCACAGACGCACGGCCAGGATGACGCCCAGGGCGATCATCAAGCCGTAGGCCCTCAACTGCAGGGGGCCGATGTGCAATGAACCCGATCCCGGACTGGGAATCGATGCGACGATCGAATTCCACGTGTCGTTCAGCTGTGACATCGCGACGATCACGCAGTGACTTTGTCGGCGAACGTCACGGCCGCTTCGAAGATGAGTTCCTTGTCGAAGTCCTGTGTCGCCACGTGATAGCTGCGATCGAGAAGGATGCGCTCGACCGTTCCGCCCCACTGCTCGGCCAACTGATCACTGGTGGCGGGATCGACCACGTGATCGTTTCGCGACGTGATCAACAACATCGGCACCCGACAGCCGGCGTACCGGGGAACCATGGGAGCGATGCCGTCCTCGACCATCGACACCAACGGTGCCAACGGCGTCTCGGAGTACGAACTCTCCTTCACCTCGGGATCGGCGATGTCCGAACCGATGCCGGGGAACGTCTCGGTGCCCTCGGCCAACATGCCCTTGACCATGTCGATCATCTCGGCCGCTTGCGGCTGACACGCCGGGTTGATGCACACGATGCCCGACACCTCGGGCTGCTCGAGCGCCGTCGACAACGTCAACGAACCACCCATCGACAGACCGGCCACCACCACCTTGTCGACGCGGGCCGACAATTCCGTGTACGCCTTGGCCACCTCGTTCGACCAGTCACTCCAACGCGTCGGGATCATGTCGCTCACCGCGGTGCCATGACCGGGAAGTCGCGGCAGTTCCACGTGATAACCGGCGGCGGCGAATGCTTCGGCCACGCCGCGCATCGACGAGGGATTGCCGGTGAACCCGTGGATGCACAGGGCTCCCACCGTTCGCGTTCCTTGGTGACTCCAGGCTTCGGCTCCGGCGAGTACCGGTGCCCGATCGATGTGAGCGCTCATTCCCCTTTTCTAGCGGATGGGGAACCCCGCTCAGACTCGGACGTCGAAACGTTCCTCGGCGATACGCACGAAAGCTTCCACGACCTGCGGGTCGAACTGGGTACCCGAGGCGCGCGCGATGTAACGCACGGCATCGGGGACCGACCACGCCTTCTTGTACACCCGCTCGCTCGTCAGCGCGTCGAACACGTCGGCCACGGCGCAGATTCGACCCGACAAGGGAACGTCGGTTCCTCCGAGGGCGCTCGGGTATCCGGTGCCGTCCCAACGTTCGTGATGGTTCAGCGCGACTTCCTCGGCGAGACGGACGAGCGGGCTGTTGCTCCCCGAAAGAATGCGCGCTCCGACGGTGGTGTGGGTCTTCATCACCTCGAACTCGGCCGGGCTCAGTGGTCCCGGCTTGAGCAGGATCGAATCCGGAATGGCCACCTTGCCGATGTCGTGCAGGCGGGCCGCCAACCTCAATCGCTCCGTCCACTCCGGCTCCTGCCCGAGAAGATGCGCGATCTCGGCGCACATGTCACCCACGCGCGCCGTGTGCTCGCCGGTGTCGGTGTCCCGGAACTCGCCCAGGATCGCCAGACGTTCGAGTGCCTCCAACTGGAACTGTTCCAGTTCGGTGGTGCGTCCCTCGACCAAGCCTTCCAACTCCGAGGTTCGCAGACGGAGGATCTCGGCTTGCTGACGAGCTTCCTCGGCCTCGTGGGCGATCTGCAACGTCTTGATACGGATGTCGGTGCCCTCGTTGAACATCTGCTGGTTCACCTCGAACTTGCGCTCGAGGTGGGTGACCGCACGCTCGAAGTCCCCGACGGCCTTGTGGCATTCGGCGAGCACACCGTGCGCCGCCAACGCGACGGGCTTGGCCCCGATCACCTCGGCCAGGCCGAGGGCACGATCCACGTGGACGATGGCGTTGGCATGATCACCGGCGGCCATGTCGACACGGCCGTACGCCAACTCGACACCGGCACGCACCGCGTCGTCGAAACTGACGCTGGACGCGTCGAGCATGGCCAGAGCGGCGTCCAGCAACACGTGGGCGTTCGCCGTGTCGCCTCGTCCGCTGTACGAAGCGGCGAGCGATGCCAGGACCTCGGGCAGGAATCCCGGTGCGTGCAACCGACACAACTCGAGGGCGCGCTCACCGATCTCGATGGCCACCTCGAACTCACCGCGTTCCGCTCGCAGAGACGCCACGTTGGCCAAGGTGATGGCGTCGAAGTCGGGACGGTTCAATTGGGCGTTGGCCGTCATGGCGGCCTCGTAGTTCATGATGGCCCGATCGGTGTCGCCCAACTCGTGATGGATCGTGGCGATGGTGTTCAGGATGTTGCCCTCGTCCACCCGATGATCCGTGCCGCGATAGCAATCGAGCGCTTGCAGACAACAGGACAGGGCCTCGGAGTGATTTCCCGAGTTGGTGTGCACGAGACCGATGAGGTTCAACGACCATGCCATCACCACCGGCGCGTCGTGGGCCATCGCGAAGTCGCGGGCCTCCACCGCCAGTGCGAACGCGTCGCCGGGCTGTCCGTCGTAGTGCGCCAACGACGCCAGCCGGTACAACGCCTCGGCCTCGCCGTGATGATCACCATCGACACGAGCCAGGGCCCGCGCTTGTTGCACGAGGGTCCGGGCGCGGTCGGGCTCGGTGGCCTCGTGGGTGCGAGCAAGGTCGAGCAACAAACGAGCCGACGCGCGCGACTGCGCCTGCGACCCATCTCTTTGATGCTGTTGCGCGATGTGCACCCGAACTCCTGACGGCCCGCCGATGGCGGAATGACGCCGTTGTTTCGGCCCCTCACACCGGAATCTTGAACATGTCCGGAAAAATGCCCACCATCAGGCATGATTCACCAGGTGAGCGAGCGCACGAACAGGGGCGGCGGACGTCGGGGCCGACGGCGTGACGTCGACGGGGCGGCCCTGATCGCCTTCGTACCGGTGCTCGTCGTCATCCCCGTCTGGCTGCTGGCCATGGTGGTGCTGTGGTGGCCGCTCTCCCTCGTCGTCGGGGTGTCCTATCCGCAAGTGGCCCTCGCCTATCTGCTGGCGGGGTTCGTCTTGTTCGTTCCCGTCGTGCAGCGTCGTCTGCTGACGAGGATGATCGGAGCCCGAAAGCCCACCGCCTCGGAGGCCCCTCGACTTCAGAAAGCGTTCAACGAGGTCACCCAGGCCTGGCATCTGCGTCGCCACAACTTCGCGGTGGGGGTCGTGGACGACGACGACCTCAACGCGTTCGCGTGCGGCGGACATCTGGTGGTGGTCACCTCGTACGCCGCGCGCACGTTGGACCATGACGAACTGTGCGGCGTGCTCGCCCACGAGATCTGCCATCACCTCGGCTCCCACACCGTCGCGCTCACCGTGAACCAGTGGTTGATCATGCCCGTGGTCCTGCTGGCGCGAGCCGGGTCATACTTGCGCAACGTCGCCATCGCGGCCACCGACAACTTCGCGCGCGGAAACGATTACGCCCGCGCCGCCGGTCGTGCCATCTCGTCGTTCTTCTCGGCCATGGCCTGGGTCTTCGGTTCCGGCTTCGCTCTGGCGCGTTATCTCACGTACAGCACCGGACGTTCGGCCGAGTTCAGCGCCGATCGACGCGTGGTCGCCAAGGGATACGGACGACAGTTGGCCGCGGCGCTTCGACGCACGACCGGCGCCGGTTCATCGACTCATCCGCCGGCCCGCACCCGTATCGCCCGCATCGAAGCGGCGCTTCGTCCCCGTCGGGGACGTCATCCGTCGACCGGTCTCTGACAGGTTGGGCCCCACGAAACGGACCGAAGCCCCGAACGACGACGTCCGACCTTGTGACTGTTCACACCCTTCGTACAAACCCATCGGTCGGCTGGGGAACCTCGTCGGTTCCCACGGGTAACGTCACCGGTGATGTCAGCCGTCACACCCTCCGCCTTCCTGGCCGCGGCCCGAGGGTCGACTCCCCACCACACGCCCGTGTGGTTCATGCGTCAGGCCGGTCGCAGCCTTCCCGAGTACAAGGCCGTTCGCGGCGAAGGAAGCATCCTCGACGCCATCAAGCGACCCGACCTTGCCACCGAGATCACGCTGCAACCCGTGCGTCGCTACGGAGTGGACGCCGCGGTGTTGTACAGCGACATCGTCGTCCCCCCGCACGCCGTCGGTTACGGAATCGACGTCGCTCCCGGCACCGGGCCCGTCGCCGAGAGTGCGTTCCGATCGGCCGCCGACCTCGAGCGCCTCCGTCCTCTCGAACCCGAGACCGACGTTCCC
>Ga0315899_10005779_pt1 | contig 13350 bp, 14 predicted proteins | sample LakEriMetagenome_2_FD_203518 | JGI IMG/M metagenome (GOLD analysis project Ga0315899, IMG submission 203518) | Freshwater fungal communities from buoy surface, Lake Erie, Ohio, United States - Buoy 4 MA112 | ecosystem: Environmental > Aquatic > Freshwater > Lake | place: USA: Lake Erie, Ohio...
AGAAACGTGTGCGGTTGCCCTAGACAGGATTATGAACCTATTGCTGTTAATTTTGATGCAGCAATACAATTTGACTATGAAGCGATCGTGTCGCCCTCCTAAGATGTAAAATGTAGTCATTAGTTTGCATCTTATACTCCTATGGTCTGGCAAGATAGAATTACCCTAAATCCTAATGTTTTAGTTGGCAAGCCCGTAATCAAAGGTACTCGTCTCGCTGTTGAATTTATCATCGATCTTTTCGCTCAAGGTTGGAGTATTGATGAGGTTCTTCGCAATTATCCTGGGATTACAGTCGCAGATATCCAAGCTTGCTTTGCCTATGCTAGTGCTTCCCTTAAAGCTGAAAAAGTTTACCTCATATCTGCCTAGTCTATGCGGTTTCTTGCTAATGAAAATTTCCCCTTTGATGCAGTGGAATCATTGCGCCAACAAGGACATGACGTTGTTTGGATTCGCACTGATTCACCAGGTATTTCCGATCCTGAAGTTTTGAGTCGCGCTCAAGTTGAAACCCGTATTTTGATAACCTTTGATAAAGACTTTGGAGAACTTGCCTTTCGCTCAAAACTTCCTGCTGGTACTGGGATTATTTTATTTCGGCTTAAAGCTTCTTCTAGTAAAGTCATTGCTGAGAAAGTTACAACGGCTATCTCCTTACGTGATGACTGGGTTGGACATTTCAGCGTTATTGAGGAAGATAAAATTCGGATGAGACTTTTATCCAGCACTAAGCTATAAAGCACAGATTAGATTTATAACATATAGCTATTTAGACTTAATTACCTCGTAAGTAACATGGAACCAAAAAATTTAAAAGGATCAGTGCCTGAAGAAAAAATAGGTGCGTTGGATGGGGAAGGAAATAGAGCTGATCTAACTAAAGCAATCTTTCCAATTCTTAAAAAAGATAAATATGGTGATTTTTATCTGATCGGGACAGGTTTTTTTATTACTGATAACGGAATATTTGTTACAGCCAAGCATGTTCTCTTAGATGTAATTGATGAGAATGGGGGGCAAACCCATTCTATCTTTTTAGTGCAATTTCTCGAAGAAGGTTATCTGTATCGTCCTATCTTACGTTGTACAAGTCATGAAGTAGCTGATATAACTGTTGGAATATCTGCACCAAGAATCACAATCGTTCTAGCTTGCCACTAAAGAACAAACTACTTGAACTAACCCCAAATATTCCTAGTATTGGACAAACTATAATCACTTATGCTTATCCAGCAACTGTAATTAAACATGGTGAGACACAAGAATTTCACTTTTATGCAAAAGGCTACGACGGGGAGATTCAAGAGAATCACCCAAATGGACGCGATAAAACTTTTCTGCCTGGACCATGTGTGCGAACTAGTATGTATGTTCATGGGGGGGCAAGTGGTGGTCCAGTGTTTGACTCTTCGGGAAAAGTCTTTGCTGTTAATAGCACTGGCTTTGAAGATGACAATGTGTCACACATAACGCCAATTCACACAATAGAAAATTTGTGGCTAGAGGATGTAAATATTCCTAGTAACAGTACTGGGAAAGTTCGAGTTCAAGAACTAATAGATAATTCATTTATTTCTTATGACTAATTAGTTAGTACGTTCAACAGCATAGACACAGTTTGGTTTATTTCGCCACTCCATCTCTTTGATCGCCGCTCTTGTAGGCGAGTTAATACAATGTAAAATACATTGAACGTATCTATAACGAAAAGAACGAAAAGATAAAAGATATGACAATATTCTATTACGCTTATGGATCGAGTTCGATCGCTTCCCACATTGCGATCGAAGAAACAGGAATTGAATATCAAGCTCAACGGGTTGATTTAGCCAATGGCGAACAGAAAACCGAAGCCTATCTCGCCATTAATCCACGCGGTAGAGTGCCAGCCTTAAAAGTCGATCATCAACCCATATTGACTGAGAACGTTGCCATTCTCTACTATCTTGCCGAACAGTACCCTGAAGCCAAACTACTGCCAACCGATACCTTTGCGAAAGCACAAGTTATTTCCCTCGCTTCCTTCTTTGCTTCTAGCGTTCATGTAGCCCATCGCCATATCAGAAAACCTCATCAATACACTACTGATGAATCTGCGTTTGCAGAAATTCAAGCAATTGGGCGTAAGACTTTTTGGAACTATCTGCAAGAAATCGATCGCCTACTGATAGGGAAAGAATGGCTATTCGATCAATACACGTTCGCCGATCCCTATGCCCTAATTTTCTACTGGTCAGGTGTACGCCAAAAGCTACCAGTCCATGATTTACAAGCATTTACCGCCCATAAAGATCGACTCATTCAGTGCCCTGCGGTCAGACTGGTGTTAGAGAAAGATCCCGATGCTGGAATTGTTTTGAATTTACCAAAGTAGAACTCAGAAATTGTTGAAGGTGAAGTCTCTTGGCCTATCAACTTCTTAACTTTGCGATCGCTATTACTGTGAATCGTGATTTCTATGCGATCGCATCAATAATCTATTTCCTAAAGGCGATCGCTATTACTGTGAGTCGTGATTTTAGGCGATCGCTTCAATTATCTATCTATTAAAGGGTTTGCGGTATTGCGATCGCCCAATCTTCCACTGTCAAAGCCCATCGTTCATGGTCTCGCCATTGTTCATTGATTTTTAGGTATCGGCGGGAAAAACCTTCCTTAGTGAAACCTAATCGCGTTACCAAATTAATGGATGCAACGTTCTCAGGCTGGATATTGGCTTCAATTCGATGTAAACCAAGTGTACCAAAAGCGTAATTGATCGATAAACGTACACCCTCCGTCATCAATCCCTGACCTGCAAAATCTACACCGACATAATAACCAAGATAAGCATTTTGAAATGCTCGATAGAAGATTTGACTGAAATTTGCTACTCCAATAATTTTATCGTCAGTCGAACGGCAAATCAATAAACCTTCAAAGTCCTCATTTTGGCAACGATTGATGTAGTTTATGCACGCTTGCTCAGTGAGTGGAGGAAAAGCCCAAGGGAAATGGAACTCCTTGCTTTTTCGGTGAAGAGATAGCAATTCTTGACAATCATCTTCGGTTGGTTTTCTAATAAAAACGCGTAATAACATAAAGGCAATTGGCTCCTAACTTTGATAAGGACGTGGAAGTAGCCGTAACCGATGTGCCATATCCTGTTCGCTATTATTCTTTCGACCATAGCCCCAGCCTAAAGTGCGCCGATACTCACCCATGATGCCGCGATCGATTAACTCATCCTCATTCACCGCCACATTGGTATGCGACTCTGGCGCAACATAGAGAGCATCCGCAGGACAATATGCCTCGCACATGAAACAGGTTTGGCAATCTTGCTGACGGGCGATCGCAGGTGGTTGATTGGGAACTGCGTCAAAGATATTGGTGGGACAGACTTGAACGCAGACATTGCAACTGATGCAGAGTTTATGGCTGACAAGTTCGATCATGACGCGGCTCCTGAAGGGATTTTTACGAGTGTTGTGGTTGGAGATGGTGCTGCATTAGATGGAGAGGCGATCGCTTCCGTAATCCAGTCACGTCTGACCCAGAGGCGATCCAAACCGCCCGTAGCTTGGTAATAGCGCTGATTGGGATCGGTTTCCGCATAGTCGGTGCGAATATGTCCGCCACGAGTTTCCTTGCGATGTAAAGCGCTGAAATAGCCCCATCTGGCTACTGCGGTGAGAGAATCGGCTCGACGCGAAAATTCCACATCGCGTACCGTGTCCTGTTGGGGATTGGCTTGCAACTGTTCCCATAGCTTTTCTAATTTGGAAAGAGAATCTAACAGCCCTTGTTCGGAACGGAAGAAATTTTTATCGAGGGGAAATACTTCATCTTGCACACCCTTGACGATCGCCTCGCTATCAAATTTTTCGGAAGAAGATGAATGCGATCGCAGCCCCGATTGTCCCGCAGGGTGAGCTTTTCTGTCATTAGCATGAGCGCCTAAACCCAGCGCAAAGACGGCGGCTCCTGCTCCTGCCCATTGCCCTGTGGAAATTGCCCATGCTGCGTTAGGTCCACCACCACCAGAGGCTAATCCTGCCCAAAATTCACGGGAAGCAGCATCACCTGCGGCGTAGAGTCCCGCAACTTTTGTGGCACAGGTTTCATCTACGAGTCGGATGCCCCCCGTACCGCGTACTGTTCCTTCTAATAGTAAGGTCACAGGCACTCGTTCTGTATATGGATCGATGTCTGCTTTCTTGTAGGGTAAATAGGCGATGAAATGGGATTTCTCAATGACTGCCTTGACTTCATCGGTAGCGCGATCGAGTCTTGCGTAAACAGGTCCTTTCAAGAGCGCTGTAGGTAGAAATAGAGGATCGCGACGACCATTGATATAACCGCCTAAATCATTACCCGCCTCATCGGTAAAGCTTGCCCAACCAAAGGGAACGCCTCTGGTGACAGTGGCATTGAAGGCGGTAGAAATTGCGTAATGACTAGAAGCTTCCATACTAGAGAGTTCACCACCAGCTTCCACTGCCATTAACAAGCCATCGCCTGTATTGGTATTGCAGCCGAGTACTTTGCTTAAGTAAGCACAGCCACCATTGGCGAGAACGACGGCTCCTGCGCGAACGGTGTAATAGCGATTGTGCTGACGCTGCACGCCTCGCGCTCCTGCGACAGATCCATCTTCTGCTAATAACAGTTCTAAGGCAGGGCTTTGATCGAGAATCTGTACGCCTACCTTCAGAAGATTCTTGCGGAGGACGCGCATATATTCAGGTCCATAGTAGCTCTGGCGCACCGATTCGCCATTCTCTTTCGGGAAGTTATAGCCCCATTCTTCGACAAAGGGCATACTCAGCCATGCTTTCTCAATGACGCGCTCAATCCAGTTAATGTTACCTAAGGTTTGAGTGGATTGATAGCGATTCCATTTGACCTTTTCCCAGTTTTCGGGTGTGGGAGCCATTACGCCATTACCACTAGCGGCGGCGGCTCCACTAGTTCCTAAGAATCCTTTATCAGCAATAATTACCTTTGCGCCATGAAAAGCTGCTGACCATGCCGACCATGCGGCGGCGGGACCACCACCAATCACCAAGACATCAGCCGTTAACTGAAGTTCAGTTTCTCTTTTAATACACATTGTTTTTCCTTTTTCCTTTCGATCTAGGGTGTTGAAACTAAAAGTCGAGCTGTTTCAGGAGTTCCTGTAAACTCAAAGAATTTTTCATCAAGAGGTTTCGCAATGGTTTGACCATCAAAGCGGTGTCTGCCTACTGCTTGTAAGTTATCTGTGGCTGTAAACTGGAAATCAACTTCAGAAAAATTATTTTCTTGAAAAATTTCGCGCACCCTTTTTGCATGATTAAATCCATCGCGTTGTCCTCTTGTCCAGATTGCAAAAGCACCTGTTTTAGAAAAGTAAGCAAGGTTGCGAATTAGTTTTTGGAGAACTTCTTGATTGGGTAAATTCCCAAGGACACCCACGATAATTACAATGTCCGCAGGAACAGCGCCAACGTAAGCAGATGTGAGCGTAGCATCGCCGTTGATGAACTCGATTTGATTGGTGAGTCCTAATTTAGCGATCGCCTCTTTACCTCGTTCTACCAATTTAGGATCGAGTTCTACTAGCCGCGCTCTGACATCCTTAGCACGGGGATGAGTTTCCAAAACTCCCAATAAATCGCGTCCATCACCCGAACAAGCACTGACAAATTGAATCGTTCCTGCGGGGGCATCGTCGAGGCTGTTAGAGATGTATTTCTGAACAATTACTAATCGTTGTTGTAAAAGCTCCTGAGAGTTGTAAAGATCGTGCCATGCAAACCAGTCTTTAGCCATGATATTAGTTCCTTTAATTTTGAAATTTTGGGTAGAAGTTGGAGATTTTAGATCCCCCCCAGCCCCCCTTGTAAAGGGGGGAGAAGAGTTTAAGTCCCCCTTTACAAGGGGGATTTAGGGGGATCTCTTCGATTAAGCCGTAGCTTTCTCCTCTCTATTAATCGAATGCATTTCATTGCGAATCGACTTGGAAATTAGCGGTAACTGTCGCCAAAACCAAGCCGAAGCCAGAACACAAATACTGCCCGTGATCAACAAAGTATGGGGCGCACCTAGCCAATGGGCAAGAGTTCCCGTAAATAGATTACAGATTGGCAACATTCCAATCAGCGAAAGGGAATAGAAACTCATCACCCTTCCGCGCTTACTGTCATCGACAATAGTTTGAATCACGGTATTACTACAGGAAATATGCAAAGTGGAAATACCTCCCATGATTACGAGTAAAGGTAGCGAAATCCAGAGAACATTGGAGTAGGCATAGGCGATCGCGCAAATACCAATGGAAAATGGACAAAGGGCAATCAATCGCTCTAAACCTGCCACTTGGCGACGTTGGCTGAGATAAATTGAGGAAAGAATTGCACCGAAAGCAGGAGCCGCACTTAACCAGCCCAAAATCTTTTCGCCACCTTGGAGAATTTCGGCAGCTTAGATCGGTAATAGCACCACATGGGCAAATCCGAAGATACCTTGCAAAGCTAAGAGCAAGATAATCGCCTTTACGGGCAGGAAGTCAGCCACATAATTAAATCCTTCCTTTAAGCGATGCCAAGTACTGACATTTTTGGGGATTGGGATTGGCTGACTGGCAGGAAGAGTCATCACTGCTAACGCCCAAATTGCGGCAACATAACTAAGGGTGTCGTAGAGAAAACAGAACTTCACGCCCACAGTTGCCAGTAACAGTCCACCGATCGCAGGTCCCATTAAGCGCGAACAGGCGAGCATTGTCGAATTAATAGCGATCGCATTGCTTAAATCCTGTCGATCCTCCACCATTTCTACGACAAAGGCATGGCGCACAGGCATATCTAGCCCTTTGAGAACTCCACCGAGAATGCTGAGAATTAATAATGACCAGAATTCAGCTAACTCCAAAGCGGTAACTAGGGTCAGGGTTGCCGATACGCTAATACCGAGAATCTGCACTAATTTTAAAAGGTCTTTTCGATCCCAGCGATCGCTAAGTACGCCCGAAAAAGGAATCAGAATTAAAGATGGTAGAAAGCCTAAAAAACCTGATAAGCCGAGCAGCCAATGGGATTTGGTTAGATCGTAAATCAACCAAGGAATCGCCATCTGCGTCATGAAGGTTCCCGATAGGGAGAACACCTGACCGATGATATAGAGACGGAAATTGCGGGATTTAAAGGCAGGAAAGCTTTTGTAAATATTATTAGTGATGCTATTGGTGATGGAATTGGGAAGAGGATTCTGTGATGCTTCGGTTAATTCTGGAGGTAATTGATTTATCTGATGTAAATTTACTTTATGTAAATGCGATCGCCGTTTGGGATTTTCCATATCCATCTGTCGTTCCTCCTATTGCGCCTGTGCCGAGACTGAATGCTCTATACCTGATTTCACCCAAGAGGCGATCGCAGGTAAGAACTTCACAAATAAAAGAGAACCGACAATGCAAACTGCACCACCAATAATCAGCGTATTTTGCGCTCCGATCGCATTTGCGGAAGTCCCCAAAATCAAATTCCCAAAAGGTGACATACCCATAAAGCACATCGTATAGAAGCTCATCACTCTTCCTCGCTTTGACTCCTCCACACCATGCTGAATGACAGTGTTACTCGCGGCAACCTGAAGTGTAGAACTAAATCCCACCACGGTTAATGCTGCTACGGAGAGCCAAAACACATGGGAAAGTGAGAAGACAATCATGGCAATTCCTAAACTGGCTGGGCAGAAAGCAATTAATCGATGTAGTCCCTGAATCCCTTTCCGAAAACTGAGATAGAGACAGGCAAAGACCGCGCCTAAAGCCGATGCTGCGGTTAAAAATCCCATTGTCGCGGCATCACCTTGAAATACCTGTACTGAAAAAATCGGTAACAAGGTCGCATAGGAAATATTGATCAGACTTGCCAAAGCCAACAATAGCAATAGAGAGCGAATGGGGACAACCTTGTAGGCATATTTGAATCCTTCCTTGAGATTTTGCCAAGGATTTTTTTTGTGGGATTCCACTTTGCGAGGAGCGATCCGCATTGCAAATAGCGCCACTAATACCGCAATGTAACTCACGCTGTCATAGAGAAAACAATAACCCGCACCAACTGAAGCGATCGCTATTCCCCCTACCGCAGGACCTAATAGCCGCGCCGTATTCAGAAACGCATAATTCAAAGAGATCGCGCTATTCATTTCTTCGCGATTGACAATATCCGTCACAAAAGCATGGCGAATCGGCACATCTAAACCCTTAAGCACACCGCCCAGAGTTCCCAAAAATAGCAACACCCAAAAATTTGCCCAACCGAAAAAGCTAGTAATCATCAAGGCGATCGAGATCGAAACCCCTAATACCTGCAACAAAATCATCAAGTATTTGCGATCGTAGCGATCGGCGAGAATACCTGAAATGGGAGCGAGTAGAAATACGGGCAATTGACCCAAAAATCCTGCGATACCCAACAACAGCGCTGAATCTGTAACCTTATAAATCAGCCACAAAACCGCTACTTGGGTCATAAAGCTACCCGTCATCGATAAGCTTTGACCAGCAAAGTAGAGTCGATAGTTACGCGATCTAAATGCTGACAGATCCACATTAAAATTGAACCAGCCCATTGATGTTTTTGCCATGCGGATAGTTTTTATGAGGCTAATTGTTAGATAATCTAAATAATAGATAGACAAATATCTTCTGGCATGATTATAGATTTAGTCAAGTTAGCTACGTTACAAATATTCGTAAAGAGGTGATTAATCAATGAGATTACCGATCGCGATCGCCGCCGCGCTCATGACCTTATTTCTTGCGCTCTGTCCGCCCGCCTATGCCGACCCAGATACTCAAGAGGAGTCACAAACAAAACCGAATATTCTGCTCATTCTCACCGACAATACAGGATGGGGAGACTGGGGCGTTTATGGTGGAGGTTCCCTGCGTGGCGCTCCCTCTCCTCATATAGATCGCCTAGCGACTGAAGGTACAAGACTTCTCAATGCCAATACAGAAGCCCAATGCACTCCCAGTCGTTCCGCACTGCTCACAGGACGACACGCCATCCGTAGCGGCACACAGAGCATTCCCCTTGGTACACCACTCTATGGGTTAATTCCTTGGGAAACAACCCTTGCCGAATCCCTGTCCGATGTCGGTTACGCGACAGGTGCTTTTGGGAAGTGGCATCTGGGACGCTCCACAGGACGCTGACCGACGGATCAAGGTTTTGATGAGTGGTATGGCATTCCCAATAGTACCGATGAATCGGTATGGCTGACCCCAGAAATCATCAGCCGCTATTCGATCGCTGCGGATGTGAATATCGCCGACTCCAATAAGCCTTGGATTTTTGAAAGTCATAAAGGGAAACAACCTCAACCTCAAAAAATCTATGACCTGAACGAAAGGCGGTTGATTGATGGAGAACTCACCCAACGGGTGATCGCCTTTATGACGCGCAACCATGAAGTGGGCAAACCATTTTTCACCTATGTTCCTTATACAGCAATGCATTATCCCACTCTGCCCCATCCTGATTTTGCAGGTAAAAGTGGTCATGGTGACTATGCCGATATGCTGGTGCAGACCGATCATTATGTGGGTCAGCTTTTGGAGGCGATCGCCAAACTCGGAATTGAGAAGAATACGATTGTGATTTTCACCGCCGATAATGGTGTGGAAGATAGCAGCGTGGGCGATGGACAATATAGTGGTTGGAGTGGTCCTTGGGCTGGTACTTATTTCACAGCAATGGAAGGTGGTTTACGAGTTCCATTTATCATCCGTTGGCCAGACAAGATTCCCGCAGGTAAAGTGACTAATGAGATTGTCCATGAAGTTGATATTTTCCCAACCCTAGCATCCCTCACAGGGGCAAAAGTTCCTAGCGATCGGGCTATAGATGGAGTAAATATGGCGGACTTCTTTCTTGGTAAAAATCCTAAATCTGGGCGCGAAGGCTTTGTGGTCTTTGTTGCTGACGATTTGCGAGCCGTGAAGTGGCATGATTGGAAACTCCATTATGCTTGGCAAGAAACGAAGACTAGCCCCATTGCTAAATATTCCACGGTCGCTAAACTCGTCGATCTGACTCGCGATCCCCACGAGGCTAGACAAGTATTAGAACCCTACAACACATGGATTCAATATCCAATGGTGCAATTGGTGTCTGATTACAAGTCTAGTTTGCATAAGTATCCCAATGTGCCAGTCGGTGCGCCCAATAACTATAAACCACGATGAGTTAAAGATTATTTCTGTCTAAAAAGCTCAATTAGCGATCGCACTTAATGATAGAAAAAGGCGATCGCTTATTTTGTTGAGATCTAATGCTTTAAAGCAAGGGTCAAACCATCGGAGACAGGCAACAGCGATAGAGAAATACGTTCGTCTTGATGTAACTTCTCATTGAGGGCGCGAATTGCTAAAGTGTCAGCATCTTGGAACTCTGGATCGATCACTCGTCCACTCCACAAGACATTATCGATCGCAATTAAGCCACCTTGACGCACCAACTGTAGCGATCGCTCATAGTAGCCATCATAATTTTCTTTGTCGGCATCGATGAAGGCAAAATCAAAGGTGTTTGCTTGTCCCTCGGTAAGTAAGCGATCAAGGGTCTGAATCGCAGGTGCGATATACAAATCGATTTTATGAGCAACTTCTGCCTTTTCCCAATAGCGTCTGGCAATGCTAGTATATTCTTCGCTAACATCACAGGCAATTACTTTCCCATCTTCAGGTAATGCGAGGGCAACGGAAAGAGAACTATAACCCGTAAATACGCCCACCTCTAAGGTCTTCTTAGCCCCAATCAATTGAATCAATAAAGCCATTAACTGACCCTGCTCTGGAGCAATCTGCATATTGCCTCTAGCATGGTTTGCAGTTTCATGTCGTAGTTCCTTGAGAAGAGGATGCTCTCTTAAGGTAACAGACAAAAGATAGTTATGCAGGCGATCGTTTAACGGAATAAATTTCATGTCTATTTAGCTAAGTTAGGAAAATTAGGAAAGTTCGGTAGATGGAGTTTGTTTCACAAAGGATTGTCTAGCAATCAATCGAATTACTACAAACAACGATAAACTCGTTACTACAATGACGCTGATAATCGCAGGATCTGCAAAGTTTGTGCCAGCAACGATTAATGCTCCTGCAATATTACGCTGAGCCGTACCTACGCCAAGGGTTAACCTTGTGTCGAGATTAGGTCCTCCGAGCAGATATCCTACGGCAAAGGCGACGATGATAAAAATAGCGATCGCCAAGACGATATCACTCTTTGCCAACTCAATCAGGCTATTGAATTGTAAAGCGAGTGATGAAGCTAAACCCAATATGAGAGCAAAACTATTAACTCGACGCAGAAATGGAATGACACTGATGGCGATCGCCTCAAAGCGTGACCTAATCAATAGCCCAATTGCTAAGGGAGGTAATAGGGACACAAATAGGGGCTTCGCAACTTGCCAAGGGCTAATCTGCACACCATCTAAAACTAGGGGTAGCACAATCGGCATAAAGATTGCGGAAGCAAGCATGAGAACCATCATCAATCCTGCGGCAAAGGCAAGGTTCCCATTTACCATTTGCGCTAACTTCGGCAACACAGGGGGACCCGCCGCGACTGCAAGGATTGTAAAGCCAATCTTAATCGGTTCACTTACGGGTATAAAGTGCAGTATTCCCAGAACTAAAATCGGCACTATCACGAGGTTTGCTATCAAGGAGCGAATGACTAGCCGCCAATTGCGAAGAGGCTCAATAATCTGGGGGACGGTGAGACTTAATCCAGTAGCTAGTAACATCACCAGAATAAATAGCAAAAAGGAAAGTCGATTGAGGAAGATAAAGTCAATCTTGTGGAAGTAGAAGTCTAGTTGTTGGAGCAGATTGGGATTGAGATGAGATAATAATTCATTCATAGTGAATTGGAGAAGATTGTAAACTTTAAACTACTAGGCTAGGCGGCGCTTTGCGCCGCCTAGCCTAGCCCAACTATCTAAACTGCTCATCGACGGGAATTTGATAGCCAGTCGCGAGGCGATTAGTAGAATTAGCCGCCGCCACGATCGCTAGTAATTCACCATGTACTTTTTCGGTTAATCCCTTAGTACGAGCCGCCGCCGTATGGGACGCGATACAATAATCACAACCATTAGTAACACTAACGGCAATGTAAATCAGTTCCCTTGTAAGCGGATCGATATCGCCTTCTCCACCCATTACTTCCTTGAGATTTTCCCACGTGCGCCAAAGGGTGGGGGGATGGTTAGCAAGAGCTTTCCAGAAATTGTTGATATATTCAGTCTGGCGAGTGGCGCGAATATCGTCATAAACTGCACGTACTTCATGGCTGGCAGTTTCGTATTCGATCAGGTTTGTCATGGGAAACTCGATGGATTAAATAAACTTGATTAAGGTCAAGGTTCTACTCATATCATAGGTTTTCTAAAAAATAGGTCTTCGCGAAGACATCTAAAGCGATCGCCAGTCTATTAATATAGTTAGTTATACTAATTGTTAGTAAATCGTATTTGAACAAGCTGCATGAAAAACTGGAATGGGCAAGGCGATCGCATAATTAACATCCTTTATTACCACTTACCCGCGATGCGTTGGCAGAACTTCCGCCTATTTTTTGGCGGACAGTTACTATCGATGTCTGGGACATTTATGACCCAGCAGTTAACTATTCCGTGGCTAGTTTATGATTTGACCAATTCCGCATGGATGTTGGGAGTAGCGGGTTTTGTACAGTTTTTGCCTACATTATTCGTGATTCCTTTTTCGGGTGTTTTGAGCGATCGCTGGAGTCGGCGCGATTTATTGATGTTCGTGCAGATCGTGGGAATTGCGGTATCTCTCGCTTTAACGATTCTGACTTTTACAAATCTAATTACCTTCCCAATCCTGTTAGTTTTGAGTGTTCTCAACGGCATGATTAAAGGGCTAGATATGCCCGTGCGCCATACGATTGTGACGGAAACCGTAGGCGATCGTGCTGATAGTAGTAATGCGATCGCTTTAAACTCGGTGATGCTAAGTTCTTCTCTTGTATTAGGACCTGCTGTGGGTGGGATTTTGGTGGCAACGTTAGGGGTGAAATATTGTTTTCTCTACGACACAATTAGCTATATCCCTGCAATTTTGACTCTGCAAGCGATGCGGCTTCCTGCGATCCATGCCAATATCCGTACTAGCTTAGGAGAGACTTTTCAGAAATTACGAGAGGGGTTTGTGTATGTCTCCCAAACACAGCCGATCCGTGCAATCCTGTTGATGATTGCCTTAAAAGGACTGGTGGGAATGGCGCATATTGCCCTAATGCCTGTGTTTGCTGCTGAGATTTTAAATGGAAATGC
>Ga0315899_10005780_pt1 | contig 13350 bp, 10 predicted proteins | sample LakEriMetagenome_2_FD_203518 | JGI IMG/M metagenome (GOLD analysis project Ga0315899, IMG submission 203518) | Freshwater fungal communities from buoy surface, Lake Erie, Ohio, United States - Buoy 4 MA112 | ecosystem: Environmental > Aquatic > Freshwater > Lake | place: USA: Lake Erie, Ohio...
TTCTGGCGTTGATGTCCTCGATTTCTCTGCTCGGACCGATACAATTGAAGTTCGATTGGGAACATTATCGATTGTGACCAACATCGCAGAAGCGTATTCTGCGATCGAACAAATTCATGGCAACAGCCTGCCATTAAGCAAGATTATTGGCACCGACAGCCCGACATCCTGGACGATGAATACCTTGGGAAGTGTTTTGGTTAATCGATCGGAGTTTCGCGGGTTCAGAAGAGTTGAAGCGGGAGCTGGACTCGACACACTGACTGGACCAGCGTTATCCAGTGTGTGGACAATCGACAGTTTAAATGGCGGGACTCTTGATTTTGGTTTGTCGAGTCTTTCGTTCTCCGGCATTGAGAATGTCGGAGGCAATACATTCGACGATAGTTTTGAAATCCTTCCGACGGGTTCTTTATTGGGTAACTTGAGCGGTGGAGCCGGCACTGGTTTCGATTCCATCAGCTACGGTGCGTGGGTTGATGGTGTTCAGATTGATCTGTCGAGACCTTCAACAACGTTGGGGAACGCCACAGGTATTTTGGGGCATACAAGCGGTTTTGAATTAGTTTCTGGTGGTGCTGGAAATGATTCGCTTATCGCGCAAGCTTCTGTGGCGACCATTCTTTTAGGTAGGGCTGGTAATGATCTACTCCGCGGTGGAACTGGACGAGATTTATTGATTGGCGGCGAAGGGGCGGATAATCTTCAAGGGCTCGGAGGAGATGATCTATTGATCTCTGGTACAACTCTCCACGATTCGGATCGATCTGCGTTAGTTGCCATTCGAAACGAATGGACGACCTCCGCAAGGAACTTTGCGACCCGGGTTGCCAACTTGCGTGGACATGGAGCAGGAGCCTCACTCAATGGCAGCTATCATCTTAACTCCGAATCTATCTTTGATGATGCGGTAACGGAGGATCTTCTGACAGGGGGGACAAATCAAGATTGGTTCTGGAGTGAACTTGACGAGATTGTTGATTTGATAACCAGCGGCAATTCGCCGGATCGATTCCGATAGCGCTCCGTTCGGCGATAGTTAGAAATGGACTTCGTGATGCGTCAAACGTGCAGGATACCCAAATGGAGCAGCCAAAAAGAGCATTGTTGTTCTTGGCAAGCGAGACACTTTTCTAGAACGAGGTCTAGGCTCAAAGATGGCAGATTGCTAAGCAGATAGGAAGATGGTTGTTGACGGGGTCGCTAACGAGAGAGTTGAAGGCGACCTCCGTTTATTACGCGAGACCGTTTCCTTGGCAAAAGAGGCTGACCATTCAACCTCCACATTTGATGGACAATTGCCACTTGTCAGCGAGCAACAAGAAATGACCCAGTAACGAGCAAGTAGGAATTGACCCACCCAGCTGGGATTCGGAAATGAATTAGCCCTAGCTGCTGCGCAGCAGCTAGGGCCAACCAGCCCCCCCCAGCTTACCACAGCCTCCTGGATCGCCTGATCTGGATTCAGGCAACTTTGATTGGAGGTCTTCGTTCATATGATCACGGTGGATCAATTCATGGATACTAAAACACGACTCGCAAATAAACAATCGCTAAGAAACATCGCGTGGGATACCGGTCACTCTCGTAACACCATTCGCAAGATTGCCAGAGGAGAACACAGCCTACAAGGCCTTTCGGAGAATAAGCCTCGCAAACCGCGAGCACATAAAATTGACCCGTTCTGCGACTACATCAGGAAACAAGTTTCCGAATACAATCTCTCCTCGGAGAGAATCCTGCCCGAAAGTCAAGTCATGGGCTACCAAGGCAGCATTCACTCCTTGCGACGCTTTGTCGCCTCGATCAAAGCCGAATCCCAACGTCTGGCTGCTGCTGTCGGCTCAGTTGTGTCGATAGTTGGCTCGTCTAGCCCGTTAATCGGACGACCTCGATGGCGCGTTGCATGTCGGCTTCGGCGTAGACTTGGGTGACTCCGATTTCGCTGTGCCCCAAGACGCTGGCGGCTGCTTCGAGACCGAAACGCTTTCGGATCTCGGTCGCGCGGGTGTGTCGCAGTTGGTTGGCTGTCCAGATCGGGATCTTTCCCTTCTTGCAACCGTTGGCGATAGATCGGGTGTAGCTGTGAGCATCGAAGGAGGTTCTTGGCGCTCGCTTGGGGGCTAAACTTTTGTTGCTGCCAGGACGATTGCCACAACTCATTTTGGTTCGTCGCTTCTGATGAACCTTATCTCTTCTCTCTTGCTCGGATTCAGCTGGTGAAAAAAGTGCGGCGTCTGGATCGCGGTTAAGATACTTTTTGAGAATCTCCTGAGCCTGAGGCCCGACATAAATGATTCGTTCCTTACCGCGATGGGCCGTCTTGTGCTCCTCCAAGAAAATTTCCCAAATGCCTTCTGTTGTATTAAACATGCTTGGAGTCAGTTTGCACAACTCGCCTGGGCGGCAGCCAAGAAGCAATTGGACTCGAACCATGTCGGCGACAACCGTTGTGAGGTGGGGCAACGTCGCGTCGACGGTGGCTTTGTCGACGGGCTTTACAGGCTTGCTCTCAGGAGCGGTGCATCGTCCCTTTTTAAGCGATTCCACGCAGCGCAAGGTCTCGTACACCGATACCTCGACCATCCCTTCGGCAACGGCCCATTTGATTAGCCGCTTGACGCGGTTCATTTGCTCGTTGATCGTCTTGCGGCTGCATTTGCCAACTTTGCGAGATGTTTCGCGATTTAGCCACCAAGCACGGGTAGTGCGGAATTCCACGGGCCCGAATTTCTTGGCTGGCAGCATTGAATACAGTTCGCTGATGGGCTTCACTGCCTGCGTGAAGTTGTTGTACTCGTTGCCCGTGGGATAGTAGTCTTTAGCGTGGTCCAAAAATGCCAAGCAAACCTCCGCCATGGTTGGGCCGTCGAGGGAGCATTTCGATTTGACGGAGTGACGATTGAGGAGCCATTCCGATTTGAGCCGATTGTACAGCTCTTGCGACTCGGGACTGCCATGTTTCCCGAGGTAGGTGATTCGGCCGCCTAGTCTAACGAAGGCTTGGCCAGATGCTTTGTGTAAGCAGTATCCAGGTTCTCGTGCCATTTTTTGCGCGTTTTCGATGGAAGTGTGTAGTACTACACACTTTCAGGTCTTGAAAACAGCGCTCAGGAACCGTCTCCTGGTATCGTTTTATCAACGATTCGCTTGGTAAAACAAAAGTCGGGGTGATAGGATTCGAACCTACGACCCTCTGGTCCCAAACCAGATGCGCTAGCCAGACTGCGCTACACCCCGATTCACTGACTCAAACTAATGTCCGTCGCCCGTGATTCGCAAATATTTACACGACTCCTTTTTCCTTCGCTAGGCCACTTTGTGGAAAATGATCCAAAGTTCCACCTTCTTGCTTCGTTCGTTGTGTATTGACTGCTCCAAAGGTAAACTAGTTCGCGGTACTACCAAAAATATGAGCTTCTAAAACCAAAACTTATTCCGGCAATGCTCCAAAACCTCCGAAAGCTCCAGCTTACTGAATCCCAACGCGATAGCATGCGACGTGCAGGCCGCTTTAATGCCCAACTTATGGATTATCTAAGACCACAAATCGTAGCCGGAATCTCAACCGGCGAAATAGATCGACTGGTTTACGACTACACGACCAAACATAAACACCAACCCGCCACTCTTGGCTACTTGGGCTACACAAAAAGCTGCTGCACAAGTGTTAACGACGTCATATGCCATGGAATACCTGGAGACTACGTCCTCAAAGATGGTGATATCATTAATGTCGATATCACTTCTATCGTCGACGGCTGGCATGCGGATCAATCCGAAACCTATCTCGTCGGTTCCGTTTCTGAAGAGGCACGATCTGTTACCCAATGTGCGTTCGACGCTATGCACGCTGCAATCGCTGCCCTACAACCTGGATGCACCGTGAGCGTTATAGGTGACGCTGTTGTTGCAGAAGCCGCTCGATATGGCTTTTCCGTCGTGAAGGAGTATGTCGGCCACGGCCTCGGTCGTCGATTCCACCAATATCCAAACGTCCCCCACTTCCCTGATCGAAAAAGCAGACAAGATCGAATTCTACCCGGCATGTGCTTTACCGTTGAACCTATGATCAACGTGGGAACGCGTCTTTCAAAACTAGACACTCGCGACAATTGGACCGTAACCACGCGCGATGGAAAGTTGTCCGCTCAATTTGAGCACTCCGTTCTAATGAGAGAAGATGGCCCCGAAATCTTGACCCAGTGTGATGCAGGACCGAGATTGGGACACCGATTCTAGGAAATTGTTGATTCGGCTGTAGAAGGGCCACTTTCGGCCGAATTACGTACCGTTGTTGGGAAGGAGTGCCCATCTCACGTCTGTTTTAGTACTGCAAAGGTTCGATTGACATGGCAATTACTGGTCACAAACGTTTGTTGGTTAGAATCGCCTTCGTGCTTGCATTTCTCTTTGGCTTAGTGCTCATAGCGCCTTCCATTCTGAGCACGTCGTGGGTTTACGAACCTTTTGTTTCTGCGTTCGCAAAAGACCGCTTTGCACTGAAAATTGGTGGCGTAAGCTTGTCATGGTTCCGTCCTATTGAGGTGCAATCAATCACCCTCGCCGAATTCTCTGCGGACTCCGAACAAAACAATTTGCATCCGTTGCTATCCATCGATTCTATCAAGACGGATCGAGGTCTTTTTTCTTATTTGATCAACGGAAAACAGCTTGGCAAAATCACAATTCAGTCTCCTGTTGTTGATATCGATCTTTTAGAAAACGAAAGCAATATTCAACGTGTTATCCAGGCGATTCAAAGAACCTCAAACGGCTCAACCGATTCGAGTTCGAATTCGAATTCAGAGAAGGCCTCCGTAGATGTTGTCATTTCGATTATCGGTATGTCCGTTCATGTTGCGAGAATTGGTGAATCTGAGCCGTTGGTTGTAGTGCCGGCGTTTGACTCGGAGCTTTCTTATCGAGCTTCGGGACAAGAGCCCGTCTTGGAAATTAAGCCCACTCAGATTCTTAAAGAAACCGTATTAACACAGGAACTTGTTCAATTGGGCTTGGGCCACGCGGTTCCGTTGTTGGCAAAGTCGGCATGGTTTGATGGACGCGTGTCGTTGTCTTGCGGGCCAGTATACGTTCCGCTCGACCATCCCATAGACAGTCGTGGCTCCGCAACCTTGGTTATGCACGAGGTTCGAACTGGACCGTCGGAGCCTCTCGTTGTTGATGCTATCTCTCTGCTTTCTACGCTGCGAAACAAAGATATTCCATCGGAACTAGTGTTCGTGAATGGATCAAGTGTGGAAATAGCGGTCGAAAACAGAACGGTATCTCACTCGGGGCTTGAAGCGGGCTTGCCCACATTGGATGAGCGATTGCAAGTTTCGTCGGCCGGAACTGTCGGCTTGGAAGACAAAGCTTTGAATTTGTTGGTGAAAGTTCCCGTGCCTGTGGAACAATTGGCACAACGAGACAAGGTAAAGGAGCTTGGGGTTCCCCTGTTGTCTCTACCTATTCGTGGTACTCTCGATAAACCTGAGCTGGATTGGACCGCCTTTCGCAAAGATTCTGGGCTTCTATTGTCGTTGATGGCGGGGCAATTACAAACCGATGCACCGGTTGTGGGTGGGGTCGTTGGGGCGTTGGGTGGCGTTGCGGAAGGTAAGGCTGATGAAGCGATCGAAGCGGCTGCCGCACTGGTTAAGCAACTCCGCGAGCGACGTCAGAAAAAGACGGAAGAGAATTCCAAAGAGGCGGGGGGCAGAAACGGCGGCGGAAAAGGAGAAGACGAGACCCAACCTTCTCGACGTCCTTTTCTAGATGCGTTGCGGCGAGGGCTTCGCCAACCTTAGAGATTCGAGCTGTTCACTCGGAGGCGGTAACAAGGCTTTGCGAAGTTACGGCGGACTGCGAGCTCACGCTTGTTTTTGGAGCCTAACTGTTCTATTTGTCACGTTTGTAAATTAAGAACGGGTTTGGTGTCGCTTCGAAACGGTTCGCTTACGTGTTTCCAGTGCAAAAGGACTCATAGCTTCGTCCACTACGTTGCAGGACTCATTGCTTCGTCCACTACGATGCAGGACTCATTGCTTCGTCCACTACGATGCAGGACTCATTGCTTCGTCCACTACGATGCAGGACTCATTGCTTCGTCCACTACAAAGATGGGGTTATCGCTTGGTTTTCCGGATCCAGCCAAGAATAAGTGCAGCAATGATTGCTATGGCCATGTAGGGGCCCAGGATGTAGATCGATTGCTTGCGAACGGCAAACATAATCAAGGTAAATATGACGCCAGCAATCAGCAAGATTCCTCCCGGCGCTTTCTTGATGGTGGCAAACACAGGCCAAGCAAGCCACGAGGCGAGACAAATCAAACCAACTCTGGCTGATAGATCAATGGCAGAATCTGTCCCACGGGGTAAAAGCGAGGGTTGCCACTTTAGAAGCAGCGAAAGAGCCATCAGGGTCGCACCGATAGCGAACATTCCCCAACGCACGAAGTTTGCAGAGGATAGGTCGGTCTCCTGCAATTTTGGGTTGGCCATCTAAATTCTCTTCGTTTTTAAAGCAAATACTTTGGATTCGACTGAAGTTTTCTTAGCTGCGTTGAGTCGAACCAGGGAGCAATGCTGATTAGACCACCGGCATTCTACCGAAATTGACAGAATGGTAAAATTGGGAAGGTTCTGCAAGGAGGTTTGGAGAGGAGAAATGAATCGCTACCTAGTGGACGATATGGAATGGCGAGCGCAACGAGAATCATCACCGACCAAGAATGCCAGCAATTTACCGATTTGCCATTGGCAACTATTTGGGGCTACGGATTTTTTTGGACAAGGGTGAGTCTCAACGCTATAGATCTCAATTTGTGCGTTGGAGAGAAGGTCGTGGAAGTAGCAAATCTTGAAACGTCTAGATTTTCAATTCGGCAGGCCAAGGAGCTTATCAAGGATTTGCACAAGCCTAATCCGAGAATCTATTGGACCGATTTCCTTCTGACGATTATCTCGGGGCATATTCTGTTCACATTGAATGTGCACACTGACCGGTGGCTCGAAGCGGGCTTGCTCGGAACTATTGCCGTAAAGACATTTATAGGCGCGGCGACCGTTGTGCTGTTCCTAAGGGCCGCGATGTTTACGCACGAGCTAGTGCATTTACCTAAAGAAGGTTGGAGTTCCTTCAGAGTTGTTTGGAACATGCTCTGTGGCATCCCCTTCATGATTCCTTCCTTTACCTACTACCCTCACATCGATCACCATAGACGAAAGTCTTACGGCACAGATGAAGATGCTGAGTATTTGAATCTAAGCCATCAGCCACCGCAGGCAATTGTTTGGTACTTGCTCGGCACGTTGGTAACACCGTTCGTGGGGCTAATTCGATGGGGTGTTTTAACTCCTGTCGCATGGGTGTTTCCACAGATCCGTCGATGGACTTTCGCTCGCGCCTCGACCATGGTCATGGACATCTCTTACGTTCGACCCGAAGCGGGCGAGAAGGTCTATCGCATCATGAGGATGCAGGAGGTCTCGTGTCTAATCGTAGCTTGGTTTATCATTTTGCACGGGCCTCTTATCGCAAAGACATGGTTAGATCCATTCTGGTTTCATGCCTATGGCGTTAGCGTCGCAATGATTATTCTAAACAATGTCCGAACCCTAGGCGCCCATCGTTGGACTGGAGAAGGTTCGGAGCTAACGTTTGAGCAGCAACTATTGGATTCCTGTGACTATCCTTACAATCCCATCATTACCGAATTGTGGGGGCCGACAGGAACACGGTACCATGCAACCCACCACCTTTTTCCGAGTCTACCCTATCACAATTTAGGTAAAGCTCATCGGCGTCTTATGGTAGGTTTGCCACTCGACAGTATTTTTCGAGAGACGGTTAAGCATAGTTTAATCGCAGAGATCGTTGAACTATGGAAGAGAAGTTCGGCTGCCCATCAGTTCAAGGAGACGCCAAAAATACTTGAGTTTCCGAAGAACCGCGCTGCGTGATATGGTCGCGTATCACTTCAGATTCACTTTTGGCACGCCCGGCTTTCCTACGAAAAAGAGCTCTTCCATCGCAAGAAATGTTTTTCGAATACGTGATACGATGCGATGGCCGCATACAAGATCGTCGCAAACATCAGGCCTATGTAGATGATTCCCGCGATCAAGATATTGGCGGGTATATAGTTCGATACGAGTTTAAGAGGGAGCAAGCTCACCAAAGGTAGCTGCAGGACATACATGCCGTAGCTGTACTTGCCCAGCGTTCGCAACCACTGCGATTCGAAGCATCGAACGATCAGCGATTTGGTTGGACTTAAGAGAACGAATACTAGGCCGGCCGCAAAAAATGCCGGACAAAGGGAATTGGGTACTTCTAATAATCGTCGTCCTGAGAAGGCGATCGCCAAAAGCAATGGCAGCAACGCCACCGCCAAAAATAGTCCGGAATTACGAAGCCATTCCTTATTGATTTGCGATGACAGCACTACGGCTGCTAGCGCACCGATTGCGAGTGCGTCTGCCCTAAAAAAGGTTACGACTGAGACTGCAACTTCCCACCCCATTTGGCTAGCAGCGAACGTTCGCAATAAACCCGTTATCACGAACAATCCAATGCACAATGCCCCCAATCGACGGCTCGTTAGTAGTAAGACGACAGCGGGCCAGATGAAGTAGAAATGTTCTTCTACACACAATGACCAGAAATGGTCAAATGCTCCAAAACACCATTGATTATCCCATGACATCTTAAGGTTGGACGTGTAGGTCCAAAGATAGATTTGATTGCTTCTCGCTACTTCCAAGGCGTTGGATTTGATGAATAAGGGAAGAACCAACAATCCGAGCAGGAGGCTTACAAAGTACAAAGGGAAAATCCGAAGCGAACGTCGGATGATAAAATTGCGAAAGTAGTTTGGTTTTGCCTTGCTGCGAAGGAGAATTCCCGTGATCAAAAAGCCTGACAACACAAAGAAAAGATCGACCCCTCGCTCACCCATTGGAGCCACTAAACGAATCCAGGAAAAGAGTTGATTGGCTTCAGGATCCAGTTCTTTGCATAGTCGGTAAACGGTCACAGAAAGGATTGCAAGACCGCGGACGCCATCTAGAGCCAAGCAATGAGCATCCGGTTTCCAGGTGGTCTCGTTTGGCGTTTCCATTAAGGTTCCTAAGGTCGAATGTAAAACAGGCAGGCTTACGAAAAGGCTGCGTTAACAATTCAACGAAGAATATGGCTCCGTCCACTGCGAATTCCAAAAACGATCTAGGTAATTCATTGAGAATAACCACAATTCCTGCAATCAGTACATGCGTTACAACCCACCCATGGGCTTACGGCTCGACGAGGCGATATTGAAGAATGATGGCGTTCTCGTTTTTTCGCTCTGGTAACGCTATTCCATCTCTCATTAAATGTTCGCCAGTGACGCACAGAGAGGTCTCTGAGTTCCAATCTTGAAGGATGTAATCACTCCCGGGTTGCAAACCTTTCGGAAACAATCGCATGGGTGCATGCTTTTGTTTTTCGTTCCCAAAAAACTGAATGAGCCCTGTTTCTGATTCGGACCCATGAAATTGAAACGCAAGAGGCGCATCCGGATTTAAGGTCCATTTTGTCAAGGGATAAAAGTCACCAGAAAAAACATGCCGAATGGTAACGTATCGTTCGAGATGTTGTCGAAGCGACTGTACAGCATTGGTGTCGTTGTAGTTGATCGCGAATGATCCACAGCTGCCTAGACCACTAAGTAAAGACGCGGAGCTCGACGACGCAGCTCCCAAACCATGAAGCGGAAGCCAACGAGATAGCCCCATCGTCATCGCTTGAACGTTCCGAGGATACTCTTGGTCTCCCCAGCAACTATCGCTTCTCCATAGAACGACACTACGTCTCAACATTTCAAAGTCCAGTCTTCGACCGCCCGCTGCACAACCATCAATTATCAGTTCAGGATGTTTCTTCTGAAGATCATCCAGGAATGAATAGAGTCCATTGATGTACTCAACTTCGAGCATGGCAGCATCTTCTGGAGGCACGTCGGTGTGCCAGAAGAATGCTGGGGCAATATTCGCATCTTGCCGGTAGATTCGAACCCGCCAATCGGTTAGCTGTTCAGAGATCTGGTTTAGCATCCAGTTCCGGGCTTCCGGTTTAGCAAGGTTGAAGAGATAGAAGCCATCGTTTTCAAAGTACCGAAACTCATCGGTCGTTTTCGACGGCTTGAGCAACCATTCAGGATGCTCTCTCGCGATCTGACTATTCTTCATGACTCGTTCTGGCTCGAACCACAATAGAAACCTTAGTTGCTTTTGTTCTGCCTGTTCACCTATCCGTTTGAATCCGTTCGGAAACCGCGAATCGTCATGCTTTGGGTTGCCCTGTCCTGCGGGAAACCCTGATTGGCTCCAGCCTGCATCGACCCAAAAAGTATCAATTGGTAGGTTCAGTGAGCTAAGATGTTCCAATGTGGTTATTAAATTTGTCTCAGTTGTGTCATTGAATCCAATCATTCCGTGAACGCTGGCAGCAACTGGCATGAGCTCATTGATCCGATGATTGGTCGGGGAAAAATGCTGGAGCATCAGTTGCCGAAATTGGTTGTGCCCAACGTCACAGTCCCCTTGATAAGACATGACTAAGATCGATGGTAGTTGCAACGGCCCCTTGTTATTGGCTCTTAAGGATTGGTGCTTAAGACCTGCTGTTATTTTCAGGCGGCTTGATACGTCGGCTTTGTTTGATTGGTTGGAAATGGAACAACGCCAATCACCCGACCAGCCTATTGCGAAAATGAATCCGCCGCTTCCATTGGCGACATGAAAGTAAGGCATGACTCCGTCGGACGATCGCCCACCAATGGAGTCGAAGGTTTTCTTGAAACCAGATCGAAGTTCTTCTGAGTAGGGTTTAAAGTCAGAGGCTAGGCCATGGCTTCCCTCATTCCAATAAAGGCTGAGAGGGTGCGAGCTAGGAAATACGATTTCTAGATTTGCGGAGGATAAGTCAGAAAAGATTGGTGGCGGTTGCGTCGATTGTGGACGCAAAGAAATACGCCATTCCGTGGCGCGATACTCTATGAGGTGCCGAGCTTCGATATCGATTAGTGGACTTTTGCTTCTAGGAGGAAGATTCACGTCCTGTAGTTGGAACTGGTCATCTAGTCGCCATGCGACCGAAGAGGAGCCCTCTGGCTGGTTATCAGTTCCGATTTCTGGACAAGTCTCAATACACCGTCCGACACGGCAATTCAGGACAAAAATCGATACGAACAGGAGTGTAACACGCAGCAGGCTCGCTTGCATTTAGTAATATCACTTTACGATTTTGCCAGCGGGAAAGGTGTCTAAGCGAGAAGCCGTTATGCGGTTCCTCGATCAAAGTTGATTAGCACCAAGATTACAAGCTAATTGCTCGCCACTTCGCCATAAACTGGCTTTTTGGCAATACTGAGGATGTAATTTACTAAGTGCCAGACATCATCTTCGGTAAGCCCAACGGCACCTTCGCTCGCGGCCATAGCTGCGGCGGGCATGGGGGCGTGCGGAATGCCTTGTTTAATGCGGCGATACAAGTCTTCAGGTTCTCTGCCGCCTCGGAAGTGCCCTTCGACCAAATTGCGTGGTTTGAGAGGTTGCGGTTTGAGGCCACCGCGTGCCATAAGTGGTAGCAACGTTTGTGGTGCGAGAGGGTTTAGTCGGATTCGAGCGGTCCAGTCTTTCGTCCAGTCATCAAAATCAGGAGCTTGTATCCCATTTCCATCCGCATTCGGACCGTGGCATTTTGAACATGTGGCTACGTCCCCTATGAAAAGTTGCTTTCCTTTTTCAATGGAGGCAACCAACTCGGCTTTGTTTTCTTCGGTTTCGGTCCCGAAGATTGGAAAGGCTGGACGTTCGATCTCATTTTCGTATTCTTGTGACCGAGTCCATTTTCGAGCAATCCGGCCAAGCAATCCTGACGCGGTTTCAAGTTGCTCTTCAACGGTCCCCTTTTGTTCGTCTGTGAGTTGCGAAAGTGGGTCTGCGTTGTAAATGCGTTCCTTCTCCAGGTCGAGATCGTTAACGCCGCTTAGTAAAACGGAACGTTCAAATTCACCGCGGATAGCCAAATAGATGACGTAGTCAACCAGTGCATCAATTTGCTTCTCGTTCAGATTGGCGAAACGAGGCATTTGTGAGTCCGCGAGTCCTTGACGAAGCACGCGAGCGATATCGGATTTCATGGGTTTATCGAGGCGCTCGGTCGACTTGTATTTGAACCAGCCGTGACGGAATTCGCGAGGATATGGATTTTGAGACGCCGCAACTGGACCACGACCTTGGCCGGTTTCGCCGTGACAGGAAGCGCAAAGTTGGCGATAAAGACCGGTCTCGCCTGGCTCTACTGTCGGAGCAGGTGGCCCCGCAGCGATTTTTAGATTTTCTAGTGAAAGAAGTTCGGAGAAGTCCTCGTCTTCGTCCGCAAACAAAGGTGGGAGTTTTGGATCATCTAGCGTCCCGAACCACAGGTCGACCAGCGCGTTTGTGTCAGCCAAAGGCCGGTCTAGAGGTATAGTGGCGTCGACATCGGGATCCAGTTCTAGTGATTTCGCGTAAAGATAGTTAGGTTCAAACCGAGTCTTTTCCATCGAGTATGGTTCACAACCAGTAGACGTCAAAGCACACGCCGTTCCCAGGGCTAGAAGACATCGGGGTGTAAAAAGACGTAATAGCCTGTTGAAAAGACTTTTGGGTTTCATGGGTCAATAATACTGTTGAGTTCTGTCTGTGAGTCCACTACCTGTCCATTACGCATTGAGATCGAAGACTCTACAATAAACGGTCGCCAGTGGGCCACCTATTTTACATCATTCCGACCATCCTTTCGAGTGAATCGAAGGGCAGAGGACAACCCTGCGACGAAAAGCCATGCGAACAAACGATTTTTCCACGTCAAATTCTCACGGATCCTTTCCTCGCACTCGATTGCGACGTAACCGCCGCTGGACTTGGGTCCGTAACATGGTTCAGGAAACCCACTTGTCGGCTAGCAACCTTATTTGGCCGATTTTCGTGATCGAAGGAGAAAATCGAACTGAACCGATAGCGACGATGCCAGGCGTTAACCGGATGTCCATCGATTTAGCGGTCCATGCTTCGCAGCAGGCTGCTGCGTTAGGAGTCGGTGCGATCGCGATTTTCCCAGTTACCCCCCAGGAGAAGAAAAGCGAGGATGGACGACACGCCGTGGACTCCAGCAATTTGATTTGCCAAGCAACGCGGGCGATCCGAGAAGCCACACAGGATAGGATTGGAATCGTATGCGACGTAGCATTGGATCCCTACACGAGCCATGGTCAAGACGGCATTCTCATTGATGGCTATGTTGCGAACGACGAAACGG
>Ga0315899_10005782_pt1 | contig 13347 bp, 13 predicted proteins | sample LakEriMetagenome_2_FD_203518 | JGI IMG/M metagenome (GOLD analysis project Ga0315899, IMG submission 203518) | Freshwater fungal communities from buoy surface, Lake Erie, Ohio, United States - Buoy 4 MA112 | ecosystem: Environmental > Aquatic > Freshwater > Lake | place: USA: Lake Erie, Ohio...
CACAAGTATTTGTCAATGAACACACTTTTTCTCCAACCCGTAGATGATTGGGAGAATCGCAGACTTCACTGACACCATCATTGAGTTGTCCCCAGCCCTTCAAAACAACCGTTTTTCACGCATAGACAAACCGCCTTAATGGTAATTAGCACCCCCTTTCATAGGGCAAGATTTGCCCATGCGCTTAGACCATGTCTCATATGTAACGTCCCATGATCAATTAGCCGACACTGTTCAACGTCTTGGTTCACGCCTTGGCAGCACTTTCGTTGACGGCGGTGTTCACCCACGCTTTGGCACACGCAACTTCACAGCTCCATTGCAAAACGGTCAATACATCGAAGTTGTATGTCCACTCGATCATCCATCAACTGAACAAACACCATGGGGTAAAGCTGTAAGTAGAAAAGCTCAGTCTGGTGGCGGTTGGTTAACGTGGGTGTTTAGCACAGAAGATATTTCACAAGTAGAAGAAAAGTTTGGTCGATCAGCAGTAGAAGGTCACCGCACACGCCCAGATGGAAGCGACCTAAAGTGGAAGCAGATTGGCGTTACTGAGATAGCAGATTCACACGAACTACCATTTTTTATTCAATGGTTAACAAAAGATCACCCTTCACAAGATGGCAAAGCAGTTGCATCGATTGAAAAGATCACAATTGCAGATAAAGGTGAACTATCTGAGTCATGGTTTAAAGAGGAAATCCTTGCAGGACTCGCAGGAACATCTATCGAATGGACAGACCCTTCAACAAATGAAGGCGAAAATGGAATCGTTGCTGTGCACCTAAAGACACCAGCAGGAGTTATTGTTCTAGATTAGACAAGTGTGCCTCAAGCAGCTTTACTTAGTTACCCTTCAACATAGTTTAAATCCGCTGTAAAGAGGGGCTCGTAAGTGACTAAGGAGCGGTTATTGGTGATGAGATTAATGAAATTTGATTATTTCATGTTTGTGCTCAAAGTGAATCAGGAAAAGTAACTCTTGGATGAGTAGCATCAAGTGACGTGGAGCTCCTCAATTAGGTGTGAAACGTCATTTTGTGGGAAGGGAGCCAAGAATCTTCCAGGTTAGCTTCTCTAAGACCTAACTAAATTTTGAAAATAGAGTGAAACTAAATCAACGAGCTTCACACGATGGTTATTAGAGGTGGCCATCACCTGCATTCTGAAAGCGGATTTTGAATTGCCTTGAAACGGATGCATCACCTCTAGGTGAGGGTAAGGTTAGATTAGAACGAATTAATTCTAATTTATATGAGAATTTCAAACTATTTTCACAAAAAGACTACACTTATCTTTCCCTATTTAAGTTATCTGCGTTATTGTTTAGACGTTAAAATAGGGTTGGAATACAATTCTAAATCCTTCGGAGAGGAACGACATGAATTCCAAAACAGATTGGGCGCCGCCTACACTGCCAGGACTTTCAAAAATGCAAAACTCATCGGGTATTTCATATACCGAATTTAGAAAAACATTGATTACGCCATTTAATCGAGTGCAAATGTCAATTGCGATGAACTTAGTTCTTATCATTTCAGCAGTCATACTCGCACTTAATTATCCTTACTTCACTGTTTTAGTTTTCTTGGCTATTCCCTTAGCGCTCATTGAACATCGAGTTCTAAATGTCTTGCACGAGGGTGCTCATTACTTAATTGCCAAGAAAAGATCAATGAATGATTTAGTAACCAACGTTCTCTCCGGCTGGTTTGTAATTGCCGATGTTGACCAGTATAGAATCACACATATTCAGCATCATCGGAACCTAGGTTCATTTGAAGATCCAAAGTTAAGCCATATGGACAAACTGGATTTCACCTGGCTTGTCTCCGCAATTTCTGGATTTAAGACTTTATCTATAGTCATTCAGAGAAAGAAGTTCAGAGAAACCAAACTAAAGGACTACAAGCCCAAATCGAGGCATTTTCTTGTTCCCCTAATTGGCATTGTCATACACATTTCAATTGTCATGTTAATTGCGGGAATTAATTTAAATGTTGCACTATGGTGGATTATCACTTCCTATATTTTGGCCCCTTTCCTTGGGATACTGCGTAATGTTCTGGAACATAGATATCTTGAAAAAATTGACAGTCGAGTTTGGGACGAAGTTATCGGACGGGATAATCTCACAAGTGATTATTCACAAGTTACAACCCGGATGTTTACAATTAGTCCCCTGTCACAAATTTGGGGAAGTATGGGTTTTACACGTCATTTAATTCATCATTGGGATCCTTCAATTTCCTATATTCATCTAAAAAAAGTAAACATTTTTCTACTTGATACAAAAATAGGACCGCTTCTTCAATCTCAGGAAACAACATTTTCTAGAACAGTAAAAGCGCTTTGGAATAAAGACTATGATAAAGGGTGATACTTGTGCCTACGGAGATGATCATATTCTTGAATACTGGAGTTCTGCCAGTGACCAGGAATATCGGACGAATACAGATCCAGAAAATTTCGATTACTACGAATGTCTCTCTTGCAAAACATTAGTAGTTAGTCCCATGCCTTTTGACAACCTCTCTGCAATTTACCCAAAGAATTACTACTCATTTCACTCGGAAAACTACAATTTTCTGTACAAAATTAAGTTTAAACTAGATAAAGCATTCATCAAAAAAACTATGAGACACAATCAGTATAGCAAAATGAATATTTTAGATATCGGTGGTGGAACAGGAAAGCTTGCGAGTTTGGCAAAGGATGCTCTGAGCGCTCAACAAACTTGTACATTCGTTGTAGATCTTGACGAAGAAGCCCGGCATGAGGCAGAAAGTGATGGGCACGTGTTTTCTTGTAGCACTTTTGAAAAATGGGAAATTTCAGAGAAAATGGATTTAGTTCTTGCTTACAACATTCTTGAGCATGTTCCGGATCCGAGATTATTTCTGAGAAAAATGGCAAAAGTGCTTTCCCCAGAGGGGAGAATTATTTTGCAAACACCTAACTATAAAGCTTTTGATGCCAAACTGTTCAAGAACCTGTACTGGGGTGGGTTACATACACCTAGACATTTCTATATATATTCAAAAGAAAGTCTGATCGAAGAAATTGACAAAGCTAACTTGAGCATAATAAAGAATTCGTCTACTCAGGCGGGGCACTTTTGGGTGTGCTCCATCTTGGGAACTTTACAAAAAAAGTCAATTATTGATTACAAAAAACCAATGTATTCAAGACTTTCTTATAAGTTCCTCATGCCTATTTTTGTCTGTTTCGACTTCGCAAGGATCAAATTCACTAACTCTTCACAGCAGCTCCTAATCCTAGGAAAGCAATAAAATGAGGATACTTGTAACCGGTGGAGCAGGGTTTCTTGGCTCACATCTTTGCGAAGCTTTGCTTGCTGAAGACAACGAAGTTATTTGTGTGGATAATTTTTATACAGGTTCAAAAAGCAACATAAATCACCTCACGTCTAATCCGAAATTTGAAGTGATTAGACACGATGTTACTTTCCCTCTTTATCTGGAAGTAGATCAAATCTATAATTTAGCATGTCCCGCTTCTCCGAAGGATTATCAAAATGATCCCGTGCAGACAACCAAAACGAGCGTGCATGGCGCTATAAACATGCTTGGCTTAGCTAAGCGAACAGGGGCTAGAATTTTGCAAGCCTCAACATCTGAGGTTTACGGAGATCCAGAAGTCCACCCACAACCTGAAACGTACTGGGGTAAGGTAAACCCAATCGGTATTCGTTCTTGTTATGATGAAGGAAAGAGATGCGCCGAAACTCTATTTTTTGATTATTGGCGCCAACATCAACTTAGTATCAAAGTTCTAAGAATATTCAATACTTATGGACCGCGGATGCACCCCGATGATGGTCGAGTTGTGAGCAACTTCATCAATCAGGCAATTCGTGGAAAAGATTTGACAGTTTACGGTGATGGGAGCCAAACCCGAAGTTTTTGTTACGTTGATGACTTAATAAAAGGCATGATTAAATTTATGAATTCTGATAATGACTGCATTGGTCCAATAAATATGGGCAACCCTGAAGAGTATACGATGCTCCAGCTCGCAAATAAAGTGATCGATTTGACTGAATCCAGCAGCTCGATATTGTTCCATAAATTACCCCAAGACGACCCTCGGCAGCGAAAACCAGATATTGATTTGGCGATGAGAGCCCTAAATTGGCAACCTTCAACTTCATTAGAATCAGGGCTCGCTAAAACTATTAAATACTTTAAAGGTGTGGGGAATCAGATTGTTAGTTGAAAATGAAACAAATCAGGTCCTTTCTGTAATTATTCCTTGCTTTAATGAAGAAAATTCAGTTCTCGATTTACTTAAGAAGGTTCTTTCTCAATCCGTTGTAGGACAAGTTGTGGTGATTGATGATGGATCTGACGACGACTCTGTTTTGGAAATCTCTAAAATTTCTGACCCGCGGCTCTTACTTTTAAAGAATGACAAGAATATGGGTAAGGGCAAATCCATATGGCGTGGAATTCAGCATGCTGACAAAGAGTTTCTTATCATTCAGGACGCAGACCTTGAATATGACCCTAGAGATTTCGAAAAAATGATGCTGGTGATGGTAGAGAACAATGCAGATGCCGTGTATGGCTCAAGATTTATGACTTCAGGGGCTAGGCGCGCCGTTTATTACTGGCATAGTTTGGGAAATTCCATCTTAACAACGTTATCAAACATCTGTACCAATATCTATTTAACCGACATGGAGACTTGCTATAAACTTATGCGAACAGAAATAGCTAAAAATTTGAATTTAAAGGAAAATCGTTTTGGGATTGAACCCGAAATAACAGCAAAGTTGGCTTCACTGAATGCAGTTATATACGAGGTTCCGATAAACTACAGAGCCAGAACCTACAGTGAGGGAAAGAAAATTGGCTGGAAAGACGGATTCAGCGCATTACGCTGCATCGTTAAATATTCATTTTTCACCACAGGAAAAAACCTTCATCAATGAAAGAAATTAAACAATTATCAGTTCTGGAAAATCTAGAAAGCGCAAAACAATACCGTAGATGGTTAATTAGTCTTGCATCTGAACTTTTTAAGAATGAAGTATTTGAATTAGGTAGTGGAATAGGACTTTACGCGAGAGAGATTCTCGCCGCAGATGACACAAAGCAAATCTCAAAATATCACGTGACCGAAATTGACGATGAGTCATTAATGATTCTAAGAGAAAGATTCAAAGACGAACAGCGAGTTAAAATACATAATCTAAATTTTGAATTGCAAATAGGTCAGAACGCTAACAGTTTCCTGTCATGGAATGTACTCGAACACATTAATGACGACGTAGCAGCTTTGAAGCTGGCAAATAAAGTGTGTATCCCTGGATCCTCGGTATTTGCTTTAGTTCCTGCGATGCCATTCGCATATTCAAAATTTGATCGCGAGCTACATCACTTTCGTCGCTATACGAAAACAGAATTGCTATCGAAGGCCAAGTTAGCAGGTTTGAAAGAAGTTGAAGTTCACTATGTAAATGGTATCGGCATTTTGAATTGGTATGTTTTCGTGAAAGTTCTAAATTTGAGGCCAAAAAATAACCTTCTTCTTAAGATTTATGATCAAGTAGTGGTTCCTGTACAGGTGAAGATTGAACGAAAAATTGGGTTGCCATTCGGCCAATCTCTTGTATTGAGAGCTAAAACCACTTAGCTTTTCGGCACATAGACTAATAAACCGTTATTAGTCTTTAAAACAATAGTTCTCGATGATATATCTAGTGTTGCGCATGAGTCCAAACAAACAACATATTGCGCTAAATCCGAATCAACAGGAACAAAAACTATTTTCTGATTCATCACAAGAAGTGGATACTCCCAAGAGTCCTCAATTCCTATGGTCGATGCATAACGTACATTCCGCGACTCAAGGAATAATGATATCGATCTGTAATCTTCCTCTAATCCGGGACGGGGAATGAAATAATCCGCTATTCGATTCGTTGGGTTGGAAACAATTCCACTCAATCCTCTTCGGTCACTATCAACTATGTAAAGACAAGACGTCAGTATTGAAAGAATTGATAGGAGATATACACTTCGACGGAAGATCTCGCTCGCACCTTTGTTTGCAAAGTAGACACCAATAAGGACCATGAAAACAAAACTTGGTACCAGAAGTCGGTTTATCCATGGTTGCCAAGCTAAAATTATGAATGTGAAAGCAAACGGGGAGATAAAAATTAGTGAATTCCTAAATTGTCTTGTAAAGATGAAATAGAGGAAAACAAAGAAAAGGGTCACGAAAAGCACTGAACTGCTTACGTCATCCTCAGTAGCTATCGGGTAAACAGTATCTATATTTAAGCCAAAAGGTATCGCTGACTCATCGGATCCAAACATAAAACTTAATAGGTTATTGGTCTTCTCAACAATGAAATTATTGAATTGTGGAATTCGATAATACAGAATGTTCGTGGAAAAGTACCTTATTAAATCTACCGCTCGAAGATCAAGATTCGAATTCAGAGCAAATATATGCCCTGATTCCCCCGTGAAATTTCCAAATGTCCCGTAGTTGCGAAATAACCACGGGAGATTAATCAATGCTCCAAATAAAAACCCTAAAGCCGCACTTTTGGATTCCTTTTTCAGATTAATAAAGATCAATATTCGAAGTTTTGGGATGAACAAAACCCCAACCAGTGGCAATAGAGCCAAGAATTTAGTCCCAAATGATAAACCCAACGCTATTACACCTATGAAGATTGAGAAGGATCCGCCTTGAATCAACAAATAGAGACCACTCATAACAAAAGCCAAAGACCTTAGGTCTACTTGGGTAGTTGAAATCTGACTTACAAAATTAGGGGCGAGAATAAGGAAAACTCCAGCATAAGTCACATTACGAGGTAGCTTCAAGTGCCCACAAATTGCTAAGAAAACAACAATAATAATTATGCCAGAAATAAAACTTGGGAGAAATGCAAATCTATCAGAGCCTGAGGAGAGAATTGCTAAGCTTTGGAAATCACCGAATGGACTAACATAATTTTGCCTTGATACAGTTGCGCTGAAATGATTCAAGCTTTCATTTTGATACCAATGAAATACGCGCCCTAAATGGTAAGTCATTGAGTCCCAATTATTTGGGGAGACGGCATACCCTGAGATAAATGAACCAAAAAAGATGATAACCACCATAAATTTTTGCCAAAAAAAACCACTTTTGAGTTTTACAAGTGAGGGGGTGGGATGATTTCTTAGGAGATAAATCACGATCGCTGATACAAGCACAAAATTCAATACAAATACGTTTTGTTTTTTCAATTGGGAGAAAACGCTAAAAATTTCGATGAATACGAAATTAACGAAATTGAGAATCACCCAGATTAAAGCATATTGCTGGGTGTAATTTCGATCTCTAAGATTAGAGGTCATCTTAATCCGCTGAGGCATATTTTAATTCATTTAGTCAGTAGGTCATTGGAAAGATTTATCTGCTCTTTAATCCAATCATAAGTTTTGCCAATCCCAATAATGAGGGAGGTTTGATTATCCCAACCAATTTTTGATCTTATTAGATCATTGTTAGAGTTTCGTCCCCTAACCCCAAGTGGGCCATCGATGTGGTTTATTCTAATTTCTTTATTGGCGTATTTCGCTGTGGTTTCCACAAGATTATTGATGGTCACCATTTCTTCTGAACCTATATTAACCGGTCCAATAAAGTCATTACTGTTCATTAGTCTTCTTGTGGCATCTATACAATCATCGATATAGAGAAAGGATCGAGTTTGCAACCCATCTCCCCATATCTCAATTTCACCACCATCAGAAACTTTTGCGATTTTCCTGCATATCGCCGCAGGTGCTTTTTCGCGTCCACCATCCCAAGTTCCTTCTGGTCCAAAGATATTGTGATAGCGCGCTATTGCAACTGGAATTCCATAATTTCGATTGTATGCAAGATAGATTCTTTCGCTAAAAAGTTTTTCCCAACCATATTCGGAGTCGGGAGCTGCAGGGTAAGCGGATTCTTCCTTGCAGTTGGGATTGTTGGGATCCTCTTGATTATAGGCTGGGTACATGCATGCAGATCCACTGTAAAAAATTTTACTTTTAGTGATTCCAGAGCTCAAACTTATGACTTTTAGTACCTCTAATACATTTAGATTAATGGTCGCTGAATTGTGCATGATGTCGGCATCATTTTCACCAGTAAAGACAAAACCAGCACCACCCATGTCGGCAGCAAATTGATATATTTCATCAAAATACTCGTGTTCACGCTTTAGTATCTCTTCCACAAACTGGAAAGATCTCAAATCTCCGATTGTAAATTCATCACAACTCGTATCAGAAAACTCTGGATACTTTAAATCAACGCCCCGGACCCAGTACCCTTCTGACTTTAGGCGTTTTGCCATATGACTTCCAATGAAACCACCGGCACCTAGAACTAGTGCACTCTTCATTTTACCTCCAGCAAAATCAATAAGTCCCTGATTACCTTACCTATAATAGTGGGATGAAATCCAACCGCTCGGTAATTTTTGATTCGCGATTCTTGGATAAGAAGGCCCAGTCTGGAATTGGACGAGATTCGAAGGCGTTTCTTCATCAATTTGTTAAAAATGAATGGTTAATCAATCTGTTGAGATACAAAGACATCAGCCCTGAGTGGAGTGATGCCAAGCCGTTACCCTCGACGCAGATTGAAGAATCGCTGACAAGGGCTACCGCTGAAGCAATGTTTTTTGGAAAACCCTTAAAGTTTCCCAATTTGGAAGCGAATTATTTCTATTTAAGCCAAGTTTCCCCAATAAAAGTGAAAACCAAGAATTCAAGCCACAAAAGAATTATTCGAATTCACGATCTATTTCCCGTTACTAATCCTGACTGGTTCACGCGGAGGGCGCAGCTTCATTTTAGAGCAGGATTAAACTCGATTAGCACCGATGACATACTGATTACAAATTCAAAAACTACAACCAAGTCTTTACTCCATGAAATGAAAGGCCGAATTTCGTCAGAACAAGTGAAGGAAATTTCATGTCCTAATACTGATTTTGAGGCCAGTGCACCATGCAATATTTGTGAATTGTGTATCTGCTCGCAGCCTATTGATGAATTTTTTATGGCTGTGGGAACTGTCGAGCCCAGAAAAAACTACTTAAATTTATTGGCTGCTTGGGAAAAATCAGAGCCTAATAATTCAGGGTTCAAGTTAGTTATCGTTGGAAATTCAGGTTGGCACGACAAGAGATTGAAACGCCATCTAGAAGCTCAAAAAAATGTGTTACATTTGAGGGGTATCTGCGATTATCAACTGCATGGCTTGTACAAAAGCACATTCGCATTTGTCTCTCCTTCATTAAATGAAGGTTTCAATATTCCTCTCCATGAAGCACAGAGTGTTGGAAGCAGACTAGTGCTTTCCGATATAGAAATTCATCATGAATTTGCCATACATGACACGGTCACATGGTTCGATCCATTGAATGGAATTTCCATGACCAGTGCTTTAAATGATGCCATGAATTGCACCACAAAGAATCCGGGCAGGGCAACAAGTCACAATTTCGAGGACCAACTCAAGCAGTTCTTGCTTGAGCTTTCAGATGGACAAAATGATCTATGAAAAAAATCGAGCAATCACGAATATTTGAAAATCAATTAAGAGAAATTTGGAGAGACGTACTGCCATTTCCTCGGATTAAAGGTGATCAGGTTCAAATTGGATCAGTAGTTGAATTTGCTAAATCAAGACTCAAAGTCAAAGGATTTCACGAGATCACTACCTGGAGATCGCTGATCCGAGGACACGAACCAAGTTGGATTAGCACAAAGGTATTTGTCCAATTGACTTGGTTTCTAAATTCTTCGAAAATCGAAGTTGATTTTGGTGAGGATCCTCGCCTTTTTATTTTCGGAAATCAAGCACATGCCATGATCCAAATTTTTGATGAAACAAAAAAAGACATTGATATTCAAATACTAAATTTGGAAACTGGACAGCGGTTCAGCCTGCACTCCCCATTTGGATTCAACGGAAAGAATTGGGTACCTTTTGAATTTAAGGGAGAACTTCACTTTCTGTACGCACTGAGCCCAAAAGTTGTTTTGGTTTTACGAGAATATGGGAATGGAAACTCATTAGAAATATTAAGTTTTCCGAAAAAATTTAATCCAGTATGGGAACATAACCTCGAAGAATCGATTGGGATTTATCGAGGAGGGAGTCCGGCTTTGCAGATATCACCTGATCAATTCCTTGGATTTTCTCATGCAATTAACTCAAACCAAGACATCCACGCACATCGCCTTGGCATATATTCCCTAACAATGTCTGATCAGAAATTGAATCATGTTTTTTTAACTGAATACAAGGAAAATTTTTTGATCGATGCGTATGGTCTCCAAATAGCGGCTGGTCAAGTTTTATTGGATGGAAGTATGGCTATTGATGACATACATGAGATAGAATCAAGAATCTTCAATTTCCGAATGTATTTTGAACTTTCTGCAGTTGAGTCATTATTCCGCAAGGGAGGCAAGCATAATGACAATGAAGCATGAGGGTGAGAAAAGAAGGCTGTTTCTAGTCGAACCGACTTTTGTTCTTAAGGTCGGGCATGTGAGTCAGTGCACTCATATTTTCGCCAAACAAGCCAAGAAGTTGAATTTTGAGGTAATTATCGTGGTTCCCGAGAATGCTCCATTTGGGACCCCTGTTGAAAAAGATTTTGAGCTTTTAAGAATTCTCCCAAACACCTATGATTCATTTCTTATTCAGGGCTTAAAGTACAGAGATAACCTACGCATATCGGTATTGGTTTTTTCATTTATTCTGGGCAAGAAACTACGCAATAAGTTGATTCTCTTGATTCATCGTTTGAGTTGGTATATCGAGTATCGAATTAAGTGCAAGAGAATTTGGGTTGCATTAAATTCAAAATTCTCTTTCACAGATAAAGATAGATTTATTTTTCCAAATGCTGATCATTTGACAACTAGATCACTTCTTAAGTATTTACCAGGCAATTTATCGGAAAAATTGCCAAGTGTTGGGCTTCGTTTTATTAACGTCATGGAGAACAACGGGATTCCTAAAATTCAAAGTTCGAAGGCGCTTTTTAGATTTCTTCAAAGAAGTAAATCGAAAGGTTTTAAAATAGATGTTACTGCCGAAACAGATGGGTATCGTGCATACATTGCCCAATATGTCACAGGAGTGAACATCTGTGAATATCCAGAAAATTTAGAAACCTCCAAAAAGCGAAGTTATGGAACAAAAGGTAAGACCTTAACTTTAGGTTGTTTAGGTTCGGCCAGACCCGATAAGGGATTTGGTGCATTAAGTGGTCTGGTACCACGTTTATTGGCATTCAAAACCAAAGAAATCGAGATATTAGTTCAAGAGGCTACCCAAAGTTGGGGGTATGAGTATGACGCGACGCTTTCCGAGCTAAGAAACTACTCACAAATCAAGTTTTTGCCAGGTTACTTAACACATGAGGAAATGAGTAACTCAATAAATGATTGTGATGTTCTATTAATGCCCTATGACAGCGGTGTATATGAGTTCCGTGGTTCCGCCATGCTATTCGAAGCTGCTGATCTCGGAATACCTATGCTTGTTCCGAGCAAGACTGGTCTAGGTGAGGTAGTTAGAAAATATGGTTTAGGTGCAACTTTTATTGGAGAGGCAGACATTCTAATGGCGCTGAATGCTCTCTTACAGATAAACTCTAAAACTCTAAAAAGCAGGTTTGATTCATACAATTTACAAAGACAAAAGAATTTCGATAAGTTGATCCTGGGATGAGAATTTGCTACTTCGGACACCCTGCTCACAAGTGGTCAGGCTCATCTCAATTCTTTGAAGAAATACTCGAAGGGTTGGGTGAAGTTACTTATTTGCGTCCAGATAGTGTCAGTGTTGACGATTCTCTTCGATGGGCGCTAGAAGGTGACTTTGACTTGTATGTATTTTTTCAATTTGATTTTTTGGCTTACGCATTCATTGAAGCGAGGAAAAATGTTGTCATTGTTCCGATGATTGATGGTTCAGCCAGCTATGGGATTGAGCACTGGCACCGACTTAGAATGAGTAAGTTTGTTTCGTTCTCTCCCACTTTGCACACCTTCTTAAGGCTTCAAGGGATTGATTCATTTGGAATTCAGTACTGGCCTACGGTGCAAACTTATGAAGTCCCTAAATCAAACACGATTTATTATTGGCCAAGAGGGCATCATCAGTATATTTCCGTTCAGAGAATATTGGACGCTACTAAAAATTTCCCAGACATAAATTTAAAGGTTCGCAGTACAGATGAGCCTTTTTCGTATCTGGATTATTCAAGGGTGCAAGATAGCAGACTCGAAATTGTAGAAGTTAAGGATAAGAATGAACACTTATCTCAAATAAAAAATGCAAGCATTTTTGTGGCTCCAAGACCAAGTGAGGGAATTGGACATAGTTTCTTAGAAGCGATGAGTTTCGGTCGGGCTGTAATTGCTCGAAAATTTCCATCAATGTCCAACTATATTTCAGACAAAAAAACAGGTGTTTTTCTCTCGAGGGGCGAAAAACGGATCAGTGGAAATTTGGATTGGATCGCTATTGGTAAGGCCGCACATTTAGAAGTTGTTAAAGGTCGTACAGAATATCTTGCCAGTATTCAATCCTTAAGTGATTACATATTGAAGCCACAACGTTTGATGAAGGGCAAATATAGAATTAAGGAAGTACACAATTTGCTGGATCTTTCTAGCCAAATCATGCGATCTCAATATTTTCCAAAGGGAAAAATTGCGACCCTACAGAATTTTTCAAATATAACCTCGACGCTTAAGTTATGATCGGCCAAAATCATCTTCGTAACGGACAATGTCATCTTCTTCAAAGGAAGTGCCAGTTTGGACTTCAATAAATACTAGCTCTTTCTCGCCACTGCAGGAAATTCGATGTTTAGATTCAATAGGAAGATCAATTGAATCGCCAGCATTTAATGGAATTTCTACCCCATCTAGTTGGGCAATTCCTTTACCTTGGACTATGAACCAATGTTCGGCTCGGAACTTGTGACTTTGAAGCGAAAGTCGCTTTCCCGGATTGACGACCAACTTCTTGACTTGGCAATATGTTTCGCTAATCAGGACGGTGTAACTGCCCCACGGACGGACTTCGAATGTCATTTGTTAATTGTATTAACCGTTATAAGGAAATCAATCCTTTAAACAGTCAGATTTATTTGAACGTATGTGGCTTGGGCCGGGATCGAACCGGCGACCTAACGATTTTCAGTCGTTCGCTCGTACCAACTGAGCTACCAAGCCAACAAAGATCTTGCTAGCAGTTGCCCACCAGTACGCATTGCACACAAATAAA
>Ga0315899_10005787_pt1 | contig 13341 bp, 20 predicted proteins | sample LakEriMetagenome_2_FD_203518 | JGI IMG/M metagenome (GOLD analysis project Ga0315899, IMG submission 203518) | Freshwater fungal communities from buoy surface, Lake Erie, Ohio, United States - Buoy 4 MA112 | ecosystem: Environmental > Aquatic > Freshwater > Lake | place: USA: Lake Erie, Ohio...
AACGTGACAGAGGGTCTAACCGCGTTGGTCCAAGAGAATCTTGCGAGGGTGAGTTGAAGGGGTACACGGGCGAGGGGGGGCGAGAGTGACAGGCGTGCGCACATGAAGGAGAGGAGATTGACAGGCGCGCGCACAGGAAATACTGCCTGCCTTTCACGCGCAACACACACACACACACACACACACACACACACACACACACACACACACACACTCACTCACTCACTCACTCCAGGAAATACTGCCTGCCTTTCACGCGCACATCCGCAAAAAGTGGGTGCACGCCCTGTGGCGCTCGGGGATCCCAACGGCGGTGCGGAGGCAAGTGTGGCCGCTGGCCATCGGCAACCGGCTTGAGCTCGGCAGGGCCGACTACGCCAAGGTGCTCGACCTCGTGCAGTCTTCGGAGCTCACAGTCAAGGGCGTCGACTTGATTGATTGTGATGTGGCTCGCACACGCCTCAAAGGGTGTGGCGAGGACGGCGCTTCCGTGTGCCATGCGCAGCTTGCCCTCCTCTTGCGCGCTGTGTCGGCTCTTCGCCCCGCTGAGGGCTACGTCCAGGTTGCCTGTCTCGTTTCTGCGCTGTGTGTGTTCTTGCGTGTAACTGTGAGACAGGTGTAAACGTGAGACAGGGATCCTTTGGCATGCTTTGACGTGGGAACACACACGTGGGAACACACAGGGATCCTTTGTCATGCTTTGACGTGGGAACACACACGTGGGAACACACAGGGATCCTTTGACATGCTTTGACGTGGGAACACACACGTGGGAACACACAGGGATCCTTTGACATGCTGTGGCATGCTTTGACATGCTTTGGCATCCTTTGGCGTGGGAACACACATGGGAACACACAGGGGATGTCGTATCTGGCCGCCTTTCTGCTCTTGCACATGCCGTGCGATGAGGCTTTCATTAGTCTCGGCAATCTGCTGGCGCTCCGCTACTTCCCGGATTTTCTTTCGGTCTCTGCCCCCCCCCGCGCGCCGCCGTAAAAGTACGCGCGGCGATAGTCACACTCCTAAGCGCGTAAGTCACACTTCTAAGCGTCAAAAGAGACCTACTAGTGCTGCCCAAGTGCCTGGTCTCGTGGCATTGCCGCGCCAGAGTGCCTGCTGCTTCTTTGCTCGCTGTCTGTGTAGCTGCGTGCTGTGCGAGAGGGGCACGCGAAAGAGGGGCGTTGGCGTTTGCAACCGCCGCTCACGTGCGCAATCGCGGGGGGCGGAGGCAGATGCGGGCAGACAAGATCGAGAAGCGCTACGAGATCTTCTGGCAGCTCCTCCGCATCGAGTGTCCGCACTTGGCCGCGCACCTCTCTGGTTCTCTCCCTGTGTGCCTCTCCTCCTCCTCTTCCTCCTCCTCCTCCTCCTGTTCCTCTTCCTCCTCCAACTCTCTCTCCTCCTCCACTCCTAAACCCACTGTCGGCAGACACGGGCTCGTGGAGTGTGTCTGAAGCGTGTCGCCGCCGCACCTGACCCGCCACATTGTCCTCTTCCTCAACTCCTGTGCGCGCAGAATGAGGAGCGAAGCAGAGTGGTCACATGAGGAGAGAAGAAGAGAGGGAGGAGGAGGAGGAGGAGGAGAAGGTGACGTGGTGTTGAGCAGGGGTTGGCTTTTCGGCGGGGCTTGTGATTACAGACTGGTGGCTGACGCTCTATGCACGGCACTTCAAGCCCGACGTCGTTGGCCGCCTGTGGGATCAGTTTCTCCTGGAGGTGCGCTAGTGTGCTGCTGGTCCTGTGCGTGCTGCCTCTCTTGCTGCTGTCTGGGCTTTCCCCCTAGTCTATGCCCGGGCGTGCGTGAAGCAAAGCAAAGTCCCTTTCTTGAGGTGCATGCTGAAGCGCGGGATGTGTGGTGTGGCGTGCGTGGGCAGGGGGAGCCGTTGCTTTTTCGGGTCGCCGTGGCCGTGTTCAAGCTTTTAGCGGGCAAGCTGATGGGAGAGGCGCTTGAAGTGTGCATGCACGTCATTGCCCATGTCGGCGAAAGTCTGACGCAAGACGCTCTATTTCAGGGTCTCGCGCGCGTCAACGCCGACGTCAAGTCTATTCGTCTTCTCATTGATCCCGCGTGTGAGGCCGGCAGTTCGGGAGCGTGAGCCTTTCTAGCGCCTTGTCCGCGTCCCGGCGAGCAGCCCCAAGTTCTGCTGGAAAGACCAAGACTACTCTTATACGACCACTTCCACCACACGCTCTAGTTGCCTCGCAATTGCACGCGCTGGCGGCGGGAGAAGTCGAAATGATGTCGCTCGAGGCGCAGGCCAGGGGCAGGCTCCCGACCTTGAGATCCTTGTCCTGCACTGAGCTGATGGCAGCGACGCACGGGGCCGCGTTAATCGGGGCGCGCGTCTCGCATTAAGCACTTGCAAATTCAGAGCCCGGCATATTCACGGAGAGGCCTAATGGTTGCCAATGTTGTTAAATAGGTGTGACGGTCCTTATGGCGACCCCTTTGCAGGCCATGTTCCGCCCCCTTCGCGCGGAATTGATTATTAATTTATTGAATGAGAAGGGAAATTGTTGTGTGTGCGCGTGTTTGTGTGTGTTTGTAGTCGTGTTTGCGTTTGTGTGAGTGCGCGCACGCGTCACGCGCCCGTCAGCCGTGACTCGTGGCACAGAAGCACCCGCCGCCACTTGCCACGCATGCCGGGTTGGCTCGGGTAATCAATAACACAAACCTCGCGGCCACGATCGCGACTCAGCACGCAACCCTGCATGCGGCGCAATCAAAAGCCCAGGATGATGTCCTGCGCATACCACAGGGCGAACACCGGTACGATGAAGGGTGACAGGGTGGTGCAGGCGACAAGAGTCATCCAGAACATGTGGAACGGGTCCGGGAGGCGGAAGAGCCCCCCGATGTGCCGGGCAGGCGGCGACGCCTTGCACACGCCATTGTGGCGCTGGATGCAATCGTCGACGGTGGTGCACAGCAGCGTGTTGATCTCGCAGAGCTGGTCAAACGAATCGCGCTGGCCGCAAAACTCGCAGCAGCACGGTTTGCCGGTGAAGTCGATGTCCGTCTCCTCGTTGTAAACGCCGCACGTGGCAAAGGGCCGCGTCCCGTGCCAAAAGGGCTTCCCGTACTTGTCCTGCAGCCCCAGATTGCAGGGCTGCGACTTGAGGTCCCGCCAGGGGGGGCCGTCTGCGTCCGACGGGACGGGCGACGTGCCGAAGAGCGCGCCTGTCTGCGTGCAGAGCGACAAAGCAAGACACAGTCTCAGGTACGGGCGCGTGTGCCGCCGCGCCAGCCCCGGCTTCATATCGCCACCGCTGGTGCGGTGCACCGGGCCTGCCGTGCCCCCTCGTCTCCGCCTCTCACGCTCTTGTTTCGCCCTTCATCATCCCTCCCATATTCGAATATAGAATTCGTGCATGGAAACCTCGAAGCACCACCTCCCTGAGGTGTTCCTGGGAATTTTTCAAAGAAAACACTTTCTATCTTTTTTTTAGAACCCACGAGACAAAGGGAGGCGCTCGTGGCGGCTGGGAGGTGCGTGACGGAGGGAGAGAGACCGGCACCCGGCGCGGCAGAGGAGGAATGGGAGGAGATAGAAGGAAGTAGACGTTTTGCCGCTGCAGATGGGCCACAAGAGATCGCCGACAGCGCAGCGGGCGCGGCTGTGCATCCATCTTTGGCCCATCACGGAACACATCACTGGGCAGCTGTGCGGGCGGAACGCAGGAGGTGGGGTGGGGAGGGAAGATGCAGCGCCCTACTCGGCGAGCAGGGGGCTCAAGGATTGCCGTGATATCCACCCGCCCTCGGCTGCAGCCACGTATGCGGGGACGTCGGCGTGGCACCGGCGCCGGCATTCCCACAGCCTGCATGGAATTCACGCGGGGCGGTGTGAGGCGGAGGGAGGATACAGGGCGTGAACGGTGGTGGCAACGAGTGCACAGTCTGACTGGATTTGTGCTGCGTTTTTGTGGGTGCGGTTCTCGTCTTGTGTTATTCTTGTGTGTACTGTGCTGTGGTTGCTGCGTGGGGGTGCAGGCACCATGCCCAACTTCAAGCTCCAGATCCCAAATGCTCACTTTCACAAGCACTGGCACGACAGTGCGGCCCACAAGGGTCGCATTGTAACCTGGCACAACCAGGCGGCCCGCAAGCACAGGCGCAGGGAAAACCGTCTGGCTAAGGCCATCAAGAACTTCCCCCGCCCCGTCAACGGCCTGGTGCGCCCGGTGGTGCACTGCCAGACCATCCGCTACAACATGAAGAAGCGCGCAGGCAAGGGTTTCACGCTGGAGGAGCTCAAGGCGGCCAAGGTGAACCGGCGCGAGGCTCGTGGCATCGGCATCTCAGTGGATTTCCGCCGCAAGAACCGCTCGGAGCAGTCTCTGCGCGAGAACGTTGCTCGCCTCGAGCAATACAAGGCTAACCTCATTGTGTTCCCTAAGAAGTCCAACCGCAAGACCCCCCAGAAGACCGACTCCTCCAAGGATGCCTGCTCCAAGGCCGAGCAGCTCATCGGCGATGTCATGCCCATCGTCAAGCCCAAGCCCACCATCGTCCCCTACAAGATCACCCAGGTCCCCTGCTGCCCACCGCTGCTCATTGCGCTCTCCCTTGCACGTGCATCTGTCACAATCAAAGCCAATGGACAGCGTCGGGCTTTTTCTCGGCGGCGTGGAGGGAGGGTTGTGAGCAACACTGACCTAGTGCGGTGTGCTGCAGGCGGACTACACGGACAAGGACAAGAAGAAAGACAAGCGCGGGAACGAGTTCTACGTCAAAAGCGCGTTCTACACCCTGCGCACTGTGCAAGCAGACGCCAAACTTATTGGAAAGCGCGAGGTTGCTGCCAAGAAGAAGGTTGCCGCGGCGGCCGAAAAGGAGAAGGCGGCAGTTGCCTAAAGCTGTGTTTCCAGCATATTTTGTGTATAAACTGGTTTTTGGGGGTCGTTCTCGCGTGTGTTTGTGATGGAGCCCAGCGGCTGGCACCTTGGCACCATTTTCCTTTCCCACCGTTTCCCTCCCCCTCCTTCCCTCACTTCCACCCCGTTTCTCACTCCAAAACGGTGGATGGGATGTGAGTTGGACCCGCGAGCAAATCCTCTTCTGAAGAGGCATGCAGCTTGGGTGAAGGGGGGGACAGCGGTGGACCCTCCGCTTGGATCAGGAAGCGACGGGGAGAAAGAGAAGCGGAGGACAGAATTTTGCGCTGATGAAATATAAGTTGATACTGATTAAATTCTGCATATTCACAAGGGGGGGGTACTACACCACGTCCATCACCCGCCCGTGCCGAAAACGTCGGCCACCCAACCAGGGCCGACCGTGTCCAATAAGGGAATCCCGCCCGCCGAGCTCGCTGTTAGCGAGACCGGCCGAACAACCCCAAACGAAAAGGGGGATGGGCGGGGGGTCGCAGTACCCGTGCCAGCGAAAGAGCGCAGCCAGCGAGCAGCCATGGATCCAGGCACTCATGCATGTACTCTCCCAAAGGAAAGAATCGGGAGGGTGGTTCACCGCACATCGCCGGGCTCATGCGTGTCAACAGAGTCCTCTCCGTCCGCGGACTGCCACGTGCCGGAAACCGGATCATACACCTCCTCCCCCATGTCCTCCCAGTCTTCTCGCACGTCCTTCTTACACAGCGGGCAGCTGGCCTTGTGCTTGCGCAGCCATTGGTCGATGCAACTTGTGTGGAACTTGTGATCACACGGAAGGATGCGCATCTCGTCACCCGCCTCCCAGTCGCTCTGGCATACCGCACAACAGCCGTCTTCGGCTGCCGTGAGTGTCTTGACCTCGAGGCACGAGATATCGTAGTCCTCTGCTGTCTCCTGCTCCTGCTCGCTCTGCCGCTGGCGCCAACCGCCGACAGCCACGTCGCCGATGTCATCCGAATCTTGGCTCCCCAGCGATTCGCCGTCAGAGATAAAGTCGGGGTCGTTCCCATCGTCGTCTCGGTCGCCGTGTCCGCTTCCGCCAAGTCGTAACTCTTGGTCGAAGGACTCCTGCATGGCCAGTGCGATCAGCTCGTCCCGCGAGGTGTCGCCATCGTCGGGGCAGTCTGCGCTGTTCAGCAAGATGAATCGCCGCGCAAACGTTTGGCCGAATTCGGCTTTCTGCAGCTTCTCTTCTACCACACTCCGTGCGACCCCCCTCTCCTCCAGATATGACCGCAGCTCCCCCTTGCTCCTTATGCGTTCTCCGGCTGTCGTGGCGCTCAGCCGAGTTCCACGCACACGCGCACCATTCCATCCGTCAGCCACCCGGCAGCTACGGACTGGAATCATCACATGAAGGCAGCAAAGCTCGCAGCAGCTGAGGGAGCAGTTCAGGGGAGCACGTAGAGCCTCGCTCACCTGGACCCACGTACTGCACCAAATACCGTCCGTCAACGCCCCTCTTTACTGTGCACGCCCACCCCTCAGGCAGCTCGTCGGCCATTCTGCGCCACACATCGCTCAGCCCCCAGGGACATTCTTCCGCACCACTCCCAGTTCCGTGTGCGTGCAGGCCAACAGCACAACTATGGACGCTGTGTGTGACAGAGGAGCAGCGGCGCGGGGCCGGAAGCTTGCTCACCCCTTGCGGCCGGAGATTCCACCCTGCTGAGCATCCTCAGGCTCGTCATCATCGTCCTCCCAGTCGTCGTCCTCCTCCAGCGCCATCGCAGTGCGGTGGAGAATGTTTTCTAATTTCAAAGTCGGAAAAGTCCCGCACTAATTTTCGCGCTCCTTCACAATTTCTAAGATGAATGTTACTGTAGAAAAACGGAAAAAAGTGGGTCTCTTTCAACGTTTCTTTCACCCCTCTATGTCAATATTTCCGAGGATTCCGACTTTTCCGACCTTTTCTAATTTTTATATGTAGGATTCCAAAATACGATTCCAAAATACAGGTACCAAACTTACTACTCATTCTAACAAAATACGAACCTCGCAAAAGCGTGCGCTAGGAGAGATTGGCAGGGGCAGGTTAGTCGCGCCCCCCCGCACGCGAGCTCGAAACGCTCTTCTGGCGCAATGCACGGGAGCGGAAACCGATGAGGACAACCTACATACATGATTCGCTGCCTTATCAGCAGCGATGCCGCTGTGATTATCCAATTTATTAGCTCTATCCGATGGTATCCGCTTGAGTGTGCATCAGCCAACGTCGTTCGGTGTGTGCATCAACCAACGTCGCTCACCGAGCTGTCAGCTTGCATACACGCATACATGCGTCGCGTGTGATATCCGTCAACCTCACAGAGGTGTTCATCTCGCATACAGGAAAAGGAGCACTGGTCCCGTCCTCCAGCGCGCAAGAGGAGGTCGCACGTCTTCCAGTTATGCGCAAAAGCAGTAGTGCATGAATGATTCGATCAGGAACAATAAATGTCTTTATGCCCAGGCTCAATGTGTGTATGCGCGAAGTTGGAGTCCGCGATAGGTTGGGAATGGCAATGGAATCCGTGATAAAGCATCGCGAAGAACGTCTGCGAAGAAAGTCAGAGGTCGAGAAGGGAAGTCGAAAGACTTCTCTGTAGAAAGTGTTCTCGCCTCTTTCTCTTAGAAGGGATGTCTACTCGAGCTTGGGTATCTCGAGGCCTCTGGACGCAAGGCCGTCGCGCAACTTGCGCATCTGCCACTCCCGCACTCGGCGTCAGCTGCGCAGGCGCATGCGTGCGGCATTCGACGGTTGCCACACATACTGTTTTGGAGTGGAAAAGAGGAGAGGCATTGGCAAACTGCGGTAGACAGCTGTAGACGGCAGAAAGCACACGCGCACGGTAGAAGCGAACAGCAATAGACCGTAGGACCCAAACACACACGAACAGCCGTAGGCGGCAGAAAGCACACAGACACTGTAGCCGGAAGCAACCAGCAGGCAGCCCCACCTTTTCGTGGCAGACGCTCCACTCTAAGTCGCCCCCCTTCCTCAGCTTCTCGAGCTCCTCTTGGAGCTGTATTTTTTGCCTGCCAGGGCAACCTCCGTACGTCAGAGCCCAAGCCCTGCCTCCACCTCCAGCTGCACCGCACGTGCCGCATATATCGCACGTTCCGTATCTGTTTGCTGCTAGGCCCCTGTCCGACCTTAACACAGACATGAGAAATGACACGCCGACATGCACGGGCACGCGTGGTGAAGTGTGTCAGGGGGCTATGTGGCGCGGTCAGCGCGGAAGGTGAGCGGGGGGCGGGGGGTGAAGAGACTCTTGAAGTTGGGAGAGCTTCGACTGCAGGCTTTGTCTGTCGCGCTGCATGTTTTGCATGTCACGGGACAGGCGCTTATGTTCATGGTCCAGCTCATTGTACCTCTTCAGCTGCCCAACCTGCGATACGCCAGTGCATGCAACAGTTTCAGTGTGAGGGAGCGCGCTTGGAGCAGGAGGGCGCAAGCACTTGAAGCGAGGATGCCGGCGGGCGCGCGTGGCGCGGGCGGAATAGGAATAGAGCAATCAGAATAGAGCAAGGGGCGTAGAGGAATGGGAACAGAGCAACGCCCTTTCTCTATTCCCACTCCGGCCGCCGCCAGGGCGACGCACCATGAGCTTGTTGTGCGAGCGCATCAAGAGGACCCATTCGTGAATCTGCCCCCGTAAGCCACGCACGCACGCCAACGCGAAACACCAGGCGTGTGCGGGAGATACAAAAAGACAGGCGTACGGGTAAGACGCAGCTGAGCGCTGAGCGCGTAAGATGCCGCTCAGCGCGTAACGTTCTCCGTATCCCGTAAGATGCCGCTATGCGCAGCTCGCACGCCGCGAACGCGCTTGCAGCTTTGACCACCTTGCGCCCCTGTGTACATGCACCCGCGGTGCGCCAACCCCTGCAATTTCTGGCCCCCAGCGACGTTATGGCGTCTGCCATCAACGTCAAACACCGTAGGGAGGAGGGGAAGACCTCTTGTGACTTTGCCTCGCGCTTGAGAAGATCTTGAGCTAAGGTGTGGTTGATGGAGGTGACTAACGAGGCCATTGCCCGTTCTTTGCCCTCGCATGCGGCACTTTTCTGCACCGTTTCGAGACACGCACACACGTGGTATGTCAGTGCGCACTAACAGCAAGTAGGTCGGCGGCCTTGGCGAGTGAGGGGCGGGCGGGCGTGAGAGGCGTGTTTGTCAACGAACGAGAATAAGGGACGCGCAAGAGCGCGTTCAGAGGAGGGTTCAGGGAGAGTACTTGGACAAAAGATGCATGGTGTGCGTGGAGCGTGTCCAGACAATCAGAGGTCGACGAGCACGGGGGCAGGTCTGGGACATCCGCATGGAAGGTCTTCTTCTTGAACAGCCTTGACAGAAAGCCGCCCTTCTTCCTGGCACCTGTCTTCTCCGACTCTTCCACGCAATTTCCCTCTGCGCCAAACACCACTCAGCACGCGTACGTCAGCCGCGCCGCTGTCTGGTGTCCGCCATGGCCGCGCTTGTAGACGCGTGGCCGTCCGTTCTCTGCAAGAGCAGCAGGAGAAGCAGCAGCACACGCGCTCGGCTGCACTATCGGCCTCGATGCGCCGCTCTCGAACTCCGCACTGCGGTTACCTGCCGACCATCACGCATAGGCGGGCGCAGGGGGCCACGATTTGCGGCACTCACCTGACACAACAAAGCCCCGGGTGCACCCACACCCACCGACGCCATCGATTTCAGCCTTTGGGCCCAGCTGCGAGTAGCACGCTGTTATGCTCGCATTGAGCTGCTGAAGGGCCTCCTGCGCCGCAAACTTTGGTATCGATGTCTGCATACACGTGGCGATGCCATATTCGCCGAGGCGGGTGGGGTGAGGTAGCAAGGGAGCAAGGGAGGGAGCAAAGGAAGAAGTGAGGGCGCGTGAGTGCGTGCGAGAGGGTCAGCGAGCGCAAGAGCGCAAGCGCGAGCGCGGAGAAGCGAAGACAGAAGAGAAGCGAGCACGTGCAGTGCCGGCGGAGGACGAGGGGTACTAACGTCCTTCTGCTCATCGTGAGCTTTGACGGTGCTCAGGTCGAGCGGCTTGGCGACCTCCTTGTCGGCAGCCAGCGCCCCAACCACCAGCGCCGCCAGTGCCACCAGCGCCACCAGCACCCGGCTCTGGGCCCGCGGCATTGTCACGGTCGCTGGAGTCCAGCGCGCCAAGGAAAGGAGCTGATTGACAGAGGAAGCGGACTATAGACGCCCGTCGCAGTATTACCTATGTCAAATACCTTTTTAAATAAAAATTCGTCAAAAAGTTCGTGTCGAAGTATAATATAATATCACAGTGAAAACGGAACAATTATTAATAATCGTGGCACGAAGCAATGGAACGGGTGGTGGTGCTTTGGCTGCTACTGCAGGCGTGCACGTGGGCGGTTCCAGGGCCGACGACCGGCGACTGTCATCTGCAAGCACCGCTGTGCAGGCCCGTGCGGCCAACGCCGCGGCTGAGGCTCAGAGGAGGGTGGGCGGTGGACTCACTCACTCCCGCGAATGCTGCCCAAGCGGAGCCTGTGGACGTGGAGGAGCTGGAAAAGCACCAGCGTGGGCCCAACTCGATCACGAGCGAATGTGTGTTCGACAACCCGCGCGCCCCGGGTCGGCGCAGGTGTGTGCACGCTGGGAGACGGGGCCCGCTGGGGCTTGGGCCATGAGACGGCTGGGGCCATTAGACCTGGCTTTTGCGCTGCCTTTTCGTGCTCGTATAGCTGACTGGCAGTACCCTCGTATGTTTGATCCTAGCTCCTTTCGCTGCTGTTGTTTCGTGTTGTCTCCGTCTTTCACTATCCCTCTACCGCTGCTCTTGCCCTAATCCCTGCCCCTGCCGCTGTGCTCATGCTGTCTCGCCTTCGGCCGGGGCAGTGTGAATGCAGGGATGCTGGAGGCCATTCGCGACTTCGCCGACATGCCCATGTGCAACCAATCGCTTGTCGCCTTCGACCAGCGCATCAGTCTGCGAGCGCTGCTGGTAGTGGTCAGCGGACAGGCGGATGGCACGCCCATCGAGCCATTGGGCGCTCAGGCTCTCGCCGCCCGCAGCCTGCACAAGCTGTGTGCGATTACTACAAACACCACGCAGCTCGCGAAACTTTTTCTTGAACGCAAGGTTTCGCTCGAAGATCTGGTTGGCGTGCTCGTGCCCCCCCTCGCGCACAAAGACCCGCAGATAAAATGGTATACCCCTCTATCACGCACATGTGAATCTGTTTGTCATGAGCCTGCATGGGCATGCGCATGTGCGGTGGATGCACTCGGCTGCCCATATGCACGTGTACACTCGCACCTGTGACACCTTTAGGTCTCAGGCGCCTGTGACTGCTTTAGGTTTCCGCATCTGTGTGGGCTTGAAAGAGTCCTGTGTGCTCCCGTCTATGTCGCAAGTCTATGTCGAAAGCACTCTGAATCTCTTGAGACCCTTGGTACCTCATGTATCTGTGTATCCATGTGTGTGTGTGTGTGTGTATGTAGCCTCAAGCAGCAGCAGCCTCAAGCTTCTCCTGTCACAGCTTAGGGGTATACCCTGTTTAGCCTCATGCGCAGATTCATGTGGAAATGCAGACATCAAGTACCATGCATGTGCATGTGGAAACATCAAGCACCAGCTGCTCTCTCGCGCACCCAGACTCACACAAACACGCACACACACACACACAAGGCACCTGCTGGACATAATAGGCCTGCTCTCGCGCGACGCGCAAGGGTGCGAGAAGCTGCGCGATGGGAGCGCTATGCGGGTGGTGCTAGGGTGTCTATGGGAGGAAGACACGGACGTGGTACTCCGCACGGGCAAGGTGGCAGCATCGCTAGCCCAGCACCCCGCGGGGCTGTCGCTGCTCTTCTCGAGCAACGCTTTGCAGAAGATAACGGAGGCGCTCGAGGATCACCGCCTCCATATCCGGTGCGTCTCCCTCGGCGGCCCTCCTGCAAACCTCGGCATGCGAGCAAACGTGCGGTTGCCTTGCGCATGGATGGGTGGAGGGTCATCGCTTCCTCAAGCGCTGCGAGTGAAGGGCTGAAGCGGCAAGCAAGGACTGAGGCGCCAAGCAAGCACGCGCTCAAGCACACCAGCGCGCGTGCTTGCCGCTCATGCACACCTGCGCGTGTGTCTGCCGCCGTTTTTGGCACATGGGCGCTAGGCTGACGAAGAATGGGGTGAACGGCATGGGTGGCGGCAAGGTTGGCAACAGCATGCGAGCCTTCGAGCTCCTCGTCCGAGTGTCCATGGTACGTCCGAGCAAGAGGGGCTGCCTGCCACCCACCACAAGTCCTTCCCACCCTGCTCTGCACGCCGTCTGGCATGCCTGGCGCGGCGCTGCTGCTTGCGTGTCTCGCGCACACCCTTGTGTCTCGCGCATACCCCAACCTTACGCACCCCAACCTTAGTCACCCCAACCTTAGTGGCAAGTGATGAAGCGCTGCAACATGGTACTATCTGTCACTAATGAAGCGCTGCAACATGGTACTATCTGTCACTATCTGTCACTATCTGTCACTATCTGTCACTATCTGTCACTATCTGTCACTATCTGTCACTATCTGTCACTATCTGTCACTATCTCACCGAGCCTCATGCGTTGGAGCAGGCGGGAGACTCAGCACGTGCGTGCTTCGAAACGCTGGCCATCAGCCGCCGGCTCGAGCAGAGCCTGGCGTCCTCAGAAAGCATGGAGGTCATGAATGCCCTCGAGCTGGCCTTTGCGCTGGGGATCGAACGGCTGAGCTTGGGCGCCATGCGCCACATGCTCTCCGCCGTCCTCGAGTCCTGGTCGTCGGCGTTGGATCAAGAGGACGAGGAGCAAGGCGTGGCGGCACAAGATGAGCAAGGCTCTCTCGCCGCTCCCCAGTACCCTGTAAGACGGGCAGCGCCTACCATTGCGCACGAACGACGCCTCCACGCTCTGTCGCGGTACGTGGCCAAACGGACTGCAGAGATGCCGGCAGACATGTGCGAGGAACTTCTTGCGCATCTACACGCTCTTGTCATGCGAGACGACCATGAGTTCAGCGCCCTCGCCCTGTCCTCCCTCGGTCGCCCTCCACCCTCCTGTGTCTGCCGTGTCTTAGTGCAGGATGAGCACGCAGAAAGCGCTTGCTTGGGTGTGCTTGCAAGTGCGTGTTCCCCGACACGCCGTGGTGTCAAACGGCACAAGGTGGTGTGCATGCGTCTAAGACTAGCACCAGTCTCAGGTGCACGTGCCTCCTGTCTTTGCACTAGCACGTGCCTCCTGTCTTGGCAGTAGCACTCATGAAGCACGTGTCTCAGCTCCACGTGTCTTCTGCCCCTGGCGCTCAGCTGCACGTGTCTTGTGCTCCCGCCACCCTGAGACACGAGTCTTATGCTGCTACCACGAGTCTTGGACGGCGTGTCTTTGGACGGCGTGTCTTCTGGAATGATGCATCTTACCACCTGTCTTTGCACGACCACGTGCCCTAGCATGTGGCATTGCCTCGTC
>Ga0315899_10005789_pt1 | contig 13339 bp, 10 predicted proteins | sample LakEriMetagenome_2_FD_203518 | JGI IMG/M metagenome (GOLD analysis project Ga0315899, IMG submission 203518) | Freshwater fungal communities from buoy surface, Lake Erie, Ohio, United States - Buoy 4 MA112 | ecosystem: Environmental > Aquatic > Freshwater > Lake | place: USA: Lake Erie, Ohio...
GATGTATTTGAACTCCTTCATTCCCGAAATCTTCCCAAAGTGATTGTCTGTGCTGTCGATTCCCGAAATGACCTGAACATCCATGTGTGAAGGAACATTCATTTTTGGAGCCTGCATAAATTTAATATTGCCGGATCCCATAATTTTTACGGTTAACGTCATCGATTCATTCGCACGAATGGAAGCAGAGTCGACAGTTGCAGACAACGTAAATTTTCCGACATCACCCAAAAAAGAAGTAGGCTTGTTGTTTTGAGGTAAAGCCACAACTTCAATGGGAACAGGATCCGAATACAGCTGCACTGGCATGTCTATCGCCATCATTTCATCGATAAACGGATCGCCGGTAGGATGCGGATTGTGCTTAATATAGCACATGTATTCATACGACGGAATTACCAGTTTTCCCGTCGAGTTTGGAAATACGTATTCTTTGTAAATCGTTTCTCCAACGTATTTCAAGCCTTTAACAGTGATTACCGTATCTCCATACGTTTCATCAAGTGGTCCAGGTTGATACCAGAATCCGTTAAATGTTCGTGCGAATGGTCGATCACTTCCCAAGCGTATGTCAATACGATGATAAATTCGAATGGCCAGTTCAATTTGTTGTCCTACAAATGCTTTTTTGTAATTGGGTTCACAACGCATAAACACAGTTCCCTGTGATGCATCTTTATTCGGATTAACAACAACACTTGCCTTATTGGAGAAAACTCTTTTGTTGCCGGACATGACCCATGCCGGACCAACACTATATTTCCCGGGCTTAATAGGTTGCAGCGTGAAGGATTGGCGTAAAACAACTTTACCTGTTGCCTGATTGTAATTATAGTCGTTGGTAGTTTCAGTTACTACCAAACCGTCAATATCGGGCAGCGTTGCAAAATTATTGATGTCTTTTAATTCCCCGTTAAGCGTGACACGTATCGTTTCGTTGAAATTAATTGTATCACTGCTTAGTGTTAACACCAACTGCTGCGCTCCGGAGGTGGTCCGAATTAGCAGAAAGAGTATGGCTATATACCGCAACACGCTTACCAATCTTTGTCTTTACCTTTCTTTTGTTGCTTGCCTTGTCGGTCATTCATGCGCTGACGCGTTTTCTTTTCTTCATTTTTCAACGCGTCCAGCATGCGATCTACTTCTTCCTTACTCATGCCGTCTTTCTGCTGCTGCTGTTGTTGTTGCTGCTGTTGTTGTTGTTGCTGTTTTTGATCCTGCTGTTGTTGCTGCTGCTGTTGTTGCTGCTGCTGCTGTTGCTGTTGATTTTGCGGATTGTCTTTTTTTAATTTGGACTGCGCATAAGCAAGATTGTATCGCGCATCCTCATCATTAGGATTTCGTTTAAGGGCTTGTTTGTATGCTTCGATACTCTCTTCATATTTCTTTTGCTCCAGCAAACTGTTGCCCTGATTGTACCATGATTTTTCCAGCGAGTCTTTATCGCTTCCTACCGTTGTTTGTTGGTATGCTTTTGAAGCTTCTTCGAACTTACCTTGTTTATACAATGCATTACCTAAATTATGTGCAGCAACACGTTTGTTGGAATCCGTTGAGGTTGCTTTACGATAATGCTGTTCCGCACCGGCGTAATCCTTGCTTTTATATTTCGCATTACCGTCACGCGTTTCTTTCCATACATCGCGCTGTGGGGCATTTTGAGCGCCGGCAGCCCAACCCAGTAACAGCACTACCAGCATTACAATTGTTCTCATGTTATGATGTTCTTTTTTTAGCACCGACAGGAATCAACCAGTCTGCAATTAACAACAAAAATGCAACTCCTAAAAACCAAACGGCAAGTGGAGTCAATTTGGTATAACGAACGATTTCTTTAGTGGATTTTCCAATGGATTGCAACGCACTGAATATTTTACCGACACCAACATCGCCCGAGGTAGCGCGCACGTACATACCTTTTCCATCCGCAGCAATTTTTTGCAATTCACTTTCATTCAGTCGTGTGGTAACCACGCTTCCTGCTGCATCACGCTTAAATCCTTTTTTATTGCCGTTTTCATCGAACTCGGGTATAGATGCTCCTCCTGATGAACCAATTCCAATCGTATTCACTACAATTCCTTTCTCAACAGCACGAGCAGCTGCTTCGGCTCCATTGTCTTCATGATTTTCACCATCTGAAATTACAATGATCGCTTTCCCGCGTCCATCCTGATTATCATAGAACAATTGTGCCGCCTGATCAATAGCAGCTCCTACAGCAGTTCCCTGATATTCGACAGTTCCTGCGGAAACCGATTCGATGACCATTTGCGCTGCCGATTTATCGTCGGTTAATGGAAGACCGGTGTATGCTTTACCGGCAAACAGAACGATGCCCAAGCGATCACCTTCCAATTGAAGCAATAAATTATTTAACGCCAATTTCGCTCGTTCGAGACGTGAAGGTGAAATGTCTTCTGCTAACATGCTGTTGGAAACATCCAGCGCAACAACAACATCAATCCCGGTGACTTTGATTTTTTCTTCTCCGCCGGGTAACATCGGTCCGGACGCGGCTAAACAACCCAGAAGAAATGCGATCATCAGGAATACAAATTGCAGTCGACGACGACCGGTTCCTGTGGCTTGTATCACGGTGTTTTGCAAGGACGTATCAGCCAACAGTGCTAATCGTTTTTTGTTTCTGTTTTCTGCACGAATAAACAGCCATACTGCCGGTAGTGCCAGCAAGCATCCTAATAAAAATATAGGCTGTTCCAGAATCATGTCAGTGTGTTGAATAAGGTTTTACGTAACACCAGTTCAATTGCCATACACAATGCCGCGATGATGGAAAAAACTAAATATTCTTCTTTGCGCTGTTCCGTTTCGTTTCTATCGAAAGCAGTTTTTTCCAAACGATTAATTTCAGAGTAGATCTGTTCCAGTTTATTGGCATCTGCTGCTCTGAAGTATAATCCTCCTGTGCCTTGTGCAATGTTTTGTAAGGACTCTTCGTCGATATCCGGTTGCTGATACTGCTGCACGTAACTGCCATCAGGATTTACCTGCGTAGGCACTAACGTTTTCTTTCGACCGCTCATGCCGATTGCGTAAACACGAATATCCAAAGCTTGCGCTAGTCGTCCGGCATCTTCGGGAGCAATAACACCCTGGTTATTTTCTCCATCGGTTAGCAGAATTACAACTTTACTTTTTGCTTTGCTAGTTTTTAATCGTTCACATGCTTTGGCAAGTCCCATACCAATAGCAGTGCCCATTTCAAGCGAACCCAGATTGATTCCCTGAATCATGTTCACCAAAGCATCGTGATCTGTTGTTAACGGGCAGACCGTAAATGCTTCACCGCTGAACACAACAATTCCAATACGATCATTGTAACGCTGTTTTACAAATTTGATCGCTTCTTGTTTTGCGGCCTCTAAACGATTCGGTGGAAAATCGACCGCCTGCATAGAAGGCGAAACGTCGATAGACAACATGATATCAATACCTTCTCCTTTGATTTTTTTCCACCCTGATTTTGCCTGGGGACGAGCAGCAACTATAATGATCATTAGAATAGTTACAGCGCGCAACACGTGTAAAACAGGTCGCCAACGCACTAGTGCAGGAGTACCCGTTTTATTGAGGAAAGGAAGGGTAGGTAAAGTCAGTACACTTTTTTTGCCGGCATTGATCCATCGTTGAACAGCGTATAGCACAGGGATGATCAAAGCAAACCACAGCACCAATGGATAAGCAAAAACAATATTATTCCACCATTCGATCATAACTGCCCTCCTTTTCGTTCTTGCTCCACAGTTAATCGAATAATTTCAATCGCGTAATTCAGACAACGTTCGTTTTCTTCAGCATCGGGTTCTCCTTTCGCAAATTTTACGAGATCGGCAGTTCGTAAAACGCGTTCGCAATAAATTACTGCACTGTCGTTCGCATAAATGGAACGCAGCTTCGCGATGATTTCAGGAGTGGTCATTTCACGCGCGGCAATACGATAGCGTTCTGCAATCCATCCGCGAATGATATCTGTAAGAGCCGTGTGATAAGGTTTTAGTTCACCGCGCAACCACGGTTTATCTAAGCCAAGTGCAGTTAATCGTTCCAGATATTTATCCTGAGGTAATTCATGGACAGGAACAACTTTCGGAATGACTTTCGCATTTTTATTAAACACCTTCCATAATACGATGAATACAACGATGATGAGTAATGCAAGAAAAATCCAGTACACATAATCGTTGCTTGGTTCGTTGGATGTTGGAGGAGGAGGAACATCAATAATTCCTGTAATGTCTTTGATGGGTTTTGTAGTGTCAACCGCAACAGTAGTTACAAAAAGTTTAACCGGTTCTGTTTGATAATCTTTGCCATCAACATTGATGATAAAAGACGGAATAACATATGTGCCGGAATCCCAAGCGGTAATAACCACATTTTGACTTTGTTCGTACAAGACAGACGCTTTATCCACCAGCTCTGTTCGTAGTGAATCTGTCCGAAGAATGTCGATACCTGCAGTGAGTGTGTCTTTATACGTCGGCCATTTCACCACGCTTTTATTCATTCCTTCGCGGTAACGAACAAAGAAGGTTACATCTACTTGTTCACCAATGCGAAACTGGCGCGCGGAAACCAATACTTCCGTCTCCACCTTTTGCGCAAAAAGCGAAGCAGAACTAATCAGAATGAACAGATACAGAATAGCACGATGCATCATCTTTTCTCCCTTCTTCTGAATAAACCCGAAAGTGTTTTAATGTACGCATCTCCGGTTCCGATGTGCGCCAGATCAACACCACATTTCTTCATCATGTCTTCTACCCACAAACGGTGCATCGTAGATTGCTTACGATATTCTTCACGTACTTTAGCACTCGAAGTATCCACCCAACGTTCTTGTCCGGTTTCGGGATCGTGCATTAAAACAACACCAATGTCCGGTAGTTTCTGTTCTCTTCTGTCTTGCACATGAAGCGCAACCACATCATGCTTACGATTGGCAACACGTAAGTGACTTTCAAATTCTCCGGATAGGAAATCTGAAATCACAAAAACAATACAACGGTTACGCACTACATTGTTGAGGTATTCCAATGCTTTGCCGATATCTGTTTTTTTACCGGCAGGTTGAATCTCCAAACTATCTCGAATGATTCGTACAATTTGCGATTTGCCTTTTTGTGGTGGTACATATTTTTCAACGCGATCACTGAAAAACAAGATGCCGGCTTTGTCATTATTTTGAATGGCAGAAAATGCAAGTACTGCAGCCAGTTCACTTTGCAAATCACGCTTCGATTGCACGCGTGTTCCAAAATTTCCGGATGCACTCACATCAACCAAAATCATGACGGTGAGTTCACGTTCTTCCTGAAACACTTTAATAAAGGGATGATTCAGTCGGGCTGTAACGTTCCAGTCAATGTTTCTAACATCATCACCCGGTTGGTATTCGCGCACTTCCGAAAAAGTCATACCTCTTCCTTTAAACGCGCTATGATAATCTCCTGCGAATACCTGATCGCTAAGACTGCGCGTTTTCAGTTCGATGCGACGAACTTTTTTTAAGAGGTCTGCTGTACGCATTTATTTATGATCAGGGAACCTGAACAACATTCAATACTTCATTAATTATCATGGACGAAGTAATGTTTTCTGCTTCCGCTTCGTACGTTAATCCTACGCGATGACGCAATACATCATGCGCAACAGCGCGCACATCTTCGGGAATTACAAATCCCCGGTGTTGTAAAAATGCATATGATTTAGCCGCTTGTGCTAAACTGATGGACGCACGCGGAGAACCTCCGAATGATATCATCGACTGGAATTGACTCAGTTTATAATCTTGCGGGAAGCGCGTAGCGAACACGAGATCGACAATGTATTTTTCAATTTTTTCGTCGAGGTAAACCTGATGCACCACGTTACGCGCCTTGATTATCTGATCGGGATGAACGATTGGGCTGATATTTTTCTTGGCAGGATTTAACTGCTGACGAATGATCTGTTGCTCCTCTTCTTTGTTCGGATAGGTAATTACCACTTTCAACATGAAACGATCCACTTGTGCTTCAGGCAAGTGATAGGTTCCTTCCTGTTCGATAGGATTCATGGTGGCTAAAACCAGAAAAGGTTCAGGAAGATTAAACGTATTGTCACCAATTGTTACCTGGCGTTCCTGCATCGCTTCGAGCAAAGCACTTTGCACCTTTGCGGGGGCGCGGTTAATTTCATCGGCCAGAACGAAGTTGGCGAAAATGGGCCCTTTACGTACCGAAAATTGTTCCTGCTTCTGATTGTAAATCATGGTACCAACCACATCGGCCGGTAACAAGTCGGGGGTAAACTGAATGCGACTAAAATCCGCGTGAATAGTTGAAGCCAGAGATTTTACAGCGAGTGTTTTCGCTAATCCCGGAACACCTTCCAGCAAAATATGTCCATTGGAAAGTAAAGCAATGAGCAATCGTTCCACCATATGGCGTTGTCCCACAATAACGTGATCCAACTCGCGCATTATGGAGTCGGTGAATGCACTTTCTTCCCGAATAATTTCGTTCAGTTTTTGAATGTCTTGATTCATAGCATGATGTTAACCGGGCAAAGGTAACCCGTAGTGCTACATTTAACGGGATCAGGCCGTAAAAAAATGTTAAGCCTTATCAGGTGCGATTTGTTGATAAATCCGTAAGCGAACGATCGTGAAACCGCGAGCAATCCACTGTTATATGTTGCTACAAGTATCGTGCGAATGAGTACCTTTGTAAACGTGAATCGGTATTTTATTCGTTTGGCATACAAAGGCACTGCTTATCAGGGATGGCAAGCGCAGCCGCATACGACGATGACGATTCAACAACAGTTGAATGAAAAGCTGAGCATGTTGCTGCGTGAGGATGTGGATTGTGTAGGTTGCGGACGTACGGATACCGGTGTACATGCACGAGATTATTTCGCGCATTTTGATGCCGCAAGGCCAGTTTCTGCAGGCGATGCAGACTTTGTTTATCATTTAAATTGTGTGCTTCCGCCGGATATTGCAGTAAAAAAGATTTATTCTGTTCCGGAAAATGCACATGCTCGTTTCGATGCCGAGTTGAGAACCTATGAATATCATCTGTTGGTTGGCAAAGACGCGTTTAATGCTCATCAGGCATGGGAAATTCGGAACATGCCCGATTTGCAGGCCATGAATACAGCTGCTGGAATTCTTCAGGAATATGAGGATTTTGCGGCGTTTTGTAAAGCCGGTGGAAACGAGAAGACAACTTTATGTACCATCGAACAGGCGTATTGGATGCAACATGGCCCTTACGCGGTCTTCACGATTTCTGCCAATAGATTTCTTAGAAATATGGTGCGGGCAATAGTTGGAACGATGATGGATATCGGGCGCGGAAAATTACAACCGGATGACATGCACAGAATTATTCGTTCAGGCAACAGAAGCGAAGCAGGTGCATCAGTTCCTGCTCACGGACTTTACCTTACAGAAATTTTATATCCTGAAGCATTGAAAGTGAATAGCGATGAGTGAGAAAAAAGGAAATGCGTTTGATTGGTCGTTGTTGAAACGTGTGTTGGGGTATACAACGCCTTATCGTGGCTTGTTTTCGCTGGCGATTGTGATGACGGTGACACTGTCGTTTCTTTCGGTGGTTCGTCCCATGTTGATTCGCCATACGGTAAATAGTTTTATCGTCACACCCGCAGATGCAAGTCATGAAGTGGTTTTGCGAAACGAGTTACTCGTATTCACCATTATCCTTATCGGACTACTGCTGGTGGAATCGATTTTGCAATTTACCAACGGATACACCACTTCATTGTTAGGTCAACGAATTGTACGTGACTTACGCGCGCAGATGCATCGGAAAGTACTCGGATTTAAAGCAAAATATTTTGATCGTACACCAGTAGGAACTGCAGTTACCCGTGTAGTTTCTGATATAGAAGCGATCAATGATGTCTTCAGCCAAGGATTTATTGTCATAGCGGGCGATCTGCTCACGATCATCGTGTATATGGTGTTTATGTTGATGGTGGATTGGAGAATCACATTGGTGGTATTGACAACAATTCCGCTCATGTTTTTATCAACCTGGATATTTAAAAATGCGGTTAAAAAATCGTTCACCGATGTGCGCAATCAGGTGTCGCGTTTAAATGCGTTTGTGCAAGAACATTTAACAGGAATGCGCATTGTTCAAGTGTTTAATCGTGAGAAGGTGGAGATGGATAGGTTTAAGGAAATTAATAAAAAGCATAGGGATGCTAATGTGCGTTCGGTATGGTACTATTCCGTGTTTTTTCCGGTGGTTGAAATTTTGGTTTCTGTTTCGCTTGGGCTTTTGGTATGGTATGCGGGAATGCGTATTTATGGTCGATTTGCAGATCCGGGAGATGTAACGTTTTTCGTGTTGTTGATCAACCAGTTTTTTCGACCCATCCGAATGTTGGCTGATCGTGTGAATACATTGCAAATGGGAATGGTGGCATCGGAGCGAGTATTTAAAGTATTGGATACAGATGATGCCATCAGTAACGACGGAACAACTGTTGCGCAACATTTAACCGGTAAGGTGAAATTTGATCAGGTGTGGTTTGCGTATAACGATGAAGATTGGGTGTTGCGTGGTGTTTCGCTGGAAACCAAACCCGGTGAAATGTTGGCTATTGTAGGCTCTACAGGTTCCGGAAAAACCTCGATCATCAACTTGTTGAATCGTTCCTACGAATACAATGAGGGGATTATTTCAATTGATGATATTAATATCCGCGATTTCGAATTGTCCTCGTTAAGAAGTCAAATTGGTGTGGTTTTGCAGGATGTGTTTTTGTTCTCGGACAGCATTCATAACAACATCACGCTCAATAACGATTCAATTTCGAGAGAAGAAGTTGTGAGTGCCGCAAAAATGGTTGGAGCACACGAATTTATTATGCGATTGCCCGGCGGATACGATTTTGACGTGAAAGAACGCGGCGGAATGTTATCGGTTGGGCAACGACAGTTGATCGCGTTTATACGTGCTTACGTTTACAATCCGTCCATATTGATTTTGGATGAAGCTACTTCAAGCATTGATACCGAATCGGAACAGTTGATTCAGTTTGCAACAAAGCAGTTAACGCAAGGAAGAACATCAATTGTAATTGCGCATCGTTTAGCGACCATTCAAGAAGCAGATAGGATAATCGTTTTGGACAAAGGAACCATCTTGGAAGTAGGTTCGCATGAGGAATTGATCAAGAAAAACGGGCAGTATAAAAAGTTGTTCGATTTGCAGTTTAGTGCTGAACTTGTTCAGTAGTAACAAGTGATTTTTTCATCACCGCGTATTCCCTGATTTTTTGACCGCGATACACGGGTTGTTGCAAGCCGTGTATTAATTCCTGAATCGTAACGCACGCATCAAAACCATTGATGAGTGCCGCACGTATTCCCGCATTTTCAATGACGGCTTTCATACCTTCCGTTTCATCAAACAGGGAAGTATGAATTATGAAGCGGCGTTCTGCTCTGCTGAATTGATCTGCAAAACCAATCATTAAGCCACATGCGATATCGTCTTTACTGATCAGTAACCCTATCGCACCCGAGAACAGTTTCTCCTGCAACGTCATGTATTCATAAAACACTTTTTCGCTATCTGCAATGTCAACACGATTGGAACGTTGTTGCAGCAATGAATACCATTGTCTGGTGTATGATAAACACGCGATACCGGACATTTCCTGAAACACATATCCTTCCGCTTTAAAACGGTTTTCAATTGCCATGACATCGGGCATGTCGCAGCGCATGTAACGATCAATAGTTGCAAAACGTTTCCATACGGGAGTGAATCCGCATTGTTCAAATTGAACGCTGTAATACGATTGGTGTAATGGTTCTGCGGTGAAAAAATCGTTCATTGAGCCTAAGCGCAAACCAAATGTTGATCCTGAAATAGGATGAACCGGGCCAATCAATTCGTTGCAGCCGTTTTGTTTGGCTAACTCCTGTGCTTTATGCAACAAGGAAGCAGCAATGCGATATTCAGAATGTGCTTCATAGTTGCCGATATACATAGTTCCGGGAGTGGTGGAATTATACACCACAACACGTCCGAACATCTTGTCGTTATTACAAACAGCAATTCCGATTTCTACTGCAGCTGTGTTAATGAAGTCATTGATCCGATGTACAGATCTAGCTGCAGCAGGATACAACTCATTTGGGAATTCAACCAGTTCGGTCCATCCTTCACTGTCGGGAGAAATGAGTCGTACGTCGATATTGCTCAATGCCGTTGATATTTATTAGCAACAATTATCCGGTTGCTCGGTAAGGTTTATGTTATGAACTGACTCTCGCACTTTTGTCCATCAACTTTTCTTTAAGGAACGTTCCGGTAACGGACTTTTTATTCTTGGCAATCTCTTCCGGTGTTCCTGATGCAATTACTTCACCACCGCCATCACCGCCCTCAGGACCTATATCAATAATGTAATCGGCACATTTAATAACATCCGGATTATGTTCAATGATGATCAATGAATGACCATTATCCATGAGCGCATAGAAGGAATCCAACAATTTACGAATATCGTGGAAATGCAATCCTGTAGTAGGTTCATCGAATATAAATAGGGTAGGAGGTTGATGATTTCCAAATGCCAGAAAGGAAGCCAGCTTAACACGCTGCGCCTCACCACCCGATAATGTACTCGAGGATTGCCCGAGATGTACGTATCCTAAACCGGTATCTTGCAAAGGCTTTAGTTTATTCACAATACGTTTACCGGTTGCCGGATCTTGACCAAAAAATGTAATGGCATCATCAACGGTTAATTCTAAAATATCCGCAATGCTTTTTTCGCGAAACACAACTTCCAATACTTCTTCTTTGAAGCGTTTGCCTTTACACGTATCGCAGGTTAAATGCACGTCAGCCATAAACTGCATTTCAACAATCACTTCACCTTCTCCGCTACACACTTCGCAACGACCTCCATCCACGTTAAACGAAAAGTGTGACGGTTTATATCCGCGCATTTTCGCCAACGGTTGGTCTGCAAAAAGATTACGGATCTCGTCGTATGCTTTTACATACGTCACCGGGTTGGAACGTGAACTTTTTCCGATAGGATTCTGATCCACAAACTCCACCATTTTGATGTGTTCGTAATCGCCCTTTAATCCGGTAAATTTTCCTGTTTCCGATCCATAACCACCCAAATGCTTTTGCATAGCGGGATAGAGGATTTTCTTTACGAGTGTTGATTTCCCTGAACCACTGACACCGGTAACGACGGTCATAATGTCCAATGGAAATTTCACCGAAACATTTTTCAGATTGTGTTCTGCCGCACCGAGCACCTCAATGTAGTTTTTCGATTTTTTGCGTTTAGCAGGTAGTGGGATGGCAAGTTGTCCAGTTAAATATTTTGCAGTTAAACTATCTGCATGCAATAACGCTTCATGATTACCGGTAAACACTACCTCACCACCAAGACTTCCGGCCTGAGGACCCATATCCACAATGGTGTCGCACGAACGCATAATTTCTTCGTCATGTTCTACTACAATTACCGTGTTTCCGATATCGCGCAATCCTTTCAATACACGAATTAAACGTTCAGTGTCTTTAGGATGCAATCCAATGCTCGGTTCATCCAGAATATAAAGTGATCCAACCAACGAGCTTCCCAGCGACGTGGCCAGGTTAATACGCTGCGATTCGCCTCCGGAGAGTGTCGAGGATAAACGATTCAACGTGAGATAGCCCAAACCAACATCCTCCAGAAATTGCAAACGATTGACGATTTCAGTCAACAAACGTTTTGCAACAGTTGCTTCGTGTTTATCGAGTTTTATTTTTTTGAATACCGGGAGCGCATCTTTCACTTGCATTAAAACAACATCGCTAATCGTAAGATCACCAATCTTAACGTAATTGGCATCTTTGCGCAAGCGTGTTCCTCGGCAATCCGGACAAGTGGTGCGTCCGCGATAACGCGAGAGCATAACGCGATATTGAATTTTATACGTTTGTTCTTCGAGGTGTTTGAAAAAATCGTTCAGACCGTTGAAGTACTTATTACCTGTCCACAACACCTGATACTGTTCTTCGGACAATTCTTCAATAGGCTTATGAACCGGAAAATCGAATTTATACGCCTGCATCACCAATCTGTTTTTCCACTCGCTCATCACTTCACCTTTCCAACAGGCAATCGCATCTTCATAAACTGAAAGTTGCTTATTCGGAATAACTAAATCAGGGCTGATACCAATTACACTTCCAAATCCTTCGCACGTTTTACAAGCCCCTACAGGATTGTTAAAGCTGAAAAAATGCACGGATGGTTCTTCGAAAGTTAATCCGTCTGCTTCAAAACGATTGGAAAAATGCAATACCTGATGTGATTTGCTTTTTACTTTTTCGTTTCCCGAAACAAGAACTTCACACATTCCCAATCCTTCGAAATATGCAGTTTGTATGGAATCTGCAAGTCGTGTTCGGGTATCATCACTTTCACTATCGAGCACAATGCGATCTACAACTAAAGCGATCGGTTCTTTAGCCGATAGGGAAGAAGCATTGATTTCATTCAGGCGCAGTACTTCATCTTTATACTGAATACGACTGAAACCTTGTTTCAATAACAGTGCTAAAGTTTCCTTCAGTGGTTTTCCTTTGTTAACGACAATAGGTGCGTTAATCTGAAGTTGCGTGCCGTTCGGAAAATTAATAAGCTGTTGCACCACATCCGAAACGCTATGACGCTGCACCACTTTACCTGAAACCGGTGAATACGTTTTACCGATACGGGCAAACAGTAATTTCAGGTAATCGTAAATTTCTGTAGAAGTGCCGACTGTTGATCGCGGGTTGCGGGTGTTTACTTTTTGTTCAATCGCAACAGCCGGTGAAATTCCTTTGATGTATTCTACAGCAGGCTTTTCAATTTTTCCCAAAAACTGACGTGCATACGCGGACAGGCTTTCCACATAACGACGCTGACCTTCTGCGAACAACGTATCAAATGCCAAACTTGATTTTCCCGAACCGGACAAACCGGTCATCACCACAAATTTATTTCGCGGTATTGCTAAATCCACATTTTTTAAATTATGCATTCGCGCACCTTTAATGATGATGAATTTTTTTGGATCCAGTTGTTCTATACTTTCGGCCACATTATTTTTCTTAAGGATTGCAAAATTACGGCATACTATTTGATCTATTTCCGAATAAGAGTACATTTGTATAAGACGAATGTCCGTTCAAAAGGTTCACCGGGAAAATTATTGTGTTTCCTTGTAACTTTTCCGAGAGGCAGGCGTTAAACAATCAATATTAAAGTTAAACCGGCG
>Ga0315899_10005792_pt1 | contig 13337 bp, 19 predicted proteins | sample LakEriMetagenome_2_FD_203518 | JGI IMG/M metagenome (GOLD analysis project Ga0315899, IMG submission 203518) | Freshwater fungal communities from buoy surface, Lake Erie, Ohio, United States - Buoy 4 MA112 | ecosystem: Environmental > Aquatic > Freshwater > Lake | place: USA: Lake Erie, Ohio...
TATATATATATATATATATATATATATTATATGTACAGCCGGAAACACCTTTTATGCATACGTCGATTTGGAGATCAAGTATTCCGTTGATGCCGATAATTAAGAGAGACAAAAGAGACCTATATAGAGAGACAAAAGAGACCTATATCGAGAAACAAGACCTGTGCTGGCGATACAAGAGCCGGCAGGAGGAGGGAGGGAAAGAACTGGCGGGGGGGGGGGGGGTATGAGAGAGGTATGAGAGAGGTCAAAGGTCTGTCACCTTCACTTCAACGAAAAGGGAGGGGGGCTTATGGGGCTTAGACTGAGGAGAGGAATCCTGACTTTTACTAGGAAACACTAGGAAACACTAGGAGACACCTCGGAAAGGGGCATAGTGTTGTGTGGAGGTGTCCCCTAGTGTTGGTGACTTGAAAAGGGTGTTCGGAACTTGCCCGTACAGGGCAAGGGTGTTGGCGACTTGCCTGTATCATTGCATGTATCATTGCATGTATCACTGCCAAGCCCGGTCAGCCCTGTGGCAGGAACCAATTATGTGTGCATCTCGCGCCCGCGCGCGCGAGGCGCCTGTCTGTGGGGGGGGGGAGAGAGAGTGTTGGGAACGCTCGTTGTGCACACACAAATGCGTTACACTGAGCGCTTCAATGCCCCCTTGACTCTGTGGGGGCAAAGGGGGTGGGAACGGGTTTTTTTGACTGCTGGATCAACCATCAAGAATCGAATGTCGGTTGGTTGTCATCAGCAGCGCCTCCTCCTCCTGAGGGATGGGGCAGACATGCGGGCAGTCCGTCCCAATCACCTTGGAGACAGCGCGCCCCGGGGCCCGGGGGACGTGCCTCCCAAGGCGGAGGTTTCGGGATCTCAAGCCGTTCTTTCGGAGAGAGATAGAGAGAGAGAGAAGTTTATTGACAATCGATAGATGACTGAAGGTCAGTAAGTGGCAGCAGGATTCCTACAGTCCCTTCTTCTCCGTGACCACGCTCGCACCCCCCTGTGCTCGCCAGGCGTGCCACAAGGCCAAGCGGAGAGTCACGGTAGGGCTATAGTGCTCGCTGCTAAGAGGAACTCGTCGTAGATAGAAAGATCGTCTCGCGAAATGCACAAGCGGTCTCGGCCTGGAACAGACCATGTGTGAAATAGTGGGACAGCAGGTGACACGTTGCGATTCGATGACAGCAGGTGACGTTTAGTTAGTAGTTAGTTGAACTAAACACATGTCACTGATTCGATGACAGCAGGTGACGCTTTGCGATTCGATACCCGCAACTACAACCACAGACCTGTTCCGCTGTCTCTCCCTCCCTCCCTCCCTCCCTGCCTCCGTCCCTCAACAGCGATGACTTAATGTAGTACCAATTAAACACCAACCACTTCAATTTGACTTGTTGTGACGCAGAGCGGGGTTAAAAGTCTTGTTGCAGGCGCTCCACAATCAATTGCCGACGACGCTTGAGGAATTCCGGAAACTGTTCGGCGTGCAGGAGGTGCTCCTGTTTGGGCAGGTGCATGGAATTCGCAACTATTTCCAGGCCCTTTAGCCTGTCCACTTGGTCAATCGTCGCCTCTTCGAGGTCTCCATGCGTGCTGGTGCGTGGGCGTTTTGTCTGCGCACAGCGGTGTTGGTTGTCGACATGCGTGCGTGCGTGCGTGCGTTCGTGCGTGCGTGTACATACACACGTACACACATACACACTGTTTTTTTTTTTTGGATGCGATGTCTCCAGTGATAGGGGCCGCGGCCTTTGCCTATACACACACACACACACACACACACACACACACACACACACACACACACACACACACACACACACACACACACACACACACACACACACACACACACACACACACACACACACACACGCACACACACACACACACACACACACACACACGCACACAACATCGCCCCTGCGTGTGTGTGCGCGCGCGTATGTATGTGTGTAAGTGCGTGTGTGTGAATGTGTGCGTGTGCGCACACCAGTGTGTGTATGTGTGTGTGTGTTTGCATGCCTGAGGTCCACGAAGGTTCTTGCTCGTGTAGTGGCGCAGTGCGTTGAGGAGTAAATTTTTCATGGGGACAGAATTCTTTGTGCCAAGGCACGTGGTGACCGTGATCATGGAGCCCTTGAGGGCTCCGTCCACTTTTGGAAGGTACAGATGCGGGGGCAGATCCTGATAACAAAAACAACAAAAGTCGGGGAATTAGCTTTGCCTGCCAGTGCGCGGTGTTCTATGACGTGAACCTAATCTTTGAGGCATAACAAGACAAAATTCCACTGCGTTGCATGGTATGAGACCCGGATGGCATTGTTGAGTGTGTGGGAGATCGGCATGAGGTTGTAGAGGGAGTTGACGTGGTTGAAGTCCGCCGAGTTCTCTGCAGTTTTCATGTATCCCTTTGGGAAGATGTGATGCTTTTCCATCTTTTTTTTGTCTGCCAAAAGGCTGTGCAGCGCTGAAGTGTCGGCGTGCAGAACGCACAGCAGGCTGACCCACGCGTCCACTTGCTCGCTACACAGAGTATGCTTAATGTGCCACTCCGGAAGTCTTTCAAAGTCAAACACCCCGGTTGACATTGGGCCTGTCAGGCTTGCGCCTTTGAACATTTGGATGGGCCCAGAAATGCTGTCTAGTGATTGGTCGCTCTTGTCATCAACCACAATATTGCACAGCGTACGCACCACCAGTTTCTTCATTTTGTCGTTGATAGGGACAGTGCGACTGTCTGCCAGCACGAAGGCCAAGAAGGTACGGATTATGATCCTCTTTGGGCAGAACTGAGCAGGGAAGTGCCCGAGCGCCTGGGAAGACCGTTCGTATGCCTGCACTAGCCGTTTCACGAAGGCTTCCATATTGTCTCGCGCAAACTCTGCGTACTTATCGTCGGCGTGATCGATCTGGCTCTCCTTCGTCATTTCAGCCTCTTCCAACTTCGTCAAACGACCCCACTCCCACCACGTGCCGCCACTCTCCAGCCCGCACTCAAACAGGAGGACTGCCGCAAGCTCAAAGAGTTCTTTGAGAAAAGGTCGAGACTGGAAAATGCGATGCCCGTGGGAGACCTCTGTTCTCAGGCCCTTCCAGCACCGATCGATTAATTCATCAAATACCTTAGTTTTGTCCTTTTTGGCGGCTTCCTTAGCCTTGTCCAAGTCCTCCTTGGTCAGCGGTTGCGCACTTGTGTTGATCCAGAGGTAACTTTCAATGGCGTATTTGCGGGCGCATGTGATGGTCCTAACGGGTAAGGTGATCCCAGCTACGCGCTTCTCGACTATGAACAGCAAGGGACCCCATTTGTCGAGCCAAGCACCGTGCCTCGGGTTGTCATGGTCCCCTTGGATTTCATCGACGAAGGTCTTCATCCGGCTTGTGCCGTCGTCCTCGTCACTGAAGAACATCCTGGTCGGCACGTAGTCAATGTTGGAGACCTCGTCGGCGGCCGTGAACGCTACGACGACCTTGTCCGGATGCTCACCCCGACCTCGCATCCAAATTTCAAGCTCAGGGAGGTAGAAATAGAATTTCTTGATGGTCGGCCTCTTGTACGGCAGGCCAGCCTTGGTCACTTGGTAGGAGGGCACAAAGCCGTTTGCGTCTCTGGAGTCAAGCAGGTAGCAGAGGCAGTTGAGCCGATGACCGCCGTCGACAACACCGAGCTCCGGTCGTCGCACAGTGTAGTGCCCCGCGCAGCCGAGCGACTTGTATAGGGTGGTGTCCGCGGCCTCCCCAGCTCCCTCTGCCCATTTCCAAAACACCATGTTGGGAATCGGAGCCCCGCGCAGCAGGCTCGGGAGGAACCCACATATCTGCTGCTCCGTCCAGTGAAAGACGCGCTGGAAGTCTGGCCACGCGATCCGCCCCTCCATGACCATCGCGAGCAGCTCGGGCAGCTGTTTCGTGTCGTGCGAGGACAAAATCTGCGGGCCCGGGTACCTTGGCGTGCCGGCCATGCCGCAGGCGCGCACGGGCACGGTGCGTCTAGATTTGTGCGTTCACCGCGAACTTGAGTTCTCGCGAACTAAAAATTATATTATAGTGGGCTGGGGGGATATTTTTATTTCCCAAGGATATTTTTATTTCCCTTCCTGAATAAATATGATATAATGTCATAATGTCCGGAGTCGGAAATTTAATAACCAAACCGGACTGTTCAAAACTTCAACCTGTCGTACAGGGTCTCCAAAGAGATGCGAAATATTCTGTCCTCTGCCGCCCCAACAGAGGACATTCTTTGTCCCGTGTGGGCGGTGGCTTGGCAGCATGGCGATGGCCATGATGGCCATGCCCATGGGCTCGGGGGCGGTGCAGTTGAACCAGTTGCTTTTGAATGACGGGACGAGAAACTACGCGGGAGGGGTGGGCCATGTGACGGCCTCAGGGGGTATTATTAAGTTCTTTACGATCAGCGGCTCCGCCACCGTGCGCAGCACCGGGCAAGCAGGTGAGCGCCAGGCGGAGCGGCCACGCTGCGTTCGCGTGCTAGCTCCAAGCTTGCGTGCGTGCAATCGCCCCGATGGGCCGGCAAACAAAGAATATTTCCCCTTCCGCCCCGCTGTCTTGCTGGAACGCAGGCGTCGGCCTGTTTTTCGAGAGGGAGTCGCACGACGGGGCAAAGTACCCGGTCGTGCAGGACGTTACGGAAAAGGGGTCGGCGGACCGCGAAGGTTCCATCAAGATCGGCGAAATACTGCTCCGCGTCGATGGCCGATCCTGCCGCGACATGACGCTTACGGATCTGAAGAACGCGGTAGTCTGGCGCTTGGCCCTGCCCCCCGTTGCGTCTCTATGCACGCGAGCAAATTGCGTGCATTCGAATCCACGGGCGCGTGTCCACGAGGATGCGTGTGTGGGTCTTTTTCTAGGTAACTTGAGCTTGAACGGCGCAGGTGGTTGGGTCGATCGGCACGGTTGCAGAGCTCTTGCTTTTGAGAAAGAGCGACTCCACGCAACGCGTCGTGAGGCTATCACGTGCGCCGTTGGAATACTGGGCGCTTTACGACGCAAATGCAGCATGGCAGGCGAAGCACGATGCGCTTCGCGAAAAGAACAAGCAGAACGAGGCGCATTCCTTCAAGTACAAGATGCTGGCAGAAGACCTGCAAAAAAAAGTGAAGGTGCTCGATGAGACGGTGAGTTTCCCCACCCCCCTTTCTCCCATTTCTTGTCAACCCAAAACGCAACCGGTCTTGTGGGGGGTTACGACGTGGTCTAACTGAATGCAGCTGTTGAATTTTTGCCCGTGTTTGGAGGCACAGATGTTGGATGTATCAAGAATCCCCTAAATTGGCCTTGACGAACTCTGGGCGCGTGCGCCTATTTGAGAGTCACACAGGTGAAAGGCACTCAGGAGGAGCTCTTTCAACAGAAAGATATCAGCAGGACTCTTGGAATACAGAACCAGACGTTGTCCATGGAAAAGAAAAAATTGGAAGGCTCTATGGACGCGCAGCTCAAGACAATGTCAGAAATTACTCAGCACTTCAAGTCCGCTGAATTCTTGGCAGTAGAAATGTGAGTTGCTCGTGCTGCTGCTAACGTATCTGAAGCGCCGCTGCTTGCTATATGGCAAGATGTTGCATGGCTGCCATGATGATGGAATGCTCTCTGCGTGTGTCACTGGAGACTGCGGAAGAGTCTCCGTCTGATTGGCATTGAGTGATGCCAGGACTGAAAAAGCTCGTCAATGCGACAATGCACGTGCCAATGAGGAGCGCATTCGCAAGCTTGCAGAAGACAGGGAAGTACGGCTGCAAAGGGAGCTCAAGACCGAAGTAGAGGCGATGCGGCTACTTGAGGCACGAGCTAATGAGCAAGCTCAACGAATTTCTGAACTCGAGGATCGCCTCCAGGTGGAATTCTCAACCCCTGCACCTCCCCCAGAATCTTCTCCCCTCTGACGCTTTCTGACCTGCCCGGCCACCACAGCAAGCAAAAGCGGCTGAGCAGGACAACAAGCGACTCTATGGAGAGCATCTGAATCTGCGCACGGATGCTGATGCTGCCAGCGCCGACCGTGACAGCGCAAAGGCCGGTGCCGAGCAGTACAAAAGGGAAATGCTCAAAGAGCAGAAAGAGGCCTCCGAAGCCCTCGCGGAGGTCGAAAAGCTCAAGAAAAAGCTGGTACGCCTAGCCTTAAAAACGCTTGGCCCTTTCATGCGATACACACAAAAAAGCTATACGACGGCACCGCCGTGCCGGTCTGTGCTGAACCCATCAACGCAGCCCGACTCTGTAGCCGGCGCCAGAACGGCAGAGAGCACCGTGTGCCCCGTGCCGTTCTGCGATGTGCGGGCAAGCGTGCCTGCAGAAGGGGCCGCCGTGCGTGGCTGTGAGCCGCGCGGACGGAAATGCGTAATATAACTTGTTTTACGAATGTGTTGCGCACAGGTCGACGCGGAAGACAAGGCCAAGACTGCTAAAATAACGGCTGACAAAGCGGTTGCCGACAAGGAAGCAACGCTCGCGCGTGAGTCCTAACTTAAATGCATTTGCACGGATGCTCGCAAGCCTTTGGCCTGAGTGCGATTATGGCTGTAGTTGTTTTAAATGCACGACGCACAATAACGTACAGCATGTTCTGAGCGGTGCAGGCGAGCAAGATCTGGTCGCCGAAAACAAAAGGACTGTCGGCCAGAAAGCAGACTGCGAAGCAACAATCCATAAGCTCGAGGCAGAAGTGAGCAGCCTCAAAATGCAAGTGGACACAGCAGAGAAGAAGGAAGTCGCTGCAAACGCCGCCAAAGCAACGGCAGTTAAAGACAAGGTAGAGTTCTCAACAGCCAGTGCCTGCACATGTTTATCGTGTGACGCCTTGAAAAAGATAACGTTGAAGAATATTCACGTCAGGATGAGGCCCAAGCACAGGCAAAAGAAGTCATGACGCAGAATGCTGCGCTCAAAACTAAGTTGGATGCAGCGGTGCGCGAGGCGTCCATTCTGACCAAGGGGCTGGAAGATGCCCTGGCGCATTCAAAAACTGAGATCGAGCGGCTGCGGGTAACATTCGTGTCCTGTATTCGTTTCCGCGCGTCTGCCGATCACAGTGTGTGTTTTGTATGCATGGTTCTAGGCAAGTGCAAAAGAATGGTGTATACTGTGTGCGCACTGCTCCCTTCCGCTGTCGGGCGGGTGCCGTCCGCGGACAGGCGTCAAAGCGTGCGAAGCGGTGTGGCGCGGAAGGCGGTCTAGCGCGGATGATCGCTGATGACCGCCCGGGCTCGAGGAGGAATCCTTGGGATAGCAACCTTTTTTGAGGATTCGAGCGCGCGCACACACACCCGCGTGCATACATTCAATATTGCAGTGCGACCTCAAGGATTCTACGGCTTCAGCGCTGACAACAAAAGAGGGCCTCGAAAAGCAATTGAGCTCGGCGAAAGAGAGCTGCGACAAGCAGAGGTCTTTGACTACCGCCGCTGAGTCCAAATTAAGTGCTGCAGGTGAACACATGCACGTGTACATTCATCAATCCTCGCTTGCATGCATGTGTGTGCGTCTGCATACACATCTAGGCATGATGAGAGTGGAATGTATGCATGACTACGGATAATTTTACAGAAAAGTGGCTATGCGTTTGCGCACGCTCACCGCGTGCGCCGCCGACGAAAAAACAAACGGGCAGCGCTGCAGCCGATTGCCCGCCTAGGCAGTAGAGCTTGCTGGCGGCAGAAGAGCTTGCTTATCGCCAGCGCGGTGCGCGCGCGTGCGCGCGTGCCCCGCTCTCGCGCCGTTGCGATCAGGGCACACGTGTGCATCTGAGAGTACCAAAAGAAGTTCAGCTAGAGTTTGCTTGTGCCGGCGCTGCCTGTGAGAACATAGTAGTGATCTGTCAGTATGGAGAAGTGATTATCTGTGTGTGCATTTACAAATCAATTTGTATTAAGTGGCCGAGCAAGAACGACTGAAGACGAAGCTGAAAGAATTTGAGGACTCGTTAAGTACATTTCAGAAGGACGCGAGCGTGGCACAAGACAACGCTAAAAAGCTCGGCGACAAAAATGAGGCTCTTGAGGCACAGGTGTAAATATGCTGGCGCGTTTGTGTATCGGGGCTGGATGCTGGCAGCATGTGGCAAAACGCAGACACTGGTAGCTGAATCTATTCCTGCAATCATGACGACGATCCTGCATGTCCGTGTCTGCAGATAAAAAAACTTCAGAGCGACGCAGCAGCGCGCACCAAGGATTATGAATCCTTGAAAGCTACTGCCGGTAACGATGCTTCTGCTGCCAAGACATTGAAGGCAGAGCTTGACAAAATTCAGAAGGATCTTGTGGAGCTGAGGTACGTGACGCATTGACCACAAATGTAGACTCTTTTAGTTCGGTGTTGTTTTCCTGCAATTACCAATTCTCTTAGGCGCGTGCACGAGTCCGTGAGCTGATGAATGCACGTCCAAATGGATACATGAATACATTGCCACAGAAAGCAGCTCGACAAGAGTACATCGACAAACAAGGATCTAGAGGTTCAGAGCAAAACTTGGCAAGAAAAGTGCAGGTATCCGGCATGAATTTCTGTGTTCACCGAATTGTCTCTGACAGGCGTGTGCGCTTGCGGTCTATGCATGCCTGCCTGAAAGTCTTGCCGCCCTCCACCAACCTTCACCACACTGCAGCATTTACTGTGTGGCGACGCATGTGCAGCGAACTCGAGAAGAAGTTGTCGGCGCGTGAAAATAGCTTCAAAGAGAACACGACGCTTAGGTATGCATGTGGTGTTACCAGCATGTTTGAAGGTTGAATCGAAACATCCGCCGTGGTTGCGTTGGACTGGACTGTAGTCCTGAGCCCGTTGTCATGTGTCTTCATTTCCGAGTCTTCAAATTAAGACTGGAATTTTTTTGCATGGGTGTACTTGCACAGCACCAAGGTGCAGGCGCTGGAGCACGAGCTGGCTGGTGTCAAGGAAGATCGGAAGCGATGGAGCCATTATCGCACCATCTGTGATGAGGTAAGGAACTGGGGAGGCAAGAAAAGTTGGTGCGCGCCGTTAGTGCGCGCCGTTGGTGCTTCGGGGGCAAGGGGCGGCGCTTAGAGGCCCCGCCGGCACTCTTCGTTCGCTGCAGAAGCCTGTATAGGTTTGTTCAGGGTGAGCGTGGCCTCGCACGCGGCCCGTGAGCGTGGCCTTCGCACGCGGCCCCCGCCATGGGATTACGGCCCACGAGTTGGAATAGTTTGACAAGTTCCGTCGTGGTAATTGACTCGCGATCCTGTTTCACGCAGACGGTGGCGAATTACGAAGAGCTCATGAAGAAGTACAATGACGACATTTTCAACCTGAAGGCAACTCACGACCAGGAAATGCGCACCCTGAGAGATCAGTACGACTTAGTTGATGAAACCAGGGAAGCCTTGTTCGTGGAGCTCAATCGGTTTCTGTCAATGCCCAACCCGTGTGGCGTCGGCATGGCGTGCTCCGAAGTCAAGTCCAAGACGGAGAGGTTGATTGTGGTGCAGGGAATCCAGCCAGGGCTCTCTGCAGATCTCAGTGGCGTGATTCGCATAAATGACCAGCTGATTCAAGTGAACGAGTATTTGTCAGACGATCTGAGCTTGTCCGAAGTCCAGGCCGCCGTAGCTGGTAACAGGGGCACGCAGGTGGCGTTGCGCATGAGGCGCAAGATTGAAGAGGGTGAGCACAAGGGTGAGACGTTTGATTACCGTGTTGTTTTGAAACGCGGCGCTTGGGGTCCGGAGCACTGCGTGATGACGCCTGAGGATTTAGACATGATCAACACGGGCAGATGGCCCCAACCGGGCGGTGTAAGCGCAGAGAAATTCAGTATGAATGCCGTCACGGGAGGCATTGATTGCTCACTGAAGTACGAAGGCAAAGGCAAGGACAGCCTGGGTCTGGAGACCAGGTCTGGCATGCCGGCGTCGGCTTCAGGAATGACTCCATCGCAACCAGAAGGTGTGTGTCGCTGGCCGAATGTCTTGTGTGTTCTCCTTTCTCGTTTTCTCTGCAACCGATGACGATGACTTATGCATATGTGTGCCGAGGTCCTGCAGGTCAAGTCACAGGCATTAAGACGGCAAGCCTGGCCGCCTTGAACAAGATGGGGTCTAAGAGCAACGTGCTTCCGCCCAAGAAGAAGTGAGGGGCCGGTGCAGGTCGAGTTCCTGGAAAAATGAAGCAATATTGAGCCTTACTGTATATGCAGGATGTGGGGAGCGGAATGGATGTGCGAATCTCGTAAAAGGGACATCATTCTGCTTATTTTGGCGTCCTGGTTTTTATAGAATCTTTTGAAAAGGTTGCGGCAAGGTGATGGGCCCAATGTTGCAAAATCCGAATGGTATTTAGAGTCTCCTCAAAACGGAGGCGTTACCCTTGTTCCACTCCAAGCGGAACACAGGTGTTGGAGGACAGTCCCTCCCTTACACGAGCCCCGAAGATTGTTCTCCCTATCTCGTCAACGGGCGACGCCCTGAACCCCCTTTGGAGTATCTTTCTTAATATACTCTTCATACATACTCCACTCTCTGTCATAGGCTGCTCACCCCTGCTGCCCTTATAGGGGGGTAGGGGTTAAATGAAAGCAAAACCGGTGACGGGGTGAGGAGGAGGGCATTCATTCGTATTAAGATTGAATACGAATATTGTTAAACGTGGTTGATTACGAGTATCTCTCTCTGCTGTAGAGAGAGACTGAGCATAACTTGGCTACCGTGACATGTCGCAAGTTTCTGGCTTCAGGAGCAACTTCAGGTTCGTCTTTCGTCTTTCCGTTACGAAACAGCCTTGGCAGCACCAGCCTGCTGTCTGCCGGTCACAGGCTGCTGTCAAGCTTATTTGGCGGTGTGCTGCTCGTGATGACGCCTTCTGTTGTCGCTCTCGAGTCACGCGCCTTGTAGATAGGAGAGGGCCTCGATCAGGTCAAAATTGGCGCACTCCAGCGCCGTCATGGCTTTGACCTTTGGGACGCCCGAGATCTCTACCAACTGTTGCACCTTTACATCGTTTTCACTGAGTTGCGTCTTGGCATGCTCTGAGAGAGACTCACGCGCCTGCGCATCATCGTCTGAAGGTGTGATGCCGTCTCCCGAGTGTGACGGAGGTCGGCAGGCTGTCTTGGGCGAGTCCCAGTGTCCCCAAAGATTTACATGGCTGGTACCACATTGCTCGCATCGACCTTCATGTTGTGTGTGCGTGTGCAGTGTGTCTGAGAGAGAGTACATGCGTGCGCTCATGAACGATCTCTCTCGCACGCGCGCCCTCTCTCACACAGACGCGCAAACACACACACAGCGTAGGTCTCTCTGCAGCATGTGTCATGTAGTAACAAAGGCAGTCCTGTCCGCACAAACGCGCATACATCAAGGATCAGACCGGACATCCACTTTTTCCCGGTGCTTTCCGGACTATGCTTCTTGGTCTTGCCCTGCTGCGCCATCCCTGCCGCTGCACTGCCCAGTGTCACCTTTTTCTCAGCAGGATCGACTGCCCCAACCCTGCCGGAGCTCCCACCGACCATGCCAGAGCTCGCCTTGCCGTGCTTCTGCGTCTTCTCTGGGCCGAGCTTTGCTGCCTTTGGAGGTGCGCGAGCATACGGCTTGTCAAGGCCCAGGCCCTAAAGTTTGTTGTGATGGGTGTCAGAAAAATCAGATCGACTCATTGCTTCACTGAAGATGAGAGCGGGGCACAATGCACACAAGGCAACGAACGCAGACCTTAAGCACAAGCGCGTTGCGCTTCATATTTGCCCGCCGGAGCTTCTCATACTCTGAGTCGAGGTCGTCGTCTGTACTGTCCTCGGAAGCTCGCTTGGAGCTTGTCGCTTGTCGCTTGGAGGCCCGCTTGACCTGGGCAGCCGTGCACGCCTTTGCTTTGTGCTTAGAGTCCTCCGGCGCCCAGTCGGTGTCATCGTCGTCTTCCAGGTCGTCCGAGTCTGACTCCTCATCGCTGTCCTCGCCTCGACGCCGTGGCATCGGTCCGTGACGGTCAGAATCCTTTGGACCCGACAAATATGTCCCTAAGAAAGCTGTTGCACTACACCTCCAGTCCGATAGAAACGCTTGAGTCTAAATCGGCGGGCAAATGCTGCACAGCATATTGAAGCTTTGCATACTAGCCTCTCTGCGTCTCACTCACTCTCAGGTGTGTATCGGCCTGCCTATGCTCGATTTGCTCCTCGCTCTCCGGCCGGGGCGTCGCATCATTGTATTGCGACTGCGACTGACACTCCCTACTGCGCCCTGTACACGCCCAGACATTGAGCGCTTGGCATGGGCCAGCGAAGATGACAAAGAGCCCCGTCCACCACTGGATGCCAGAGACGCCCGAGGAGTATTACAGATCGATAGTGCTATCTGCGCCGGTCCTTGGCACACGACGTAAGTGATCATAGTAATTATAAATACTCGTAAGTTATTGTCTTCACACGTCTCATGCTCGTGTGCTCAGGTCCTGGCCGCGATCCGAGAGCAATATTCAGGATTGGGGATTAGGTTTTCAGTCTCAAACCCCGTGAGGTTTTATTGGGCCCTTGAGGGTTTATTGGGGCTGAGGGCTTAGGCTCAGGCTGGCAGGGAAACAAGTGTCATATTTAGTAATGCGAGACGCATAATGTACGTGAATACATATATATTCAGTATTTTACGGCACATGCGTCTACCTGCACTTGAGAGAGCAGCAGATGCGTATCATGCATCAATGATGCGCTGGCGACAATGAACTCACGCTCTTTCTTTCTCTTCCTCGCGAGCGCGCGCGCGCGCGCGCTGTGTCTCTCTCCCCCCGCCGCCCCCTCCTCCTTCTCCTTCTCCCTCTCTCGCGATTCTCTTTAACCACACGCAGATATCTCGAAAGACGGAAAGATCAAGTACTCGTCACCAGAGCTGAAGAAGATTGACCAAATACTTGATAAAGCTCGATTTGGGCTCGCTCATCTAGAACGTCTCTGGAACGTCTCGGACGCCCTTGGCGGTCTCTCACTCACTCACTCTCTCTCTCTCTCTCTCTCTCACTCTCTCTATCTTCTCTCTCTCTCTCTCTCTCTCACACACACACACACACACTCACTCTATCTCTCTCACACACACACTCACTCTATCTTCTCTCTCTCTCTCTCTCTCTGTCTCTCTCTCTCTCTCTTGTTTCTCTCTCTCTCGCCCGCGCTCTCTCTCTACACATACACACACTATATGGACACATACACAGGCAACATCAGCCCTGAACCCTAAACTTTAAACAGTAAACCCTAAACAAAACCCTAAACAAAACCCTAAACAAAACTCACTTTATACACCCACCGTATGTATGTATACGTGTGTATGTATGTATACAAATACACACACACACACACACGCACACACACACACACACAC
>Ga0315899_10005793_pt1 | contig 13333 bp, 12 predicted proteins | sample LakEriMetagenome_2_FD_203518 | JGI IMG/M metagenome (GOLD analysis project Ga0315899, IMG submission 203518) | Freshwater fungal communities from buoy surface, Lake Erie, Ohio, United States - Buoy 4 MA112 | ecosystem: Environmental > Aquatic > Freshwater > Lake | place: USA: Lake Erie, Ohio...
TCTGATCATTTCAATCAAATTAAATCTGTCTAAAAGCATCCTTTCTGATTCGGAAAGGATGCTTTTTTTATTCAATTGAAATTCAAAATTGAAGATATTCTCGTTGTAAATACTAATTTAGTGGGATGGATTCGTTAATTACTCTCCTTGTTAATTATAAGTTATTTGAAGAAAAGCGCATAAAAGATCGCTTTTTCAAACATACTGATCTATTGAAAATTCTAAACGGAATTAAGAAAAATTCGGATTTTAATGTTAATGAGGCTGGTTTTTCAACAAACGGACGCTCCATCAACCTGATTACCTGGGGTAAAGGACCAAAACGGATTTTTCTATGGAGTCAGATGCATGGTGATGAAGCAACCGCTACCATGTCTATTGCTGATCTTTTGAATTTTTTATCAAAGCCAGACCAGTATAAACATATTCATGATTTACTATCTGAACAATGCACCCTTTATATTTTACCTATGGTGAATCCAGATGGAGCCGAGGTTTTCCAACGCCGGAATGCTATGGATATCGACATAAACCGTGATTTTCACCGGCAAGAGAGTCCGGAAGGTAGAATTTTACGCCGTTTACGTGATGAAATTAATCCGCACTTTGGTTTTAATCTCCATGATCAGAGCACTTTATGGTCGGCAGGGAATACCGGAAATCCAGCTACCATCTCATTACTGGCTCCAGCATATGATGAAGACCTGAGTATCAATTCAACCAGAGAACAGGCAATGAAGGTGATTGCCATCATGAATTCTGAGATTCAAGAAACTATATCGGGCCATGTAGGTCGTTTCAATGATGAATACGAACCCAGAGCATTTGGAGATAATTTTCAGGCTGCAGGTACCAGCACCATATTAATAGAAGCAGGTGGTTATTATAATGATCCGGAGAAACAATATATCCGAAAAATATTTTTTCAGTCTATTCTTTCAGGCCTGATTTGTATTGCTGATGAATCCTATCTAAAGGCTAAAACAACAGATTATTTTTCCATTCCCGAAAATAAAAAACTACATTTTCCCTTATTACTCAGGAATTGTAAATTGGAAAGAAATGGTGTTCCATACATGATTGATATTGGACTTTGTGTAGAAGAGAAAGTCACTAGGAATGCCAGATCAGTAAAAAATACTTACATGGTAACTGAATTGGGCGACCTTTCTAATTATTATGGTTATGATGAAATGAACTGCGAAGATTTTACAATTACCGAAAAAAGAAAATTAAGTATTAATGAACCTGCAGATTTTACTGTTTATCATAATAATAATATTTTAATAAAACTTAAAAATGGAGTTTTAACTAATTATAATTTAGAATAAATTCATTATTCATGTTAACTGTTGTCTGTTACCTGTTGTCAGGCAACACCATCAGATAACTGATAACAGGTAACTGATAACTAATAAGTTATGGCATTAAACTACATCTGGATCGGCTTTTTTGTAATTGCGTTTCTCGTTTCATTGGTCAAACTGATATTCTTTGGCGATACCGGAATTTTTAACAATGTTGTAAACGGAATGTTCGACAGCGCTAAAACGGGGGCTGAAATATCTATAGGATTAATTGGGGTTATGACTTTCTGGCTAGGTATCATGAAAATTGGTGAACGTGCAGGTATGATCACGCTATTCGCAAAAGGTGTGAGTCCTTTTTTTAGCAGATTATTTCCGGGAGTGCCTAAAAGTCATCCTGCCAATGGATCAATCATCATGAACTTTTCTGCCAATATGCTCGGCTTGGATAATGCGGCCACCCCTGTTGGATTAAAAGCGATGCAGGAATTGCAGGAATTAAATCCGGAAAAGGATACTGCAAGCAATGCACAGATTATGTTTCTGGTGCTGAATACAGCTGGTATTACACTGATTCCCACGGGAGTTATCGCTCTAAGAATGGCAAATGGCGCGGCAAATCCTGCAGATGTGTTTATTCCTTGTCTGATTGGCACTTTCATTTCTTTTTTAGCCGGAATGATCGCAGTTTCTTTCTATCAAAAAATCAATCTGTTGCAGCTTCCTATTTTAATATTTTTCGGAGGGTTCATTGCTCTGATGGCAGGATTAAATTTATGGCTAGGGAGTCTCCCACCCGATCAGATACAGGTATATGCTGGTTTACTCGGTGGAATCATTATTTTTTCAATTATCACACTCTTTATAGTTTATGGGGCCACCAAAAAAGTAAATGTTTATGAAGCATTTATTGATGGGGCTAAAGAAGGCTTTAGTACCTCCATCATGATCATCCCCTTTCTGATCGCAATTCTGGTTGCAATCAGCGCTTTTCGTACTACCGGATGTATGGATTATGTGGTCAATGCAATCGGAACAGTGGTGGCTGCGATGGGTCTGGATACTTCCTTCGTACCAGCCTTACCCGTAGGTTTGATGAAAACACTCAGCGGTGGTGGTGCACGAGGACTGATGGTCGATGTGATGACTACTTATGGTGCTGATTCCTTTCAGGGCAGACTGGCAAGTGTAATTCAGGGTAGCTCAGAAACTACTTTTTATGTACTTGCGGTCTATTTTGGGTCGGTTGGAATTAAGAAACCACGTTATGCACTAGTCTGCGGACTTATTGCAGATTTGGTTGGACTAATCGCCGCGATTTTTCTGACCTACCTCTTTTTCGGGCATACTATTTAATAAGATTTTATTTTAAAAAAATAAATTAATAGTCTAACCTGTTTAGACATATGGAAGGATAATAGATAGCAATTATCCAAATATGGCTCTGGTGCATGATGATTATTTTCGGAAATCAATACCTGCGTTCTATAGGTTGATTCAGCCCTTTTCTCTGGTTAATTCAGGCAAGAAATACCGTTATGATTCAGATTACCAATAGATGGAAGCTACCTCCTCCGGCAAGGTTTATTTTACCCGGAACAGTTTTTCATTTGGACAGGCAGCCCAGCACAATAACTCTCGTCTACCACCTAGTTAAACCTGTTCCAGCCGAATCATATTTGAATATCCCCGCGCAATTAATCTGTTTTTTACTGGAAGCCAAAGTTCACATTGAAGGTTGATGATCTGCTTACCCCGTTTAATAACAGAGCTTCTTGCTTCAATAATATCTCCCTCAAGAGCAGGAGCAAAATAGTCTATGTAATTATTGATCGTAGTGTAATGATGGCTTAAATTCATTGTAAACACGGTTGCACCAATAACATCATCAATAATACCGGCAATAACCCCTCCATGAAGCACCTGCATCGGATTGGTCATATCCTTTCTGATCCGGTATTCAAAGATTAGGGCTCCTGCTTCAGCACCTTTTACAAATGGTTTGAGCCAATGGGTAAAGGGTGAAGGGCTCTTACTGAACTCCTTTCCAATTTCCTGCTGAATTGCAACTAAATGTTGATTAATCTCACCCATATCTATATAATTATCGGAATAAATAAATTTACAATATCAAGGTTATTCCTTCTTATTTAAAAAGAATCAAAGCAATAATTAAGGTTACAATCACATTAAAGACCTGAGCAATCAAAAAAGCGTAAAAAGGTTTCTTACTTTGTTTATTAAAAAGATCGGCAAAATTGGTTTCAAGTCCGATACTGGTGAAAGCCAACGCAAACCATAATCCCTGAAGGTTCTTAAGACTCACTTTTACAGATGAACTAAGCTCAGGACTCAATACAAAAGAGAACAATAAGGAAGCTGCCAGAAAGCCCAAAACGAATTTTGGAAATCGCTGCCAGATTATCTTGATACCGGGCTTCCCATCCGGCTCGTTAGATTTTGGATGCTTGGTATAAGTCCAGTAAACGGAGATTGCAAAAGCAGCCAGACCAAGCAATACATTTTGTGAGAACTTTACAATGGTACTGATCTTTAATGCGGTTTCTCCAACTAATGACCCCGAAGCTACAACAGCGCCAGTGGTATCGATACTACCACCAAGCCATGCTCCGGTTACCTCCTGCGACAAATCAAAGTATTTTGCTATCACAGGCATAAATATCATCATCGGAATAGCGGTAATCAGTACCATTGAAATCACATACGAAAGCTTTTTTGAATCCCCCTTTATCGCTCCTGAAGTGGCAATAGCAGCAGAAACCCCGCAAATAGAGACAGCGCTAGAAATCATCATAGTGAGTTCATCGTCTATTTTCAACTTTCTACACAACCAGAAAGCAAAATACCATACGGATAAAACCACAGCTAAGGCCTGTATGAGTCCTAGGGAACCTGCTTTTAGCACATCAGAAAAAATCACACTTGTTCCCAACAGTACTAATCCGATCTTGACAAACAGCTCCGTTGAGAGTGAAGCACGAAGCCATTCTGGTAATTTAAAGAAGTTACTGATGACGAGACCAAGACCTAAACTGAAGATAACTGCTTCGAGATTAATGGCTTTCAGTTGACTATTCCCTGCGAGAATTAAAGCAATAATAGTAATCAGATAAACCAATGGAAAACCAAACAAGAAATGTTTAATTGGTTTCGATGTTAAAAATGCTCCTATTGCAGCTATAATTGATACATATATCAGCTGTATAAAAATGAGGCTGAGATTACCGACGGAAAGCACCTTACCGTAAAGCTCAGATGAATTGCTCCAACCGAAAGCCGGGACCTCTAAAATTAGTCCTGAAATCGAAAGAATAATAATCAGAGTACCAAGCAATACCACTGACCAGTCTTCATGCATTAAGATTTTTTTTTGTTCTGACATACAATTTATAAAGTGATTATAAAAATAAATATATGGTTAAGTAATTGTCTAACAGCATAATACCTATGCATGCCGTGTACTCCACAACCCGGAGGGCTTGATGAAGAACAAATATAGATTCCTTTCGCAGAAGTACAACATAAAGAAGTTCTAAAGGCCGACCGGGTAATGATCTGACTGATATCAATAATTCCTCCATTTAAAAAAGGGTAAGTAATAAAGATCATTTGGCTGCTTGAATTATTAAAAACAGATGAAACACTCTCCTTTTGTATCAAAACAAGTGAAATATGAGATAAGAAATATCAAACAAAAATATTTCCTAAATCATACAATTCTTGAAACGACCAACAGATAAATTATTTTTTCTGAAAACGAAGTTTCTCTGGCAATGAATCGAGCGCAAAATAATGATGATCAACAATTTTGCCTTTTACATTCACAATTCTGAATCCAGAACTATCGGCTCCGAGCGGCCTCCCAACAGGCCCGGTAGTAATCATTTCAAGATCCCCTGCCTTTCCATAAGAATTACGATGATAATGACCTGCAAAGACTTGTTTTACTCCATATTTTTGAAATAATTCTAGATACTTTTTGCGGCGCTCTGAATTAATATTGAAATATTCATCCGGTTCATTTGAATCTTTTAGAAACAGTGAATGGTGCATAAATACCATGATATTTTTCACTCCTGATTTTTGGGCAAGTTCCAAATTTTTCCTCAGCCAATCTTCCTGTGCCAAAGCCTCATCTGGAGCCAGTGAAGGGTCTTTGATTAATGAAGAATTGATTATTATTCCTAGCATATTGCCTGAGCGAAAAGTATAACGGTCTTCGCCGAAATGTTTTTTATAAAGTTCGAGACTTGCGGGTGTAGGAACATTTTCTACATCATGATTACCTGAAACACTATACAATTTTATTGAAGGATTCAGCTGAGCTGCTATCCGCTTATATTCTGCAATTTGTGAAAGATCACCAGGTTTATTAACAAGATCACCGCAAATCACAACAAATGCGGGTTTTAAACGGTTTGACTCGGCTATAGCCTTTTCCATATTTTTAGTTTCTCTACTGAATTCCTTATTAGCATTAAAAAACCCAAATTGAGTATCTGCCATTTGAAAAAAGGTATACGGTTTAGAGGCACATCCTGAAATAAGCAGTAAGAACAAAATAGCAATTGTCTGTACTTGGTAAAAAGATCTTTTCATATGTTAAATATCTCTATACAATATGAATAAGCAAAACATTTATATGATCATTACGTTAATTTTACTGTGAAATTAAAGACGAATTCCAAACAAATATGGATCAATTAGATTGATTCAAAAGAAATCATAAAGAAAAGAGTGATCAAATCAACAAGCATGTGTTGATTTCTGATAATCTTAATTTCTTAACTTGTACCCGATAACCAATGTTCGATAAAAATGAATGAAGTATATATAGTATCGGCGGTAAGAACTCCTATTGGGAGCTTCGGAGGCTCGCTTTCAAGCCTTTCAGCAAGTGAACTGGGTGCTGCTGCTATAAAGGCCGCTGTTGAACGTGCCGGCATTCAGTCTGAACAGGTCCAGGAAGTATTTATGGGTAATGTTTTATCTGCAAATCTCGGACAAGCTCCAGCTACCCAAGCTGCGAAATTTGCAGGCTTACCGGATATTCCAGCAACTACAATCAACAAAGTATGTGCCTCCGGAACAAAGGCAATAATAATTGCTGCACAGAGTATTGCATTGGGAGAGAATGATATTGTAATTGCAGGGGGAATGGAAAGTATGAGCAATGTGCCATATTATTTGGATAAGGCAAGAAATGGCTATCGGCTTGGGAACGGACAAATTATTGACGGATTGGTAAAAGACGGCTTGTGGGATGTTTATAATGATTATCATATGGGAACTGCAGCAGAACTTTGTGCAACTGAATGTAATATTAGTCGTGAAGACCAGGATGCTTTTGCAATAGAATCTTACAAAAGATCACAAGCTGCACAAGCAAACAGCAAGTTTAAAAATGAAATTATACCTCTTGAAATAAAGGACAAAAAAGGAGAAATAACCTTAATTGAACATGATGAAGAAATAAATGCAGTTAAATTTGACAAAATACCTGGTCTGAAACCTGTATTTAAAAAAGATGGTACAGTAACAGCTGCAAATGCTTCCACGTTAAATGATGGTGCGGCTGCATTAGTTTTGATGAGCAAAACAAGAATACAAGAATTAGGACTTAAACCTTTAGCAAAAATTATATCCTATGCAGATGCACAACAAGCTCCAGAATGGTTTACCACAACTCCGGCAAAAGCGATCCCTAAAGCACTGGAACGGGCTAAAATCAAATCCTCTGATGTTGATTTTTACGAAATAAATGAGGCATTTTCAGTGGTTTCATTAGCAAACAACCGAATTCTTGAACTTGATCCGGCTAAGGTAAACGTCAATGGAGGTGCTGTTTCAATGGGACATCCTCTTGGAGCATCCGGTGCTCGTATTGTGGTCACTTTACTGAATGTACTTCAACAAAACGGTGGTAAAATTGGAGTAGCAGGTATTTGTAACGGAGGAGGCGGAGCAAGTGCAATTATTATTGAAAACATGCAATTCTAAGACATGAAAAAGCTTTTTTTAATTTTCGGATTGTTAATTTTTACTTTTGGAAGTGCTGAAGCTCAACATTCTGATAGTAATAAAAACAAGCAAATCATTTCAGACCTTCAGGATAGCCTTCAAGTTCTTAGCTACAAAATGATCAATGACAGCATTGAGCCTGAGCGTTACAATGCGAATTACAAACTAATTAAAACGTTGGTTAATGCTTTAAAAACACCTAATTCGTTTAATTATTCTTTTGATTCACTTAAAACTATTTCAATTCAAACATCCCCAGATAGACGGTTTAGAATCTTCAGCTGGCATGTAATGAATAATGATGGCAGTTACCGTTATTATGGTACCATTCAAATGAATAATCCTGACGGCAGATTACAAATGTTCCCCCTTGTAGATTATACTCCGTTAATAAAAAACGTAGCTGATACAGTTACTACAAATGACAAATGGTATGGTGCTCAATATTACCGTATTATATCTGTTTTAAATAATGTCAAAACCCCCTATTACGTTTTACTTGGCTGGAAGGGAAATACTGTAAATTCAACAAAAAAAGTGATTGAAATACTTTATTTTAAAGATGGAAAGGCATACTTTGGGATGCCGGTATTCGATGGTGATATGGAGCAGCCATTAAAAAAGCGTACTATCTTTGAATATGACCGGCGTGCATCAATGGTATTAAACTTTGATCCATCTAACAATACGGTGGTATTTGATCATCTTGCACCGCCAGATCCTAAATTAAAAGGCAAATTTGAACTATATGGCCCTGATTTATCTTACGATGGATACAAGCTCGTTAACGGCAGGTGGAAATTTGTGCAAGATCTTGAACTGAAAAATAGCCCTTCAGATCAGGATGATAATTTCAATGACCCGAAGAAGATGAAAGGGAATTGATAGTTGGCAATTGACAGTTGACAATTAACACACATAACTGCTAACAGATAACAGGTAACAGCCTTTAAGGCGAAACCGCCTGCATCATCAATCCACAAACATAAGCACCGTAAGTACCTATTACATAACCGAACACCGCAAGTAATACTCCTACCGGAGCCAAAGAAGGATGAAATGCACTAGCTATGACCGGAGCTGATGCTGGTCCGCCAATATTGGCCATACTACCAACAGCAGCAAAAAAGAAAGGAGTTCTGGTTATTTTAGCAATAATGAATAAGATAATAGCATGGATAAGAATCCATATCAAACCAATAAGTAGGATTCCTGGATTTCTGAAAATGGCCATCACATTCATTTGCATACCGATTGTAGCAATCAGAACATAAAGCATGACGCTCCCAATCCTTGAGGCTCCGGCTCCTTCCAGATTTCTCATTTTTGTAAATGAGAGTAACATCCCAAACGTAGTAGCAATAATTACCAGCCAGAAAAATCCTGAAGTAAGACTGAATTTGCTTAGGTAAGGTGCATTGATTGTGACCCATGGTGCAATGGTATCTGCACCAAAATGAGCAATAGCAGTAACTCCAAAAGCAACTCCAAGAATCATAAGAATATCTTCCATTTTTGGAATCCTCATGATACTTAACTGATAGGCTTCAATCTTATCCTTTATTTCAGTAACCGACTGATCATCAGCTTTTAAAAATTTATTAATACTACTATTTTGCCCGGCACCATATAACAAAAGAGCCATCCACGCATAACTAATAAAGACATCTAAAGCCACCATGGCTGAAAACAAATCAGTACTTGGCTTAAATATCTCAAACATTGCAGCCTGATTTGCTCCCCCACCAATCCAGGTTCCTGCAACTGTACTTAATCCTCTCCATACAGCATCTGCTCCTTCTCCACCAACAATTTCTGGAGCAAAGAAGGCTACTATCCATACAGCTAATGGCCCTCCGATTATGATACTAATTGAAGCAGTAATAAACATCAAACCAGCTTTCTTCCTTAATTTCCAGATTTCATTAAGGTCCAAACTTAGAGTAAATAACACAAGACTTGCAGGCAAAAGATACCGAGAAGCCATTCCATATAAACCTGAAGTAGTACCGGAAATAATACCTGCAGAATTTAACAAACCAGGTAGAAAATAGCAAAGCAATATTGGAGGAATTACCGAATAAAGTTTTTTAAAAAATGTCAGACTGCTCTGTGACGACCAAAAAACAAATCCCAAAATACCCATTAGAATTCCTAAAACAACTGCATCGTTCGTAATCAAAGAAGTTTTTTCTACCATTAGGATGACACCAAAATTTTTTACAAATAACATATGTCAGCAATTTTAGTAAATTTTAATTATAATTGAACTTTTTACTCCTATTTAACCAGTTATGAGTAACTATTTAGCCAATTATCAATTCAAAACAACTAATTGTTATTAAACGTATGGAAATACAACAAAAACAGCTTTTCGGCCACCCAAGAGGGTTATATGTACTTTTTCTTACCGAAATGTGGGAAAGATTCAGTTTTTATGGAATGCGGGCACTTCTCGTATTATTTTTGGTTTCATCGGTAAATGGTGAAAATCCCGGGTTTGGGTGGACAAGCAGCGAAGCATTAAAACTGTATGGTATTTACACTTTTTTGGTCTATTTATCCTCTATCCCCGGGGGAATACTGGCAGATAAATTGATTGGACAAAAAAAGGCAGTCATCCTGGGTGGTTTACTGTTAGTAGCAGGCCACAGTATTCTTGCTTTTCAGTCGTTAATAACTTTTTATATTGGATTAGGACTGATCATTGCAGGTGTAGGTTGTCTAAAACCAAATATCTCGACTATGGTTGGTGGTCTTTATCCAAAAGGTGATGATCGCCGTGATAAAGGATTTACTATCTTTTATATTGGAATTAATACCGGTGCCTTTCTGGCAGGTATCATTATTGGCTATGTTGGAGAAACAATGGGATGGCATTATGGTTTCGGACTTGCAGGAATTGGAATGGCCCTGGGACTGATTATTTTTATGTTAGGCCATAATGACCTAAAAGGAGTTGGTGAAGCAACTAAGACCTTATCTGCAGCAGATCAAGCTACTATCTCAAAACCTCTTACAAGTATCGAAAAAGACCGTGTTAAAGTGATGTTGCTTTCCTTTTTGATGATCATTGTTTTTTGGGGTGCTTTTGAACAGGCAGGAGGCTTAATGAATCTATATGCCTCAGAGAAAACTAATCGTATGATTTCATTTCTTGACTGGACAGTCCCTGCAACCTGGTTTCAGTCAGTAAACTCATTTTTTATAATTACCCTGGGTATTCCTATTGCCGCTTTTTGGTTTAACCGCAAAAGAAACGGAAAAGAAGCATCTTCTATTTTTAAAATTGCCATTGGTGTAATCATTATGGGTTGGGGCTTTTTATTCATGTCGGCCGCTTCCATCCAGTATCAAAATGACGGCGCTTCAGCCATGTATTGGCTGGTTCTAGCCTACCTGTTTCATACAATCGGTGAACTTAGTGCTTCCCCTGTTGCACTATCATATATTACCAAACTTGCACCAATGAAATATGCATCAATCATGATGGGTGTATTTTTTGCAGCCACCGGACTTGGTAATTACGTTGCAGGATGGGTAGGTGTATGGTCACAAACTGCTGGCGAACTAGAGATATTTACCGGCATTGCAATTTTTTGTACACTAATTGGAAGTATTGTAATAGCCATATTAAAACCCTTAAAAAGACTTGCCCATGGAGCAGAAGACTTCTCAAAGGAAACTATGGCTACAGCTAAGGCTGAATAATTATGAATTTTTTAAAATAATTAAAGAGAGAGAGACCGAATAATCTCTCTCTTCGTTTAAAGCAGTATATTCGTAAATCAAATCTATTTTTGTGTTATCAGACAGTATTGTTATAATTCCTACCTATAACGAAAAGGAAAATATCGAAAATATTATCCGAAAGGTATTTTCCCTGCCTGATTTATTTCACGTTTTGGTTGTAGATGATGGATCACCTGATGGTACGGCTGAAATTGTTAAGAGTTTACAGGCAGAATACGAGGGCATGGTTCATATTGAAGAGCGTTCTGGCAAACTCGGACTTGGAACTGCGTATATCCATGGATTTAAATGGGCTCTTTCTCGTAATTATGAATATATTTTTGAGATGGATGCAGATTTTTCACACAACCCTGAAGACCTGATCCGTTTAAAAACTGCTTGTATCGAGGGCGCTGACATGGCTATTGGCTCAAGGTATATCAAAGGGGTAAATGTTGTGAATTGGCCCATGAGCAGGGTTTTGATGTCTTATTTTGCATCTGTTTATGTCAGAATGGTAACACGAATCACTATTCAGGATGCAACCGCGGGTTTTAAGTGCTACCGACGCCTAGTGCTTGCAACCATTCCGCTCGAAAAAATCAGATTTATTGGTTACGCTTTTCAAATTGAAATGAAATTTACTGCCATAAAATATGGGTTTAATGTGGTTGAAATTCCAATAATCTTTACCGACCGTACAGAAGGAACTTCCAAAATGAGTACTAAAATTTTCAGGGAAGCATTTTTAGGCGTAATCCAAATCAAATTATACAGCTTTTTCAGGAAGTATAAATAAATTAACATTGAACTGGACTATAAAAATTTAAGCCTTTAAAATTTATATTTACTACATAATAATCATTCGATAAGAACCTCAATAAATTTTCAAAACCTATGAATGAAAATCTTGACCCTGCAGAAGAGAACCTATCACCAATAGAACGGGAGATTGAGAAAGTTCTGCGACCACAGGTTTTTGAAGATTTCACAGGTCAGCATAAGATTCTGGCGAACCTGCGTATTTTCGTTCAGGCGGCCAAACAACGGGGTGAAGCGCTAGATCATGTATTACTTCATGGTCCGCCCGGATTAGGGAAGACTACCCTTTCGCACATCATTGCTAATGAAATGGGCGTTAACATACGCATTACCTCGGGTCCGGTTCTGGACAAACCGGGTGATCTTGCCGGATTATTAACCAATCTTGAAGAAGGAGATATCCTTTTTATTGATGAAATTCATCGTTTAAGTCCGCTCGTAGAAGAATACCTCTACTCAGCTATGGAAGATTTCAAGATCGATATCATGCTCGAAACAGGTCCGAATGCCAGATCTGTACAAATCTCATTAAATCCATTTACTCTGGTCGGTGCTACAACTCGCTCTGGTCTGCTAACTGCCCCATTGCGAGCGAGATTTGGTATCAACAGCCGATTGGAGTATTATGACGCAAAACTGCTAACAACAATTGTCCAGCGATCTGCGCATATCCTTAAAACAGAAATATCTGATGAAGGGTCCTATGAAATTGCTCGCAGAAGTCGTGGTACACCTAGAATTGCAAATGCTCTATTACGTCGTACCAGAGATTTCGCACAGATCAAAGGTACAGGCAATATTGATACTGATATTGCAAAATATGCTTTAAATGCTCTGAATGTTGATGAGCATGGACTTGACGAAATGGATAATAAGATACTTTTGACCATTATAGACAAATTCAAAGGTGGCCCTGTAGGGCTAAAAACCATTGCTACAGCTGTTGGAGAAGAAGAAGGAACCATTGAGGAAGTTTATGAACCGTTTCTTATTCAGGAAGGATATATCATGCGTACTTCCAGAGGCCGGGAATGTACTGAGGCAGCATATAAACATTTAGGTCGGATTAAAACAGGAGGTAGTAACACCTTGTTTTAAACACCCTTTTGATTTATAAGAATTTATTCAATAAGAATCAGGATATGCTTAATCTATACATAAACGTATAAAAACGAAACAATTCATTAGCCGTCTGTTCATTTATCCGGATAAGGACAATTAGTCTTGACAACAACACATACATATTTCAATTCATTCTTCTCTGCAATCAAAATTCATATACTGGTCTTCTTACTAGGTTTATTTTCCATATTTGAACTATAAAATGATCAATAAAAGTCAGTATTCACAGTTTATAAAAACAGAAGCTCTAAAACTAGGATTTCAATTTTGCGGTATTTCTAAAGCTGAATTTTTGGAGGAGGAAGCTC
>Ga0315899_10005796_pt1 | contig 13330 bp, 11 predicted proteins | sample LakEriMetagenome_2_FD_203518 | JGI IMG/M metagenome (GOLD analysis project Ga0315899, IMG submission 203518) | Freshwater fungal communities from buoy surface, Lake Erie, Ohio, United States - Buoy 4 MA112 | ecosystem: Environmental > Aquatic > Freshwater > Lake | place: USA: Lake Erie, Ohio...
GATTCATCTTCAATGAAAATACAAGAAAGGTTAATTGGCTAAGATGATGCACATAGTTTTTTTGACAAGCGAATATCCGAAATTAGGAAATTCTCATGGCGGAATTGGAACGTTCGTGCAGACATTATCAAGGTGGATGGTGAATGCGGGTCATCATGTGAGCGTTGTGGGTATAAATTATGATTCGGAGTATTATCAGGAAATAGACAATGGGGTTCATGTTTATCGTTTGCCCCGGAAGAGGTTAAAGGGGTTGACTTGGTTTTTGCACAACCGAGCCATTCATAACAAGTTATCTGCTTTAAATAAGACTAATCCAATAGATATTATTGAAGGCTCGGAGCTTTCATTTGCTTTCTTACCAAGAATCTCTAAGATTGTATATCTGATTCGTTTACATGGTGGCCATCATTTCTTTGCTGAATCAGAAAACAGAGGAATCAATTATTGGAAAGGGATACAAGAGCGACGTTCTTTTAGAAGGGCGGATGCGGTAGTTGGAGTAAGTAAATATGCAGTAGTTCAAACTTCTAAATACTTATCTTTTCTAGAGAAATTAAAGGGTATAATCAGTTGCCCTCTTGATATTAGTAAATTTCAGACATCAGCTTCCCCGAAAATTAATAAAGGTCGTATTTTCTTTGTCGGGACAATTTGTGAAAAGAAAGGAATAAAAGAATTAATTCAAGCCATCCCTATAGTAAAATCCGCTTTTCCGGAAGCGAGTTTACACATAGCTGGCAGGGATTGGGTATTTCCTGAAACTGGGAATTCATATATGCAATACGTGAAGCAATTCATTGATCCTGCGATGGAGGATTCGATACACTTTATGGGCCCAATTTCCAATATAGAGATTCCGAATTTATTAGAGATTGCAGAAGTGTGTTGTTATCCATCTCACATGGAAACATTTGGAATAGTCGCAATAGAAGCTATGGCGATGGGTAAACCAGTAGTTTTCACAAAACTGGGTCCAGGTCCTGAAATTATTGAGCATGGTGAAACTGGATTCCTTTGTAATCCTTTGGATCCAAAGGATATTGCTACACAAATAATATCAATTATGAGTAACACTGAAAATGCGAAGAAAATAGGTGAAAAAGCAAAAGAGAGTGTAATAACAAGGTTTTCAATAGACGAAATTGGAGCACAAAATATAGGGTTGTACGAGTCGTTACTTTGACATAGAGCGCCCTGAATAAATAAAAAACAATCATGATATCCATAGTCTCTCCCGTTTATAAAGCGGAAGGTATAGTAGAAAAATTAGTTTTTGAAATCGAAAAAACTATGAAAAAAATGTCACAAGAGTATGAAATTATTCTAGTTGACGATAGTTCTCCTGATGACTCTTGGAGTAAAATGAAAAGAATTTCCGAGAGTAATACAAAAGTAAAGTCGGTTCGTTTAAGTAAAAATTTTGGACAGCATCCGGCAATTATGGCTGGTTTATCCCTAGCAAAGGGAGAGTGGATCGTTGTTATGGATTGCGATTTGCAAGATCAACCAAAAGAAATCGAAAAACTATTCAATAAAGCTCAAGCTGGTTTTGATATAGTTTTAGCAAGAAGAGAGAATAGAAAGGATTCTTTTTTTAAAAGAATTACTTCTAAGATATTCTACATACTATATAGCTATTTAACAGAAACAAAATTCGACAGTACTATTGCTAATTTTGGCATTTACAATAGAAGGGTAATAGCAGAAGTGATAAGAATGAATGACTACATAAAGGCATTTCCACTTTTTGTGAATTGGGTTGGATTTAAATCTATTTCCATAGAAGTTGTTCATTCCCACAGGGAATCTGGTGTTTCTTCATACAATCTATCAAAATTAACGAGTTTAGCATTTAATACAATAATATCATTCTCAAATAAACCATTAAAGCTTTTTGTAAAATTTGGATTGTCTATTTCTGTTTTCTCTTTTGCATTTGGAATAATTACGGTGTACAGATATTTTATGGGCGAAATTGTAGTACTTGGTTATAGTTCGCTGATAGTATCAATTTGGTTTCTATCGGGTGTAATTATAACGACAATTGGAGTTGTTGGAATATACATAGGTAAAATATTTGATCAAACTAAAGGTAGGAAGTCATATATCATTGATGACATGGTAAATTGAAATTAGCGCCAAAAGCTCTGATGATTAAATAATTAAATACACTAAAATTCAAACTAATGATTAATATTAATTCTGAAAATTTAATAGTAGGCAAGAATTCTTTTATTCATCCTACCGCTTCGATTAGAGGAATAGATGGGAAGGCAAAAAGTGTATTTATTGGCGATAATGTTTTCATTGGAGCCAACGTACAGATAATTTGTGACAGTTTTTCTATAGGGGATTATTCTAAAATCCAACATAATACTAACATTCATGGTTACAAGCCTTGTAAAATCGGACACAACGCTTGGATTGGGCAATATTCAATAATAGACAGTATTGGGGGGACAAGTATTGGTAATAACTGTGGAATTGGCGCTCATTCTCAAATTTGGAGTCACATTAAATTTGGAGACACTCTGGAAGGCTGCAGATTTTTGAGCGAGAAGGAAATGAATATTGGAAATGATGTATGGTTTGTTGGGCATTGTATAGTTTCGCCAATTGTTGCCGCTGATAAATCCATGGCTATGGCAGGTTCTGTTGTTACAAAAGATATGAACTACAATGAAATTTATGCAGGGTCACCGGCAAAAAGCATTTCAGATAGAATTGGTCATCAATTTAACGAAATTACCATAGAGGCAAAATTTAATATTATGACTGAATATCTTAATGAATTCCGGATGAAGTTTGGGACAGGCCAGAGAATTAAGGTTGTCTGCGATGTTCGAGAAGTAAATTTAGGAGATGATGTATCATACTTTGTTGTCTCTTCAAGAGAATATAAAAAGACTTTGAGCGAAGAGGAGATTTTATTTATGAAATTTTTATTACCCGCAAAAGCGAAATTTACACCTTTAAATTGATGATACCATTTAATAAACCTTACCTAACGGGTAAAGAAACACTTTATATAGAAGATGCGGTAAAGTTGGGAAAAATTTCTGGTAATGGAAAGTATACCCAGAAATGTCAAAATTGGTTTGAAGATGAATATAACTTTAACAAATGTCTATTAACTACATCTTGCACTGATGCCCTAGAGATGGCTGCTATACTTATTGAGATTAAACCGGGAGATGAAGTTATTATGCCATCCTACACATTTGTTAGCACAGCTAATGCTTTTGTATTGAGAGGTGCTAAGCTAGTTTTTGCTGATAGCCGTGAAGATCACCCTGGGATAAATGAAGAATCAATTGAAGCTTTAATAACATCAAAAACAAAAGCCATTGTGACTGTGCATTATGCGGGTGTTGCTTGTGATATGGATATAATTATGGATTTAGCACTGAAGTATAATTTGTTTGTGGTAGAAGATGCGGCCCAAGCCATTGATAGTTTTTATGTTGGACGAGATGGAATTAAAAAATCTTTGGGAAGTATTGGTCATTTGGCGGCCTTTTCTTTTCACGAAACAAAGAATATAATTTCCGGTGAGGGAGGGATGTTAGTGGTTAATGACATGCAGTTTGCAAGAAGAGCTGAGATAATTTGGGAGAAGGGAACAAATCGTTCTTCGTTTTTCCGAGGAGAGGTGGATAAATATGGCTGGGTGGATTTAGGTTCTTCGTTTTTACCTTCAGAGATTATTGCTGCTTTTTTATGGGCGCAATTGGAGAATTTAGAGGCTATTCAGAATAGAAGAAAATTACTGTGGAGTCGCTATCATGAAAATCTTTCTGCCATGAATTTAAAAGGTATTAGACTTCCGAAAACCCATGAATTTGCGGACAATAACGGACATATGTTTTATTTGGTTTGCGATAATCCAAAACAAAGAAATGGTCTTATTGCAAAATTAAAGGAGAATAAAGTTCACGCAGTTTTTCATTATTTGTCTCTTCATTCCAGTGAATATTATAAAGAGAACCATGATGGAAGAATCTTGGTGAATTCTGATCAATTTGCTGAATGTTTGGTCAGATTACCTCTTTTTTATGAATTGACTTTAGATGAGATAGATGGAATTTGTGAATTAATCGGCAACTAAATTATCGATAGACCACATATAGCAAACCGAAATTACAAAGCTGAAAAGTGAAATTCTGTATTATTTCTCATGTCGTTCATTCAAAGGAAGGAAACTCTATTTGGGCTTATGGTCCTTATGTGCGCGAAATGAATCTTTGGGAAAATTATGTAGATGAACTAGTTATAGTTGCGCCTTTAGACAAGAAGAGGCCCCCCACCGAAATAGATTTGGCATATATCTCCAAAAAAATACGATTTATTGAAGTTGTACCATTTAATCTTTCTCGAAAAATGGAAATCTTGAGAACGCTAATGAATATGCCAATAGTACTTCTCAGAATCTTTCAAGGAATGTGCAGATCTGACCATATTCATCTTCGCAGCCCAGGGAATATGGGGTTATTAGGAGCTTTGGTTCAAATTTTTTTTCCTTTTAAAAAGAAAACAGCCAAGTACGCAGGCAATTGGGATTGGAGTAGCAAACAGCCGTGGAGTTACCGATTGCAACAGCGCATACTTCGCAATACCTTCTTTACCAGAAACATGCAAGTTTTGGTTTACGGCGATTGGAATGAAACTAAAAACATCAAACCTTTTTTTACTGCTTCCTATTCAGAAAAAGAAATAGTGGAAACAATACCTAGAAAATTAGACAGTCTGCAGCCCATCAAACTTATTTTTGTAGGAGGATTAAACGAAGGAAAACGACCGAAATTAAGTCTTGAAGTGTCTTTGAAACTACAGCGGCAAGGTATTCAAAATGAAATTCATTTTTATGGAGACGGAATTCAACGCAATGAATTGCAAGAGTTCATTGGAAAAAACCAAATGGAAGAATATGCTTATCTGCATGGAAACGTGAGTGCGGAAGTAGTTAAGCAAGCTTATCAAAGAAGTCATTTTTTAGTTTTTATTTCGAAAAGTGAAGGCTGGCCCAAGGCTGTGGCAGAGGCTATGTTTTGGGGATGCTTGCCCCTAACATCAGCTGTATCCTGCGTGCCGGAAATGATAGGATTCGGCGAGAGAGGCGATTTAGTTGAAGCGGATGTAGATGTAATAATTGAGATAATCAAGAACTACATGAAACAGCCTGAAGGTTATTCAAGTAAGTGTATAAAAGCTATGGAATGGAGTAGACAGTTTACACTGGAGAAGTTTGAAGAGGAAATAAAAGAATTAATAGTTTGAAAATTCTTCAATTAATCGATTCTCTTTCAATTGGCGGAGCGGAGCGGATGGCTGTGAATTTGGCCAATGCCTTTGTAGACAATAAAATTGAAAATGCATTGGTATGCACAAGGACCTCAGGTCCACTTGAGAAGTTTATGCCTGAGAACACTAAATTCTTTGAGTTAAGAAAAGGATCGTCGTTGGATTTGATTGCTTTTATAAGGTTGATTCGAATAATCAATTCGATGAAGCCGGATATAATTCACGCACATTCAACTTCTATTTATTGGGGAATTGGTTTAAAATTGTTAAAACCAAGGGTTAAACTTATTTGGCACGATCATGATGGAATGAGTGAAAATCTGAAAGACTCAGATAGGAGATCACTGAAGTGGCTTTCTAAAAAAATCAATGGGATAGTTGCCGTCAATGAGATTTTATGCGGTTGGTCCTTGCGCAATATGAAAACGGTAAATGTGTTTTTTTTGCGAAATTTCCCATACCTCAAAGATTTTAATCATCAGAATAGTCGAGATAAAAACATCATTCTGCACTTAGCAAATTTAAGGCCTCAGAAAGATCATTATACACTTTTTAAGGCGATAAAGCTGTTAAGAGAACGTTCTTCAGTCAAATTTGAGGTTTGGTGCGCGGGTAAAGATAGTCAAGACGCATACTCACATTTATTGAAGGATACCGTTCGTGAATTTAAGTTGGACAGAGAAATAAAATTCTTAGGAGGTGTTGAGGATACCCTTTTTTTATTAGAGCGTGCGACAATTGGAATTTTGTCAAGTCATTCAGAAGGTTTGCCCGTGAGCTTGTTGGAATACGGTTTAGCGGCACTTCCAGTTGTAGTCACGAATGTAGGGCAATGTGCAGAGGTTGTGGACCATGGAAAATGCGGAACTGTTGTGGCGGCATCTAACCCAAGGGAATTAGCCGATGCTCTAGAGTGGCATATTCAGAACAGAGCCGACTCAATAAATCTCGGAGCAAAGTTTAAACAACATGTTGAAGAGAATTATGGTTCTCAAAGATTCATAGAAGATTATCAGAAAATGCTGAACGGCCTATGATAGCTCAGTTGAGTGAATACCGTAAACCTTGGTTTTGGCTTGGTGTACATATTATTCTCGGCCTTGTTTCAACAATTTCGCCTCTTCCGCTAATCATCTATTTTTATGTTTTTTTATTTTCATCGCTACCGAGTATTTTATCGAGTAAAAACTCAAAGACCAATTTAAGTTTAATTGTCGTTTACCTAGTTCCTTTCGAAATACTTTCCAGAATGGCCCAAACAAGTCCATTTATCCCCTATGAACTTAGTAAATACTTGATGTTTTTTCTTTTGATTTATGGGATTTTTAAGGCAAGTAATATCGGTCGTATAGGGTATTTCTTACTTTTTTTGCTTATTCCTGCATTGTTTTACGACCTTTCAGGGGAGGTTAACTACCAGGGACTAGTTTTTAATGTTTTGGCTCCAATAAATTTATGTTTAGGGGTAATTTATTTTTATAAAAATCCAATAGCTACAGAACACTTTGAAAAACTAATCATATTTATTGTCTTACCTCTAATTTCAGCGCTGGTATTTACCTATATAAAAACGCCAGATTTCGATACTATTGAATTTACATTGGGGGCTAATTTCGAAACTACTGGAGGATTCGGGTCCAATCAAGTATCTACCGTATTTGGATTGGGTATGTTTTTGACATTTTATTTGTGGTTCAACAGAGTTTCTTTAAGCAGTTACAGATTATTCGATGCAGGTATTCTCTTTCTATTTTCTTTCCAAGGGCTACTAAGTTTTTCTCGTGGTGGCATGATTGGCGGAGTTTTTGCTATTTTTATTTTTTTATTTTTCAATAAAAAGAAGAGTTCAAATACCAATAGAAAGAAGACTTCTGCGAGTTTTGTGATACCAGCTCTTATATTAGTCTTTGTTTCCGTTTGGCTTGCCAATGAAGTAACAGATGGCCAACTCTTATTGAGATATCAGGGCGAAACTGCAGGTACGCTTTCGGGAAGTAAAGAGAAAGATTTGAATTCAGTCACTTCGAATAGATCGAGTATTTTTGAAGGAGATTGGGAGTTGTTTCAAGAAAATCCTTTTGGGGTTGGTGCTGGAGCTTCTCAATACCTGAGAAAAACTCTCAACGGTGTCGTGGCTCACACCGAGTTGTCCCGCTTAATTGCAGAACATGGATACTTAGGCCTTGTATTTTTTAGTGTAATTACAATACTGCCACTTTTGTATTTTAAGAAGAGTTACTCAGGAGAACTGAAAAATTTCATGATTGCATTATATTTTCTCGCTTGGTATACATCATTTCATGCAGCAACGCGAAATTTCGTTACACCTCTATTGATAGGCATAGCTTTTATGCATATTCAACCTGACAAAACGAGAAACGAGTATAAAAAGATTGTCGCATAGTCTATGTGTGGAATAGCTGGAGTTATTTATAAAAAAGGTAAAAAAATCTCAGAGACAAGCTTAGTTGCCATGCGTGACTCCATGCTTCACCGAGGACCAGATGCTGGTAGTCTGTGGATAAACGATAACATCGGATTCGCGCACAGGCGACTAAGCATTATTGACCTCTCCGACGCTGCTACTCAACCTTTTCATTCTGAATGTGGAAGGTTTGCACTCGTCTTCAACGGGGAGATTTTCAACTACCAAGATCTCCGAAAAGATCTTGAATTAAAGGGTCTATCATTCAGAACAAACTCCGACACTGAAGTTCTTTTATACCTGCTCATACATGAAGGAACATCGTGCCTTCAAAAGCTAATCGGATTTTGGGCCATTGCTTTTCACGATAGACAAACGAAAGAAACACTTTTCATTCGCGATAGAATGGGAATTAAGCCTTTTTTCTATTGTGAAAATGACGAGTATTTCGCCTTCGCCTCAGAACCTAAGGCCCTGTTCGCTTATGGTTTTCCAAAGGATTTGGCTGAAGAACATCTCGATGAGTTATTCCTATACAGACATGTCAGTGGTGAGAATACTATTTTCCGTGGTGTTAAGCGAATGCTTCCCGGATATTTCATGCGGCTGAATGAAACAGGAGAAATAATAGAAGAAAAGCGCTGGTTTCATTTAGGGGAAGAGGCTAAGAAATTTCCAACAATTCAAAATCCACATGAATGGTTTGAAGATACTTTTCTAAGCTCTGTAAAATATCGGATGATTTCAGATGTTAAAGTGGGAACCATGCTCAGTGGTGGGCTCGATTCAAGTTCGGTGTTGTATGCGCAATACAAATTGGGTTTCAACCACACAAGTGCTTGGAATATCGCTTTTACAGATCAGAAACACGACGAATCCTCAATCGCAAGAAAGTTCTCTCAATCACTGGGTTTCGATTTTCACAGTTTTGAATTCACACATGCTGAGTTGGCGGCGTTGACGAAAGAAGCTATCCACATAAGTGACGAACCTTTTATGCATACTCAGGAACCGCAATTGCTGGGTCTGTCAAAACGAGCAAAAAAGGATGTGACCGTATTGTTATCCGGTGAAGCCGCCGATGAGTTGTTGGGTGGTTATGTGCGTTACAAGGTTCACGACAACCAACGACGTTATCGAATGCTTCAGCTACTTCGGTTTGTCCCAAGTAAATACATTAAGAGTGAAAGGTGGTTGAAGATGCAACGCTATTTGTATATGCGTAACCAAGATGCGCAATTGATGATGAACGCAAACGGAATTTACCTCAAGGATTTAGAAGATTTGAATGTAAGCGCTTTGAATTTATTACCCGAATACAGATTGTCTTTGTTAGAAGAAGCAAAGGCAATGTATCCGAACAACAGATTAAGGCAGTTAATGTATATGGAGCAGTTTACGCATGTTCCTTCGTTGAACGATAGAAATGATCGGGTAAGCATGGGCGCTAGCATAGAAAACAGGGAGCCGTTTGAGGACTATCGTTTAACAACAGGTGTATTGAGCTTATCGGATGAATATTTTCCAACCCAAGGAAAGGGAAAAAAGCTACTCATGGAGACCATTGGTGAAAAGTTACCGACCTATATTACACAGCACCGCAAAATTGGTTTGAGCATTCCATGGGACGAAATAATTTTGTCTGAGACTTATTTTAGAGAGCATTTCAATGAAATGTTAAAATCTCCGTTGATGAAAATGGGTCCTTATGCCCAACTCGAATTAAAGGAAGAAATTGAATTGTACAAGAAAGGAAATAAACGAAGTTCTGCGCTAATAAGACAAGTGTTTTTTCATACGTTGTGGTATAAAGAGCAATTTGAGAACAAATAGAAAAAGAAGGAACGGCGATGAAGATTTTATTTTTAGGTGAAACGTACAGGGCAGATGCTCAGACATGGATAAAAGGCATTGAAGAAGCGAGCGGGTGTAAGATAGATACCGATGAAATAAAGACGATTCGATTTAAACCGATTCGAGCGATACAAGCTTTCTTGTTCATCGGAAGATTATTGTGGGGACGTTTTTTCGGTCCGAAATACGATATTGTTCTTGCAGAAAGGAGCACGAGCTACGGTTTCTTTTCATTGTTTACGAATGCAAAAATTAAAGTGGTTGCGCAGCAGGGAATTTCAGATATTTATCCAAATACCTTTTTTTCAAGAGGCTATAAAAAAATTCTACAACGATTGGTATACAAGAAGGTCGATGTGATACACGCCTGGGGAAACGCAATGGTTCCAGCCATGCTCAAATCAGGGGCAGATCCCAAAAAGATTGTAGTTCTTCCGAAGGGTATTGATTTAAAGAAGTATTATTTTACGGATCATTTCAGCCACAACAAGCCCTTTGAATTGCGTGCGATAGTTACAAGGGCTTTGGCCTCCGATTACAATCACTATATCATTATTCAGGCAGTCGCTGAATTGAAGAAAAAAGGCGTTGAACTAGATGTTGATATTGTCGGTGACGGCCCGTTAAAAGGCTATTTAATTTCATTAAGCAAGGAGTTAAAGGTTGATGAAAGGGTTCATTTTTTAGGCAGGATTCCTAATGAAGAATTACCAAATTATTTAGCAAAGTGCCCGTTGTATATTTCAACACCCATTACAGAAGGTGCATCTTCGTCGTTAATGGAGGCAATGGCTTCCGGTTGTTTTCCAATAGTTACAGATTTGCCAGGAAATAAATCGTTTATTAAAAACGGCAAGAATGGATTGCTGGCGCAATTATATTCCCCTGAGGATTTAGCGGCTCAAATAGAAAAGTTGTTTTTACGAAAATTAGATATGGAGTTATCTGTAAACACAAATAGAACTTTTTCAGAAAAACACTTAAATAGAAGTAAGAATATGCAACACTTTTTTGAAATGTATAAATTTCAACTCAGAAAGAAATTATCTTAAAGAATTGAAGCGAATTATATATTTTTTCTATCATATTTTTGGTCGTTTTTTGAGCGATAGGCTGTATACAAACCTTGTTTTTTTTTACAATTGTATTCGCATAAGAAGGCCTTGGTATTATTTGAATATTGTAACCCCAAAGAGTTTTAACGAAAAAATAAACTGGATTAAATTTAAGATTCGTAACCCTTTGAGTCCAGAGGTAGCGGATAAATTAGCCGTACGCGATTATGTGAGAGATAAAATAGGGGAGGAGTACCTCGTTCACGTGTACAGTTTTCACAATGGAGTTGAAGAGATTGAATTTGATAAATTACCGAGTCAATATGTAATCAAATTCAATTCTGGTTCAGGAGTAAATTTCATTTGTAGCGATTCCGAAAATATAGAAACTAGTCAGGTCAAATCCTTTTTTAAGAAGGCGCTAAAGGTAGATTTATACCATTATTCGAGAGAATGGCATTATCGTTTGATTAAGCCGAAAATTTTAATTGAACGTTTTTTAGGCAAGAATATCAAAGACTATAAAATTCACTGCAGTGGAAATTCAGGACCTTTTTGCATACAGGTTGACATTGATAGATTCCATAGCCACAAACGAAATTTGTATGACTTGAAATGGCAATTGTTAGATTTGGAATATGTCTATCCAAAAGCTTTGGAGAAGGATGAGGAGCCAGTTAATTTACAGTTGATGATAAATTTGGCGGAAAAGTTATCTCGGGATTTTATTTATTCAAGAATCGATTTTTACGAGGTAGAGGGTAGGGTTTATTTTGGAGAAATTACCTTACACCCAGAGGGAGGTTTAGGACCTTTTAGAAGTTATTCAGAAGATTTATTTTTTGGAGGTTTTGTAGATCTATAATGAAAATTCTTGTTTTATATCAATACTTTGGAACGCCAAATGGGAGTTGGTCAACCCGCATGTATGAAATGTGCAAAGTGTGGATTAAAGAAGGAGCCGAAGTAACTGTAATAACTTCTCCTTACGATAAGTCTGATATTCAATCGAAAAAATTTATTTCCCGAATGAATATTGAAGGCGTTAATCTTATTGTAATTAATGCGGGAGATTCGAATAAGTTTCGAGTAATGAAACGCGCACTCAGAGCTTTATTATTTGCTTTGGCATCGAGTTATTATTCAATAGCGATAAAAGCAGATGTACTAATCGCTAGTTCGGGTCCAATTACAATAGGAATTCCTGGAATTATGGGTAAGATTTTTTCAAGAAAAAAGCTGGTTTTTGAAGTTCGGGATTTATGGCCGGGTGGTGCTGTTGAAATGGGTTTGATTAAAAGAAATTTTATCAAAAAACTTTTTTTTTGGTTCGAGGGTTTGTGTTACCGAAACAGTTCTTTGGTTATTCCATGCAGTATAGGAATGCAGAATGACATCAGATCAAGGCACAACAATGTTCGGTGCGAGGTAATTCCAAATGCTTGCGATAATGATTTGTTTCAGAGTCCAAATACTTCTGACTATTCATTTCCTAATTGGATGAAACCAGAATCAATTGTGTTGTTGTATACAGGCTCATTGGGTTTAATGGATGCGTGTGATGAAATAATACATGGCTTTCAAATGTTTCAAGCAAGGAGTAATCTTCATCTTGTTTTTATTGGTGATGGAACTGAAAGAAGGTCGCTCGAGGAATTGACTCGGCAATATAACTTGGAGAACCACATTCATTTTTTGGGTTTAATACCTAAAACAGAAGTGGTTCAATGGTACAAAATAGCTCGTGTATCTTTTGTTGTTTTCAAGGATTACAAAGTCTTGGGTACAAGTTCTCCAAATAAAATGTTTGATAGCTTGGCTGCCGGCGTTCCAATTATTCAGAATACAACTGGCTGGATTAAAAATTTGGTGGAAGAGGAGAATATAGGTTTGAATGTTCTTCCAAAGGATCACGAGTCTATGGCACTTGCTATAAATTCATTTGTTTCAAAAGAATTTAATTTAGAGGTTCTTCGATGCAATTGTAAGAGAATTGCAAAAGAGGATTTTGACAGAACAGAACTTTCTCAAAAGTATTTGAAGTTAATGAAAGAGATAGCTTAATGGCTCTGTCTAATATTTTAATTACAGGGTCGTTTGGGTTTTTAGGAAGCACGTTAAGGGCTGCAATGCAGTTACCAACCTCGAACATTGTCTGCCCCGAAAGACAGGATGTTGAGTTGGAATTGAAGCGGATGAGTGAGCTAGAGCTATTCATCCATTGCGCAGGCAAAGCGCATTCAATTAAAAACTCAGCTGAAGAAGAAAAAGCGTTTTTCGATTCAAACGTTGAACTCACGAAACGATTGACAAGTATTATTTCTGAAAACGCAATTCGAGTAAATACATTTGTCTTCATTAGTTCCGTAGCTGTTTACGGAAGAGAAGAAGGAGAACAGATCACGGAAGAATCTCCTTTGAATGGAGAATCGGCATACGCACGTTCGAAAATCCTGGCCGAGCAGCACTTGATTCAATGGGCAAAAAAGGCAGGCGTGAATCTCGTTATCCTTCGTTTGCCACTCATTTTCGGAGAAAATGCACCCGGAAATTTGGGAGCCATGGAACGCGCAATAAAAGGCCGATACTATTTTCAGATAGGAACCGGAGATGCCCGAAGAAGCATGATCCATGTTGAACAATTGGCTGAATTTATCCCAACTCTTGTGGGCAAATCAGGTATTTACAACTT
>Ga0315899_10005798_pt1 | contig 13324 bp, 16 predicted proteins | sample LakEriMetagenome_2_FD_203518 | JGI IMG/M metagenome (GOLD analysis project Ga0315899, IMG submission 203518) | Freshwater fungal communities from buoy surface, Lake Erie, Ohio, United States - Buoy 4 MA112 | ecosystem: Environmental > Aquatic > Freshwater > Lake | place: USA: Lake Erie, Ohio...
AACACTTGCAAAGCCTTGTACTCCGCCACTTGCAAGGGCTAATACTTCACGACTAATGACTCGTCCACGATCTGCATTGCCCTGTGGTGAATCAATAAGCAAGTACAACAGAGCAGAGAAAAGACCGCTGAAAAATACAACAGCACCCATAGTGCCGAGAAACAAGGTTGGACGACGTAACTTACGAAGTTCAGCTCTGACAACGTTTAACATTACTTATCCCCTGTCATTTCAAAAAATGTTTCTTCAAGGTTTGGAAGCTGCGGCGCAAGCTGTGCCAAAGTGATTCCCGCATCAAAGGCTGCTTTATTAAGTACCGGAGCCCAATCCATCGGCGCCAAGATATGCACTGAATCATTTCTAATAACAGCGTGGTGTCCAGATTTTTCTGCAATCTCGACAATCTTTGCAAGATCATTGTGCTGCAATGATTTAGCGATGATCGTCGGTTGCTGTTTGGTCATTAATTCGCCGATTGGTCCAGCGAAAACAATCTCACCTTTACGAAGCATCACAATGTAATCGCTAATGATTTCTAGCTCTGAAAGTAAGTGAGAGGAAACAAATACTGTTGTTCCATCATTTGCTAGATCGCGCAGCAAGGCACGAACCTCTTGAATACCTTCTGGATCTAACCCATTTGTAGGTTCATCCAGCATCAACAACTTTGGATTTGGCAACAAAGCTGCAGCAATACCCAAACGTTGCTTCATTCCTAGTGAATAAGTCTTGTACTTAGATTTTCCGCGTTCACCTAAGCCAACTTTTTCTAGAAGAGTTTGGACACGTTCAACTGGAAATCCACCAAGACGTGCAAGCACCATCAAATTTTCATGTCCCGATAAGGCTGGATAAAAAGCAGGTCCTTCGATCATTGCGCCTACTCGGCTTAAGTACTTTTCAGGATGCTCGATTGGTTCACCCAAAATGTGACCTTGTCCGGTCGTAGGAGTGATCAGACCAAGCAACATTCGCATTGTGGTTGTCTTACCTGAACCATTGGGGCCAACAAAACCACAGACCGTACCCATTGGTACCTCGAAGTTGATATGCGAGACCGCTAAGCGATCCTCGTACTTCTTGGATAGATCCGAGACTGAAATAGCAGTTTTAGTCATGGCCTTACTCTGCCACAATTAACCTATGAGCAAGCGACCTTGGGGGTATCAACCCCGTCCAGAAACACTGGGACCTGACTGGGAATTACACCCACAAACACATTCAGTTCGCGCAGGTCTTGCTCGCACTGGTTTTGGTGAAACTTCAGAAGCGCTCTTTTTAAATAGCGGATTTACTTATGCATCAGCTGAAGAGGCTTTTGATTCATTTGCAGAAGAAACAGATCATTATCTTTACAGCCGTTTCCACAATCCAACGATTGCAATGTTTGAACAACGTCTTGCTGCAATTGAAGGCGCTGAAATGTGCGTTGCAACCGGTTCTGGAATGTCTGCGATGTTCGCATCCCTTGCCTGTCTAGTTGAACAAGGCGACCATGTTGTCGCCTCCGCTGCAATGTTTTCTTCTTGCCATGTTGTTATTACAGAGTTTTTACCAAAGTGGGGCGTTACCTTTGAATTAGTAAAGGGAAATGATCCAGCAGTATGGGCAAAGGCGCTTAACAAGCCAACAAAGGCTGTATTCATTGAGACCCCAAGTAATCCTTTACTTGAGATCGTAGATATCAAAATGGTGAGCGATCTTGCGCACAAGGTTGGCGCAACTGTCATTGTTGACAACGTTATGGCATCACCAGTTTTACAAAAGCCTTTGGCACTTGGCGCAGATGTAGTTATGTACTCTGCAACTAAGCACATTGATGGTCAAGGTCGCGTACTTGCTGGCGCTTTGTTGGGATCTGCTTCATATATTCAGGAAAAGCTTTTGCCATTTGTACGTCATACAGGACCTGCTCTTAGCGCATTCAACGCATGGGTATTGGTTAAATCTCTTGAGACTATGCACATGCGCGTTGAGAGCATGGTTTCCAATGCTCAGGCTGTCGCTGAATTTCTAGAAAAGCAGCCTGCAATTAAATCTGTTCGATACCCAGGATTGAAATCTCACCCAGGTCATGAACTTGCAATGAAGCAGATGAACAATGGTGGTGGTTCGACTATTGGTATTGAATTTAATGGTCCTCAATCTGAGGTCTTTGCCTTTATGAATAAGCTGCGTGTAATCGATATTTCTAACAATTTAGGTGACAGCAAGTCATTAATTACCCACCCATCATCAACGACCCATCGTCGTTTATCGCCAGAGGTTCAGGCGGAAATGGGAATTACACCTTCAGTTTTGCGTTTATCAGTTGGCTTAGAGCATGCAACTGACTTGATCAAGGATTTACAGCAAGCTTTAGCTAAGTAGTTGTGCAACAACAAGCAAAACTGACAACAAACTTAAGTAAGTAATTGACCATTGGAAAATCTTTCCGGCAACCTTTGCATACTCGGATGATCCCTCTTTAAGCGCAACAAGCTGAACTGCAAATACCAATCCAAGTGCAATGGTTGCAACCATTGACCATGCAGGTAAACCTGCCGCAAGAATTAACCAAATAGATGATGCGATCATCAAGATTGTGTGGAACCACATTTCTTTATGTACTCGACCCTTTGTAGCAACCACCGGAAGCATCGGAGTTCCAGCTGCTGCGTAATCATCCTTGTACTTGATCGCTAACGCCCAGAAATGTGGAGGCGTCCAAAAGAAAATTACAAAGAAAAATGCCCATGCGGTTATTGATAGCGAGTTAGTGACCGCCGCCCAACCAATAAGTACTGGCATGCAACCCGCAGCTCCACCCCACACAATGTTTTGTGCAGTCCTTTGCTTTAGCGCCATTGTGTAAACAACAACATAGAAAACAATTGCTACTAGGGCCAATAGTGTTGCTAGAGGCGTTGTGAATACCCAAAAAATAATTAAAGATAAAATTCCAACAAAGGTTGCAAAAACAGCTGCACTCCTTCGTGAAATAGCCCCCGTAACGATTGGTCGTTTTGCGGTTCGCGCCATCAACTTGTCGATCTCACTTTCAATGACCATATTGAAAGCATTCGCACTTCCAGCCGCTAATGTTCCAGCGAAAATAGTTGCAATCGCTAATCCAAAACTTGGTAAACCTTCGGCAGCTAAAACCATCGCCGGTAAAGTTGAAACGAGTAAGAGTTCTACCACTCGTAACTTCATTAGGTCGAGGTATCCCCGCATAGTGCTGCTCACCCGCCAAGATTACCCAGCCTTTGGTGTTACGCCTCCCAGACCTCTCACAGGTAAAATAGTTACATTGCTCTCAAAGAGAGGTTGACCATGACACAGAACAACAAGCCTGAATGGTTTGAGATCACAGATAAAGATGAGAAGCCTGAGCTACGCAAGGTTTCAAAAACTCTACCTGTAAGCGCTGTTTTAGTTGTGGCGCTAATCCTGGGAGCAGGTGCGGTCGTGGGCCAGACCCAAAATGAAACTCCTGCATCTGCAACAAATGCAACTGAATCACAAACACCACAAGCGGTTGCAAATCCAACTACTGCAGCTGCTGCTGTTGTGGGTGCTGTTGCTGCAACAAAGCTTGCAAATCCATCCATCGCTCAGCTACCGACCGGTGGCGATGATGATGAGGATGAAGATGATGATCATCGCGGGCGGGGTCATGAGGATGATGATGACTATGACGACGAGGACGAAGATGAAGGCGATGACGACTAACTAGTACAGTTGGGTTATGCGTTCTAAGTTTCTAATATTTGTTTCAGTAATTTCGCTCTGTGTCATAGCAACTCCGGCACAGGGCGAAGTTGTTTCTCCATCAATGAAACTGATCCACACAATCAATGGCTCTATCTCGCCAAAATCAGTTAGATCTTCAGGCGATGGAGTAGTTAGCGCACACAACATGATGTACCGACACTCAGTAACTGTTTATGATGCAAAAACTTTTGAGCTGCTCAACACTATTGCCGATTCAGTTTCATTAAAAAACTTTGGCTACTCGAAAACCGCTGGGAACTACAAGGGTGCTCCGGTTGAAGGAACTTTCTCACCTGATGGCAAGTATTTGTATGTAAGTAATTATTCGATGTACGGCAAGGGATATACCAAAGAAGGACATGACACTTGTTCTCCTGCAGATGGCTATGACAAAAGTTTTGTCTACAGAATCAATCGCAGCAATTATGAAATAGATTCGGTTTATCCAGTTGGATCAGTTCCAAAAGTTGTTGAGGTGACTCCGGACAACAAGTATGTACTGGCTGCTAATTGGTGCTCATATACAGTTTCGGTCATCTCGGTTGAACAAAATAAGGTTGTAAAGACAATCAAAATCGGCCGTTATCCTCGTGGAATAGCAATTAACAATGATTCTACTAAGGCATACGTTGCTGAAATGGGCGGCAATCGAATTCATGTGATTGATCTGCAGGATTTTTCAACCACATCTATCCCTATTGGAAGTAACCCTCGAGCAATTGTTTTATCGCCAGATAACTCGACAATGTATGTGACCATGAACCTTTCAGGACGAGTTGCTTCTTGGAACTTGCTAACTAATAAGCCGGGGAAATCTGTTAAGACCGGAGATGCGGCTCGTAGCCTTGCAATCTCTGCCGATGGTTCATCTCTTTATGTTGTTAACTTCAAAAGCGACACTATGTCTCGTGTTCGAACCAGCGATATGAAGGTTACTCAGAACATCAAGGTATGTAATGAGCCGATCGGAATTACATATGATGTTCCAACAGGAAATACTTGGGTAGCTTGTTACAAAGGTCAGATCAAGATCTTTTCAAATAACTAAGGCGCGGGAGAAATCTCCGCGGGGATATTTGGTGCTGCGATTCTTCCAAGTACACGATCAATCGCAGCTCGAGCCTTATTGAGCGCGGTATTTCCCTTAGCAATGTCATCAGCAAGAGTTACAAATACATACTCACGATCTGTTGATTGAACATAGCCCGCTAAAGTTGCAGTTCCATTTAATGTTCCTGTCTTGGCTCGTACAAGTCCGACAGCAGATGGCGCAGTAGTTAGGAATCGGCTACGTAGCGTTCCAGATACACCACCGACCGGAAGTCCAGAGTAAATAAGTGCAAACTTTTCATCGCTGCGAATTTTGTACAGTAGCTCAGCCATCATCTGGGCTGTAATTTTATTTTTGCGTGAAAGACCACTTGCATCTGCAACTACTAGCTTGGAACTGTCGACCTCAAACTTTGCGAGGATCTCTCTAAAGACCTTGTCCACGCCCTTTGTATCCATGCTGTAGCCAGCAGCCTTGGCTGAGATACGCGCTAAACGCTCTGAAATCAAGTTATCGCTCCACAAAAGAATCCAGTCAATTAGCGCTGCCACAGTTGGAGAGTTTTCAGAAACAATCTGCTCTCCTAAAGCCATGAAGGCTTCCTCATCTGTAACCGCTTTCATCGTGGGCTTAAATCCACGCTTTGCCCAAAATGCTTTTAAGTTAGCCACATCCTGCGAGTACAGACCGCTATAAATCACCTTGTAATTCTTGAGCGATCCACCGTTGAAATCTTTTACATAAGTAAGTGTTCTAAAACCCATGTAAGGAAGGGATGCTCGATTCATCTTGCGGGCGGTATTGTGATCCAAGCTAATCCACGGGTCGTAAGCACCTCTTATGATTACAGTCTTTAACTCGGGGTTGATATTTACAGTTGTGTTAAATACCGCAGCAGGGTCTAGGTGTTCCAAGGTTGCTGCAGCTGTCAGTATTTTCATGACCGATGCAGGTTTACGTTGTGAGAAACCATTCTTCTCGTAAATCACCGCGCCAGTGCTTCCATCAATAACAACCATCGCTGGATTGGAAAGGGTTTGACTTTTTAATAGCTCATCAAAAACCGCAGGAATTGAATCTGGCCCAATCGCTGCATGGGAAGGCAGTACCGAGAATACAGTTGCAAGGGTGATAGCAATGAAACGGTACAGAAAGTTCATCGTTACTTTCTAGCGCCAGGAAGCAATGACAATATTTGTAAGGGTCAAGCCAATCATTGTTAGCCATACCTTCTTAGGAAGTTCATGCTTTTTAACATTTGTGTAGCCAAGAACCAGAATGACTAGTAGAAAGATAAATTTGATTCCGACCTTGATGTGGTTGAGCTCTTCATCTGGCTTTACCGAGTTGTGAAGACCAACCAAAACAATTCCAGCTAACAGTGCCGTAAGGCTTGCATGCAGAACTCCAGGATTTAGTGTGCGTGGAGATTTCTTCCATTGCAGCAGAAGCAAGGTAAGGATGCCTAAAACTGACAAAAGGTGAATTACATAAACGACTGTGTTGATAGCTGACATGTATTCAGTTTAGAGTGCCCACATGTCTTCTCCAACAACCCCCGCCAGTATTGGCCCAGGTGAATTTTTCCCTGTTGTAGGTGTTGGACCTCACGAAAAGCCTTGGCCAGAAGGTGATCAATACGATCCTGAATTATTACTGAATGGTGATCGCAGAAATGTCCTAGATCACTATCGATACTGGACCGTCGAAGCGATTGTGGCTGATTTGAACACTAAGCGTCACAAATTGCAGATCGCGATTGAAAACTGGCAACATGATCTAAATATCGGATCAATTGTTAGAACCGCAAATGCATTTAACGTTTCAGGCGTACACATCGTCGGAAAGCGTGATTGGAATAAGCGCGGTGCGATGGTCACCGATCGATATCTAACTGTCATGCATCATCCAACGATTGAAGATTTTGCTAAGTACTGCAAAGAGCAGAACCTTCCAATCATTGGAATCGATAATGTTCCGGGATCTAAACAATTAGAACCAGCTGTGTTACCTGAAAGCTGTGTTCTTTTGTTTGGACAAGAAGGTGCTGGAATGTCTGATGAAGGAATTGCTGCTTGCGAAGTTTTGTATGAAATCAATCAGTACGGTTCAACTAGATCTATGAACGCATCTGCAGCAGGTGCAATTGCGATGTATCACTGGGCTTTGCAACATCTGCCACGTTAAGAAGTTAGTTCAGCAAGTAATCCATCTATTGCGCGTTCAACCATCGCTAAAGTTGCTTCATACGCTTCATCACTTTGGTTATAAGGATCTGGAACCTCTAATTTAAAGTAATCAGCAGATTTTGGATCGATCCCTTGTAGTTCAGGATCAAAACTTCGCAGGTAGAAAACCTTTGCGCGATCTTCATCAGTTGCAGCTAGGGAAATAACATTGTGAAAATTACTGGAATCCATAACAAGAATTAGGTCATGAACAAAGAAATCATTGCTGGTGAACTGCTTAGCGGTGTGGTCGTGTTTGTAACCCGCTTTTTCCCAAATCTTTTTAGATGATGGGTGTGGTCCCTGGCCAATGTGCCACGGCCCCGTTCCGGCGCTATCAACGGTGATTACTAGGCTTTTGATCGAGGATTTTTTGTTAGCCAGGACAGCTGCAGCCATGGGTGAACGGCAGATATTGCCTAGGCAAACCATTGTGATGCTGAGCTGATCACGTCCTTTAATTGAGGAGATCACGCTCTGGTTCATCCTCCAACGCTTCCTGAACCGACTTTAAACGACGCTCAATCTCATCAGCCTCATCTGCGCGTCCCTGCATGCGCAAAATCTTGGCGATTCGAGATTCGACATCAACGATGAACTCGAAATCCTTTGGTTCATCCTCGCTAACGATCGCAAGAACATTTTCAAGAGTTGCAAGTCCTTCATCATATTTTTCAAGCAAGATCTGTGCCTTACCAAATTCAAAGGATGCAAAGGTTTCTCGGCGGTGATCATGGCCGGTTTCAAAGACATCAACCGCTTTACGCGCAGTCTCTAAGGCAAGTTCACCTTGTCCAAGTTCGATGAGACACGATGCCATCTTTTGATCGCAACGTGCAACATGAATAACTTCTTTGTTTCTCTTGAATAGAGATCGTGCTTCTTTGAAGGCTTCGATCGCTTTTTCATAATTCTTGAGCTCACGCTCTGCACAACCAATTAAGTGAAGATCATTGGCCGCGCCAATTTCATTTCCATCAACTAGATGTTCCTGCGCGCACTCATTCATGGTTTCAACAACTTTGTCATAATTCTTTGATGAGTACCACCATTCACCAAGTGTGCACGCAAGCTCTAAAGCGATTGGTGATTTGTTCTCTCGCAAAATTTCTACAGCTTTACTCATCGCATTTGCGGCTTCATCCATGCGCTTAAGTTGATTTAAGTTGTACCCGATCGCTGAATACGCTTGTGCCAAGCCTTCTGATGAAACAGATTCGCCTAGCTGCGAATAAATATCTCGAGCGGTTTCTGCCAAAGCCAAAGCCTCGTCATACTGACCGCGCGCATAGATTCGTGCACTTAATTCGTAATAAGTGCTGGCACGTTCTTCACCTTCTACCTCTGGAATTCGATCCCAGAGCATCTCTTCGGTGACGAGCTCTTCCATGCCATCGTCTTCACTCATGGTTGTGACCTTATACGTATCGGCTTATGGTCGCGCGGGGATATCAATCTGCGCCACAGGCCATTTTGAGGTTTTGACCGCTTTCAACACCTCGGTCGTGACCGTTGAGAGCTGCTTCTGGGCTACAGAATCAAAGGTGTGGCCCCAGGGGCAGCGGTTTTTAATGGCACAAACCCAGGCGTTGGTGCCCACATTTAGAACTGAAGCCCCGCTTGGAGCGTTGTAATAGGTAGACATTGCAACAAACCCTTTTTCAGTTGGGCTAATCGCTGCACGTGCAGAAACCTGTACACCTGGGCCAACTGTTCCCATCGCAGTGTCCGCTTCGTAACCATATAAATCTTTAATCACCGCATCTTTGCCAAGGGTTGCAAATGGCCAGAGATTATTTGAGATCAAATCCTTTTTTATTCCTAGTGCAAAGTATTGAGATCCCAATAACAAAGACTCTGGGCGTTGAACTTCTCGATATGGTGTTCTTCCTCGAATCTCTCGATTATTAATTTCAGTGATTGCATAAGCAGTGTTTCCACCAAAGGCGACAAGGTTTACACCAGCTGCAACAGCTGCATCGATAGAATCTCTCATCACAACGGTCCAGTACTCGCTATGTCCGCCCACAATAATTGATTTTGTTGATTTGAATACTGCAGGGTTATTGTGAACTTCAAAATCTGTAACGTAATTAATGTCTAAGCCAACTTTCTCCATCAAATTTAAAAGTGGCTGCTCCATATATCTAAACTGTCCTGAACCATCTCCATCGTATGGACGTTCAAAGGTGACAACTGTTGCGGCGGTTTCGCGTGCACCATCTGCACCTTTATAAAGAGATTCACCACCCCATTGGTTGTAGCTCTGCCAGGTTAAAACAGATGAAACAAAAGTTGCATCACTGGGTGCATCCCCGTAAACCATAAAAGGTACAAAAGTGGCTGCTCGCAAATTATTGGACAGCTTTATCAAATACTGTCCTGGTGGAGTCTTTGCATCAATTGAAATCTGGGTTGGAGATTTCAGTAGCTTTACAAGGCGAGCGCCAGAGTTGTTGTAGTAACCCATTCGATAAATCGCGGCGGTGAATTTTTTTGAACCGACCGTTGTAAGGGTTAACTTGTCACCGCAGCTTGCACTGGCTGAACTCAAATATCCTTCGATGCGTGGAATATCTTTGCGACGGGAGTAGTCAGCGCTAAAGCGCAGTGGGACCCCATCACTCCATTTCTTATCCCCTGCCTTTTGGTTTTCGCGGGCCACCCAGCCAGCTGATTGATCCCACCCGCAATTAGAGGCGGTGGCCGAAACCGGCCACAGGTGTGCGGCAAGCAGAACCGCCACAAGGAATTTACGCATAGGAGCACTCTAGGCCACGCTCAACTGCTTATCTTTGGCAGATGCAAACCGTTTGCATTAACCTTTACCTATGCATATTCCTGATGGATTTATTGATGTTCAGACCTCTGCCATCTTTGCCGGCGTAGCAGCCGCTGGTATTGCTACAGCGCTCAAGGGTGCTCGCACACAGCTAGATGAAAAGACAGCTCCCCTTGCAGGCTTAACCGCTGTATTTATCTTCGCGGTGCAGATGCTCAACTTCCCAGTCGCTGCAGGCACAAGCGGCCACTTAATTGGCGCGGTGTTAGCTGCGGTACTGGTTGGACCGTGGGCTGCCACATTGGCCTTAACAATTGTCTTACTTGTTCAGGCATTTTTATTTGCTGATGGTGGATTAACAGCACTTGGCTTAAGTGTTTTCAATATGTCACTTCTTGCGGTTTGGGCTGGCTACGGAGCATTCATCCTGATCCGAAAGATTTTGCCAAAAAATAAAGCTTCGGTGTCGATCGCCGCGGCTATTGGAGCATTGATATCTGTTCCAGTAGCAGCCATTGGATTCACCATTCAATACGCTTTAGGTGCAACAGCTACATACTCAACTTCAACTGTTTTAACCGCAATGGTTGGCACACACGTGCTGATCGGCATAGGTGAGGCAATCATTACTGGATTAACAGTTAGTGCTGTCTTGGCAAGTCGCAGTGATCTCGTTTATGGCTGGAAAAACAATGCACAGAAGCTGGAGATCAGAAATGCTAACTAATCGTAAATTTTATATCGCTGGATTTATTGTTTCTCTATTTCTAGCTGGAGTTGTCTCCTTCTACGCTTCTTCTTCACCAGATGGATTAGAAAAGGTTGCGGGAGATATTGGCTTCATTGAAACTGCAAAGGATCACACCAATGCAGATGGAACTCTGGCTGATTACGGCGTAAAGGGGATCGACAACGAGCGTGCATCTGTTGGAGTTGCTGGCATCATCGGTGTTATCGGTACCGCGGTTGTTGCAGGTGTTGGATTTAAGTTAATTGCTCGTAAACCAAAGAAGGATGGCAATTAAGGTCGAGCAAGAGAACCATCACCACGGTCATGATGTAGGTGAAAGGCTCTACCTCCATCGCCACTCAGTAGTTCACTCTCTTCCGTCACACCTCAAAATTATCGCCGCAGTGGCATTTATTTTGATCGTTGTTTCAACCCCAGTGACCCAATGGCCAGCCTTTATTGCATACTTTGTGTGGCTCTTGACCGTTGTTTTCATCGCAAAGATTCCATTTTTACTGCTGTTGAAGCGCTCCTTAATTGAGATTCCCTTCATCTTCTTCGCCATTTTGATGCCCTTTTTTGGCACGGGAGAAAAGGTTCAGGTCGGCCCATTTGATCTGTATCGCGAAGGTTTGATCGCAGGTTCAGGGATCGTTGTAAAGGGAACCCTTGGCGTAATGACCGCGATTGTTTTATCTACATCAACTACTGCGCGAGAAATTCTTCGCGGCTTTGAACGTTTGAAGCTTCCTGTACTGATGGTTCAGATCACCTCATTTATGTTGCGTTATGTCAACGTCGTAAATGATGAGATGGAACGAATGAAGATTGCTCGCGAATCACGTGGCTTTGAAGCAACTGGAATCAAGCACTGGAAAGTTTTAGCAACAGCTGCAGGTGCGCTGTTTATTCGTTCTTATGAACGAGGAGAACGTGTTCATCTTTCGATGTTGTCACGCGGGTACGAAGGTGTCTTGCCGCAGGAAGAACAAGCTGAGATTAAAAAATCTGTATGGCTCACTGCGATGATGTACCCAATCGTTGCCGCAATTATCTTTATCGCTCAATTACTGATTGGAAAAATGTAATGAACACACCAAGTCTAGAAATCAAAGAGCTGGCATTTGCATACCCAGATGGCAATCAGGCTCTATACGGTGTCAACCTTTCAGTACAAAAGGGTGAGCGTGTTGCTCTACTTGGTCCTAATGGTGCAGGTAAGACAACCCTTGTAATGCACATGAATGGTATTCACCCAACATCACATGGATCAATCCATGTTGCAGGGCAGCTTGTGGATTCAAAAAACAAAGAGTCAATCAAAGAGATTCGTTCAAAGGTTGGCATTGTTTTTCAAGATCCCGATGATCAATTGTTTATGCCTACAGTTGGTGAAGATGTTGCCTTTGGTCCTTACAACATGGGCAAGCGTGGCGCGGAGCTAGATGCAATTGTTGATGATGCCTTGAAATTAGTTGGAATGAGTGAGTTCAAAGATCGTCCTCCACATCACCTTTCATTTGGCCAACGACGTCGTGTAGCGGTTGCAACTGTGCTTGCAATGAAGCCTGAAATCCTTGTTTTAGATGAGCCTTCTTCAAACTTGGACCCTGCAAGTCGTCGTGAATTAGCCGATATTTTGCGTTCGCTCGACATAACAATGGTGATGGTTACCCATGATCTTCCATACGCATACGAACTATGCGCACGTTCAGTAATTTTGAAGGGCGGAGTCATCGTTGCCGATGGTTCTACTCATGCAATCCTAACTGATTCAGCGTTGTTAGCTGCAAACCGTCTTGAATTACCTGTTGGTTTTTCCATTCAATAATTTAATGCGGTTCTGACTGATAGCTGCGCCTAGTAACACAATTAATCCACCAACAGGTTCATACCAAGTCACGCCTTCACCTAAGAAGATAATTCCAACAATCACAGCAACGACTGGAGTTACATATGTAACGGTGCTTGCAATCGCACTTCCTGCTGCCTCCATAATTTTGAAGTTCCAGATGTAGGCAAAACCTGATCCAAGAATTCCTAGCGTCAACATGGCAAGAACAGGTCCAGGACGGTAGTTAGTGATTGAGATTCCATCAATCAAATACGCAGGAAATAAAGTTAAAGCGCCCATAGTTAATTGACCAGCTGCTAAAGATTCAGCCTTGATTTTCTTTGGCAAGACATACTTTCGTGAGTATGGAAAAGAGATGCCATAACAAGCAACGGCACAAAGTAGCGCGATTACTGCACTTGCTGGATTGTCACCCAGGCCTTGCCAAGCACCTAGAACCGTTAAAACACCACCAAATCCTAAAAGTAAACCGATAACTTGGTAACTCTTTGGTTTTTCTTCACGGAAGGCGATCATGATTGCAAGCAAAGTCATCAACGGGGTTACTGCATTAATAATCCCTGCAAGAATCGAAGTAACTTCGGTTTCAGCAACCGCAAATAAATAGCCAGGAATCACATTAAGTAAAAGCGAAACTACCCATAAGTGAAACCACATTGATCGACCTTTAGGCAGAGAAATCCCTTTAAATTGAGCCCACAAAAGTAATGTGATTGCACCAAGCGAGACGCGGCCAAAGGCAACACCGACTGGGGTTAAAAACTCCAACCCCAACTTAATAAAGATGAATGAACAACCCCACACAATCCCTAATGCGATGTACAGGGTTACCCATGATGTCTTCTTAGCCATTTACCAACCGTACTGATTTCATGCGTCTATCGGTGGTAATTACTTGCAATAATCCAAGGTAGAATTAACC
>Ga0315899_10005799_pt1 | contig 13323 bp, 12 predicted proteins | sample LakEriMetagenome_2_FD_203518 | JGI IMG/M metagenome (GOLD analysis project Ga0315899, IMG submission 203518) | Freshwater fungal communities from buoy surface, Lake Erie, Ohio, United States - Buoy 4 MA112 | ecosystem: Environmental > Aquatic > Freshwater > Lake | place: USA: Lake Erie, Ohio...
TCGTCAGGCTTGAGTGATGCGCCCTGGCTTAACCGCAGGCGCCCTGGGTCCCTCTATAGTATCATTGAATACGAATAAATCCTCCTCCTCCTCCTCCTCCAGGTGAACTTTGTATTGTTAGGTCCCCTTTGTACTAGTCAACTTTGTACTAGTAAGTGTACAAGTTTAATAAGTTAGGTCATTTGACCTAATTTATTACTTATTAATAAGTTAGGTCACTTGACCTAATTTACTCAATTTTTGACCTAACAATTTTTGACCTTGTACAAAAGTTAATCAACTTTGAACTTATTCCAACTTTGTACTGCTCTCAACCACGGCGATTTCCGTACTGTGAAAAAGCATCGGACAGCACCTTGAGCAGACCGCTGATAATTGCTGAAATCTTTCCTCAACTGTCAGACGACAAATTCATTACAACCTGCTTAGTACTGGAAAAAAATTCCAGTACTACGCAGGTTGTAAAACTCAGAAAGAGGCCCAAAAATCAGACGACACATTTGCTTTATTTATAGTTTCGAACCAGTAAAGTTGTCCGTAACGAACTGTAAACTCGGAAAGAGACCCAAAAATCAGACGACACGTGACATTCGCTTTATTTATAGTTTCAGGTAGTCGAAAATGTTGACAAGCTCAAAAAATCTATTCAAGATTGGAAATCTTTCCTTTCTGCCCTAGCGCTTGAGCCGATAAAAGGAACGTCAACTGGTGCAAATAGCAGGGTACGACGAGAAAGTTGTGTCACAAGTTGATCTAGTTCATCTGTTGTTGGCCTCGTTGCATTTCAATTCCAGAAGGGCAAGTACCAGAGGCAAGTAGTAGAGGCCGAGGGCGATCCTGCCTTGGAGTCGCGGCAAGTAGGTCCAGGAGGAGGAGGAGGGAGAGAGAGAGAGTACGAGGGTTTATTGTGTGATCCGGTATTCAAACAAATGCGATGAACAAGGTGGACTCTTAGCGCAACCGCGCGACGCTGGCTATACCCTTATATCTACACTGCGAGAGAGGGTAAACCAGGTCGCAGTAAAGCTCCTTGCGCGAGGGCCCCTCATCGAGCCTCATCTACGCGACCAATCCCCAGCGGCAGAGTCCACATCCCATTTGTTGATACCGTCAATCAGGATCTGCACATGCAATTTTGTCTGATCCGTGACGTCCTTGTCCCCCATGAGCCATTCCAGCGCGCCAACACCGTACTGCAAGCGCAGAACGGCCAGATTCTCTGGGCACAGGCTGCAAGCCTGCATCCATCCACACACGTGTCAGCCTCCGTTGTCACATAAGACATGCGCATGTGTGTACTTGAATCATTTCCCTGTGTGTGTAAGGCATCCGTGTATGTGTGTACGTGCGTGGCATGTGCAGCACCTTGGCTATTGCGGAGGCGACGTATTCAAGCAGCTGCGGCTTCGTTGTGCGATGCAAGAGCTGCATAAGCGGTACCAGACCGTTGCACCGCGCCAACTCCTCCTGAGAAGGACCAGAATCAAGTCAACATCCACCCACTCGTCCATCAATCTACCTATCAGTCTCTACACATCACAGGCCTACACAACCTCCAGCACTGGCAGCCTAGCACGCGCGGGGCAGCACGCACGAGGCACCTGATGCTCGACGCAGTTTATACACAAGTTGCGGATGGCACAGACACAGCACTCGATCATGTTCTCCGAGTCCGTTCGTGCCAGCACCTCCACCAGCACCGACATGGAGCCCGCGTGCCGAGCAGCTATTTGATTTGCCATGCAGTTGGCACAGGCATTGGCAAGCGCCGCACCTGCCTGCTCGCTTGCCGCCCGAGTGCTGCTCATGACGTTTAAGAGGGAGGGAGTGCGTTCGCGGGTTTCACGCCAGCGTCAGGAGTTATGCGCTGGAGGCGTGCTGCTGCTCGCTCTGCGGTGGGCGCTCAGTCAGGGAAGCACAGGGATCATGCAGGCAGGGGATACAAAGGCTGGGGCATGAGGGCATTGAAGACCTGTTACGCAAGGTGGCGACAAGAGCGCCGATGCCGTTGACGCGATGGAGCTCCATCTTGTTCTGAGGGCTGCTGACAAGGACGCTACGCAAGGCACCCGCAGCTTGCTCGTGCGACGATGATCGCTCTGAGCGCAGCAGCCGCACCAGCCCAAACACCGCCGGGGTGAAACACACTTTGTCAGAATCATCAGCTGCGCACAACTTCCAGATCGCTCCCGCCGCTAGCTCCTTGCCAAGGTCAGTGCCCTCGTTCAGCAGCTTGATCAGGCACTCATGTCCATTCATCCGATTGAACTGCTTAAGCGCTTCTGCATTGTCCACCAGGGCGTTCCACAAAGCTGTCGCGGCGTTGTCCTGCTCGCCATCACCCGCCCGGATACCTCAGCGCATGCACATGAAATCAAGCAGCGCAGCGCTGGCGACGATCGGCAAACAAAGAATGGGCGAAGAATGGCGGTGCGCCTGCATGTGCATGTACGCGTGTGCGCGTGTGTATCTGTGTGTATACAGACAAGTCAGCCAAATGTCAAAGCTCACCTGCGCATGACAATCGCCCTCGCGCAGCATGCGGATGAGCTGGAAAATCCCGTTGGCCTCTTGGAAAGCTTCGCGATTTTCACTGCACTCTGTCATGGCGTTGGCTACAGCAGCGCATGCCGCTAATCGTACGCGCGCTGAACCCTTGTCCACGAGATTGACCAGCTTCTCTATGCCGCCAAGACGTAATAGCTCCTCCTGTGCGTCCACCAAGACCATCTTCATATTAGCCAGCTCCTCCATATCCCGAAGCATCTTCGTCTCCTTATCGGTTGGCCTCTTCACAAGATTGGCAATAGCATGCGCCGCAGATTCTTGCTGGGACGGGGTTCCGCCCAAGAGACGCACGAGCACAGCGATAGCACCGGAGCTGACTACAAATTGCCTGTTGCATGGATTTTGGGACACGGCAACGGCAACACAATTGGCAGCCTTGGCCTGCAGCTCCGGCTGATCGTCCTGTTCCAGGTAGGGCAGCACATATTGCAGACCTTGTGCTTCGAAAAAGGCATGTTGCTGTTGTGAATTATCTAACAAGAGCTCAAAGATTGCTGTGAGTGCCACCATCACTTGGCTCCGTACTCCCGTCCTCAGCGCATCCATCATCGCAGGCAGGTTTGAAGGCGCCAGGGAAAGCGCAGGTGCGCCATAATCAGTTGCGCCATAGTCAGGTGGCCCATGCACATCACCTCGCTCCCCCGCTGGATGTTTGGGCGAAGGTTGGTGCAGTCCTGCACCGTGCCCACCGCCGATTGCGTAGCCATCGAAACGCGGGCGCTTTGACGCTTCGTCGAACAGCACGTCCTGACCGCGTTCCGCGGCGCGTTTCTGCCCAAATTCGCCCTGGTGCCCAGCGCGCAGGCCGGCATTGGGAATAGGACGTGCGTGCGAGGCCAGAGACAGCGATTGTTGCACAGGTAATGCCAGAGCGTTGAGGCCTGCAGGGGCGTGTGGTTGCAGGTCGCCTAACCGAGCTCTGATTTCTTGCAGGGTTTCAATGCACTGGTCCGCAGATGGCCGGTACCTGGATTCCTGCGCCCAGCAATCCTCGAGCAAATGTATATAGCCACTAGGCGCCAGCGACCGATATACGTTGTCGATCTTTGGTCGCCCTGGCGGAATCAGCTCCGTCTCGTTGGATGGGTGCGTCACTCGCTGAATGATCTGCACGTAATCTAGCTCCTTCCATGGAATCACACCCGTCATCATCTCCCACATGATGATACCGACCGCGTAAATGTCTACGCGAAGACTCTGCGGCTGGCAGTGCATGACTTCAGGAGCCATGTACTGAGGAGTTCCCGTAATAGTCTTCGTGCCAGGCACAAGTGAGACCGCGCCCAGCACCTTTGAGAGGCCAAAGTCTGCGACCTTTACGCGGCCCTCTAGAGTCACGAGCAGATTCAAGGTTTTCAAATCGCCGTGAATCATGCCGACGTTGTGGATTGCTCGCAGCCCGTACATCATATCCATCAAGAACGACATCCGGTGCTGCGCACATTCGACAGCACAGTCTCAGCACTTCACAGCGAGAGCTACACCTCAGGTAGTTGCAACAAAGCGCTCACACACAAGATCTGCAGTGCACACAAATCAGGCGCGCAAGCGGCTCGCCATGCCAGAACGCGCACCTCCCACGGCAGGCGGGCGTTGTATTGCGGCAAACTTTCCCCGTGACGGCCGTGAATGATCTCAAAGACAGAGCCGCCCTCCACGAGCTCGAGAACAATGCCCGGTGTTGGTTCCAGCATTCCAAAGCACCGCACGACGCAGGGGTGGTTGATGGCGATCATCTTCCCTACTTCCATTTCCAGGTCCGACAAGTGCTTTCCGTCGATCCCAGGTTCCAGCGTGTGTTTCTTGATTGCCACTTTGTGACTCTCATAACTGCCCGCGTACACAGTGGCGACCGAACCCGTGCCGATTTTGGCGTGCACCTTTATCTTACTCTCGTGGATGCACGGCGCCGCCTTTCGCATGACAGGCTCTACCTGAGCGACCGCGCGCAGGCCTTGCGGAGCATCTAGACCATAACCATTCTGAGCTGCAGGCAGCTGCCCCACCCCCCGCTGCCGCGCTTCCTGGGCTTCTCTTGCCGAGGTGAATGTGAAGCGCTCTTCCACCAACTGCACACACGCGGCGCGCAAAGTCAGATTCCCCGAGCAAAACCGCGCGGCGGCCGCGTGCAGGGCAGGTCGGAGGCGCACCTGAGTGACCGGCACTGTAGAAGATGAGCTCCAAGATCCCACAGGCCGCGCGCTGCTGGGCGCGTGAGGACCACCAGGGTGATGCGCATCATGCCCTGAGGACACGTCCTGGGCATCATGCCTTGAGGAGACGTTCAGCTGCTTGCAGTGCTTGATTGCCTTCAAGATAAACAACCTGCACCGCCGCACCGCAGTCACGAATCTCTAGGGCCCGGTCACGTATGGCCTTGCGGGCGGGCGTCAAGAGTGCCCGCTGCTGCTTAACGCGTGACGCGACGCACCTGTGTCCAAGGCTCTTGATGCCGAGCCGCTTCAGGTCGTCTTCCTCGAGGACCTCGAGGACCTCGCCGTCAATGTCATTTTCCGCCACCAGTTGCTGGTAGCTGTGCATCCGGTTCCCAAGCTTGCTGGCGCACCGCGCCAGGAAGTCCTGTACATCCTGCACGTTCCAGTCGGGCTGCAGCAGCAGCGCGTCAGCGGATCGCCGCGCGCGGACGCGAGGCGCGGGGGGGCTGGTGCGGCGCACGCGACCGGACAGAGCACACCCGGCTGCACAGGGCGCAGGCGCGCCCGGGCGCGCTGCCAGGGGGCTGCTGCCGCAGAAGATATCACCAGGCGCTTGCTGATCGTCGACAGCGCGCCGCTGAAGGACGGAAGCTGCCCTTCGTACGACATGTGAGGGAGGCTGGCGGTTGCGGCCGGCCGCCTACTCACACCCCTCTGGCCGTTGCGGCCGCCCGCTTACTCCACCCATGTGCTGCCATGAAGTGCTTGAAAGTGCGCACGGCGTCTCCACGGTTTCCACCTGGATAAACACCTACTAAAAAATCGGCGGAAAAGTCGGAAGCGGGGACAATTGAAATTTATTTATTGAATTTCGAGTTTCAAGTGAACGTCTTGTCAGGGCCCTTGAAGAGTCAACCTCCCGTGCCATGTCGTACGGCACCATCAGTGCCGTACAGCAGGAGCGGCGAGGCAGACAGGGGATAGCGCGGGCGGCTGCTGGCACTGTGCTGCTTGCGGTGCTTGTCGTGGCGGGCGTTGTTGCGCAGCTGCGCTTGGAGCAGCCGGTTGCTCTCGAAGCTAAGGCTTCTGCCGAGGTAAACACGTACGGAGACTGGCTCAAGACCCTCCACGGGCCGGCCTCGTGGACGGGCATCGGTGACGAGACGTCAGACTATGGTGCGTCCCAGGGAAACAGCAAAAAGGGGATGAGCTATCTCGTGCCGGGTGCCAACCCTGCCAGCGCGGACATCGCCAAGATGCAGGGCTCCGACTTCGCCAATGACGTGGTGCGTGCAGCTGCTCGCCGCTTCCCGACACTCGCCGCACGCCGCTCGCATGTGTTGCAGTGTGCGCTGAGGTGCTGCCGCATAGGCTGGAACCCCAAGGCAGGAGCCCAGGCAGGAGCCCGCGCAGCAGGGTGGAACTGACGTTGCGCGCGGGTGGCAGTACACGCCGGACACCTCTGGCGCAAGCACGGGCTCGCCGATCGACGATGTGCCCGAGAAGCTCCAGGTGTTCAAAAAGGCCGTGGAACAGGAGCAGTTGGAGTACAAAGAGCTGAAGGCTATCGTCGACAAAAACGGCTCTCCTAACCCCGAGGCCATCGTTGTTCACGTTGCGGAGATGGGCCCGCCAGGCCCCGCAGGCCCGCGCGGTCTCCGCGGTGCAATTGGGGACATAGGACCACAGGGTCCGGAGGGCCCCCCGGGCCCCCCGGGTGATGAGGGACCCCGCGGCGACCGCGGCCCCATCGGGCCGACCGGTGACAAGGGCTTCAAGGGCGTGCCTGGCAAGCGCGGCTTTGAGGGGCGCATGGGCCCCCGCGGTAAGCAGGGCCCGGAGGGCATTACAGGCGACAACGGGAACGTGGGCATGCCGGGGGACGTGGGACCACCAGGCCCTCAGGGGCCGAACGGAGATCGGGGACCCGAGGGCACCGCCGGACCTAAGGTAAACATACGCATGCCATGCTGCTATCGTGCTGTGCTGGCTTTGCGCACGTGCTCGTGTGATGTGAGTTCAAGAGAGGGTGTGCCTAGAGCATGGTGCCAGAGTATTGTTTGCGTTAATCCGCCCGGGTAGATACAGAGGGTCGATATTATGGTGTGTGTTTTGTGCCAGGCAGCGTCGGTGTGTTGGGTTTAGGGTTAAGTGTGTTCGATTGCCAACCCATGTTGAATATGTCCGCGAATTTGTCCGCATCTGACCATTTGTCCGCATCTGACCATCGCGTCTCTCTGCGTTGATGTGCGGATAATACCAGGGCGCCACGGGCAAAGCCGGAAACAGCCGCTACAAGTGGGTGCTGGTTGCTGCTTAAGGGTAAGGTGGAGAGAACGGGGAAGACTGGAAGAGCAAGGAATATCCAAACCGCAATCCAAAGCCAAAGAATATCCAACCACAAGTCTGTCCCTGAACGTTGGGGGTGTAATATAAAGCGTAAGCACAAGCGTGAATGCCTCGTGTCCCCTCGCTTCACCGCCGGTAATACCTCCAGAGGTACTGGGTGAAAAGAGAAAGAGTTTGAAAGACCGCTGTATCGGAACGAAACTCGAGAAACACAAGAACGGTGGGGGTCCAGTGCGACGCCCGATCTAACCATTGCCCACTGCTTCCGATTGTCGATCTGTGAAAAAATTTAGTCAATCATCAGCCAGGAGCCGATCTTTCATACATCAGCACCTACCGCTCCCCTTTCCGTCCGGACCGAGGTCCTCGGTCTTTGGGTGGGTGGGTGAGTGTGTGTGTGGGGACAGCGTTCACGTTGACTACTGGATACCGACCTCTGGTTCTTGCCCTGGTGAAATGCATTGAGGCAAACAGCTGATAAACTCTCTTTCAGTACGTGTGTTTCTTCGGTTTTTGTAAAAACAATTTTTTTTAAAAAAATAAAAACTGAGAAAAATCTTTCTTTTTTTTTTGAAAGATTTTTCTCAGTTTTTATTAACATACCGACGTTGGGGGGACGTGTCCCTGCGAACCCTCATAGGAGTTAATACAAATATATCCTCTCCTAATTCAGCTCTCATCACTCGCTTTCCCTTTCTCTTCCCCCCCCTCTCCTCCTCCTCCTGTCAAGCCCTGTCGCACGGCGCCTTTCGGAGTGAAGCAAACAAAAAAAAACGCCACTAAAATACACGAATGAAACCTGAAATAATACTGGTGCTGAACCAGCCATCTCGCGTCCGCCGCCGCTGCCGCTGGTCCGTGCCCGCTGCTGACGATCCCCAGGCTCTATCCAGGATAGTATGGTTATGCGGATCACGCTTGAGTCGCGATGCCCACGCCAAATTTTGCACAGGCTGCACAGCAGCAGGCAATACACAGAGCCAATCAGCGCCATAGCCACAGATGCTCCTTTACAACCATAGGTTTGCGCGTGCGAGGTCGAGGGAGCGAGACTGAAGCTCGTTGGCCCAACACCAAGCTTACACGCGCACGCACGCACGCACGCACGCACACACGCACGCACGCACACACACACACGCACGCACTCATGCACGCACGCACGTACGCACGTACGCACGTACGCACGCACGCACGCACGCACGCACGCACGCACGAGCACACGCACGCACGCGCGCACACACGACAGAGACGAATGAGCCGAGAAGATCACGGGATCAGACAGAATAGTGTGTGAGAGAGGGAGCGAGAGAGACAGAGAGCGAGAGCGACGGAGAGAAAGCGCGCGAGAGAAAGAGGGAGGGAGCGACCGCGTCGGCTTCAAAGACGTGTTCGGGGCTGGGCGCCGCTCCCGCGACCATTTATGTACAGGGCTACTTGTATGACCATTTATGGGTCTCTACTCTAGAGAGAGCTACCCGGTGCCAGGCAACTTTTAGGTCTATTTATAGAGAGAGAGGTACCCGATGCCGGGCTGCGACGACGCAAACACGCGCCAATAGGTCTCTTTTGCTCCTTACTAGGCGCTCTTCCCGCGTGGCCTCGCCGACCGTATCTTCCTCCTGTGGCACGGCGCCGCCAACCGGCAGCGCGCGGTCCTTCCTGCACGTATATACATAGATGTATGCATTGTGTACATGTATGTACACATGCATGCAAGCATGCGCATAGATATGTGTATGCGCAAGAGTATGCACACATATGCATGCATGTGCATAAACATGTGCACATAAGCAAGAGCAAATACTCGAAACCCCAGCGGGTATCCTCCTGCAGCTCAGAATCCTCATGCAGCGCGTCGCCGCCCGCGTGCTTGATTTCTGCGACTTTGCTGAACGACTGCTGAACGACTCACCTCTTGATGTCCGCCACGAGCTCTGCACGAGAGGGCCGCAGCGGCAGCAAAAAGCAGAAAGCGATCATTGAGAGTTTAAGCGCCTGTTCCGCGCGCGCGGCGACGCACATGTACAGCCACACCGCTTAGCGGTGTGCGGACCACAGCAGTGGCAAAGAAACCATTCTATTCTAAAAATAGTTAAAAGCGTGACGAGAGACTCCAAGACCTCGCAAGCGTTATGGCTGAAGAAAGCGAAGGCTTCGATTTCGAGGCGCTCGATGACGATTCGTCCGAGCTGTCGGCGCTCGTCACGGCCACCCCGTCGTCGTCGATTGCAGGCGAGGAGGGCGATGCGGCTGGGGCGGCGGAGATGGAGGAAGAGGGCGGGCTCGACCCGGCGACCGTAAAGGCGCTCGCGAGCAGCCTGTCCGCGCTGCGGCCGCAATTCCTCACCGTGCTGTCCGACTTTGGCGAGGCGGAGAAATTCGTGATTGAGGGCGACTCGCTGCTGCTGCACGCGCTGTCGGACCCGGCGCTCGACTGGGCGCACCCTCAGTTTCTGCACCTGACCTACGTAGTAGAGACTTTCCTGCACGAGCTCGTGAAGCGCGGTGCGCACTTTTGCGTCGTTTTCTTCGAGTCGCACAAGGCCATTTGGCAGGGTCACGGCGCCAAGGGCGTTGCGCGCTCGTTGCTGATTCGCCACCTACAATTCTGCCTACCCGCGACCCACACCGCTTCGGTTGAGACGTTCGAGTCGCCGGCGTGCGATGAGTGGACTGAGTTCTTCAACACCTACCTGCCGTGCCTCGTGGTGGTGAGTGATGAGTTGCCGGCAGCCGCAGCCGCCAAGATCTCGCCCATAAGAGCCTTCCTTCTGGACATGGTGGTTGCTGGCATCAATGTGCTGCTGCTCAACGACATTGAGCTTCTGGACCACCAAGTGCGCGGCTACTATGTGCCTGGGAGAGGTGCTCGGCGCTCTGAAATTGGTGTTTCCAAGTTCCTGTTTGAGGAGACTGCCGCTGATGCTCGGGACTCCGCCTTAATCAGGTCTTTTGTTGATGGAGGTTGCGGTGCGGCGCTCCGCCAGGATTGGGGACTTGTGGCCTTGGCCTGGGCATGCAGAAAGTGGCTGCAGGGATTGAATTCGCAGGAGCTGGATAAGATAGCAGCTGCAAAATTGGTTTTGCTCCACGCAGTCCTGCTCAGGCGAGGAGCAACCCCGCTGGCGCATCGTGCGCACATGCTCTGCCTGAAGGGCGGCCAGCTGTCTGCGTTCCAGAACACCGCTGCGGACGTTCTTGGAGGCATTATGGAGGCCCTGTCTGAATCGGCGTGGTGCAAGAACGATGCAGCTCTTTTCGGTACCTCGCTAGATTCTCGCACTGCCTGCGACTTCATTGACGGCCGCTTGCTGCTCAGCCTCGCTGCTGCTGCAGAGGCGTGCAGCTCATGCACGGCAGACACGCTGGGTGTGGACGGCGATTCCCAAACAGATGCAGCAACGTTGTGGGCCAGTGCGGCGCCCGGGAACGGCGATGTGCTGCCTCTCGAGGTACCCGGCGGCAAGTCGCAGGAGCTAGAGACCCTGCCCCTGCCCCAACAGGCAGCTGTGCCGACGCTTGGCCCTGTCGAAAAGGATACGCTTCTCTCTGGGATACTGGAGCCCTTGGGGGCATTGCAGTTTCAGGACGCTGCGGGCGCGGAAGATGCGAGCCTTGCAGGCGGCTTCTTGCTGAAAAGGGGCTGGACCATGGAAGGCGTGCTGCCGAGTTTCATCTGGACGCACTGTCGTGACCAGACGGCGCAGGATGCGCCGACAAACAGCAGGTCGATGAGCGAGTGGGAGCGGCGCAAGGCGTTGCGCCGCAAGGCACGCCAGAATCAAATGTATTTCAGGCATCTTCACGACTATGCCGCCTCCTTGACCGGCACCACCGTGCTTGGCGCCACCTCAGTTTCTGCCCAAGTCGAAATCTCGGAGACAGATTCCATGGACACAGGGGCGTCCCAAGACGGCAGCGCGTTGGGCGAGGAGGAGGAGGAGGAGGAGAAGGGCGGCAAGGGCGCTAAGGGTGGCAAGGGTGGTGGGAAGGAGAAGAAACCCAAGGAGAAGAAGCTCACGAAGAAGGAGCAGATGCTGCTTGACATTGCTGCCAAAAAGGCCAAGGGCACCGAGAACAAGCTCGAAGGCGAGTGGAAGGAGCTGCTCAAGTCCATCAAATCGTCGACAAATTCGGCGGCAAAGATCAAGGACCTCGACGACTTCTGCAGGCGCTGCCAGAAGGAGAAGCAAGACAAGCTGGCGATGCAAGTCGCTCTGCAACGATTGCTCGAGTGCCGCGAGGCATGGGCGGACGATCGTCAGGGGCACAACAGTAACATGAAGTTTGCGATTTTGGCGATGGAAAACGTGCGCACTATGATCACAGTGCATGAGGAGTCGCTGCGGGATGTCAAATTCACCCCGGCAGCGGACGCGCGCATCGAGGTTGTACAGACGATGATTATGCTCGGCTTCGTGGACGCCGCCATGGAGGTGTCGGAGTGGCTGGTGGACAAGAAGGACAAGGAAGCGCGGCAAGAGCTGGATGAGGAGGTCAAGGAAATGGCGCGCACACTGCGTAACAAGCTCAGCGTCTACGCGAAAAGCTCGCCACAATTCCAACTTGAGCACATGGGGCACCTCCTGCCGCGGCCGCCTCCCAAGGTCAAGGACCCGCGCATTACTACCTTTACCCCTGACGAGTGGCAGTGCCAGTTGCTGGACGTGGTGGACAACAGAGAGTCGGCGCTGGTATGCGCTCCTACGTCGTCGGGCAAGACCTTCATCTCGTACTACTGCATGGAGAAGGTGATGCGCGACCAGACGCACAAAGAGGGCGTCCTCATCTTCGTCGCGCCGACCAAGGCGCTCATCAACCAGATTGCCGCGCAGGTCTACGGCAGCTTCCACTCGTCCTTTGGGATCTTCACCGACGCCTACCGGCACCGGGCGCTCACCTGCCGCATCTTGGTCACAGTGCCAGAGTGCCTTGAGACACTGCTGCTAAGTCCCGAACATGCCACTTGGGCACAGAAGATTCGCTACATCATTCTGGATGAGGTGCACTGTATTTCGAGCTCCGAGGAAGGGCGCCTGTGGGAGCGTGTGTTGCTTCTCGCGAATGCACCCTTCCTCGCGCTCAGTGCCACTGTGGGGGAGCCGGAGCACTTCGTGCAGTGGCTGCAGAAGCTCAAGGACATGCAGAAGTTGGCTGATGGCGGCCAGAACCGCGAGTCGTATCAGGTCAGGTTGGTGCAGCACAACGAGCGTTGGGTTGATTTACGCCGTCACGTGTATGACGACTCCAAGTTGGAGGACGACAGCGACCTCAGTCCCGACGCGATGGTCAAGTGGGCAAAGCTGCATGTGCGTGCAAGGGTCGACCACACGTCGGCAAAGGTAGATGGAGCAGAGCTGCTTGATACGCTGCACCCGTTGGCAAGCTTCACGCAAGACCAGCTACGGCTGGCCAAGATCCCCGACAACCTCAAATTCGAGCCGCGGGACTCGCTTGCCCTGTTCGAGGCCATGCAGACTGTGCTAGAGCGTGCCAAGGCGGGAGAGGCCATCAAGGCGTGCGCCGAGAGGCTTGAGACGCTAACGCCATCCAAGTTCTTTACCAAGCAATTCCAGTTCATTTCAAAGCCAGAATCCATCGCGTTTGAAAAGGCTGTCAAAGATGAGCTCATGGAGTGGCTGCACCAGGGGATGGGCGCGTACACGGTCAAGGTCCTGAAGGCATTAGGCAACAAGCTCGTTGCCAACGACGTCGATGAATCCGACGACCATGGAGACACTGTGGCCCTGGGGCGTGGGCCCAACTCATTGACTCGGCGCCTTTTCAAGCTGTGTGGCATGCTGCATCGACAAGATCGTCTGCCTGCCGTTATTTTCAACTTCGATCGCGCCACGTGCGAAAAACTTGCTTTCGGTTTCAATGACATTTTGAGCAAGGCGGAGGCGGTGCAGCGAGAGGAGCATAGAAAGGACCTCAAGCTCTCTGCCAAACAACAGGACCAGAAGGCCAAAATGGAAAAGCGCGCTCGCGATAAGGTGCTCTCTGAGAAGAAGGAGGAGGAATTGCTGCAGGAGCTGGCGGAGATGGGCGGTGACACTATTGACGTGACTTCATTGGACGAGGCGACATTCAAGGCGCAGTTCACCTTCGTGCAGGAGGGCAGGAGCAGCGCGCAGGACTTTGACCGCATCACCGAGAGCGCGCGGAAGCAAATGGGCGAGAACCACCCCATGATTCAGATCTTGCGGCGGGGCATTGGTGTCCATCACTCGGGCCTGCAGAACAAGTA
>Ga0315899_10005800_pt1 | contig 13322 bp, 13 predicted proteins | sample LakEriMetagenome_2_FD_203518 | JGI IMG/M metagenome (GOLD analysis project Ga0315899, IMG submission 203518) | Freshwater fungal communities from buoy surface, Lake Erie, Ohio, United States - Buoy 4 MA112 | ecosystem: Environmental > Aquatic > Freshwater > Lake | place: USA: Lake Erie, Ohio...
TTCGCAACATTTTGAAGGCCGCCAACGCCACAGCTTTGTTTGTCACGCACGATCAAATGGAGGCTTTTGCCATTGGTGACGTGATTGGCGTCATTCAAGAAGGCCACCTGCACCAGTGGGACGATGCCTACCACTTGTACCACCGGCCAGCGTCGCGGTTTGTAGCAGAGTTCATTGGTCATGGCGTCTTTATTCCTGGCGTTCGCTCACAAAGCCATGGACACCTTCATGTGCAAACTGTTTTAGGTGACCTAACTGACCCCCATGAATCTGTTCAAGCTGAGGAAGAGGGCTCAAAACAGTGTGATGTCTTGCTGCGCGCAGACGACATTGTTCACGACGACGAAGCTATGGTGAAAGCCGAGATTTTGAGAAAGTCATTTCGAGGTTCAGAGTTCTTGTACACCTTGCGATTGCGATCAGGCGAGACCGTCATGGCCCACGTACCCAGCCACCACGATCACAAAATTGGCGAATGGATTGGTATTCGCGCAGAGGTTGACCATGTGGTGACGTTTGAGCGTCAAACCTAAAAACTCAGTTTTAACTTTCTTCTTTTGTTTCGACATGCAAATGAGAATCATTCTTATTTGAGGTAGAATTCGATCATTCCGAAGTTCAAACGAAACAAAATGAGTTCTAAATTATGCAAATGTGCAGCCCTGTGCATGACTGCCGCTGCCTACCTGCTGCCGACCTTGGCCATTGCGCAGTCGGCTGATGGGGCCTTTATCAACATCTACTCGGCCAGACATTACCCAAGCGATGAAGCTCTTTATGCCGATTTCACCAAAACCACAGGTATCAAGATCAACCGCATCGATTCGGATGACGCCGGCATTTTGACGCGATTAAAGGCGGAGGGCGCAGCTTCGCCCGCCGATGTCATCTTGTTGGTCGATGCAGCAAGGCTCTGGCGAGCCGAGGTAGAGGGCTTGTTTCTGCCTGTCAAATCCAAGTTGCTTGAGCAAGCCATTCCCGACAACCTGCGAGCCAAGCGCGCCGACAACGGAGGTATTTATTGGTTCGGCTTATCTACTCGCGCCAGAGTGATTGTTTACGACAAGCTCAAACTTCAAAAGTCCGATGTTGACACCTATGAAAAGTTGGCAGATCCGAAGTTAAAAGGCAAGCTTTGCATTCGTTCTGGCTCTCACCCTTACAACCTCAGTTTGTTTGGCGCTATGACTGAGCACATCGGTCCTCAGCAAACAGAAATTTGGCTGAAGGGCTTGGTCACTAATTTGGCCAGAAATCCGGCGGGTGGTGATACCGATCAAATCAAAGGTGTGGCGTCTGGCGAATGCAATGTGGCCGTCACCAACACCTATTACTTAGCGCGCCTCATGCGATCTTCCAACCCCGCTGAAAAAGCAATGGTAGAAAAACTTGGCGTTGTATTTCCCAATCAAGCCAGTTGGGGAACCCACCTGAACATTGCAGGTGGCGCAGTGGCCAAAAATTCAAAAAATCAAATCAATGCTTTGAAGTTTTTGGAATACTTGGCCAGTGCCTCAGCACAGAATCATTTTGCCAATGGCAACAACGAATGGCCCGCCGTTAAGGGGATGAGCTTTGACAATCCAGCATTGAAGGCCATGTCTGGTGGTGTCTTCAAAAGTGAAGTGTTGCCAGTAAGTTCTATTGGCATGAATCAAATCAAGGTGCAGCAAATGCTAGACCGGGTGGGGTTCAAATAGCAGATGCCGTCTATTTTTCGATTTGTTCTGGATCAAAGTGAAAACGCTTTCCTAATATCGATCAGATGCAACAAGACAGACAAACCCGATGATCAACATGTAGATATTTCTATTAGAATAGAAATATGGAAGATAAATACGTCATCAAAGCGCTAGCTGCATTGGCTCAGCCAAACCGGCTTCAGATTTTTCGGTCACTTGTCGTCAAGGGCAGCGAGGGTTTGACACCTGCCTTGATTTCTGAGGCATTGGGCATGCCCGCCAACACGCTTTCATTTCACTTGAAAGAGCTGATGAATGCGGATCTCATTTCGCAGGAGCGCAGCGGTCGTCACTTGATCTATCGGGCTCAGTACGACCGCATGAATGCCGTACTGGCTTACCTGTCCCAAAACTGTTGCCAAGGGCAAGCCTGTGAGCTTATCCCTGAGGACATTTGCAAAAGCTGTTAATCAAAGGAAGTTTAAAGTGACCGATGTCAAACCATTGAATGTGCTTTTTCTGTGTACGCACAACTCGGCGCGCAGCATTTTGGCCGAGGCTTTGCTTAACCATGTGGGTCACGGCAAATTCAAAGCCTACTCAGCTGGAAGTAGCCCCAGAGACAACCAAAAGCCAAATCCAATGGCCATTGCAACTTTGCAAAAAGCTGGCATTTCCACCGAGGGATTGACCAGCAAAAGCTGGGATGTCTTTGCGGTACCCGATGCACCTCACATGGATTTGGTCATCACGGTTTGCGACAACGCAGCGGGTGAAGTTTGTCCTTATTGGCCAGGACAGCCCGCCACGGCACACTGGGGCTATGCAGATCCGTCCGAAGCTGTCGGCGGAGATGCAGAAAAACTAGAAGCTTTTCTGCAAACCTTGTATCAGATCAAAAAACGACTTGAAATCTTTACCAGCCTTCCGGTTGGCAGTCTGAGCAAAATGGCCTTGGAAAATTCAGTTCGAGAACTGGCAAAAAAATGAGCCATTGGAGAAGGTATTTGTCGGAGCTTGTTGGCACCGCGACATTGTTATGTGCCGTTATTGGCTCTGGCATCATGGCAGAGCAACTGGCTGATGGGAACGTTGCCATTGCTCTTCTAGCCAACACCTTCGCCACAGTGTTTGCGCTCTATGTCTTGATTGAAACGCTGGGCCCTATCAGTGGTGCGCATTTCAATCCGGTTGTCTCGATGGTCATGGCCTTTCGCAAAGATTTAGCACCTCATCTTTTGTTCGGCTATGTACTTGCTCAGTTGGTGGGTGCCGCCATGGGTGCTTGGATTGCACACGCCATGTTTGAATTAGAAATATGGCAATGGTCTGTGAAAGTAAGAACAGGTCCAGCCCAGTGGTTCGCAGAAGCAGTTGCAACTGCAGGTTTGTTGTTTGTCATTTTGCGCTCGCCAAGCGGTAAGGCCTCCGCCATAGTGGCCTGCTACATTGGTGCAGCTTATTGGTTCACTGCCAGCACCTCTTTTGCCAATCCGGCTGCGGCTTTTGGACGGATGTTTTCAAACACATTTGCGGGCATCTCACCAGCGGACGTGCCGGCCTTTGTTGTGGCACAGATCGTAGGTGGATTCTTAGGAATGATGCTTCATTTGCTTTTCAAGTCTGATAACTCTCAAAATCAATGAAGTTGTTTGCCCAACAAGGGGCGCATGGCCAAAACTCCCAAAAGAGGGCCTATACCTAGCCAAGGCAGAAGCGAGGCCAATTGATGTTCCTGAGCCAAACTCGTAAAGAGTTCAATGCTCACAATGGAGAGCGCAAAGCCCATGCAATTGGTCAAGGTGAGCACACTGCCTACTGCATGCTTAGGCGCATTGCTGGCTGTGAGTGTTGAAAATTGAGGCGAGTCTCCTGCTGCAGTGATGCCCCAAATAGCCAGCCAAAGTAAGAACCAAATTAGCGGCGCAGACATCAACCATGGCGCTAGAAGGCAACAAATACCGCTCATGCTCAACTGAACTGTAGCCACGCGGGCACTGCCCCATCTTTTTGCAAGCCAGCCGCCTCCTATGCACCCCAAGGCCCCAATGCCAAGCACACCAAAAGCTGCCAAGGACAAGGCCTGACCATTGAGCTGTGTTGTCAGGATAAGCGGTACCAGCACCCAGAAGGTATACAGCTCCCACATGTGTCCAAAATAGCCAAGAACCGAGGCTCTGACGCGCCAGTCAGTCCAGATGGTGGCCAATGCTGGCCATTCAAGTTTTTTGCTAATAGCCGTGTAACTGGGCGGTTCTGGTATGGCCATAAAAAGAATCAAGCCACCTGCTGCTGCCAACAGCGCGACGCTCATCATGACTGTTGCCCATGGAAGCTCAACGGACAAAGCGCGAATACCATGCGCACTGGCTGACCCCAAGACAAGCGCGCCGACCAGCCAACCAAGCGCAACGCCCAAACCTTCGGGAAACCACTGTGAGGCTATCTTCATGCCGACTGGATAGATGCCCGCCAAGAAAAATCCAGTAGCCGCACGCCATAGCAAGAGTTCTGAAAAAGACGCTATGCGCATCAATGCGCCCAATGTGCACAGAGCGCCAGCCACGGCGCAGAACAAGAAAACTCGCCTGGCAGAAAATCGATCTGCAATGGCCAGCAAAGCAAAAACCAAGGTGCCCACAATAAAGCCCAATTGCAATGCAGAGGTGAGGCGACCCACTGCAGAAGCTGGCCAGCCCATTTGCTGTTGCAGGTCTGGCATGACTGCATTGACGGCAAACCACAAAGAAGTCCCTGCAAATTGCGCCAAAACAAGGATGGGAAGAATACGCTTTGGTGCAGTGAGCATGTTTTATGAGTAGACTGTAATGACGGCCATTGTGACTCAAACAACAGCCAAGCTAAATTGAGTAGACCAACTCCACACCTCCTTTAAATCGCACATGCCTCAAAAAATCAAAATCAATGCTTTCGATATGAATTGTGTTGGACATATTCAACAAGGCCTGTGGACTCACCCGCGCGATCAATCGACGCGCTACCTTGATTTGACATATTGGACTGATTACGCAAAGCGTCTGGAAGCAGGCTTATTTGACGGTATCTTTTTTGCAGACGTGGTGGGTGTCTACGATGTATTGGGCGGAAGTCCCAATGCCGCTGTGCAGGGCGCAGTGCAAGTTCCCGTCAACGACCCCATGATGCTCATACCGGCCATGGCCAGCGTGACAGAACACTTGGGCTTTGGCGTGACAGCCAATCTCACTTACGAGTCGCCTTATTTATTTGCCAGACGCATGTCTACGCTAGATCATTTAACAAAAGGGCGCATCGGGTGGAACATTGTGACAGGCTATTTAGACAGTGCAGCCAGAGCTGCCGGTCTATCGGGGCAAATTGCGCATGACGATCGCTACGACTTGGCCGATGAATACATGGCCTTGGTGTACCAACTCTGGGAAGGCAGTTGGGAAGAGGGCGCAGTATTGGCCAACCGCCAAAGTGGCGTGTATGCCGATGCCTCTAAAGTGCACTTGGTGAAACACAAAGGTCCGCAATATCAGGTTCAGGCCATGCATTTGTCCGAGCCTTCTCCGCAGCGCACCCCTTTGTTGTACCAAGCTGGATCATCTGCACGAGGTTCAAGGTTTGCGGCCACCCATGCAGAATGCGTTTTTTTGAACGGGCAAAGTATGCCTGCCGTGAAAACCATCGTAGACAACATTCGGAGTCAAGCGGTTGGGCAGGGACGTGGTGCGTCAGATATTCAAGTGTGGATGGGCGCCACCATCATCACCGCGCCTACTGAAGCCCAAGCGCAAGAAAAATTTGAAGAATACAAACACTACGCCAGTTCGGAAGGCGCCTTGGTTCATGCCGCTGCTTCAATGGGCATTGATTTTTCAAAATACGACATAGATGAGCCCATTGAAACTGGCAAAAGCCAAGCCATTGTTTCTAACGTGGAGGCCATGACCCGATCGGCAGGACCTCAGTGGACACGGCGGAAACTACTTTCACAAATGATTCTTGGAAGTCGACAAGCGCCATGGGTAGGCTCAGCCCAAAACATTGCACAGCAAATGATTGACTGGCGTGATCAAGCTGGCGTTGATGGATTCAATTTGTCCAGAACCGTTGTGCCTGAATGCTTTGATGACTTTATCAAAGAAGTGGTGCCTTGTTTGCAAGAGCGTGGCGCATACAAAACCGAATACGCGCCTGGCAGCTTTCGGAAAAAGCTGTTTGGCAATGACAAATTGCCAGATACACATGCCGCGGCAGTTTACCGGCACAACTAAGGCCTAGGTCAAGTATTTGGCGATAGGCATTCAATTGACTCGGACATACCCATCCATTGAGCATAAGTACCATGCCCCTTTCTTGTGGGCATGGGTGCTGGTTGGTTCACCAAAACTTCAAGACCTGCGGTTGCGCTGTCAATGATTGGCAGTGAGATTAAGTTTTGAATGTCTTGCGCGTATCCGGCCAAGCCAGCACTACCTAGGATGATGGCCATGACCGGATTGGCTTGTAGTTCTGCGCCCGTCGCAGTCACGGTTTCGATATGCCTTAACTGATCGCTAAAGCCCAGGCTCATTGCCAAGCGCTGAAGCATTGGCTTCCAACGCCCACCGCCTGTTATCACTTGTCATTCTTGGCATGAGTTCAAATCAGCATAATTAAAATTCCGCGCCGATTTTTATTTACTCTGACTTTATGCCTGCAGCCTTCACAACCGGCCCAAATTTAGCGAGATCTCTGCTGAGTTCGGCGCCAAAGCTTTCTGCAGTTCCTGGCGAGGCTGAGATGCCCATGCCATTCAGTCTTTCCTTCACTTCGGGATCGTTCAAAATAGCATTGAGCTCTGTGTTGATGCGGACGATGATGGCGCGTGGTGTTTTGGCGGGTGCCAACAAACCAACCCAGGAGTTGACTTCAAAATCAGGCACGCCATTTTCGATGAACGTTGCAACATCAGGCAAGGAGCTAGCTCGCTTGCTACTAGACACCGCAATGGGCAGTAACTTGCCCGACTTCACATGGGGAATGGCGCCAGCTATGGCGGTATACACCAATGGGATATTACCCCCCAAAACGTCAGTCATGGCTTGGCCGCCGCCTTTGTAGGGCACATGCACAAGGTTGGCGCCTGTTTTTTGGCGCAAGAGTTCGCCAGCAATGTGAGGGGTTCCGCCTGTACCCGATGTGCCATATGAAAGACCCCCTTTTTCAGTTTTAGAGAGCGCAATGGTGTCCTTCAGGGTCTTGGCTGGAAAGTTGGGATGCGCCACCAAAATAAGGACCGCATCGCCAATTTTACCAATGGGGGCGAAGTCTTTGAGTGTGTCAAAGCCGGTTTTGGGAAAGACATGAGGGTTGATGACCAAGGTGCCGTCAAATCCCAAAAGCAAGGTGTGGCCGTCGGGTTCTGACACCGCAACTTGTTGCGTTCCAATGTTGCCCGAGGCGCCTGGTTTGTTGTCGACAATAACTTGTTGCCCCAATCTTTTCGACAATTGTTCAGCGATTAAACGGCCGCTGGTATCGGTTACGCCACCGGGGGTGAAAGGCACCACCAAGCGAATAGGCTTGCTAGGGTAGTTTTGAGCTTGCACACTTCCTGCCAAGGCGATGGCTGTTCCAATGAGGGCGGCTTTTAGCCAATGACGGTGAAATATTTGATTCATGACTTTGTCTCCTTGAGCAATCGTTGGTTTATTTCGTTTCAGCATATCGTTTTTCAAAATCCCAGACATCTTCAAAGCCCATGAGCTTGGTTAAATCGGCAAAGTCATACAGTGCGGAGCTACCTTGACTCGACGAACCGTGTGTCTGAAATTCTTGGTAGACGCTTTGCATCGCATGAACTGCTGCCAGCAAAGCCGTGACTGGAAAGATGGCCAACTTGTAGCCAATGGATTCCAAATCAGCGCGCGACAAAACTGGTGTTCGACCCCGCTCCACCATGTTGGCGAGCAATGGCAGATCCAATGTTTTGCCGATTTGCCGCATTTCTTCTTCCGACTCTGGCGACTCTACAAACAAGATGTCTGCGCCAGCGCGGGCATAAGCTTCAGCACGGCGCAGGGCCTCATCCAACCCAAGAGTTGTTCTGGCATCGGTGCGTGCAATGATTAAGAAATTGGGGTCGGTGCGAGAGTCCACTGCCACTTGTATTTTGCGAACCATGTCTTCCATCGGAATGACCCTTCGCCCTGGCGTATGGCCACACTTCTTAGGAAATTCTTGATCCTCCAATTGAATGGCTGCGGCGCCAGCTGCTTCATAGCCTCTAATGGTGTGGCGCATATTGAGTAGACCGCCATAGCCTGTGTCTGCATCGGCAATGAGGGGCGTTTTGGCCATGCCGGCCATGGCCGTGACACGACCGACCATGTCAGAGTAGGTGGCAAGCCCAGCATCGGGTAAACCCATGTGTGAGGCGACTGTGCCATAGCCCGTCATGTAAAGGGCATCGAATCCGAAGGAGTCTGCAAGGCGCAGTGAAACCATGTCAAACACACCAGGAGCCACCACGAGCCCTGGCTGATGAAGACGCTGGCGGAGATTGGCTCGAAGTGTTTCGTTCATGACAGCTAAAACAAGTTTTCAATGGTTCAATGTACCACCCAAGATTGATTTAACCAAACGGAGTATTCATGGAACTTCACCTTCGCAACAAACACATCTTGATCACTGGCGGTAGCAAGGGCATCGGCTTAGCTTGTGCTGATGCTTTCTTACAGGAGGGGGCACGGGTTAGCTTGGTCTCCCGCGATCCATCCAACTTAGAGCGAGCAATCGAACGTTTGGCCTTCCATGGCTCAGACCGGATTCAAATTCAGGCTGCAGATTTGACAAAACCCACATCTGCTCAGGGTGCATTTCAAGCGGCTCAAATCGGCTTCGGTCCTGTGGATGTCTTGGTCAACTCGGCGGGTGCAGCCAAGCGTACTCCCGCACCGGACCTCACGCCTCAAGCTTGGCAAGATGCCATGCAAGCCAAATTTTTAAGTTATGTCCACATGATTGACCCCGTTATCAAACAAATGGCGCAGCGCAGAAAGGGTTGCATTGTGAATGTGGTGGGCAACGGCGGCAAAGTAGCCAGCCCTATTCATTTGCCAGGCGGTGCTGCCAATGCGGCCCTGATGTTGGTCACAGCAGGTTTGGCCAATGCTTATGCAGCCCAGGGCATTAGAGTGAATGCCATCAACCCTGGCCTCACTCTCACCGATCGATTGCAAGAAGGGATGCTAGCGGATGCGCGCTTGCAAGGTATTTCTGCAGAAGACGCCATGCAACGGGCCGTGGCAAAAATTCCAATGGGCCGCTTGGCAGAACCAGAAGAAATAGCCCGAGTCGTGGTGTTCTTGGCGTCTGATGCTGCAAGCTATGTCACCGGCATCAACATGAGCATGGATGGTGCAACCACCCCTATTGTTGTCTAAACATCTGAAGTTCTAAGCTGGAGCTATTCAATTTGTTTTGGATTGAAAAACAAGCTCTGCGGCAATGAGATCCAGTGATGCAAACCCAACTGATTTGAAAACGGTGATGGCCTCATCATTTTTTCGCCATGATCGAGTGGGCGCCGAGGCCAATTCAGACAGTTCTCCCTCAATGCTTGAAGGCGAAATGATGCCTTGATCAATGGCTTGCAATATTTCGCCACCTTTTTCAAGAACCGCAGATCGGTTGTCTGCAAATATCTGCACTTTGCTCATGAGTGATGGTTCGGCTTCTGCCATCTGAGGCGTAAAGGCGCCGATCAGTCCTAAGTGCGTTCCTGGTTTGAGCCATTTGGAGATTATGAAAGGCTCAGTTGCTGTTGTCGCTGCTGCCACCACATCTGCCTTGTTCAAGGTGGCGCTCAAATCTTCTGAATATGTAGATTCAATGCCGAGATTTTTGAGCTCAGCTACAACAGACAAGGCTTTGTTTTTTTGTCTTCCCCAAATCAAGATGTTTTTAAAATGCATCACGCTGGCGTGAGCCTGAACCAAGGGAACGCTTAAGGCGCCGGTCCCTAACATGGCCAGAGTTTGACTATTTTTCCGTGCCAGTAGGCTTGCAGCCAAAGCGGCAGCAGCAGCAGTTCGGCGCAAGGTGAGTTCGGTACCATCAATGACAGCAAGAGGCATTCCGTTTTCACATGAAAGCAAAACATAAACAGCTGAAACGGTGGGTGAACCTATGTCTTTGTTGGAAGGCCAAACCGATACAAGTTTGACACCAAAAACTTCTTTTGTTTTCCAAGCTGGCATGATGAGTACACAACTGGCGTCATCATTAGGGGTGAAAAAACTTCTAGGCGGTGCTTCGATTGGCAGCTGCAATCCGTGTGCCAAAGCATCAATTAACTGTGGATAAGGTAAAGCCTTCCTAACAGCACTTGAATCAAAGTAGTTCATGAAATTTCTTTAAGCAATATGTTGTATAACTCTGGCAAGTTTAGGGCCAATGACGATGTCTATGCAAACTGATGTTTTGATAGTGGGTGGCGCAGCCATAGGAAGCGCTGCAGCATTTTTTTTAGCTACACAGCCAAACTTCAACGGAAAAATACTGGTTCTTGAGCAAGACTTTTCTTATGAAAAATCTGCAACTGCGCTTTCAGCTGCCTCCATTCGCCATCAGTTTTCAACGCCAGAAAACATCAGACTTTCGCAGTTCGGCAGCAGCTTCCTTCAAAACATAGCGAATTATCTGGCAGTTGATGACGAAGTACCAGCTGTTAGTTTCAAGGATCGCGGTTATTTGTTTCTTGCCACCCCCAATGGCATAAGCACCTTGAAATCTAACCATTCGGTTCAAAAATCGGAAAACGTTGACGTAACTCTTCTGACACCTTCGCAGCTGAGTTCTCGATATGCATGGTTGAATGTAGACGACCTGGCTGCAGGCTCGATTGGCAATCGTGGCGAAGGGTGGCTAGACGCCAATGGACTGATGCAAGGATTTCGCAAAAAGGCCATTTCTTTGGGCGTGCAGTACAAGCAGGCTAGAGTTGAGAAACTAAAGCGGGCAGGCCGAAAAATTATTTCTGCCGAATTAACAGACGGTACTTCAATTGCTTTTGACAAGGTCATCAATGCGTCTGGAATAGGCGCATCTGCGCTTGCACAAACGGCTGGCATTAGGCTTCCTGTTGAGGCACGCAAAAGGACGATTTTCTTTTTCACCAGCAGCGCCCAATTGGAAAACTGCCCCATGGTGATCGACCCTTCTGGGGCCTATTTTCGACCAGAAGGCGAAGGCTTCATTTGTGGCATTGCACCCAGTTCACAGGATGATGTCGAGTGTGATGATTTTGTCATTCAGCACCATCTCTTTGAAGAGGTCCTTTGGCCGATTCTCGCAGCGCGTGTCCCTGGTTTTGAAGCCTTGCGACTCAAACGCAGTTGGGCCGGTCACTACGATATGAACACGCTAGACCAAAATGTGATTTTGGGTGCGCACCCAGATGTCGACAATTTACTCTTTGCCAATGGTTTTAGCGGGCATGGCTTGCAGCATTCTCCCGCCATAGGCCGAGCTTTATCGGAGCTTGTCACCTTCGGAGAATTCAGGACGCTGGACTTGGCCGCTTTGGGTTGGAGCCGCATTGTCAACAACCGTCCCTATCTGGAAGCCAACATCATTTAAAGCTGGCAGATTGACAAGAACATGACCCAAGACTAGGGTAATTACCTATCTATTAGCTTTCCTCAATCATGCTTATTGAGAAATGCAATGAAGCGTTCACAAGTTATGGCTATCCTAGTGAAGTCTTTGACAAACCGGTCAAAGCATTTTTCAATATCTAGGAGATAAACCATGGCAGCACTTAAAGGCTCGCGCACGGAACAATGCCTGAAAGACGCCTTTGCAGGCGAGTCTCAAGCCAACCGTCGCTATTTGTACTTCGCAAACAAAGCTGACGTTGAAGGTCAGAACGACGTAGCCGCTTTGTTCCGCTCTACCGCTGAAGGCGAAACCGGCCACGCTCACGGCCACCTCGAGTTCCTCGAGCAGTCTGGCGATCCAGCAACTGGCTTGCCTATCGGCTCCACACGTCAAAACTTGGCCTCAGCTGTGGCTGGCGAAACTCATGAGTACACCGACATGTACCCAGGCATGGCCAAGACTGCACGCGATGAAGGCTTTGACGAAGTTGCAGATTGGTTTGAAACCTTGGCCAAGGCTGAGCGCTCACACGCCAACCGCTATCAAAAAGCTTTGAACGAATTGGTCGATTAATTTCTGCTGAATCGTGTTGCTGCACCTTTCTAAGGTGCAGCGATTCCGCAAGCGGTTGGCTTCAACTGTTTGCGAAATCGAATCAACATTAGGAGAACCACATGGCCACAGAAGGCAATTTGGAAGCCCCCACAAGACATCCCTTAGATTGGCAAGGCAAAGACTTTTACAACGAAGAGTCTTGCTTTAACGAGCTTGAGCGCATCTTCGACATTTGTCATGGATGCCGCCGCTGCGTCAGCCTGTGCGGCTCTTTTCCCACTTTGTTTGACTTGGTGGACGAGAGCAGCACCATGGAAGTGGATGGCGTCGACAAAAAAGACTACTGGAAAGTGGTTGACCAGTGCTTCATGTGCGACCTGTGCTACATGACCAAATGCCCGTACACACCTCCGCATGAGTGGAACTTAGATTTCCCGCACACCATGTTGCGCGCCAAGGCCATCAAGTTTAAAAAAGGTGAGGTGAGTGCCGCTGAAAATTTCTTGGCCTCGACCGATACGCATGGTTCTTTGGCTGGCATTCCCGTCGTGGTGCAGGCTGTCAACGCGGTGAACAAAACGAAAGTTGCTCGTAGTTTGATGGAATCAACGTTGGGTGTCGATCAAAACGCTTGGTTGCCTTCCTTGGCCACTCGAAAATTTCGTTCCAGTGCTGAAGAAGCTGACGCTGTGAAGGTCGTGGACGGCGAAAAGACGCCTGGCAAAGTAGCCATCTATTCAACCTGCTACGTGAACTACAACGAGCCAGGCATTGGCCACGACTTGCTCAAAATTTTGAATCACAACGACATCCCCTATGTGCTTGTAGAGAAAGAGCAGTGCTGCGGCATGCCCAAGCTGGAATTGGGCGACCTGGATTCAGTCAAGGCCTCTAAAGAAGCCAACATTCCAGTGCTGGCTAAATATGCCAAAGATGGCTTTGCCATCATGGCTGCCGTGCCCAGTTGTGCGCTGATGTTCAAGCAAGAAATTCCGTTGATGTTTCCTGATTGTGCAGACACTCAGTTGGTTAAAGAACACATGTGGGACCCCTTCGAATATTTCATGGCGCGCAAGCGCGATGGACTTTTGAAAACCGAATTCCCAGAAAAATTGGGCAATGTGAGCTATCAAATTCCTTGCCATGGTCGAGTGCAAAACATCGGGCGCAAAACCGAAGAAATGCTCAAGATGATTCCAGGCACCGAGATCAACACCATCGAACGTTGCTCTGGACACGCAGGAACCTATGGTGTGAAAAAGGGTTCGCACGAAATGGCCATGAAAATTGGCAAACCCGTGTTCAAAGCCATGGCCACCATGAAGGATGGCAGCAAGCCAGACTTCATCAGTTCAGATTGCCCACTGGGTGGACACCACATCGCGCAAGGTTTCGAAGTGAATGGTTTGGGTGCCCCCGAACTGAATCACCCCCTGACCTTGGTTCGCAAAG
>Ga0315899_10005801_pt1 | contig 13322 bp, 8 predicted proteins | sample LakEriMetagenome_2_FD_203518 | JGI IMG/M metagenome (GOLD analysis project Ga0315899, IMG submission 203518) | Freshwater fungal communities from buoy surface, Lake Erie, Ohio, United States - Buoy 4 MA112 | ecosystem: Environmental > Aquatic > Freshwater > Lake | place: USA: Lake Erie, Ohio...
GCAAATATTAAAAACACTGCGAGCCAAACAGCTGGATCGCGAGATTGAAACCACCGAAGACGCTAAACAGTGGATTCGAACAAGTGCGTTATCGATAATCGACTAAATAAAGCTGATCTGCGATTTTTCGGTATTTGCCCACTCGATATGCCTCGGCCAATCCACCAACAAAGTCGGTGGGCTCTTTTCGATCAAAACGTCGCTCGATCCAATACCCAAGATTCTCGCCTGAGAGCTCAAACCGGATCGCGAGATCCTCGTCACGTTCAATCGCACGAAACAATAGTGGACTGTTCGGAATGGATTTCTCCCCAAGGAACATCATCATCGTTGGGTTGTAAAGCGGGTAAGCATTAAAGCTGCTAAGTTCGATTTGGCATTCATTGTTTGTATTCGTAACCAAAGCGTTCCAATTCCGATTGACCCGATCTGCGAACTCAGCCACAGAGCTTGAGGTGGCGGTCACGAATGCGGAACGCCCAAGATAATGAATTCGGTCCCACTGGGTTAGCATCAGAAGCCAACCACCGGACAATAGGATAAAACCGAACAAGCTCTTAAGCCCGCTGAATGGCCTTGGTCCAACAAGAAACCCAAGCACGGAAAGCGAACTCGCCAAGCTTGCCGTGATCGCAATGAACTGCACCCAATACAATCGCGGACCCATCAACGATCGCGAAAGTGGCTCCTGTTGTGTTTCCCGTTGTGGAACCTCCAAAAGATCCATCCAGGTTCCTGATAACGCACGACTTGCATATCCGTCGTACAGTAGCCATGTTACGAATACGATGGGCATAACAAATGATATCACCCAACATAAACGCAGAGCCCATCGCCAGGATGTACTCTGGGAGATATTCCAAAAACGTCCAGGCGATACAGTCCAACGTTTCGTATTGGCCCAGCGTTTCGTATTGGAAGGTACTATCGTACTCATTCTCGGCAGTAAGCTAAGGAAAGTAGTGCAAAGGTAGTTGCCAAGTTCTTATCATCTTCGAACCATTGGCGGTTTTCATTTTGCCAAGAACCGTCAGCTTGTTGTGTTGAACCGAGCTGCTTAATCAATTCCTTTTTCCAGTTTCGATCCACGCCATCGGAGGTTGTTAATGATTTGAGTCCGCTCGCATTTAGGGCTGCTCCGAACGTGTGGTAGTAGTAATAGAGTCCCGCTTTACCCATGCCGGGGTTTTCTGTGAGAGTGTAATGTTTAGCGATCCAGGATTGTGCTGCTTTGACACGCGAATCTTCTTGACTCAGCCCCGCGTAGATCATGCTCTTAAAGCCCGAGTAAGTCATCGAGCCGTAGCTTCGAAGTCCGCCCATAGGCGAATTCTTGTCGATGGATTCTACTTCTTTTTCAGTTGGGATCGTGTAGAAGAAACCGCCGTCGTTTACCTTGGCCGCGAGCTCATTATCGTTGTGTTCGCTCTTTAGATTTTGGCAGCGTGAAACGAAAACCAACGCACGTTGAATGGCAGGATCGGAGCTGCCAACATCGAGACTGTGCAAAGCTTCCAGAAGATACGTCGTGTTCGACAAGTCAGGACGCCCCTTGCCTGCGTAGCCAACACCACCATAGTTGGGATCGGTCGCCGACTCGCTCGACGCTTCGCCATATTGCAATGATGTCAAAAATGTTTTTGCGTTAGATAACGTCTTATCGTATCGGCCATCACCTGCGATTTTGTTTGCTTCGGCGAACGCTAAAACGCCGACGCACGTTTCGTAGTTCATAAGTCGTCCGTTGCCATAGATTCCGCCATCTGGCTTGACGAATCCTTCGAGAGCTTTGAGACCCTTGGCGAGCGATGGGTTGCTGAGAGGGACTTTGTTGCGGAGCATCGCAGTAACCACCAATGCAGTCACACCGGGACCTGCTTTAAGGGAAAACGTCCCGTCTTCTGCTTGGCCGGATTTCTGCAAATACTCAAGCCCCTTGCCGACAACTCGGTCGAGCTCCTCGTTTTGGGCAATGGAAACACGTGGCAAAACCAGTGTAAGACACAAACCAGCAAGCAAAGCCCTGCGAGACAGCATGAATTTAATCCCCACGAGTGTGACAAAACAACGATAACTCCTACCTAACACGCTTCGTACTATCTCAATTGTTCGCTGCAGCAGCTCTTGAGTTCAAGATGTTCGGCAGGCTATGGATATATTTTGTCCGCAGCGGGATTCTATTCTGGCAATTATGCTTCCCTGGCAATTTAGTTAATTGCTTGTGGAGATAGCCGATCCTCTACGATCATAGGCCGTAACAAGGCATTGCGAAGTTACGGCATTGGCCTCATCTTCGTAGTGGACGAGGCTACGAAGCCGGCCTCTTCGAACCCCATGAGTCTTGTGCCGATCTGGCCACAGATTGGAAGGATTGCCGGCATGCGTTCCAAAGTCTTGGCGACTTCGGCTACATGGGGAATTACATAGGCCGTAACAAGGCTTTGCGAAGTTACGGCACGGCCTCATCTTCGTAGTGGACGAGGCTACGAAGCCGGCCTCTTCGAACCCCATGCATCACCGACTAGGCATAGCCCTCCCGGCGTGCTGAAACAATTGAGGACAATTGTTCTACTATGTGCCGAAACAATTGAGGACAATTGTTTTACTTTGGTTGGATCTACTTTTTACCGCAATAGTCGATGGCCGTGGCTATCTCGGTCTTGAGGCGATTACGCTCTACGATGCGGTCGATGTAACCATGTTCGAGGAGAAATTCGCTCGTTTGAAATCCTTCTGGGAGCTCGATGCGAATGGTCGCTTTGATGGTCCGCGGGCCTGCGAATCCGATCAAGGCCTTGGGCTCAGCAAATATCAAATCGCCCAAACTGGCGAAACTCGCGGCGACACCACCCATCGTTGGGTTGGTTAATACGCTGATGTAGAGCCCGCCGTTGGAATGGTATCGAGCCAACGCCGCCGATACCTTTGCCATTTGCATCAAGGACAATATACCTTCGTGCATACGTGCACCGCCACCTGATCCACTGACGATGATGAGTGGCAAGGAGTGTTCGGTCGCTCGTTCGATAAGACGGGTCAGCCGTTCGCCAACGACCGAACCCATGCTGCCCATGATGAACGCAGAATCGGTAACCGCGATCGCAACACGACGCGCTCGAATCATACCGGTTCCGCATAATGCGGCATCAGTTAGGCCGGTTCGCTTTTGCTCTTCGGTCAGACGTTGTGCGTATGTCTTCTTGTCCGAAAACGATAGCGGGTCAGTCGGAAGCACGTGCTCATCGCAAATCTCAAACGTATTTTCATCGAGAAGCTGCCCAACACGCTCCCAGGCCGAGACGTACATGTGGTAGTTACACTTCGGGCAAACATTCAAGTTGCGTTCCATCTCTTTGCGATAGATGGTTTCTCCGCAACCAGGACATCGAATCCATAACCCTTCAGGGACTCCCTTTTTTTCCACTCGAGGATTTGGATTTTGCGTCGACTGACTTTGCACGGTACTCATCAGATTATTCTAGTCTAGATTTACGAATATGTTCTTCTCAAACTTACTTAAGCCTGCCCGAACACTCTGTTTCGAGCTGGTTGGGAGATGTTACGCAGGCGTGGGTTTCTGAGTCGATCAATTCCCAGGTTGCGTCATCTTGTTCCGATTCCCACATGTCCATAAAGTCGACTTCCTTCAAGCGGCTCGCAATCAGTGTAGCAAGCGGTTCGGGAATCACGACCGCAATGGTCTCTCCCTTATGTTTTTTGCACAATTTCGCGACTTGCTTCGAGATTCGAACCTCGGCTTCCGCCAAAGTCTCGCCCCCAGGAGGACAAAACGATCTTGGGTTTTCTTGCACTTGGCGGAATAGCTTGGGCTGCTGTCGTCTCACTTCATCGATCAGTTTGCCTTCCCATAAGCCGTGATCAATGTTTCTAAAGCAATCGCAAACTTTCCACTTTGCGTTGACGTGCTCAGCAATTTGTCTGGCTGTTTCCTGGGCCGATTCGCACGGGCCACAGTAAACATAACGAATGGGTATTTGCTCCATTTCGGAAGCAACTCGTTGCACCTGTTCAAGCCCATGGCTTGATAAAGGCATATCCAGGCACCCTTTGATTCGCTCTTGCTCGTCAAACGACGTTGCTCCCGGACGAACAACTACTACTCGACACATAAACAATTTCCAAAGAGGATCGAGGGGCGACTCATGACTTCATGGCCGCCTGTAAACGGGAGATCGCTAAGCAATAGTCGGGATGCCCGAACAATGCTGATCCGACGACCAGTAAATCCGCACCTGCTGTAACACATTGACCGATAGTTTTTTCGTTGACGCCACCGTCAACCTCTAGAAGGACCGCATCTCCGAGCTTTTCTCTCAAAGAAGACAATCGATCCAACGCTACGGGATTAAAGGCTTGTCCGCCAAAGCCAGCTTGAACGCTCATCACCAAAATGACGTCACATTCCGACAAATGAGGAGTCAGAAGGGACATGTCGGTTTGCGGATTGATCGCCAATCCAGTCAAGACTCCTTGAGCCTGAGTTTTCTGAAGTAACTCAGTCGGAGATGGCACGGCTTCGATGTGATAGGTAATCACATCGGACCCTGCATCGATAAACTGCTGGCTGTATCGAGAAGGCTCGCTGATCATCAAGTGCACATCGAGCACCAAATCGGTGATCTTGCGCAATGCGGAAACGATCGGCATTCCATACGTCAGGTTGGGCACGAAATGCCCGTCCATAACGTCAAGGTGGAGAACCTCGATGCCTGCTTCTTCCAAACGCCTGACTTCGCGTTCTAGATTAGAAAAGTCACACAACAAGAGGGATGGCAAGACTGCGGGTCGTGCTCCCTCAAGTATTTTTCTAGTCTTGTGTGACTTGCTTGCCTGTTCGGACATACCATCCAGTCCAAGTGTTACTGCGATTCGGTCGACCGCGTCGACATTCCGTTCACCACAGTGGCTTAAACGATAGTCAACACTGCCCATTTGGTTCAAGAGGCAAAACAGGCAGAGCCGAGCACATCAAGGCTCAGGTCTCGACATTTCCCTCTCTAAGTCCCTATGCGGTCGCACTTTACAGCTGGTAGGTATTTTCTTGCATGAAATTAGCCTTTGTAATACCAGGTCACTTCTTCGGTCCGAATCGGTTGTTGAACTCATTCGGATCAAAAGGATCCTTCTTTCCTTTGGCTGTTTCCGATCGCTCTAGTTTTTCAATAGCTCTCTCGAGTCCTGCGATTTCGGACGCGTCAATAATGGTTGGCAGATTGCCTGTCTTTGCTGGCTTGGAAAGCTTTGCGTTCGGGTCTTCCTCGCCAATATTGTTTCGAAGATTTAGCAACATCTCTTTTCTGCTGAGTGCTGACGCACCTGAAGCAGACGATTCGTCTAGAGGTGTTTGCAGAAGTGTGGGCTTACTGGGAATCGATGCGGGATCCAATGTTGCAGTCCCACCAGCTAAGGCCACTGAGGGAACAACTGGGTACGGGCTGAAAGCAACTTGGTTGGTATCGATCGATTTGATCCATTGCTCAATCCTGGCAATGGTGGCTTGATCTGATTCCTTTAATGCATTGAGAGTTGGATGCTTTTGAATACCGTGTGCATGGGTCGCATAGGCTAACAGCCTGCTCCCGCTTGGACGCTTTACATCAACGTACTTTAGGACATCGATCAGATTATTGATCGCCGTTTGTGAAGCCTGTTCACCGATGGGTTGGTAAATGTGAAAGTCCGATTTACCTGGCAATCCATGACAGCCCGATTGACCGCATCTTTGAACCAAGATGGGTGTGATGGTTTGTTGAAACGCCTTGCGCACATAGCTTGGCAGATTGTTAACGTTTACTTCGTCGGCCCCAGGTGATTGGGATTTCAAATCTTCAATGCTTGGTACGTTAGGCATCATTGCTGAGGCCATCTGTACATGTTCATTCGAAGTGGACGTTGCTGGCTGTTGCGATACAGCGAGGGCTGTCTCCGGCTTGGATTCGCCCCCCATTGTACGTTGCTGTTCCGCCAAGTATTTTTGGACTGGTTCGGATCGTAGAATTGCGACCTTGATTTGATGCTCGAGTTGCTTCAGCTTGGATGAGGGCTCAACAATGCTGGAAAGCTCTTTGAAATGAAACAGCGCCTGTTCGATCAAGTCGTTCTGAACGCACCACTGCGTAATGTGCCAGTGTTCGCTTTGTCCCCATCGTCGAATGGAATTGATCTGATACTCGTAAAGTTCAACTTTAGAACCGGCAATGTGAACAACCGAATCCTTCTTAACGTGGATGGTATTCCCTTTTTCTAGTTGTACCGAGATTTGATCCCCGACTGGCTGAGTCACTCCGTGCAGTATGCCACCGTGCTCAAGAAGCAAATACGACTTGGTTTCGGGATCTTGAGCGCACATTGTCTTGGGCGACAAAACGACCACCCCCAATACGAGGGTTGCCATCTTTACGACAAAACTGCAGCGGTTTGCTTGCTCTAGAAAATGAGTCGCCATGAACCGATACCTACATCCCTGCTATGGAAAAACGCGAAACCACTCGGGTCATAGCAAAAAGGTCTGCGCCAAATCAAGGCAAGAAAGCTTGATCACAAGGTTCGTTAACGAAAAGTAGTGCTAAAGCCTAGATTTGGCAAACCTAGAAAAAGCAAGCATTCCCGCTCCAATTGCGAAGCTCCTCGATCCAACCCGGGCTAAAGCTGTTGGCTAAACGTATACCGTTCGGTATGCTAGGCGGGTTACCCCGATTTTTCGGTGGTCAATGTTATCAGAGATATCCCGTCCAATCCATCCTCGTCACCTCAACGTGTTACATGTGGTGAAGAGACAACCGATGAAATGTTCTTCTGTTTCTTTTTGCTGACCGCCAACAAAACAGAAGATCTCATTCATATCATTTTTGACAATCTCGGTCACGATCTGAAGCAGAATCGTAAAGAATTGGATAGACGGTAGTGTTTCTCAAGTGAAGCTGCATTCACAAACAAAATCCATTCTTAGCAATATTCATTCTTTGGCCGAGAATGCTTGGTGCGAACAGTAATGGGCCGTGACCGGATGTGCAAGTACTGCGGTGGCAAACCGTACCGAGGGCAAGGTATCTGTCGTGAGTGCGAAAAGAGACCAAGTAGGCCGTAACAAGCCCGCTTTGGGGCGCAGTTACGGCACCGCACGCCAGCCAACCTGTCCACAAGTCAACAAATCACCGAGCGAGAGCAATTCCCCCTCGCCGTAACTTCGCTATCGCTTATTACGGCCTACAAAACCGTTAGGGCCTAAGACCTGAACAATTGATCAAGGAGCAAATGGTTTGATCTCCACGTCGTTCTTTTGTTGTGCGCCAGGAGTACTGCGGCCATCGCTTTTGTACCTCTCCAGAAGCGTCTTCAACTCCTGCACAACCTCTGGCCGTTCCTCATAACGATTGTCGCGCTGCTCCAGATCCTCTCGCAGGTTAAACAACTCTCCCGACATGGAATGTGGTGCATAACTACGCTCCTTTTTGAGCCACTCGGGTTCACCATTGACACCGTTGTCATCACCGCTCGGTGCATCGATAAGAACCCAATCCCCTTTACGTATCGCAAACTTGCCCCTCGCACTGTGATGCACCGTCGCTTCTCGAATCGGAGAGGAAAGCTTCTCACCAAGCAATGCGGGCAACATACTTACACTATCCTCTGCCGCGTTTTCGGGCAATTCATGTCCCAAGATTGCAGCCACCGTTGCCATGAAATCCGCATGGCACATCGTTTCGTTGCTCACGGCCCCCGAAGCAATCTTCCCAGGCCAGCGAGCCATGAAAGGAACGCGATGCCCACCCTCCCACGCATCACGCTTGGCTCCACGCAGATTACCCGAACTGCGATGACCAAACTGTTGAACGCGATCGTAAACACCCGGCTTCACCTCACCAGTCACTTCAGCTCCGTTGTCGCTGGTAAAGATGACAAGCGTATTGTCGGCAACTCCTGATCGCTCGAGTGCATCCAACACTTGCCCGACACTCCAATCCGTCTGATAGACAAAGTCACCATACGCGCCGACCTTTGTCTTTCCAACAAATTCCGACGACGGCACAACGGGATAATGCGGCGATGTCAATGACAAATACAGAAAGAACGGCTTCTTAGTTTGTGAAGTCTCTTCAATCCATTCCACTGCATGAGTAGTAAGGCCCGGGAGAATATCCTCTAGCTTCCATTCAGGTACCATCGGACCAGTAATATTAAAAAGGCCTCCGGGACTCGTCACCGATGGTATACCGACAGTTCGGTCATCGTTGATGAAACAGTAGGGAGGATAATTGGGTACGATGGTCCCAAAGTAATGATCGAATCCTCGTGCAATCGGCCCGTCACCTATCGGCTTAGTAAAATCGACATTACTAAGTGGGTTTTTGACCCCACCCACTGGCGGCTTGCCATCGTGAGTGGCATAGTTTTGCCCCAGATGCCACTTACCAATGCAGGCAGTGGTATAGCCATATTGCTGAAGCATTGCCCCAACAGTCAATCGATCCGCCGCAATAAGAGGCTTATCCCACGGACCAAGAACATTGCGTTGTAATCGGGTGCGCCATGCGTACCGACCAGTAAGCAAAGCATAGCGAGTCGGTGTACAAACCGCGGACGGCGAATGAGCATCGGTAAACCGCATTCCTTGATTTGCCAGTTGATCTAGACGGGGCGTTGCGATCTTAGACTCGGGGTTATAACACCCCAGATCACCGTAACCGAGATCGTCTGCAAGAATATAAACGATGTTAGGCTTGTCAGCAGCGAATGTCTCACCATCAATCACTATGCAACACAGCAAAATCGCAGCCAAGCTGCTCCAGTTTCCAAAACACATATTTGCACCAAGTTTCCTGATCGTATTCTAATCGTATTCATTCGTAGGCCGTAACAAGCCAGCCCGACGTAGGCCGCAACAAGCCCGCTTTGGGGCGAAGTTACGGCAATGCACGCCAGCAAACCTGCCCGAAGTCTGCGAACCACCGAGCGAGAACAATTCCCCTCGCCGTAACTTCGCTATCGCTCGTTACGGCCTACAGTGTCAACCGACACGCCCCAAAGCTTCTCTAACAGCGAGTACATCTCTGGGTCATGCCTACGAAGCTCTTCGCGGTTAAAGGGAAAGAAATCGTTGCGAAAGAAGTAGGCTTCCGTTGTCTCGGCAAAATACTCCATCGCATTGGTCATTGCATAAGCTCGCTCGAATGTACCTGCCTTGCCGTTACCAAATGTTCGCTCGACGCGATCGTAAAGGCCACTTTCCTTAGCTCGTTGAAATGCGGCTTTGATTTCTTCATTTCCAAAACCATCTGGCAATGATCGAAAATGATAAGCATGTGCCAATTCGTGAAGTGCAAAGTTCGGCATTCTTTGCATCTCGGCTTCAAAATCGTGAACCCCAGAAAACTCGACTCCTTGTGCCATCGCAGGGTCCCGGCCATTGTCTCGCAACCAACCCGCCCCAGGATGGAACTCTGCTCCACTTTGGCCCAACTTGTAAGACGGCGAAAAATAGAGCGGTACTTTCTTCATCTCCGTGACGGCCGGCGCTGGTACATCTCGCACAATTTCATCCAGCATTTTCTTCAATCCATCCAGCGCCTTAGCCGTATCGTCAGGTTCGGTCTCCAAGAGCTTCTTTGCGATGTGAACTTGCCAACCCGAAATGTCCCGAGTCTCTCGCTCTATCTGATCCGCTTTGGTCTCCGAACAATAGATTACCGCGTTAGGGGCGTCACTGCGAGCCTGAACAATATCGAAGAAACGGTCTGAATTGAAGTCTCCGATCGCTAGTCCGTAGATGGCTCCTTTCTCATCGCCAAACGGTAACTCCTGAAACCTGGTCTCTATTCCATCATTCAAGAACACTCGACTTTCGCCGCTGGAGTAACCAACAATCACATCGAGAAGATCATCTCGATTCAACAATCCAGTGGTAAGCGAATAAGCTACAAGCTTTGGGTCTCCGATCGCAATTCTTGTCGAAAGATTACCCGTCCCATCATTGATATAGAGAGAGGTTCCGAAACGATCATCGCCAGCTATAAGGTCAATTGCTCCGTCACCGTTGAGGTCTGCTGCCGCACACGCTCGCGTTGAAGAAGCGGCAAGGCCAAAAGTTGTCGTTCGTTGAAAACTCAGTTTGTCATCGTTGAACAAGATTCGACTCGCACCTCCATCCCGATGCGGAACAGCTAGATCAATAAAGCCGTCACGATCAAAGTCCGCCGCTACGATCGTCGTTGCGGATTCGGACGGAACGACGATCCATTTATCATTCAGGAATTTGCCCTTGCCGTTATTAAGAATGATATAGCTGGCGCTCTTTCTATTGGCGACGATCAGGTCACGGAAACCGTCTCCGTTCATATCGGCCAACGCGATGTTTCGGGTATTCCATGACGCATCTCCCCAAGATCCGTCTAAAGTAAAGTTACCTTTACCGTCGTTCATGTAAGCTACTTTCTCATCAGGCTTATCGTTACTGACGACGATATCCAAGTCACCATCATTGTCGATATCGCCTAAAGCAGCGGCGTAACTGCGATCCGGCTGACTACCAAGATTTCGCGATTCAAAATTTCCCTGGCCATCGTTTAACAAAATCCGATTGTGAAGCGGCCAATGCCTTCCTTTAGCTAAAACTATATCGAGATGTCCGTCGCCGTTGAGATCTCCTACACTTGCATTGGCCGACGTTTCACTGGTCGACTCAAGGTTTACCTTCTTAAAGGATAGAGGTTTGGCCGACGACTCCTGGCTTTTCTGACTCGTTGCATTTTGTTCTGGGGCCGGATCATTTTCAATACAGTAGAGTTTATTCCAGCTTCGCAAGAACAATTGATCGTCGACAGCCACGGGAGACGCATCGATCACATCATCTAGTGCATTCACCGCAACGATCTCCAAACTCTCATTATCCTTCACAACAACCGTTGTTCCTTCACGGCTTGTAAAGTAAAAATGCCCGTTGGCCAAAATAGGAGAAGCGTACATGCTGCCGATTGCATTGAGACGCATTCTCTCGAGCAGTGGCTTTCCTGTTCTAGCATCAATGCAGCTCAGAGCATTAGTATTGCCCGCTGTAAACAGTAGACGCCCCTCAGAAAGAATGGGAGATGGAACGTAAGGCGTTCCTTGCACTATCTTCCAATTAAGCTTAGTGCTGTTAGTGATATCCCCTTGAGAGTTCAGTGGAATCGAACAGGCTAACGAACCGCGATATCCGCTCATGCAAATTACGGAATCGTTGAAGCGAATAGGTGAGGGGATAGCATTCACCGTTTGGCCACCACATTCCCAAAGGACAGCCCCGTCGATCACATCGTAGCTTTTGACTGAGCCAGTACCATTGACAATGATTTGTTGCTTGCCTTCAAAGCTTGTAACAAACGGCGTATTCCATGAGGTGACTTCACCAACCCGATCTTTCTTCCAAAGAATCTGTCCAGTACGTTTGTCGATGGCGGTGATAAACGAACCTTCTTCTTGATCCCAATTGATGATCACTAAATCATCTGTTAGAGCTGGTGTCACAGCTTCGCCCCAACCGTTTCGGGTTCGCATATCACCGAGATCGAGATTCCAAATTGGCTCACCGTCCAACGAGTAGCAAAAGACACCTCGTGAACCGAACGAAAAGTACAATCGCTCACCGTCAGTGATTGGTGAGCCAGCAGCATAAGTGTGTGTTTCGTGCTTTCCTTCATGCGGGACATCTTCTACAATGATTCTCTGCCATAGAATCTTGCCCGATCTTCGATCGTAGCTTGAAACAACGAACTGATAGAAGAACTCATCAGGGGTCGTTTTAGCTCGTTCGTCATTTACAACAGGTTTGGGACTTTTTCGATCCGTCTTGACGGCCGCGAGCACGAAGATCTGATTTCCGTACACGATCGGTGTTGCGGAACCTTCTCCCAGCAAATCAACCGTCCACGCAATATTCTTTGTCTTGTCCCATTGAAGGGGTGGTTTGGCTTTATTGCCCGCTCGACCATCAGCCGTGGGCCCTCGCCACTGACTCCAGTTTTCAACACGCGTAGCAGTCGTTGATTGATCTGCCACTTGCGCCTGAACACAACGAGGTAAAAGACCTAGCACACAGGCCACCACGAGTACTTTTACCCGAAATTCCATCGCAAGTCTGTTCATCAACTGTTCCCATCGGTAAGACCTAACATCGACCCAATCGAAAAGTTGCTCGATGGTGGCGACGCTTCTAAGCATAACCTAACTTTCGTACCGCATAAATGCTTGCACAGGTAGGACACTTCGGTGTCAAGATGCGCACAATCGATAACATGGTGATTTTGATCCCATCCATTTACGTCAATCCCATCCCGAAAGCGCAAGCAAGGGACCGGTCGCCATACCAACCCGAACGCGTAAGTTTTGAAGTTGCGCTATTTTGGTTTTAGGGGCAACGCCCAGTTCGTTTACCTAGCCAGGCCTGTAGGGCCTGGACCGCGATTCACCTTGAGTTTTCAAGGGCCAACGGCCCGACCGTTTGCTCTTTGCTGACATCCGAAACATCACAAACTGTCGGACCTTTGGCCCTAACGCTGTCTTTTCCTTAATACCCAGCCCTCCAGGCTTGGCTAGGTAAACATGAGGCCTTTGGCCCGAAAAAAACAGTTACTGCGCAACTTCAAAACGCGTAAGCGAGAGATTGCCCTTTTCTAACCCACGCTTAATCCGCGCGAACCGGCGATTCGTTCCTTCGCATGCGACTGGCAACTAGGGGGCGTAACGTTCAGATTACTAACGCTTCGGGAACGTTAACTGGCGTGCGATCCCTCTGCTCGCGCAACGGGCTGGTATTGCTGCGAAAACGGGCTCTGAATTGTTCGTTAGATCTGCACTTGCCCGTCGATACAAATGACGCTGTGCCCACCGATCCAGATGGTTCCCTCGTCGTCTCGTTCAACAAAGGCTCGTCCTCGTCGGCCGATGGCTGTGCCTTGAGCGGCGACGTATCGCTCCGGCGCCAACCCCGATTCGATTAACCACTGCGCAATCGCCGCGTTGAGGCTTCCCGTTACTGGGTCCTCTGTCATGCCATTATTGCCAGGAAAGAACGCTCGCACTTCAAACTGCGTGTCCCCTTCTGCTCGTCTCCCAACCACTCCTACATCCAACCCAGCCAGCACGCTTGCATCGGGCTTGAGTGCTAAAACATCTTCTGCAGTGTGTAGCATCACGGCTCGCCAATTGGGGCCATTGTCACACCAAGAATGAGCTATGATCTCGCTTCTCGAAATCCCCAACCCGCGAGCGATCAGATCTACGCTAGCTTCGTCTAGCGGACCGCTTTTGTTTCTAGAAGGCGCGGC
>Ga0315899_10005802_pt1 | contig 13320 bp, 12 predicted proteins | sample LakEriMetagenome_2_FD_203518 | JGI IMG/M metagenome (GOLD analysis project Ga0315899, IMG submission 203518) | Freshwater fungal communities from buoy surface, Lake Erie, Ohio, United States - Buoy 4 MA112 | ecosystem: Environmental > Aquatic > Freshwater > Lake | place: USA: Lake Erie, Ohio...
GCTTCCAATGTGGATGCAGCAAGGTGTTAAGACATTTAACAAGGGCGACATTGAACTTGAAAATGGTTCTAAAGTATTTACTGCAGCAACAAGTACTTCCGGTATTCGAGGTAAATCTGTAAATTGGTTATATATTGACGAAGCAGCAATTATTCCAAATAATGTTGCAGAACAATTCTTTACTTCTGTTTACCCTACAATTTCTGCAGGTACAACCACAAAGATTCTTCTTACCTCTACACCGCTTGGTTATAATCATTTCTGGAAATTCTGGAACGAAGCAGAACAAGGACTTAATGGATTTGTTCCATTGTTTATTCCTTATGATCGCATTCCTGGTAGAGACCAAGCTTGGGCCGATGAACAGCGCTCTATGTTGGGCGAACTCAAGTTTAATCAAGAGGTTCTTTGCAGATTCCTTGGATCATCTAATACACTTATCAATCCTGATACTATCGGTAGAATGTCTGTTAAACCCTATGTATATAGTAAAGACGGTTTAGACGTTTTTGTAGAGCCAGAAGAAGAGCACGTATATATGTTGGTGGCGGATACGTCCAGGGGAGTGGGTGGGGACTACTCTGCATTTACCGTCATGGACATAACCTCGTACCCTCATTCTGTAGTAGCCAAATATAGAAGCAATAAGATTAGTCCCTTGCTTTTTCCTAATATAATATATAAGGTGGCGAAAGATTATAATAAGGCCTATTGTTTGATAGAGATCAACGATAACGGGCAGCAAGTAGCAGATTCGCTTTATATGGACTTGGAATATGAAAACGTATTCTTTGTCGGAAGTAACAGTAAAAGTGGGCAATTCCTTTCCGGAGGATTCTCTAATGGAGCAACTCTTGGCGTCAGAACCACTAAGCAGGTAAAACGTCTTGGTTGCACGACATTCAAGAGTTTGGTTGAAAGTACCAAATTGCTAATTCACGACCCAGATATTATAAACGAAATTTCGACGTTTATTGAAGTTCGAGGAAGCCATAAAGCAGACGAAGGATATTTTGACGATTTGGTTATGACTCTGGTGCTATTCTCTTGGGCAACTAACGAATCATTCTTCAAAGACCTTACAGATACAAATTTACGAAAAGCTCTATACGAAGAACAATTCAAACAGATTGAAGAAAATCTTACTCCGTTTGGTATTATAGATGATGGAACCCCAGAAGAAGAAAAACCCCAAATTATGAACGATGCGATCTGGTTCAATGCTTATTCAAAATCTCCGACAGAACTCCAAGAAGCTCAAAGAAAATTCATGGAAAATGTCTAAAAGATGATAATTATAAATAAATAGAAATCATATTATAGAGAAGCATCTATAAAATTATCAAGGAGACGAAGATGGCATTTCAGCTTTCACCCGGTGTTGCAGTAACAGAAGAAGATAGAACAACGATAATTCCTTCCGTTGCAACAACCGCGGGCGCATTGTCCGGCGCTTTTCAATGGGGGCCTGTAGAACAAGTAACTACTGTAGATTCAGAAATTAATTTGGTTAGCCAATTTGGCAAGCCAAATGATACTACAGCAGGATACTTCTTTACTGCAGCAAATTTTTTATCATACGGCAACAATTTAAAATTAGTTCGTGCAGTAAACGGTGGTGTAGCTAGAAATGCAGTATCCACACCTTCTGGTGTTGTTACCGGCGTAACTATTGAGACTTCTAATACATTCGTAACTGCTAGCAATATTACAGTAAGTTTTGCAGCACCTCCAGATTCAGATGGAATTACCGCACAAGGTACAGCTGTACTTGCACCTACAGGCGGCATTGAAAGAGTTATTTTATCTACAGCAGGTTTTGGTTACAACACCGCACCTACAGTTACTGTTACTGGCGGTAATGGAGCTAACGCAAATCTAACAGCCAGCTTAGGTGCAGGCGACATAGCTGCAATTTATGTAACAAATTCTGGAAATAACTACAATAGTTCATCTAATGTTTTTATTCAAAATGAAGGATCTACATCTGCAAGTGCAAACTTAGATGTACATTATAAATTAAAAGATCTTTATGTTGTTTCTGGTGGCACAAATTATGGTCCACAAGCAAATATCCAATTCTCCGGAAATCTTGTTCCTGGCGGCGTTCATGCTACAGCAACCTTAAATATTTCTGGAAACGCAATTACAGGATTTACAATTACCAATAACGGTAATGGATACATCGATGTTCCTGCATTAACTATTAATCGTAACGATGGCAATACGGGGTCAGACGCTTCCGTTACTGCTAATATTGGTTATGGTTATATTAATAAAATTACAGTATTAAATCCTGGATTAGGCGGATATTTCTTTATTCCAACGATTACAATTAATAAAAATAATGCCCTTGGCGGAACTTCAGCTGCGGCACAAGCTAGAATTGAAGCACCAATTGGCACAATTAATATTAATGATTCTGGGGATAGTTTTAATGCTAATCCTTCAATTACTATAACTCCTGCATCAGTAGATGTAGATTTTATCTCATCAAATGCTGTAGCAATTGCGGTTGTAGAATATGAAGTACTTAATATATCAATTACACAAGCAGGATTAGGATATACTACAGCGCCAGCTGTAACTATTACCAATGGAACTTTAACTGTCGAAGGCACAACAACAGTTGCTCTATCACCTCCTCTAATTAAGAATTTTGATGATTACGATAATAATTATTCTTCAGGTGGTTTTGCAATCGGCGAATTTGCTGCAAAATATCCTGGTGCTTTAGGTAATTCTATTAAAGTTTCGATTGCAGATTCCGTATCATATCCAACATGGATATATAGAGCTCAATTCGACGCTGCTCCTGCAGGCTCAGATTACGTTGAAACAAGAGGCGGATCAAATGACGAACTGCACGTAATTGTTATTGATGCAACCGGCGAATGGACAGGCACAGCCGGCGCAGTATTAGAAAAATATGCATTTGTTTCTAAAGCATCAGATGCTAAAAATTCTGATGGTAGTACAAATTACTATAAAAATGTAATTAACAATCAATCCGCATATATCTGGGTTATTGACCATCCTAATGCTGGAACAAATTGGGGAACAACTTCTCAGAACAAGGCATTTGCAAACTTAACATCTAATGTTACAACTACACTATCTGGCGGCGTTTCTGGCGACAGTTTAAGTGTTGGTAATGTGGCAACAGGATATGCATTGTTCTCAAATGATGAGTTACACGATGTTAGCCTAATAATGATGGGTCCAACAACGGATGTGTCTACTGTTAATACAGCAATAGGTATTGCTGAAGCAAGAAGAGATGCAATTGTATTTGCATCGCCTCCATATGCCGATGTTGTAAATACTACAGGCCAAGCAGGTAAAATTGTTACTTACAGAAATCAATTAACAGCTTCTTCATATGCTGTACTAGATTCTGGCTGGAAATATCAATATGATCGTTACAACGATAAGTATCGTTATGTAGCATTAAATGGTGACATTGCTGGTCTATCTGCAAGAACAGACTATGTAGCAGATCCTTGGTTCTCTCCTGCAGGTTATAATCGCGGAGTAATCAAGAATGTTGTTAAACTAGCATATTCACCTGCTAAGACAGATAGAGATACTCTATACAAGAGTGGTATAAATCCTGTGGTAACATTCCCAGGACAAGGCACATTGTTATTCGGAGATAAAACTCTATTAGCAAGACCAAGCGCATTTGATCGTATCAACGTTCGCAGATTGTTTATTGTTCTAGAAAAATCTATCGCAACAGCATCGAAATTCCAATTATTTGAATTTAACGATGCGTTCACAAGAGGACAATTTAAAAACATTGTAGAACCATTCTTAAGAGATGTTCAAGGACGTCGTGGTATTACAGACTTTAGAGTAGTTTGCGATGAAACAAATAATACATCCGCGGTGATAGATCGTAATGAATTTGTCGCAGATATATTCATTAAACCTGCAAGAGCAATTAACTTCATTCAATTGAATTTCATTGCTACAAGAAGCGGCATTTCATTCGAAGAAGTCGGGGCATAATAGGAGAATAATAAATGGCAATACCATTTAATGTAGAACGATTTAAATCTGAACTAACGAACGGAGGGGCTAGACCGAATCAATTCTCGGTCGAATTGTCCTTCCCGAATTACGTTGGTTCAAGATCTGCGGCAGTACAGAAAGCTCCATTTTTAATTAGTGTTGCGGAATTACCGGGACAGACCATTGGTCTTACTCCAGTTTATTATCGCGGTAGATTAGTTAAGATGGCAGGTGATAGAGAATTTGCACCATTTAATTGTACTGTTATTAACGATTCCGGTTTTGTTATTCGTACAGCGTTAGAACAATGGATGAGCGGCATTGAAGATCTACAGACTAAAACTGGAGTTCTTACACCATCGCAATATCAACAAGACATGACTATCAGACAATTAGATAGAAATGGCGCTATACTAAAACAATATACACTAAGAGGTGTATTCCCAGTAGAAATTGGACCGGTTGCGTTAGACTTTGGTACAAATGATTCACTATCAACATTCGGTGTTTCGTTCCAGTATCAATCATTTACATTCAGTAGCAATCCTGCAGAACAGTTATTAAATAACCTAATTGGTTAATTTGAAAGTGATTTAAGATTATGGCAGTAAAACTATTTGGCTTTACTTTTGGAAAAGAAGAACCTTTAGATATACAGAAACAAGGCTGGGCCACACCTATCATAGATGATGGCTCATCCACTGTACAAGCTGGAGGGTATTTTGGTACGTATGTAGATTTAGATGCAACTACTAAATCTGAATATGAACTCATAACTCGTTACAGAGAATGTTCAATGTATTCAGATGCAAGTGCAGCTATTGATGAAATATTAACTGAAGCTATTGCTGCGGTTGACGATGAAGATATTGTTAAGGTCAATTTAGATAAATTAGATATACCTGATGATATCAAAGATACTATCGAAAAAGAATTTGATGAAATATTAAAACTTTTAGAGTTCGATAATAGAGCTTATGATATATTTAGACGTTGGTATATTGACGGTAGATTATATTATCAAAAGATTATAGATGCTAAGAATCCAAAAAGAGGTATTCTTGAATTAATGCAACTTGATCCTCGTAAGATCAAGAAAATTAGAGAAGTCAAGAAAGAAAAAGATAAGGATACTGGAGTAGATTTAATTAAATCTATAGATGAATTCTTTATCTATAATGAAAAAGGTTTAACATATAATCCGACCTATTCTGCTATTGCGAATCAGGGTATTAAAATTACAACGGATTCTATTTGTTTTGTTCCTTCTGGACTTTTGGATTACGACAAAAATGTGGTTGTCGGTCAATTGCATAAAGCAATTAAACCCGTTAACCAATTAAAGATGATGGAAGATGCTTTGGTAATTTATAGAATTGCTAGAGCTCCTGAAAGAAGAATATTTTATATTGATGTTGGTAATTTGCCTAAGCTAAAAGCTGAGCAATATTTAAAAGACATCATGGCCAGATATCGTAATAAAATTGTGTACGATTCTAGTACCGGTGAAATTAGAGACGACAGAAAAATGATGTCTACTCTAGAAGATTTCTGGTTGCCAAGAAGAGAAGGCGGCAGAGGTACTGAAATTACTACATTACCTGGCGGCGAAAATCTAGGCCAAATTGAAGATATTAATTATTTTCAGAATAAATTATATCAAGCTTTGAATGTTCCTTTATCAAGAATGCAACCTCAAACAGGTATTTCATTTGGTAGAGCAACAGAGATAACAAGAGATGAACTAAAGTTTGCTAAGTTTGTCGACAGATTGCGTAAGAAGTTTAATGAGTTATTCAACGATCTTTTAAAAACCCAATTAATATTAAAGGGTGTTTTAACAGATAAAGATTGGGAATCGGTTAAAGAAAAGATTCAATATAGATATGCACAAGATCAGTATTTTGCAGAAATGAAAAATGCTGAGAACATGAGAAATAGAGTAGATTTATTGACTCAAGTACAGCCATTCATTGGTGCATATTTTAGTCAGCAATATGTGATGGCAGAGGTGCTAAGAATGTCTAAGAGAGACATTGACCAAATGAAAGAACAGATTGCGGCGGAACCACCCCCACCGCAAATAGGTATGCCCGGTATGCCACCAGGACAAATGCCGCCTGATCAAAATATAAATAATAATACTCAATAAGGAAAATTATGGAATCTACAATTATTCACCACATGGTTGACGATATTATCAACGGACAACAATCTGATGCATTATCAAAATTTAATGAAATTATTTCAGGTAAATTAACAGATGCTTTGGAAGATAGAAAAATCGAAATTGCATCTACAATAGGTAAAGAACAAGAACATGAAGAAGTTTAATACTTTAAGAGAAGATTCTTTAGAAGAAAAGTTAAAGGCATCTGATCCTGCAGGAACGTATATCCACGATTTCGTACATTCCGATAATCCTAAATTTGCAGGTAAGTCTAAAGCTAAGCGCATTCAAATGGCACTAGCAGCATCTTATGCTGCCAAAGGCAAATCTAGAAACGAAGAAGTTGAAGAAGTTGAAGAAGGTGTAATGCAAGACGTTTCTAAGTCTGTTGGTAAGATGGTAAGAACAGTTGCTAAGAAAGCAAGCAAAGCTCTTACTGGAGGAACAGATCAAGATCAATTAGATGCTTTGCATAAAAGAATGGGTCTTCCTCCTAAGCCAAACAAGACAATGAAAGAATCTGAGCTTTCAGAAAAGTTTTGGGACGAAGAAGGTGAGATGATTATTTCTCAACTTAGAACTATTGTTGCCAAGTCAAACATGATTATGACCAAGCTTGCAAATGACACACAGCTTGAGGCATGGGTACAATCTAAAGTTACAACCGCAGAAGATTCTATTAATAGCGTGCATGATTATTTAATGTATAGCAAAGACTCTACAGAATAAGAGGAATAAATGGCAAAAACCACTATACTTAAAAAAACAAGACAACAAGCCGTTGCCAAAGTAATTGGCGTTGGACAAGCAAATATAAATTATTTAGATTTAAAATTACCAGATGAAACTATGGATTTGGGAAATCTTGTAATTAATATTACGGGAATACTTTGGACATCTGAAGGCGCTAGCGGCAGTCCTATTACTGTAAAAAGAACTGTAGGTTGGCCTGCAATTGGCGAAGAAGTTTTAACATTATATGGTAATGACAATTGGTCATTAAATCAAATGTTAGGAATAGTAGATACGGCAAATAATAATGGTAACATACATGTTGTCATGCCTGCAGGCGGAGGAACGATGTATATGACGTTATCTAAACCATCCGGATTTATAGAACCCAATTTCCAAGCCAATTCTTATTTAAGAGGCGTATAAATGAAATTAATTAAAGAAGTTGCACAAGATATAAACTATCTTGTAGAATCAAAAGAAGACGGTGTAGGAAAAAATGTCTACATCGAAGGTGTATTTGCTCAAGCAGATACTAAAAATAGAAACAATCGCACTTATGGTCGTGGCATCATGGAGCGAGAAGTTAACAAATATCAAGACCTAATTGGTCACAAAAGATCATTGGGTGAATTGGGTCATCCCGAGAATCCTTCTATCAATTTACATCAGGTTTCCCACCTAATTACTTCCTTAAGAATGGAAGGAAAAGATGTAATTGGTAGAGCTAAAATATTAGAAACACCGATGGGTGTTATTGCAAGAAATTTAATAGAAAATGGAGTTGGTTTAGGAGTATCCACACGCGGGTTAGGATCTCTAAAAATGAACTCACAAGGAATTAACGAAGTGCAAGATGACTTTCATCTAGCAACCGTTGATATTGTTGCCGATCCTTCAGCACCAGACGCCTTTGTGCAAGGCATCATGGAATCCGCAGATTGGATTTTAGATAATGGCGTTTGGAAGGCAATGGACGTTGAACGCGCACAACAACAAATCAAGAAAACTTCACATAAAAATTTAGATGAAGTTAAGTTACAGATATTTGAACAATTCGTTAATCAATTGTCTAGATAACTAAACTTATAAATATCAATTGAGAACATTCATTTAGGAGACACTATAATGTCAGTAGAAAGTAAAGTTAAGGAATTGCTAGAACGCGTAACAGCGAAGGCTTCTTCTTTAGACGAAGCTATGGACCAACCAAAACAAGGCGACTCGAAAGATGCTCCTTCTGCTGGTCCAATGGTTGCAACTAGCGGAAAAGATTCCACAATTAAACCTGCCAACTCTGGCGATAGTTCGTCACCAAAGCAAGGCGATTCAAAAGATGCTACATTTGACGAGCGTAACGGCGAAGCCGACGTTAATCAAGGGGCTATCGTTTCTAAGGGTATTTCTAAAAATAATATCCAGATGAAAGGCCCTGTAGGTGCAGCAACAAACTTCACAACAACAAAAGATCTAAGTCAGATTCCTCAGAATACAGGTGTTGTATTCCAAGAAGAAACTGCAGAAGATGAAAACGCAGAAGTTGTTTCAGAAGAAGAAACAACCGAAGAAGAATCTACAGTTGTTGAACCGATTGATCTATCCCCAATCTTTGGCGAAGACCTATCGGAAGATTTCAGAGAAAAAGCAACATCCATTTTTGAAGCAGCAGTTATTGCTCGTGTAAATAACGAAATGGAAAAAGTAGCAGAATCTCTAGAAGAAAAATATGCACAAGAATTTATTGAATACAAAGAAAGCATCGTTGAAAAAATTGATGCATATTTGAACTACGTAGTTGAAGGCTACTTAGAAGAAAATAAATTAGCAATCGAGAATGGTCTTCGTAACGAAATTGCAGAAGATTTCATGTCAGGACTTAAGGCGCTCTTCAAAGAACATTACATTGAAGTGCCTGAAGAAAAATATGATGTAATTGGTGAACTACAAGTTAAAGTAACAGAGTTAGAAGAAAGCCTAAACGGTCAAATCAACAGCAATGTTGGCTTAAATTCTGAACTTACAGAACTTAAGAAAAAGATGATTATTAAAGAAATGTCCAAAGATCTAGCGGACACAGAAGCTAATAAATTGTCTAAACTTCTAGAAGGTGTAGAATTCGACAACACAGAACTTTACAAAGAAAAAGTTACTGTTATTAAAGAGAACTACTTCCCTCGCGATGCAGTTGTTAAAGAAACAGCAAAGCAAGCTCTAATAGAAGACACAAGTACTGAAGCATATTCTGACAACAGTGTTGTTTCAACTTATGCACAAGCCTTATCCCGAACAATCAAAAGACAATAACTTATAAATAAATAAGTCATTAAAGAGTCACAACAAGGAGACATAAATGTTTTTATCGGAAAACCTACAACAGAAATGGGAAGCAATTCTTGACCACCCAGATCTTCCACAAATCAAAGACAACTACAAGCGTCAAGTTACGTCTGTATTGTTAGAAAACCAAGAGAAGTCTTTACGTGAAGAACGTCAAGCGCTTTTCGAAACACCTGCAAATAACATCAGCGCAACTGGTGGTATTGACAAGTATGACCCAATCCTAATCGGTTTGGTTCGTCGTGCAATGCCTAACCTAATGGCTTATGACATTTGCGGCGTACAGCCAATGACAGGCCCAACAGGCTTGATCTTCGCAATGAGATCAAACTACGGTGCTACTCGTACAGCATCAGGTCGTACAGAAGCATTGTACAATGAAGCTAATACTTCATTCTCAAGCTCAGGCCAAGACGCAACAGGCAATAACCCAGTATTTGGTACATACAACACTGGTAATGCTACAATGACAGCGTCAATGGAAGCTCAATCTGACTTCCCAGAAATGTCTTTCTCTATTGACAAGACAACAGTTACTGCAAAATCAAGAGCATTGAAAGCAGAATACACAGTTGAATTGGCACAAGACTTGAAAGCAATTCATGGCTTGGATGCAGAAGCAGAACTTTCAAACATCTTGTCACAAGAATTCATGTTTGAAATCAACCGCGAAGTTATCCGTACAATTTACAAAGTTGCAAAAGCAGGTTCACCTGCAACAGCAACAGCAGGTACATTTGACTTAGACGTTGATTCTAACGGTCGCTGGTCAGTAGAACGCTTCAAAGGTCTTCTATTCAATATCGAACGTGATGCTAACCACATTGCACAAGATACTCGTAGAGGAAAAGGTAACTTCATCGTTTGCTCTGCAGACGTTGCAAGTGCATTAGCTATGTCTGGCGTTCTAGACTATACTCCAGCTCTTTCTACAAATCTAAATGTAGACGACACAGGCAATACATTCGCAGGCGTTCTAAATGGCCGCTTCCGTGTTTATATTGATCCATATTCTGCAAACCTAGGAGCTTCTAATCAGTTCTACATGGTTGGTTATAAAGGTTCTAGCCCTTATGACGCAGGTATGTTCTATTGCCCATATGTTCCTCTACAAATGGTTCGCGCAATTGATCCTAACAGCTTCCAGCCAAAAATCGGCTTCAAGACACGTTACGGCTTGATCGCAAACCCATATGTTACAGCAAGCAATGGTTACGATGCAGACGGCGACAGCTTCACAGCAGCTCGCAATCAGTACTATCGTAAGACTAAGGTTATTAACCTTATGTAATCAACCGACAATAAGATCGGACTTAAAAGGGGGAAGCAATTCCCCCTTTTTTTGTCTTTGCACAGGGTATAAATATAAGGAGAAGGAATTAAATAAATGGCATATACCGCAAATATCAGTACAGCACAACAATCTTTTTATAATTCGTTGCCTAAGACCAATGATTATCTTAGACCGAATGCGTTTAGGTTTAGTATTAAAGACTTGCCCGGTGTTTCGTTTACTTGCCAATCTGCAAATATTCCGGACTTACAATTAGGTTTTGCAACACAACCTACACCATTTACTGATGTTCCATTGGTTGGAGATAAAATAAATTTTGGAGAATTTACAGTTCGATTTTTGATTTCGGAAGATATGTCAAATTATCTTGAAATGTATAGATGGTTAATTGCATTAGGTTTCCCTGAGAACTATAATCAATTCTCGACATTCACAAAAGACCGTCCAAGTAGATTTCCGTTTGTTACCAAAGCTACAGGAAAAGAAGAAGTTTTGGCATACTCGGATGCAACTTTAACGATTTTAGACTCGACAAACAACCCTAAAGTAAATATAATATTTAAAAATCTGTTCCCTATATCATTGCAGGCTTTAGATTTTGATATAGCATCAGCTAGCGTAGAATATTTTACCGCGATAGCATCGTTCAAATATACTATTTTCGAAGTACAACCCTTATAATTAAATTGGAGTTATTATGACAAATAAAGTAAAGCCTATGGCATTACCAAAGGTTCCTTCACTTCCGAAGGTCCCTAATGCAGGCGGCACGCCTGCAAAACCAAACGAATCTCGTTTAGAGGTTAAATTGGATGATTTGCGAAAAGAAAGAATCTTTATTGCAACTCCTTGCTATGGTGGACAATTAACTGAAGCATATTTCAGATCAACAATTCGTTTGCTTACATTCTGCAATCAACACCAAATTCCTATCGCATTCGGTACTATTGCGAATGAGTCATTGGTGACGCGAGCACGTAATGTTCTTGTTGCTTATTTCCTACAAAGCGACTTTACTCGTTTAATGTTCATTGATGCGGACATTGAGTTTCAAGTAGAAGATGTTATTAAATTAATTGCACATAATAAAGATGTTGCAGTTGGTGCTTATCCTAAAAAGGGTGTTAACTGGCAGCGTATTCGCGAATCTGTTAAACAAACAGATCAACCTTTTGATGATAAAGCAATTGCATCGTTTGGTAGTGATTATGCAATTAACTTCAAATTCATTAATCGCGAATCAAAGCAAATTGCGATTGAGAATGGGTTGATCCGTCTACATGATGGAGCTACAGGCTTTATGATGATTAAGCGTGAAGTTATCGACAAGATGATTACCGCATACCCAGAGTTGAAATACAACAACGACTTGAACACACCGCCAGAATTGAACCCTCATTTCTATGCATTCTTTGACACAATGATTGATCCTAAAGATAAACGCTATTTGTCTGAAGATTATACCTTTAGTCGCAGATGGCAAGACATTGGTGGTGAAATTTGGCTTGACCCTTCAATCTCGTTGAACCACTATGGTTCATTTAACTTCCAGGGCAATCCTCAACAAATTATCCAAATAGGTTAATAGATAAAAATATATTATGAAATTATCAGATCTTCAAGAATCCTGGGCAGAGGATTGCAAGATTAATGAGATGAATCTTGGACATGAATCTGCTAGGACTCCAAACCTTCATGCCAAGTATTTGAATTATCTATCTTCAACCCGCCTTAATCTTCGTAAAGCCGAATCCGATTATTTAAATTGCCGACGTAAGAAGTATCGCTATTACAGAGGCGAAATGACGCAAGCGGAATTGACAGATGAAGGTTGGGATCAATGGCAAGGAAATAAACCATTAAAAAATGAAATGGATGAATTTCTAACTGTTGATCGCAATCTCGTTGAATTGCAAGATAAGGTGGAATATTTTAAAACAGTATTATACCAGTTAGAGCAGATCATTCGTTCTTTAAACAGTAGAACTTGGGATATTAAAAATGCTATCGAATGGAATAAGTTTACCAATGGCATGATGTAATGACCGATATAGTTTTATCTAAGAAAGACGAAGTTTACCTTAAAGTAAAGTGTGAACCTTCAATAGGACAAGAATTGAACGATCATTTTTCGTTTGATGTTCCTGGTGCAAAGTTTCATCCTTTATATAGATCACGTATGTGGGATGGTAAGGTTCGTCTTTATTCTATGTTTACCCAAGAGCTTTATGTTGGGCTAAAAAGTTATCTTGAGCACTTCTGCAAAGAACGAGATTACACCATAGATTATTCTCAATATGTAGAACAAGCTGATTCTGTGACATATGATATAGTAAAAGAATTTTGCTTATCATTAAAACTTGCTTCAAAGGGCGAACCTATTGAAGTTAGGGATTATCAAATAGACGCCGTTTATCAAGCTATTAGTGACGGGCGACGTCTATTATTATCTCCTACCGGTTCGGGCAAGTCTCTTATTCTTTATTGCCTTCTTCGTTGGAATCTAAAAGCTAACAGAAAACAGCTTATTCTAGTACCAACCACTTCCCTTGTAGAACAATTATACTCAGACTTTCAAGACTATTCTAGTATTAACGGTTGGAAAGCCTCTGAACATTGTTATCGTATTTACGGCGGGCATGAAAAGTCTAACGAATATGATGTTGTTATTAGCACTTGGCAATCACTATATAAATTACCAAAACAATTCTTTGCTATGTTTGATGTAATTTATGGTGATGAAGCTCACAATTTTAAAGCTAAGTCTCTT
>Ga0315899_10005803_pt1 | contig 13319 bp, 5 predicted proteins | sample LakEriMetagenome_2_FD_203518 | JGI IMG/M metagenome (GOLD analysis project Ga0315899, IMG submission 203518) | Freshwater fungal communities from buoy surface, Lake Erie, Ohio, United States - Buoy 4 MA112 | ecosystem: Environmental > Aquatic > Freshwater > Lake | place: USA: Lake Erie, Ohio...
TAATCGAGTGCTAAAGTATCGCTCGGCTCGGTCACACAGTATCGTCACGACATTCGAATCGGGGCCTAAATTGCATGCGACCTCTAGAGCAGCGGTAACATTCGCCCCAGATGAAGTACCAACCAATAATCCAAACTCACCATTAAGCCGCTTGGTCATTACCATCGCTTTTTGACTCGGGACTTTGATCTTCCCATCCAGCTCAATCCCACGTATCAGCGGTGGCACAAACCCTCCCGCGATACCCTCAATCCAATGGCAACACGCTTCTTCTCCAGATAGCATGGCGGCCTCGGCTGGCTCCATGGCGAATATCTGAGTCTTGGCATTCGCCTGCCTCAACGCTCGACTGCAACCTGCTAGCGTTCCACCGGTCCCGTAACCAGATACGAATGCGTCAATCTCGTTGGGACAATCCCTCAAAAACTCGAGCCCCGTTTCATGCTCGTGATCCAATGCGTTGAGTGGATTTTCAAATTGACGTGGAAGAAAGTATCGCGAATCGGCGTCCGCCATCTCTCGCGTCCGCTCAATTCCGTGCTGGTAACCCGCTTGATCAAACAAAATCAATTCGGCCCCAAACCCCTTGATAATCATGCGGCGTTCCTGACTGGCCCGCTCCGACATGACAATAGCAACTTTATAACCACGAGCTGCGCCGAGCATCGCAAAGGAAATGCCAGTATTGCCGCTCGTACACTCCAAGATGATGGATTGCTCATTCAGCAATCCATTCTGCTCCGCATCCAAGATAATGGTGCGAGCTAATCGATCTTTGATACTGCCACTTGGGTTCAAGAACTCACACTTGCACCAAATTCGCCGATTTACGTCAGGAAAGTACAACGGAATCAACGGCGTATTGCCAATCAACCTTATGAGATGCTCTCCGCGCCGCGTTGTCATTTGTTCCATGGGAATTTCGCTAGCGTCTCTCTGTCTGTTAGGAATAGTGCTACAACTTGGGGATGATGCTTATCACAACCCGACGCATAAGATTTTAGATTGGCGACTGATGATTGAAGATTGGTAATACAAAGACAGAGCGTAATCCGATCTCTTGGTGAGATCGGCGCGACGGAAATCCAATCTAAAATCGGCAATCTTAAATCTTAAATCGTAAATCCCTCGCTCACGCTGAGGGTTGGGATCTCTAGGATTCTCCAATCAAGGTTATCTCCGAGTTGAGCTACTAGCTAAGAATCATATCATCAACCGTTTTCCCAGATGGAATCATCGGAAGCACGTGCTCTTGATACGGAACCTCAACATCCAAAACGAACGCTCCCGGATACTCAATCATTTCCTTGAGTGCCGCTTCGAGATCGGACTTCTTGCGAACGGTGGCCGCACCTAGACCATATCCCTTGGCAATCCTCACAAAGTCAGGATATCGCTCTTGTGCATAAGAATGACAAACCGTCGAACCCGGACCACTGGCCTCTTCGTGATCGATTGGCCCTAAATAGGTATGTGCACGATTGGAACCATGGAATCGATCCTCCCATTGAACCACCATGCCCAAGTGTTGATTGTTGAGGAGTAGAACTTTCACAGGCAACTTCTCACAATGCAGTGTCGCCAGCTCTTGTATGTTCATTTGGAACGAACCGTCACCATCAATGTCAACAACCAACGCACCGGGATGTGCCGCTTGAACACCCATCGCACATGGGAGACCAAAGCCCATCGTCCCTAGTCCGCTGCTGCTCATCCATGTTCGAGGATTGCGAAACTGGAAGAACTGAGCCGCCCACATTTGGTGCTGTCCTACACCTACCGTGACATAGGTCTCTCTATCTTTGGTTAAATTGGATAACGTTCGAATCGCGTGCTGCTGAACAATACCGTCAAAGTTCTGGTCGTAAGCAAAGGGATGCTTCGCCTTCAAGTCGGCACAATGCTTGACCCACGCGGAAATATCCTCGGGAGCTTCGACCACCTTATTCAACTCGGACAAAACCTCTTTAATGTTGCCGCGAACCGAAATGTGAGCCACTTTGTTCTTGTTGAGCTCGGAGGGATCGACGTCGACGTGAACAATTTTGGCGTTCTTGGCAAAGGAGGCCAAATGACCAGTGACCCGATCGTCAAATCGAACGCCAAAAGCCAATAGCAAATCGCAATCTCGCACAGCATAGTTTGCATATGCGCTGCCGTGCATTCCCAACATATCCATAGACAATGGATCATCGTTAGGGTAAACCCCCAATCCCATAACCGTCATCGTGATGGGCATGCCGGTCTTCTTAACAAGCTCGCGTAACTCCTTTGATGCTTCCCCAGTAACAATCCCCCCACCACAGTAAAGTATCGGCCGCTTGCTGTGCTTGATGGCTGCCGCGATTTGACGAATCTGCTCCGGTGCAGGGCTGGGCACATTCTTGAGTTTGTAGCCTGGCAAGTTCATGGGAACATCCCAATCAACTTCACAGCTTTGAAGCTGAACATCTTTGGGGATGTCGATCAAAACAGGTCCTGGACGCCCTGTCGTCGCAACGTGAAAAGCCTCTTTCATCACGCGAGGCAAATCTTCGGTTTTTGTTACGAGATAATGATGTTTGGTAATTCCTCGACAGATCTCAACCATCGGGGTTTCTTGGAATGCATCCGACCCAATTACCGCCGTGGGAACCTGTCCAGTTATCGCCAACAAAGGGATCGAATCAAGCTTCGCGTCCGCGATACTAGTCACCAAATTCGTTGCCCCAGGCCCGCTGGTAGCCATCGCGACGCCGATCTTGCCCGTCGATCGAGCGTACCCCTGAGCGGCAAACGCGCCACCCTGCTCGTGCCGTGGCAAGATGGTCCGAATTTTGTCCTGATACTTTGTCAAGGACTGGTGCAAAGGCATGCTACATCCACCTGGATAAGCAAATATGACTTCTACGCCGTGGTCCACGAGGGACTTGACCACAATGTCGGATCCTGTCATCACGGTGGTCTGGCGGCTATCTGAAACAGAAGTCATTGTCATCTTCTCCAAGTAAAAAAACGGAATTCAACTGAGGCGTGGAACCTACTCGCGGCTCCTGGGTTCACCAAAAAATCCAATTTTTCGAGCACCTCGACTCCAAGGCCCCGAATAAGTCCTCAAGTATACCCGCAAATACGAAAGTCGTCGAATCAATCTCGCTAATACTTGGTGGCTAATAAACAGTTCTCGAGGACGAGAAGAGGCTGACCACGAATAGCACGAATGACACGAATAAAAACCATTTGAAAGCTTGTGGTCGAATTCATTAGCTACCGCGTTGCCGATCACCTTCACCAAAAGTTCTCTCGTCTTACCGCACTTGGTGCGGTCTTCCCATTCGTGTCATTCGCGGTCAATTGCGTTCCGGTTTTCGAATGAGCTGTAAGAGCCTGACCACGAATGGTACGAATAAGAATCTGGACGACTTTGTATTAGTGGTTTGGGTGGTCCAATGGTCTTTCCAGTTTTCCAGAATTTACAAAGTGAAATTCTATTTTGCTAAAATTCGCTAGAACGGGACATACCCCATCTTTCGATTTCAATCTGAACTGGAACGAGGCATTTGCATGTCAAACATTAAGTATAAAGACGAGAGCTATCAGATCCTGAGCGCATGCTTTGAGGTGCACAATGAAATGGGTTCAGGGTTTTTGGAATCAGTCTACCAAGAGTGCCTAGCAATCGAATTCCAATTTCGATCCGTCCCTTACGCTGCACAAAAACAACTAGCGCTGCATTACAAGGGTAAACAACTGGAATCAGTTTTTATCCCCGATTTTATCTGCTTTGAGACGATAATTGTGGAATTGAAGGCGTTATCGGAGTTTACCGACAAACACCGTGGTCAAGTCCACAACTATCTTAAGGCGACGGGTTATGAGCTAGGTATTTTGATCAACTTCGGTAGTCACCCCAAACTCGAATATGAAAGAATTGTTCGGTGAGTATATGCCAAGATTTCTAACTTTGTCAGCAGGCGGTCCATTTGACTCGCTATTCAGCGGACGAGAAGAGCTTGACCACGAATGACACGAATAAAAACCATCTAAAAGCTTGTGGTCGAATTCGTTACCTACCGCGTTGCCGATCACCTATAACCAAAAGTTCTCTTGTCTTACCGCACTTGGTGCGGTCTTCCCATTCGTGTTATTCGTGTCATTCGTGGTCAATTGCCTTCCGGCTTTCGAATGAGCTGGAAGAGGCTGACCACGAATAGCACGAATGATACGAATAAAAACCACTTGAAAGCTTGTGGTCGAATTCATTAGCCACCGCGTTGCCGATCACCTATCACCAAAAGTTCTCTCGTCTTACCGCACTTCGTGCGGTCTTCCCATTCGTGTTATTCGTGTCATTCGTGGTCAATTGCTTTCCGGCTTTACAACGATTCCAAAAACTGAATGAGATTTTCCAAATCTCTTTCTGACAACTCTTCGGTCAATTGATGCTTTTCGTCGACCAGCACACCTCTTATCCCATGGGCTCGATTGTCATGAAACAACATGGGCCCGCGTTGCGATAATCCTCTTAAACTCGGTGGATTGAACAAACGCTTTTCGTTTTCGTCTTTGATCCCGACATCGTAAACGCCAAACGATGTGTATCGGTCCTCCGAATGACACTCGGCACATCCAACCCGCTCAAATACTAATTTGCCCTCGCGAACTTGTTCGTGGTCCACAATGCCTCTCGCTTCGGCAACGGATGGCAACGGTTCTAGCGACTCCATAAAAGCAACCAAATGCTCGACCTCGTCTTTATCAAGCCTCCGATAACTGTTCATCGTTTTACGAATCGATGCAACCGTTTGTGCTTCTAAGGTTTGACTATGCCCCAACCAAGTATAAGGAGCTGTATCTCTTATACCTCGCAAGCTCGGCGTGCGCTTGGGTGCACCGAAGTCGAGATCGCCGAGGTTGTCAGACAATTGATGATTGGTATGCCCATCGATGTGGCACGAAGCACAGGTCAACCACCGATCGTGAGAAAGGGTCGCACTGTGAAACAATTGCTCGCCCAGTTCCTTGGGTTCCAACGAACGCATCGTACCAAGCGACACATGACGAACCACCTTGCGGTTCAGAACGTCCACAACCGAATAGGTATCGTCGAATTGGTTGGCCACATACAACTCGTTACCATCGGGTGACCAAGCGACCGCGGTCGGAAATCGACCGACGTCCAAGAACCGAAACGCGACTGAATCGATGTCCCCGATTGCAACTTGGTCGGTCCCTCCGACCGCCACGGCCACTCGGCCTGTTTCGTGATGCACACTTATGTCGGTCGGCTCGGCAGCTCCGTTTCCGGGAATCCCGACCGGATGAAAGCGACCGCTTCGGTATACATTGGTTTCTTCGTCATCGAGCACGCGATCGACGTTCAAGAGACGTAGATCGTTAGTTAGCAGAACACCCCACTGGATTTCTTGAGGATTGGTGCGGGCGTATTCATTGAGAACGGTATGCATGACCCCGATCTTTTTGGGTTCATTTTCCTTCGTCGGGATTTCCACCAGAGATCGAACCGAACTGCCGAACCAATCTTTGCGTTTCGTGACTTGGTGAGTGAGAGTACTGACCCGACAAGCGTCCGCACCAAAATTATCGGTAACCAAAAGCTCGTCTTTGATCATCATCATCGCACCCGGCCAAACAGGCAGATCGATCGTCGCGGCTTTCTTGTCCGCAACGAGGGATTCGGTTTCGATGGCCAATGAGAAGACATCCAGTCGCTTAGACCAAACGCAGCTAACATATAGCATTGAGTTCGCATAGTCCCACAAAGCGCGTTGAGGGTAACGCGAGGTCACAAGACTTTTGTGGAGCTTTGCATTAGAGCGTTGAGATTCGGTGGGAGATTCGACGATATGAACAAGATGTTGCACCGAATCGATGGCAGCTAAGTACTTGCCATCCAAGATCGGGACGACAGATTCGAGCGAACCACCCAGCGATAGTTTTTGTTCCAGCTGATGGGTGAGGCGATTGTAAAAGAGCAGGCTGCCGTCGTTTTTGGTAGCCAGGACAAGCTGATCGGTTCGAGGCAGGTGGAGAATTGCGACCGGCTTGCGATAGCAAGCGGCGTTGTCTTCCGCATCGCTGGAGAACGCATAAGTGGAGCCAAAAAAAAGACCAACCAGCATCGCGATCCAATGGATGCGAGCTAGTTGGTCGAAGAAAGAGTGTAAATTGGCAGACGTAGTTTGGGTATTCATCCCATCAATTTAGAGATTTGTCATGCCGTGCACAACAGAAATCTGCTGCAAAGCCCCCGCCGACACGTCGTGGACTCGCAAAGAGACCTTAATCGAAGGCAATTCATACGGGGCAGGAGGAATGGACTCGCGGGAAACAGGCAGATTATGAACACCATCTCCTGTAACATCTGGAATACCAGCTGGGGAAACCAAGCCGAATCGTCGCAATCCATTTCGATAAGCAGGAACAACACCAACGCTGGTTGTCAACAAATCGAAACGCTCTCCATCGATTTCATAGTAATCAGTATACGTATCGAAACTGGGCTGAAAGACGAACGAAGGCAAAGGTGTTTGTGCAAGCGAACCACCTGACAATAATGCGGGATCGCGAATATAAGCGGGAGACGCAGAGTTGTTTAGCGTAACGATACCGCTAGCATTGCCTCGGAAGAAATCCGAAACGCTTGCTCGACCAGCCGGTGTCAGAGCCACAACGGCTGGATGGGACAAGAGCTTGTATCCCCATCCCATATCCACGTGTGTTCCAAGCGACGCAACTACGGGTGTGGTTCCGGATGCGAGTAGGGTGCCATAGCCCGGATCGCTAGGGTTTACAGCGGCATCGTCAGTTCCTGCGATACCAGGCAACGTGGCAGTTGAGTCACCGTATACCGTATCGTTTCCTGGATGTGCAATAAGCTTGGCCGCAGGATCAAACGCCTTAACGTCAAATGCAACCACATTTGTCGCAACGATTTCACCTAGGGTTGGCTGGTAAAGAAATGCCCCTCCAGAGTCAGTCGTTACTCGACTGCGCATAAAACAAGGTGGCACAAAGCCACGAGCTTGAATCGCAGGTGCTGGATTGATTACCGGGGCGCCGGCGACTGCCCAATTAAGAGTCGTTTGTGTTGCCAATCTAAATGCCGCAGCAGTGTCAGTACCAGCTGCAGATACACCTAGCTCGTCAGTCAGCGCCAACATAGGAAGCAACGTTGCATCCGGATTGCCCCCACCGGATACGGTAACCGGGTAAGTAAAGTGAGCGAATCGATTTTCAGGCAATTGAAGATCTACAAGACTGTTGCTTTTAACGTACGCTGGTCTCGCACCTCCTGTTTGTTCGGCTCTCTCCCAAACGTGCGGACTTAAGCTAAGATCACAACGTTGATAAAATTGACTCATCACGAACTTCGCAGTGACCGGATTCTGACCCGACAAGAGTTGGGGAGCAACAGGATGCTGAATTCCCGTTTGGATCAAACTGCGAAATGTAGAGTTAAGGGGAAAAGGATTGAGGTCGATGTCGCTTCGAACTAGCTGTACTCGACGACACAACGCGATTCGATCAGGCATCCCATCAGTCGGAGCCAGATCGATCACCGTCTGATTGATTACAGTCGGTATATAAGCCCCTGAATAAGGTGTCGGAATAGGTAATCGGTTCCCTTCCGCCAGCGGCATCATGAACCAAGCAATCTCCGCGTAGTCAGATTCGATCGTTACATCGGTTGTCCATGCGTTGCGCCAAAAAACTGCTCCACCACTGTTAATTGGCGCGATAAAGTTATCAACGACAGCAACCCCAGGAAACAAACCTTCTTTTTCGAATTGATTCAGCTGATTTATAACCATCAGCGCCTTAGGAACTGTCCCGCGGAATACATCCCCAGGTCGAGCCTTTGCTGTCAACATTAACATGTCGTCAATATCTCCCCATCGGCTTCCAGCCAGCGGATTTGCTGGCGTAAAATTCGATTGCAGAGCCGTCGCATCCCAAACGGGTCCGTCATAATACTTTAGGTAGCCTTTACCAGGGTACGCTTGCGGCGTCCTGCCATCGACTGTGCAACGATCAAGATCTTGGCGAACGAGATTTGATAGACCTCGCAACTGATCGCTAAGAGTAAGCCGTGTGCGCCCCTCGGATACAGATTCGCTTAACACCTTGAACCCTTGTGCTAATGAAAGCATCAGCAGCAGAGTCAAGGTCGTTGCAATAAGGACCTCAACCAGAGTCAGACCAAAGCGTAACTGTTTTCTACTAATGAAATTCATTACGGTATCTTCCTTTCCAGAAGAACGGTCTTTTTCACGTTGAGATCTTCCCCTTGCTTGTATCCAACGGGGGTAGACCGATCGATGATGTAGAATCGTCGCTCGCGTTGAACTCCTCCCGCTTCGTTTACATACTCTTCTCCGTATCCGGTCAACGGATCATATTCGAATAACCCAACGGTCACCCACACAGCGAAAACGTTTGACTGGTTGGAGACTAAGTTTGGCATTCGGATCGCCCGCTGATAAAAATCATAAGGCTGAGTAACATTCACGTGATCCGCTGCTCCCGGCCGATTCAACAACATAGGTGTGTTCGTCAGAGCATTATCAGCTGGTCCTCCCAGGTCATTGGTTCGCAACAAGGTGGTCTCTACACCATGTCGCTGTCTCATTCTGGCGTTTGCAACCGGGTCTGGAAGTGTCGGTGCCAAATTGGAAGACAGTGCTGAACGATAGGCACCAACGAATTGCGTTGGATAATCCGGATGCAATTCCGGATTGACCACAGCGTCAAAGAAGCGGTTGTTAATAACCGGAGTGGCATATCCTCGTCGATTCGCAACAAAGGCCGCAGCAAACGCATCTGACACGGCTCCGTATTCTTGATTTCGATCATTTCCTGTGTAATACAAAGTCTCCAATGCCTTTAACGAATGGCTGCGAATCGGAGCACCTGCATTACGCTGAGAAACGGCTATCGTGTTGACGTTGATTTTGCCAGCTGCCACGTAAGATGGCTTGCTATTAAACGGAGCCAAGAAACTCGGGCCGCGATAGCTTTGCGGATCCGAACCATCCGCTAAGTAATATCCTTGAGGGATAAACGAATTCAAAAATCGCGCCGCAACCGTATTTCGATTTGCGAGATAACTCATGACGTCAGGTCGCCAATGTGTCTGAGCATCAGCGAACAACGGTGCCGTCTCAACGAAGTCAAACAAAAGAGCCCAGTCGGCTTTGCGCTCGGACTGTGGTCCATTCAGTGGATTCCCCCAATACTTAGCGGTATTTTGCCATTGATCCGCAGGTGAGCCTAAATCGGCAGGAGTTGGTAGCGGTATGTCCACAAACCACAAATTCATTTGCTGGAACTTGGGAAGATGCGTGTATTGATCTCTGACTTCCGCGCCCGAGCGGCGAACGGCATAATGCATTCCGAATTGACCTGGCGAACTGTACGGAACCATCATGATTTCGTATGGCGTCGCGAATTGTCGGTTCATCCAAAGTGGATTCGCCATATACTCGCCAGCCCCCGCAAAATAAGGATTCGCGTTAGGAATTGGTCGGCCAAAACCATCGAAAAGCTGATTAGACGATGCGGCAACCTGCGGAGCCAGCGGCTCCTGTAACGGATCAACGGTACTTGCCAGATTTCCAGCATTCAAATAACCAAACGTCGCCGTTGTATTGCCAACTTGTGTCCAATCCGTAACCAACCTCTCATGCCCCAAAGAGTACATAAAGAATGACTCTGGATTGGTTTGATTCATGCTTCCCGTTCGAGGGGGTAGCATCGGCACGGCAGTCTGCAGAGTAAAGTTCGTTAACCCGGACGGAACCAGTGTGGAGAGAGGCGACAAATAGCTTATGCCTGACTCGCCTCCAGGAGGGGTCACCAACTCGCCAGTCTTGTATCGGGATGCAAAGAAGATCGGACGAGAGGTCATGGTTGGAACAGCGACATGCATTTGATTGAACGCATCTCGATCATCCATTTCTCGCGACGATTCACCATTAAACACCGTCAAATCAATCGACATCCAATCTACCGTGATGTAAGGATTAAAGGTCGGATCGTAAGGAACATCAGGATCTGCTAATCGCTGAAGATAAGCTGCTCGCACGTTCTGATAGGTGCCGCTCGGATACATGTTATTCGCTGTCAGTACAGTATTGGAACGATCAATTGGCACGTCTGGAAAACGTTCCGTTCCAATACTTGCCAAGTCGACCCAACTGTCAGGCAAGACTTCATCTTCATCAGCAAATCCAAAAGTATTGTCGGAACGAGAAGCTTGATTGTCCGCGCTGTTGAGTCTTTCAGTTGGCAAATTCCCGGCTGTGAAATAAGGGCTCGCAGCAATCGGATTAGGATAGGAGATGTTCAAGCCAACACCATCTCGAAAGATTCGCGGATTACCACCTCCATCGTTCCTCCAAGCGTTGGATGGTGCCTCAGCGGTACAAATCACACTAAAGGGCTGTCGAATACTGGCAAGCCATGGTGCGTTGGCATCGGTGTCGTTCATCAATCGAGTCGAAACAGTGCCACTCTCTAAACTGACGTATTGCAACGAGGGCGAATAGATAGGACGTCTGGTTACGTCAGCCATGTCTGCTTGCAATACCCGTGCTGGATAAAGAGTACCTTCAAATTGGTTGTGAGTTAACGAACCGAAATGAATTCGTGGCTTTGGTCCCACAACGAGATAGGAACCGCCAGGAATCGCCACGGATGGAGCCTGAGCGACAAACACGCAACGATCTGCCGACCCCACATTGGCTGGAATCATGTCTGGTATCAATTGCGCAGCTGTTGGCCGCTGATTCGTAAACCAAACAAATCTATCGAACCCACGAGCCATCGTGGCACTACCACCAACGTCATAACGAAGCCCATTGCCTAGATGTTGCTCGAGAAAGGCAGTTTGACTGATGTTGTTTTCACCCGTTCTTGCCGGATCGGTTTGACCTGCGACTGCAGGATCTGTTGAATGCTGGTGTGTCAGAGAGGTCGCGGTTCCAGCTGCCAAGCGTGTCTGTGGATGCTCAGCTGCATTCGCGGTATCGTAAACCTCAGATATCGCGATCCGCCACACCGGTTGCTGCCCCCACGCAACTGACGGAGGAGCCATCCTCGACAAGTTTAGACGTCGTTCTCCACCAACAGTTGTGTATAACGATGAGGTTCCTGCAAAGGTCGGATCGTTAAGTGCGCCCGTCGATCGATTCACAAACAACTCGATCATCAGACCAGCATCTGGGAATCGATACTGATCCAAATTGTCATCAAAATTGGGATCTGCTGCTAGTGGATCGTTGATCTTCTGCCCTTGCGGTCTCGAAGAATTATCCATGTTTGTATCTTTGAGGTTTTTGTTGTGATAGGCCATTGACTCTGTCATGAGTACCTCAGGCATTTCCATCCCCCAAACGACTCCGATATAAACACGATTCTGCACTCCGTTGACCGATTCCAAAGCGTGATCGGGGGCCCAGTAACCAGGCCGGCCAGCAGCGGGCGCTCCAATACCAGTCCCTGTACCGAACGGCAAGATGTCGTATTCAAAACGTGTCATCACACTATCAGCATCGCGATAGTCAACCACATTGATCGCCCACTGAGCAATAGATCTCGCACGGATGGATGCGAGTTCAAACTGCGTCATGGCTCCGAGATTCATACCATCGAAAACGAAGTCCTTAGGTATCACTAACTGAGCAAGACAATAAAGGTTTCGGGCAAGCATTTGGCGCCCGGCTAACGCACCACGAACCGCGGTTGCTCGGTAACCTGTCGATCCGGACGTCCTCACGACTTGAGACACATCCTTGCCATAAGAACTTTGCTCGTTCTCCGCATTGCCTCGACCAACAGTTGCGTCGGAGGTGTTGGCTGGAAACGACGCTCGCGTATTGACAGCCCCGACAAAGGGAGCTGAAGTTGTCGCAATAGGATGTACTTCGTTTTCAAAACTAGTCAGTTCTATTGGTTCGTCTACATCCCCATTACCGTTATTGTCAAACCCGTTTCCGAATGGACGATTCAAGTCCATTTTGAGCCCCTTAGAAAACTCCATCGGGAAAAGCTCGGCAATGGCGGCGTAAGTCAACGCTGGGTCATCGGCAGCAGATGGTGGATACGCGACATTGCGATATCTCTGCGAGTGAAGCATTTGAATAAACTGAATGTAGCTCGGTGCGCCACTCTCAACCGCAACAACATCTCCACTTCCATAATTCTTAACCGTCTTGAACGCTGCACCCATCGGTGGATGTCGCAACTCAGCACTTCGTGAGGTCACTTCACGATTGATGGAAGACAAATTGCCGTAAGAATTCGGTGCTTGCAAATTGAACTTGTTAAACATTTCACGAATTCGAGACGGATATGCTTGCACATCAGCATCGTACCTACGCAGAATGACCTCCAAGTCCTCCAAGCCTAGCGGATCATCGCTGGCCGATACTGTCATGGCATTTCGATCGTATGGATCGTCGATGGTTTCTGAAAGTTGAGAAGGATTTCCTGGCGAATATGGGTTACCGTCGATCGGAGATGGATTGGCCATCACTGGATTGCCAAAAACATCGAATGTCAGCCCAACAGAACCTCGTCTGCTCAGCGGAAGCCCGGGCATACGAGCATTCGAAAATGCTAGATGCTGCTCTCGCTCGTTTACTTGGCTAATCGGGTCGTTCGCGAAAAGTGCCCCGTGCCGTCCTGGAACACGATCCAATGTGCTATCGAGATAATTGATATTAGGATACTTGGCCCCATTAAATCGTCTTGCTCCGTAAAGCTCATCAAAGAACGAAAACGAGTTTGTGTTGGAACGAGTGACATTCGTTATTTGGGCGGGAATAGCATAGGTGGAACCCGTTACGTCCTCGTCCTTGGTGAATAAGGTCCGCTGCGATATCTCAGCCGGCCCCGCTCCCATGCCTTGTGAAACTAGACTTCCTATGCGTTTTGCACCGTTAAATGCAGGTGCATCGAAATTGGCCAAAGTATGAGCACGATCCCCCGCGACATTTAGATTGATCCGGGAATCCATATCCTCAACTAACAAACTGACCAACGGCCTCAATCGACGACCATCCGGCGAATAAACGATCCCTAAACCTGGATCGACCCAAACGCTATCTGGAATTCCGTCACCGTCGTTATCAACATCCCATGGACCATTGATGTGTAGCCGCACATAGGTTTGGAGTGCCGTAATTTCCGTTGGAGTAGGCGGTGTAGACCAAGTCGTTAGGTTCAGACTCGGGTACCCTGCATAGGGAGCAAACCGCGGATTATTCGCAACTAAAGAGCCGAATCGAACACTCATGATTCGTCCTGTCGAAGCG